>Ga0209459_10000251_pt1 | contig 16974 bp, 14 predicted proteins | sample WorMetG1aBELIZE1_FD_187419 | JGI IMG/M metagenome (GOLD analysis project Ga0209459, IMG submission 187419) | Marine gutless worms symbiont microbial communities from Max Planck institute for Marine Microbiology, Germany - Inanidrilus... ...
GCGCCAAATATCAAGTAAATTCAATGGCTTAACGTAGTTCTGCGCAATCATTCGAAGTGCAGAGAACCTTTCATGAACGGTCTCATAACCTGAAGGTCGCAGGTTCAAATCCTGCCCCCGCAACCACCACTGTCCTAACAACCGGCGGCCCTTGGTCGCCGGTTTGTTCTCTGTGGCCGAACCGCAGAATGGCCGCCAATTCCCCATGTAGCTCGATGTGCAGTTCCCCGCGCTTCTCGCCGGGGTGCAGCACGATCTTGTCGATCAAGGACCGGAGAATCGTCACCGCTTCGTGACGCGTGTCGGTGTCGCTGTTCAGGGCCTCCTGGAGGCGTTCCACCTTGCGCGCATACAAGTCGGGCAGGTTTGGATGCATTTCGAGGATGATCGGAGCCTCGATCCCCGCCAGTTCGGCATTGATCTCTGCCTTGCGATCTTCCAGCGCCGTCATTTTCTCCTTCATGGACGGATGGTACATGCCATCCTCGATCGCGGCGATCATGGTCGCGATCTTTCGCGTTACCTCGGCCAACTCCCTTTCCAGGTTCTTCCGCCGGTCGGCCTCCGTGGCCTTTTGCCGCTTCATTTCCGCGTGATATTCCCGGACGAATTCAGCGACCGCCTCGGGGGCGAGGAGGTGCTTCTTCAGTCCCTCCAAAACGCGGTTTTCCAGCTTGTGGACGGCGATGGTGCGTTTGTTCGTGCACGTGCCCTTTTCACGGTACGTCGAGCAGCCGAAGCGGTCCAGGCCGAGGACCGTGTAGCCGCCTCCACACACGCCACAGAACACGAGACCGCTCAGCAGCCTCTTGGGCCGCCGCCGGTGGTGAGTCGGCCGGCGCGCGAGAGCGTTCTTGATCGCGCGTGTCCTTTCCCACAGATCATCGTCGATGATCCGAAGCTCCGGAACCTCCACCACGACCCATTCCTCACGCGGGTTCGGCCGGGCGACACGTTTGCCTGTGTCCGGGTCCTTCCTGAAGGTCTGGCGGTTGTAGATCAGATACCCGATGTAGAGCTCGTTGTGCAGGACGCCGTTGCGGCGCGCCTTGTTGCCGTTGATGGTCGACGCGTTCCACTTGCCGCCTCGCGGGCTGGGTATGCCCTCCCGGTTCAGCCCCGCGGCGATGCTCCTTGGAGACAGTCCCGAGGTGTACTCCTCGAAGATGCGGCGCACCACGGCGGCCTGTTCCGGGTTGATCCGGCGTTTGCCGCGAACGAGGTTCCCGTCCGCATCGAGTTCCCGCACCATGTCATAGCCGTAGGTGATCCCGCCGGCGGCGCGGCCGGCCTCCACTCGGCCGCGTTGGCCGCGCTTGGTCTTGGCCGCGAGGTCTTTCAGGAAGAGGGCGTTCATGGTGCCCTTGAGGCCGACGTGCAGTTCGTTGACCTCGCCCTCGGCGAGCGTGACAATCCGGATGTCCCGGTGGGAAAGGCGCTTGTAAATACCAGCCACGTCTTCCTGGTCGCGGGACAGGCGATCCAAGGCCTCGGCCATTACTGCCTCGAACCGGCCCGCCCTGGCGTCCTCGAGCATGGCCTGGAGGCCGGGGCGGTTCAGGGCGTTGGCGCCGCTGATGGCGTAGTCCGTGTAGGTTTCGACGACAGCGGCGTCCAGTTGATCCACGCGCTCGCGACAGAGCCTGATCTGGTCGTCAATCGACCGTTCCGATTGCTGGTCGCTGGAATACCGAGCGTAGATTACGTAGCGCATGACTCATCCGTCTGTCGAAGCCCTTTCTATATGCTCGGTAACGGCCTGACGAGCAAGTAAACGAGCGAGAGAAAGAACACCGTTCTTCCCTTTGGGCGGCATCGTGGGCCCACCGGATTCCGGGCTCGCCGGCGTATCGGCGGATTGACCGTCGGGGTGGTCTTTCGGAGCCGGGCAGCCCATGGCCCTTCACCTCATCTTCCGTACCAGGCCCGGGCCTGCCGGACGCAGGTTTCGAAACTTTCCGCGACCTCCCATCCCGCCTTTCGGATGGCGCCAACCAGCATCAGGTTGTCGCCGAGCCCGACATCCTCCACCAGCAGCCCGTTCTCATCGCGCCAGCCGTCTTCGGCATTGGTCGCGCCGGAGACGCGCTCACGGTACTCCCGTCGATCCTCGCTGTATCCGAACACCGGTTTTTCGAGAGCCAGGGCGAGCCCCATTTCGAAGGCCGTGCCCACATCCATGGACGGGCCGCGGAACGGCGTCATGTTGGCGATCAGGAGATCGCAATCGCGGATAAGGTCGACGTTGGCCTGGTAGATCGCCATGGCGGCTTCGAGCCCGGACGGACGATCCTGGCCGACCCCGGAATCGATGGGGAAAACACCCTCGAAACCGTGCCGCTCGCAGATTTCCCTTTTCTTCCTGGCCGCGACCTGCGGATCCGGCAGAAACACCTCCGGCCCCGCCAAGTAGATCTTGAGACGGTCATTCCTTGGTACGGCCATGGCTAATCTCCGTGTTTCAGGGCGGTCGACCCGCCGGTGAACTGACCGTCGAGGTCCCCGGCGGGGCTCAGGCGGTCGGGGGGAGAGCGAGTTGCAGCAATAGGTCCCCTGATGACTTGATGACATGGGACCGTGCTCAAGTGAGCGAGCAATGACAGCTCCCTGGAATGTTGATAGCGTGGCCGTCCGAGTTTCCGTGAGGTGACCATGGCCGAAGACTCCACGAATTTTGAAAGCATGACGCCGCGAGAGCTTCTGGAAAGCCCGCGAGGATCGTATCTGATCGCGAAGGCCTTGCATTATGCGGAGCAGCAGATCTCCCGCTTCCCGGAGGAACGGCAGGCGTCGAACGATTGCAAGGATATGCTCAGGATTCTGAACGGCTGTTTCCCCGAATTCGCCGCGCAGTTTCGGGAGAACGACCGCGCGTGGAGTGCTGTTCACAAGCCCCAAGCGGTCGACCTTGAGTCCCGTCGCGATGAAGAGGACGCTTCTGATACCTGATTGGCGGTCGGGCGAGAGGAAGCTGACCATGGTGTCCCCTTACGCTGCCTTCCCGCTGATCACACGCAGCGGCTCGGTAACGCCGTGCTCGATCCAATAGGTGCTTCCCCGGCCAGTGGCGGCGAGGTCCGGTGGCGGCGTCTTGTCGGGATCCGCGATGGTCATGCCGACCAGCGCCGGGATGCCGGTGGTGATCAGCATCTTCATGAGGCCGTTACGGCCATGCCGATCAAGAATGTCCGCGGCGTCCATGACAACCATGTCCGAGCCGTCGAGGCGGGCCATGGCCAGTTGCAGGACCGCACGGACCCGGTATTGCTCCGACGTGCTCAGAAGCGGATAGGGCCTGCCTCCGTAGGTCGGTCGCAAATCATCGTCCAGGGTGACATCCTGCCAGCCGGCCTCTCCGCATAGGACGGCAAGATGCTCGGCGTGGAAACTCCGGACGGCCTCGGCGAGTTTCCGGGCGCGCAATCCCCCCGGGGCCAGGACGTCGATGACAGCCTGGTTGGCCTCGATGGCGCCGTGAATACGATCCGCTTCCCGCTTCGCCAGGAACGCCCTCAGGCGGTCCTCGGCCCGGCGGACCCTCTCCCGGCATTCCTCGACGTCCTTGTATTCACCTTCCGGTGCCGGGTTCTTCTCCAGCTCGCTCTTTGCCCGGGTGGCGTCGGTCAACTCCCGCTCGGCGACTTTCCATGCGGAAACGGCCTGGGTGTGCTCATCGTCCAGGGCGGCAACCTCCTTCTGCTTGTCCGCGATCTCCGCCTGCCTCGCATCGATCTCGGCCTGTGTCGGTAGGTTCTCGGGCGGGAGCGTGATCTTTCCGCCATCGACCACCAGCCTTTCACCGCAGTGGGGACAGGGCTGTATCGGCGGCGGTCCCGCATAGGGCATCTGCCGCAGTTCTTTCTTGGCGACATGAAGGCGGGACCTGATCCTCTGTTGTTCCATGTCGAGATCCGTGACCCGTGTGGCAATCTCGGGAATGCGCGCCGCCTGCTCTTCCATCTCCCGGCGTTTGTCGTCGCTGATGGCGTGGGCGGCGATCGCGGCCTCGAGGAATTCCCGTTCCTGGGCAACGCCGTCCTGCAGGGTCTGCTCGCTGGTGGCCTCCAGTTCATCGCCCCAGTTATCCGGGAGCCAGTTGGCGGCTTTCTTGGAGCCGTAGCGTTCGCCCGTGGCCTGCTCCCACCGGCCCTTGAGATTGACGCCCTTATCCTTTGCCTGGCCGTGCGCGCCGTCCCAGCCGTTGATTTCAAGGGCGTCCCATAGCTTGCCGATGTGCTCCGGCTTGATATCCGGCAGGGCGGCCGAAAGGTCCTCCCTGGTGGGATCGGCCTTGAGATAGGGCATGAGGGCCTTGGCCCGGTCCTCCGGGCTCATGGTGGCCACCGATTCAAGACCGGCGGCGACGGCGCTGGCCTGTGGCGGCGTGCCTTCGGTTTTCAAACGGGCCTCGGGCCAACGAACTTGCGATGCGCCTTCCGCCGTGGCGACGACGACGCCCCCGTCCGGGGTGCCGGAGCGAACGAGGGCCCCGGCCTCGCTCTTGCGGAGGCCCTGCAGGGGAATGACGTTTCCCGTGAGCGCGGCGGCGACCGCCTGCGTTGCGCTCGTCTTGCCGGCGGCGTTCGTGCCGGCGATGAGGGCGAGACCGGCGACCTCGATGTCCGCTTTCTCGATGCCCCGGAAATCCGTCACGCTGATCTTGATGGCGTTCATGGTTTCCCCTCTCAGAAGAAATCGCCGGCGTCGTCGTCCGCTTCGGTCTCTCCGGCAGACTGCCCGGTGGTCGTATCGTCACGTTCGGCATCGACGACCTCGGCCTCGCCTTCGATGACCTCTCCGGTTTGCGCGTCGTGCGGCGGCGTCTCCTCGGCGGCGGTTTTGGACTTGCTCCGGCGTTTGGGCTTCTCCTCGTCCTGGCTTTCGTCGGTGGCCGGCTCGGGCTCGTCAATCACCACCACCCTGTGATCGAGAGCCGCCACCTTTCCGGCATCGGCCTGGTCGGCAATGGCCGCGGCGGCCTGCGCTTCGGTCGAAAGCGGCAGCATTTTGCAAAGGCGGCGAAACACGGTCTTCTTGGCCATCTCGCCGTAATGGTTCTTCCAGGCGGGGGAGTTTGCGCTGGGAGAGGCCTTGCGGATCGCTTCGATCTCATCCTTGGTCATCAAGGCGCGCTGAATGCCGCCGTCCTTGAAGCGCGCGATGGCGTAGGCGCCGATGATCGCGCCGCGATCGGTCCAGTTCGGTCGGATGGTGAGGCGACTATCGTCGCCCATCACGTACTCGACATGATCGTTCTCGTGGATGGTGTCCACGTCGATGCTGCTGATCTCGCCGGATTGCCGGACCAGCGCGAGCAGCCCCTTGTAGCCGGGGATCAGTTGTACCTTGCCCTTGTACGGCACGAGGTAGGCCTGGCCGAGGACGCCGTCTGTCACCAATCCGAGCTGCGCCGCGGTAACGCAGGCGCCGAAGAGCGACGATCTGTCCGCCTTCAGGAGATCCGGGTTCTGTTGGACGGCGGTGACGGCGATCCGCTTGAAGCGATCGACGTCCACATGGCGGGGCAAGGCCATGACGAGCTGTTCGTCCATGCGGTTCAGTCCGCCACGGAATTCCTCGATGGGCTTGAGCGCCCGGCCGCTGCTCCGGCCACTGGGTTTTGCAAGTTGATTCATGGCTAATCCTTTCTTCCTAAATTACACCACTTGGTTCCATGCGCCGGGCAGAACTGGGGTCGGCACATCATCGACATCGGGTTCGCGAGAAATGCCTCCTCCGGCGGCTCGTCACCGTCCGCGAGGCGGTGGCGGAACTCGGTCATGTCCCGCCTGATGCGCTCGATGACCGAGTAGGCCGCGCGTTCGGAAACGCCCTGATCGTAGGTCTCGGTCACGGGCGGTTCCTGGGGTTTGGTCTTCGGCGTCCGGCGAATGAAATCGACGGCCACGCCGCTGACTTCGATGGGCGGGTCCTGGCTGCGCGCCAGGAGGCTGTAGGCGCCCAGCTGGGCCTGATAGGGACGCGGCAGCGCCCCGGTCTTGAGGTCCCGGACGACGCCATCGACGGTTATGACGTCGCAGCGGCCGGTGAGGATGAAGCCGTCGCCGGCGGGGACTTCCCACGCTTGCTCGACGGCCGCCGGGTTGAGGTGGCGGGCCACTCCGAGCCGATAAGCAAGCGTGAGGCGTTCGATCTGCGCTTCGGCGATCGCCACGTTGGGGGTGGTGTCATCCCACTCGGCGCCGGGCTCGGTTTCTTCTCGGAAAGCCTCGATGGCGATTTCGATCCCATCCTTGCCGCTACCGAGTTCGCCGGTATCGATTTTCTCCTGGAGCATGCGCGCTGCGGCGGCATGGACCGCCGTTCCGACCGCCGCGCCGACGGAGGGGCGGAGTTCGCGCAGCTCGTACCCTGCGTCCTCGATCTCCCGGCGCCATTGCTTGGCGGCGGCGCGGCGTGCGCAGTCCGCATATCCGCGCAACATGGAGGCGCGAATTGTCGTGCGACGGTTCATGTCCGACCCCACATGAGCCGCCACCAGCGGATGCGCTGGCGAACGGGCTTCCATGCTCTGCGAAGAAACCGGCGCATCCTCACGCAGCCTCCGGTCCGGGGCTGCCGTCGGGGGAACCGCTATCGCGCAGGCCGAGCGACGTCAGCGTCCCATCAGCTGCGCGCCTCAGCCCATCATGGCGGCAGGTGAGGGCAAGATCATGCAGGCAGCGGGTGGCGGCGCAGGGCGAGACGAGTGCATCGCCAGGTCCGCGCAGGCTGCTCGCCGCCCGCCAGTACTCCGCAGCGAGGCGTTCGACGGGAAGGACGTCGCGGTCGTGGACGAGTTTCAGGTCGGGGCGCGTCATCGGTGTCTCCCATCCGAGGTGGCGAAAGATAATCTATTGCGGCGAAAACACCGCGTCAATAGAAAATGCGGCGAAAATACCTCAGCAATGTAAAGCCATGATGTTTCAGGCTGGCGCCGTGTGGTGAACGCGGCATAATGATGGCCATGACGACGCCCGTCCGCATGGGAGGCGCAGTGTGCTGAGGCTTGTGATTTCAGCGGTTTTTTTGGTCAGCATCCTGACCGTTCAGGCGCATGCGGATGTCACGGGCAAGGCGCGTGTCATCGATGGCGACACGGTGGAGATTGCTGCCCAACGCATCCGTCTCCATGGCATCGATGCGCCCGAGATGCGGCAATACTGCCGCAAAGCGAACGGCACTTGGCCGTGTGGCGCGGAAGCCACGAAGGCGCTGCGGTCAATGATCCAGGATGTCGAGGTCGCGTGCGAGGAACGGGATCGAGACCGTTATGGCCGCATCGTTGCCGTCTGCTTCGCTCGGGGGGAAGACCTCAACGCCGCGATGGTCCGGCGCGGGTGGGCTTTGGCGTACAGGCGATATTCGGTCGACTACGTGGATGTGGAGACATCCGCGCGGTCCGCTCGGGCGGGCCTTTGGGCGGGGGAGTTCGTCTCGCCCTGGGACTGGCGCCGTGGGAAGCGGCGGGCGACGACGATGGCCCCCGCACCCGACGACTGCCCCATCACCGCGTCGATCAGGAGCACTTTATGCCCTGTATTTCTGTATTTCACGCCGGCCTCGGGAATCACTCGCCTCCCGTCCGGCACATGATCGTATTCGGTCGCTCATACTTCCGGGAGCATCCCGCCACCAGATTTTGGTTTTCCTTAGTGTACCCAGTGGATACACTCTCACCATGAAGGATGCCGGTCTACGGATCAGGGTGCAGCGTGACCTGCGTGACCAGTTCATCGAGGTCTGCCGGGCGCAGGACAAACCGGCTGCCCAGGTCATCCGCGAGTTCATGCGGCGATACATCGCCGAGAACCGCGACACGCCAGAGGGACCGCGACCAAGGGCAGATAAGGGAGTGGCGTGATGAGTCCGCATTTTTTCGAACAGCCGATCCTCAATTCGCCCTATGCCTATCCGGCGCGGCATTGGGAGTTGATCGACGGCCAGCCGACCGACCGCATTCTCCCGTCGCGGCGTCGGTCCGAGTTGATCACGCCGGTACCCCAGCCGAAGAAGCGCAAGCAGAAGCGCGGCCAGAAGGAGATGGTCTTCGACGAGGGCAAGGGACTCTCGACTGAGGATCAACAATACAACCCGACCCCCATCATCAATGAAATCCGCTCCTACGTGGATGCCTGGCGCAACCTGCCCAATCCTAACGACTGGCAGGTGTCGCCCGAGACGGCCCGCCTGTTACAGCACTGGCGGCACCACAAGTTCGAGAGCCTGCGGCCTTTCTTCTGTCAGGTCGAGGCGGTCGAGACGGCGATCTGGCTGACGGAGGTCGCGCCAAAGCTCGGAAAACGGACGGAGAAATTCCGGGCGCACATAGAGGGGGCCAACGCCCAGGCCAATCCCGAGCTTCTCCGCCTCGCGTTGAAGCTCGCGACCGGCGCCGGCAAGACGACCGTCATGGCGATGCTGATCGCGTGGCAGGTGGTCAACGCCGTTCGCCATCCGAACAGCAAGCAGTTCTCGCGTGGCTTCCTGATCGTCGCGCCCGGTATCACCATTCGCGACCGCTTGCGCGTCCTTCTGCCGAACGACCCCGACAGCTACTACCGGGGCCGCGAGCTGGTACCGAGCGATATGCTTGGCGACATCGACCGCGCCAAGATCGTCATCACCAACTACCACGCCTTCAAGCTGCGCGAGCGCGTGGACGTGGCCAAGGGAACGCGCGCCGCCATCGAAGGCTGGCGCGGCGAAAAGCTCCAGACCCTCGAAACCGAAGGGCAAATGATCCAGCGCGTCATGCCCGAACTGATGGGACTGAAAAACGTCGTCGTGCTGAACGACGAGTCCCATCACTGCTACCGCGAGCGGGCGCAAAGCGACGACGTGGCCGACCTCAAGGGCGAGGACAAGGACGAGGCGAAAAAGAACAACGAGGCCGCGCGCCTCTGGATTTCCGGCATCGAGGCAGTCAAGCGCAAGCTCGGTGTCCGCGTCGTCTATGACCTCTCCGCCACGCCGTTCTTCCTACGCGGCTCCGGCTACGCCGAGGGCACGCTGTTTCCCTGGACCGTCAGCGATTTCTCTCTGATGGACGCGATCGAATGCGGCATCGTCAAGCTCCCGCGCGTGCCAGTCGCCGACAACGTTCCGGGCGGCGATACGCCGAAATTCAGAAACCTGTGGGAGCACATCGGCAAGCGCTTGCCCAGGAAGGGGCGCCGCTCCGGTGGCAAGCTCGACCCTTTGAGCCTTCCCGTCGAATTGCAAAGCGCGCTCGACGCGCTCTACGGTCACTACCAGAAGACCTTCGAGCTTTGGGAGCAGGCCGGCATCACGGTCCCGCCAGTTTTCATCGTCGTCTGCAACAACACGGCGACTTCTAAGCTGGTCTACGACTATATCTCCGGCTATCAGCGCGAGAACGACGACGGCACCAGCACGCTGGAGAATGGCCGGCTCGCGCTGTTCCGGAACTTCGACGAACACGGCAACCGGCCACCGCGGCCTCGCACCCTGCTAATCGACAGCGAGCAGCTCGAATCCGGCGAGGCATTGGACAAGGATTTCCGCGAAATGGCGGCGGACGAAATCGACCGCTTCCGGCGCGAGATCGTGGAGCGCACGGGCGACATCCGCGCCGCCGACAACATCACGGATCAGGACCTTTTGCGCGAGGTCATGAACACCGTTGGCAAGAAGGATCGGCTTGGCGAACAGGTGCGCTGCGTCGTTTCCGTTTCCATGCTGACCGAAGGATGGGACACCAATACCGTGACGCACATTCTTGGCGTCCGCGCCTTCGGCACGCAGCTCCTGTGCGAGCAGGTGGTCGGGCGCGGCCTGCGTCGCCAGTCCTACGACCTCAACGAGGAGGGGCTTTTCAATGTCGAGTATGCCGACATCCTCGGCATCCCCTTCGACTTCGCGGCCGAGCCCGTCGTTTCCCCGCCGGCCAAGCCGCGCGAAACCATCCGGGTCCATGCGGTCAGCCCGGAACGCGACGCCCTCGAAATCCGCTTTCCGCGGGTCGAGGGCTACCGCATCGAGCTGCCGAACGAGCAGCTTACAGCGGCATTTGACAAGGATTCGGTGCTGGAGCTGACGCCCGGCCTTGTCGGCCCGTCCATCACCAAGAACCAGGGCATCATCGGCGAGGGGGTGGACCTGACCGTCGAGCACCTTAACGACATGCGCCGCTCGACGATCCTCTTTCATCTCGCCAAGCATCTTCTCTACCAGAAATACCGCGATCCGGGCGAAGCGCCGAAGCTGCACCTGTTCGGCCAGTTGAAGGCGATCACCCGCCAATGGCTGGACGGCGGCTACCTGCGCTGCACCGGCGGCACCTATCCCGCGCAGCTTCTCTATCAGGAGATCGCGGACATGGCGTGCGAGCGCATCAAGGCCGCGATTACGCTCACCCTCGCCGGCGACAATCCCGTCAAGGCTATCCTCGACCCGTATAACCCGACCGGATCGACCCGCTACGTCAATTTCACGACATCGAAGGCGACCCGCTGGCAGACCGATCCCGGCAAGAGTCATATCAACTGGGTCATCTGCGACAGCGACTGGGAGGCTGAGTTCTGCCGCGTCGCGGAATCGCATCCGCGCGTGCGCGCCTATGTGAAGAACCAGAATCTCGGCCTCGAAGTGCCCTACCTGATGGGCGCGACGCCACGCCGCTACGTTCCCGATTTCATCGTCCAGATCGACGACGGGCAGGCTGAGCCGCTCAACCTGATCGTCGAGGTCAAGGGCTATCGCGGCGAGAACGCGAAGGAAAAGGCTAACACCATGCGCGCCTATTGGGTGCCGGGGGTGAACAACCTGAAGAAGTTCGGCCGGTGGGAGTTTGCGGAATTCACGGCGGTCTACGAGATGGACGCCGGGTTCAAATCATTGGTAGATCAATTTGCGAAGAAATATGCGGCGTAAGGGGGCCTTGATGCGAAGGAGCAGAAAGAAATCCGTTGAGGTCGAGGTGTTGACGCATGCGGACGCCAAGCGCCGCAACATCCCGACCGCCGAATTCGAGAGCATCATGCGGGAGGAGGAGAAATCTCCCGTCGAGCTCGCGTATGCCCGGCGCAACCGTGACCTGGACCCGCAGCTTGTCTGGCGCGGCAAGGACGAACAGGACTGGTCGGACCTGATCGTGCAAACCCCGCCGCTCTACATCCAGGAGAAGGTGCACCCGAAGGTCCTGATCGACGATTTGCTCAGTCAGAGCAAGGAGCGCGCGAAGGAAAAGGCCCCGCCGGTCATGGACTTGTTCGGCGACTTCAACGGCCTGTACGACATGGAGGCAAAGACCGAATTTTACCAGCACGATCAGAACTGGTCGAACCGCATGATCCTGGGCGATAGCCTGAGTGTCATGGCGAGCCTTGCCGAGCGCGAGGGCCTGCGCGGGCAGGTGCAATGCATCTACATCGACCCACCCTACGGCATCAAGTTCAACTCCAACTTCCAGTGGTCGACGACCAGCCGCGACGTGAAGGACGGCAAGGCCGATCACGTCACCCGCGAACCGGAACAGGTGCGCGCCTTCCGTGATACCTGGCGCGACGGGATTCATTCGTACCTGACGTATTTGCGCGACCGGCTCACCGTCGCCCGCGATCTTTTGCACGAGAGCGGAAGCATCTTCGTACAGATCGGCGATGAGAACGTCCATCGCGTGCGCGCGCTGATGGACGAGGTATTTGGAGAAGGGAATTTTGTCGCGACAGTCGAGTTTGTAAAGACTTCTCTACAGGCATCAAAGCTATTACCAGTAACCAATGACTCTATCTTGTGGTACGCGCGCTCATTTGAGCATGTGAAATACCGGCAGCCTCATCGCATAAAGGTGGTTGGGGAAGCAGGAGCAACTCAATACGATTTCGGGATATTTCCCACGCTTGAAAAGCGACGGCTTAACAAAGATGAAATATCTTCTGTTTTGTCCGGAAATGTAACTGACGTTCAACTTTTCCACATTGCTCCAACAACCAGTCAGGGTGCCAATCCAAACTTCCGATACTTCCAGTTTCAGGGTGGGAATTTCGATAGCGGTGCAACACAACATTGGAAGACCACTGAGGCAGGCATGAAGCGTTTGACCGCAGCCGACAGATTGCTGCGTATAGGAAATGGCTTGCGCTACGTTCGAAAGCTCGATGATTTTGCAATTGTTCCAATTGGAAATTACTGGACTGATACAGGGACCAGCGGCTTTTCTGAGGAAAAGTTATATGTTGTACAAACGAATCCAAAAGTCATCGAACGCTGTATTCTGATGACCACCGATCCCGGCGACCTGGTGCTCGACCCGACCTGTGGCTCCGGCACCACAGCCTATGTTTCCGAGCAGTGGGGGCGGCGCTGGATCACCATCGACACCAGCCGCGTGGCGCTAGCGCTAGCACGCTCTCGCATCATGGGCGCGCGCTACTCCTACTATATTCTCTCGGACACCCCGGAAGGCTTGGAGAAAGAGGCGGAGATCACCCGCATGCCGCCGAAGGAGAGACCGACGCGCGGCGATATCCGCCAGGGCTTCGTCTATGAGCGGGTGCCGCACATCACCTTGAAGTCGATCGCCAACAATGCCGAGATCGACGTGATCTGGGACAAGTGGCAGGAAACGCTGGACCCGCTTCGCGCAGCGCTCAACAAGGCCCTCTCGAAATCCTGGGAGGAATGGGAAATCCCGCGCGACGCCGAGGACGAGTGGTCGGCCGCCGCCAGGGAGTCTCACGCCAAATGGTGGGAGGCGCGGATCTCCCGACAGAGGGAGATCGACGCCTCCATCGCCGCCAAGGCGGAGTTCGAATATCTCTATGACAAGCCATACACTGACAATTCCCGCATTCGCGTCGCCGGGCCGTTTACGGTCGAAAGTCTTTCTCCCCATCGCGCTCTTGCCGTCGGTGATGACGACAGTCTGATCGATGGGCTGGCCGAGCCCGCCCGCCGCTATCGTCATGACGGCCCCGGCACGCCCGAGGATTTCGCCGACATGATCCTTGAGAACCTCAAGGCGGCCGGCGTCCAACAGGCGCACAAGGAAGACCACGTCGTCTTCACCGCCCTGACCGGCTGGCCGGGTAAGTTCATATGCGCCGAAGGCAGGTTCATGGAAGGCGATCAAGGGACGGGGAGCGCCGGACGCGCGACGGGGACAAAGGGACGCGAGAAGCGGGCCGGCATCCTGATCGGGCCGGAGTTCGGCACTGTGTCGCGCCCCGATCTTGTCGCCGCCGCGCGCGAGGCGGGCGACGCCGGCTTCGACGTGCTGATCGCCTGCGCCTTCAACTACGATGCCCATTCGGCCGAGTTCGACAAGCTGGGTCGCGTGCCCGTGCTGAAAGCCCGGATGAATCCCGATCTGCACATGGGCGACGAACTGAAAAGCACGGATACCGGCAATCTGTTCGTCGTGTTCGGCGAGCCGGACATCGACATCCTGCCGGCCGACGGCGGCACGATCCAGGTGAAGATCAACGGCATCGACGTATTCAAGCCGCAGTCCGGCGAGATCGAAAGCGGCGGCCCCGACACCATTGCCCTATGGATGATCGACACCGACTACAACGAGGAGAGCTTCTTCGTGCGCCACGCCTATTTCTTGGGCGCAAGCGATCCCTACAAGGCGCTGAAGACGACGCTGAAGGCCGAAATCGACGAGGAGGCGTGGGAGAGCCTGCACGGCGACACGTCGCGCCCGTTCGAGAAGCCTACATCCGGCCGCATCGCCGTCAAGGTCATCAACCATCTTGGTGACGAGGTGATGAAGGTGTTTTCGGTGGGGTAAAGGCAGGATAGGGGGTATCGGTGCTGCGACTGGAAATCGATGGAAAATGGGAGCCGGAGGATTTCATTGAAGTCCTGAAGGGGGTCGAGTCCCTTTACTACAAGGTCGCGCTGCGACGGCATTTTCCCTTCGATTACCCACATTATTGGTTCGAGCGGCCGGATTTTGCGCTGTCGTTCGAGCAGCATCTCGACTTTTCAAACGACTGGTTACTGTCGAGAGCACGCACCATCGCACGACCGTACACAAGACTGACCGTTTCCAGGATCGAATATGCCTCGCCAGGTGGGGTAGACCTTGCCGGTCTAGGAGAAGCGTGTAAGGCAGTCGAAGGCATTGTCGACCGCCTCATCAAATTCTTCACCGAGCGCGAGCTTCGCCGAGAACGCGACAAGCAGGCGAGAATCGAAACAACGAAGAAAGAGGTAGAACTGGAGCAAGAGGAGGAGTCCCTGCGCGGTCTGAAAATCGAGAATGCCCGCGCCATATTGAAGCTCCGCCGGGAGTACCCGGAGATGCCCGACGAGATTCTCACCGCATTGATCGTGCACGATCAGGACAAGCTCGTTCCGAGAATCGCCGAGCGAAAGATCACGGCGGTTACGACGATCGACGGCAAGTCGCCAGAAGACGATGAGGCGGGGTGATGGAATTTCGGATCGCCGACACATTCACGGATTCGCTCTTGCGCCTGACGGCGCAGGAGCAGAAGGCTGTGAAGACGACGGCGTTCGACCTTCAGCTCAACCCGGCATCGCCGGGCATGAAGTTTCACAAGATCGATCGCGCCAAGGACCCGAATTTCTGGTCCGTGCGCGTGAATGCCGATATCCGCCTCGTGGTTCACAAGTCGGCGGCGAGCCTTTTGCTGGTTTACGTCGATCACCACGACGACGCCTATAAATGGGCGGAGCGGCGCAAGATCGAACGGCACCCGAAGACGGGCGCGATGCAGCTTGTCGAGATTCGGGAGCGGGTCGAGAAGATCGAATCCGTGCCGCCGGTGAGGGTTGCACCGGAGCCGGTCGTCGCTCCCGCACCCGCCCCGGCCCAAGTTGTTCGCGAACCTGCGGAAGTTCGAACTGATGGCCTTCGGCGTGCCAGAGGAGTGGGTCGATGATGTGCGGGCCGCCGACGAGGACGGCCTTCTCGATGTGATCGAGCACCTGCCGCAGGAGGCGCAGGAGGCGATCCTGCGGCTTGCCGTCGGCGAGAAGCCGGAACCGCCGAAGGTGCTGCCGGTCGAGGCGGACCCCTTCGCGCACCCCGACGCGCAGCGCCGCTTCCGCGTGCTGACCAATGTCGAGGAACTGGAGCGCGCCCTCGAATACCCCTGGGAGAAATGGGCGGTTTTCCTGCATCCGGAGCAGCGGACTTTGGTGGAGCGGGACTTCTCCGGGCCTGCGCGCGTTTCCGGCTCGGCTGGCACCGGCAAGACCATTGTCGCGCTCCATCGCGCCGTTCACCTCGCGCGCCGCGCGCCGGAGACGAAGGTGCTTCTGACGACCTTTTCGACGACGCTCGCCAACGCCCTCACGGCCAAGCTCGGCCATCTTGCCGGCAACGAGCCGGCCGTGCTGCAGCGGATCACCGTGGAGGCAATCCAGGACTTGGCGTACCGTTTCTATACGGAGCGGTTCGGCGCACCGTCGCTTGCGAGCGAGGAACTTATCGAGGGCCTGATTGCCAGGGCGGCGCACGCTACGGGTTCGAGCCGCTTTGCGGACCGGTTCCTTTTGAATGAATGGACCGACGTGGTGGACGCCTGGAACCTGCAAAGCTGGGAGGAATACCGCGACGTGGCGCGCCTGGGCCGCAAGACGCGCATCGGTGGAAAGCAGCGCGAGCAGCTATGGGAAATCTTCAGTGCTCTGCGCGCCACATTGGACGCCCAAGGGCTTGTCACATGGCCGGGCGTGTTTTCCCGCCTGACGGCGGACTTGTCCGGAAACGCCGCGCCGCCATTCGATTCCATCGTTGCCGACGAGGCACAGGATTTGGGCGTCGCCGAAATGCGTTTCCTTGCCGCCCTTGCGGGCGAGCGGACGGATGGGTTGTTCCTCGCCGGCGATCTCGGGCAGCGCATCTTTCAGACGCCGTTTTCGTGGAAGGCGCTGGGCGTCGATATTCGCGGCCGGTCGCACACGCTGCGCATTAACTACCGGACCTCGCATCAGATCAGGGCGCAGGCGGACCGCCTGTTGCCGCAATCCATCGCCGACGTGGACGGGCTGGTCGAGAGCCGGCTCGGCACGATTTCCGTGTTCGACGGGCCGCCCCCTCACGTGAAGATCGCGTCGAGCGAGAAGGAAGAAACCGAAACCGTCGCCGCGTGGATCGGCGAGCGCGTCCGCGAAGGGTATCGGCCGGAGGAGATCGGGGTATTCGTCCGTTCGGACGCGCAGATCGATCGCGTTCGGCAGGCCGCGAACGTAGCGAAGGTGGCCTATGCGATCTTGGCGGACAACGTGGTGGCCACGCCCGGCAAGATGTCGATCAGCACCATGCATCTTGCCAAGGGGCTCGAGTTTCGCGGCGTCGCCGTCATGGCCTGCGACGACGAGGTGTTGCCGCTCCAGGAGCGAATCGAGGCCGTCTCCGATGAATCCGATCTGGAAGAAGTCTACAACACGGAACGCCACCTTCTCTACGTCGCCTGCACCCGCGCCCGCGACCGGCTCCTGATTGCCGGCGTTGCGCCGGCATCGGAATTTTTGGCGGACTTGGAAGCTGGTCATTTCACCGCAATTGGTGGCGTGGCCTCATTGGCAAAGGTAAAGATGTAATGGCGAGCTTCCGTTCCGAATACGATAGAGAGTTCATCAGGAGAAATCTCCGGCAGCCAGCACTTCTTGCGTTAATTGTCGAAACAAATGGTGCCCTGCGTCCTCGTTATCGTTTTCGGGAGGGGAAGTCGCCTTGAAAATCAGCAGATTGAAGATACGGAACTTCAGGGGCATAAAATCCGCTGATCTGCTCTTCCCGGATCACGTTGTACTGATCGGCGATAACAACACCGGCAAATCCACAGTCCTGGAAGCTATCGACCTTGTGCTCGGCCCTGACAGGCTCAGCCGCCGAGCGCCGATAGACGAACATGATTTTTTTCAGGGCCGTTATGAGGTCTTTGCATATATCTGGACTTTAGTCCTTCAGTTTTATGAGTAGTTTCAGAATGCTAGGAATTGGTGATCCGCCTGGAGGGGAATGGGAAT
>Ga0209459_10000262_pt1 | contig 16407 bp, 21 predicted proteins | sample WorMetG1aBELIZE1_FD_187419 | JGI IMG/M metagenome (GOLD analysis project Ga0209459, IMG submission 187419) | Marine gutless worms symbiont microbial communities from Max Planck institute for Marine Microbiology, Germany - Inanidrilus... ...
CGCATAGGGCTCCAGGCGGTCGATCGGCCAGCGCTCGACCGCGTCGGGCAGGTTCATGGTCATCGATGGTGGTAACCTTGGTCGGGTGGTAACCGGGTTGGCGGGTTACCGGGTGGCGGTTACCACCCTTTGAAACGCGAAAGGCGCGGAAGCCTTGGCTTCTCGCGCCCGTTGGGGCCGGTAACCGGCCATGGGTGGTAACTCAGATTTTCGGGCTGTCGCTAGCGAACTTCCGCGCCACGCCCGCCCGCATACGATTGGCGTCAGGAAGGACCCGCAAAATCAAATAGTTAGCGCGTCTTTGGCCGTACCACGCAGCGGAACGTAACGGTTGACATTACGTACTGTTTTGCGATACGCTTTGATATGATCAAGAGCTTCACCGACAAGCGCTCCGCAGCTGTTTTCGCAGGCTTCACCGTGAAAGGTCTGCCAACGCAAATCCAGAAGCGAGCCAGGGCGAAGCTGCTAGCGGTCGATGCGGCGGCAATTCTCGACGATCTTCGTACCCCGCCCGGCAACCGCCTTGAACCGTTGAAGGGCGACCGGAAAGGGCAGCACAGCATCCGCATCAACGACCAGTGGCGCATCTGCTTTGTTTGGCGCGACGAGGACGCCTGGGATGTCGAGATCGTTGATTACCATTGAGGAGCAAACCATGACCATAAAGCGTGAAGACATCGACAGCCACCGCGTAGACTTCTCCGACGTCGCTACGGGCAAGCGGCTGCCACCAATTCATCCTGGTGAAATCCTACGCGAAGAGTTCCTCAAACCGATGGGGCTCAGCGTCTACGAGTTCGCCAACGCCATCAAGGTGCCGCGCTCGCGGGCCAATGACATTGTGCGCGGGCGGCGGGCGATCACGACCGACACGGCGCTTCGCCTGGCGCGGTACTTCGGGACGACGGCGGAATTCTGGATCAACCTGCAGGCCCGTCACGATCTCGATGTTGCCGACCGTGATTTGCGCAAGAAAATCGAGCGTGAGATCGAACCGCGGGCGGCTTGAGCGAGCCGGCATAATTGGATGGAATTGGATGAAAATTCGGGTGGACCCGTCGTTTGCCTTTCAATCACCACCAAGAAAACTTGTTACAAAACGGCTGTACCTGGACGCAACTACAGCCATTTTATAACACGCGGAAATGCTGAGAGACTTCGGTATCGTAGCGCTCCGCGCGCGCCTCTCCCGAGGATAGCGCCGACCATAGCGATTTCCGCCGGTTTCGTCCGGGAGAAAAGTGTTTCATGTCGAAATGACCCTCAGTACTTCCTTTCGGCGTCGGCGCGAACCCGCTCGGCATACCGGCGGACGTGGCTTCCCGTGTGGAGCCGCGGCTTGCCGTTGAGCCGCGCCGCAATGAGAGCGAGGCCCGCCACCCAGTGCCGCCACGCCGTCGAGCGGGCCATGCCGAACCGATAGCAGATCGGCTTCCAGCGGGTATTCGCCGCCCGCTCCCAGACAATCTTGGCGTCGACGGGATCGAGCCAGCGCAGCCACGTCATGGCCTCGTCCATCCGGCTGATAGCTGTCGGCGATGGCCGGGCCGGACGAAGGACCGCATCATGCCAGCCAAACGCGTCCCAGAAATCCCGCACGACCTCTGGCCAGGTCGAGTAATACCCCTGGACCCGCTGTTCCGGCAGGCTTCGCATCACCTGGGCGGCCTCCGCCATGCGCTCCTCGACCATGCTCGCCGTCCACCGTCCCTCAGCCATGGGGCGCACCCTCGGCTTCCCGCTTGCCATAGAGCTTTTCGCCGAGCTGCCGGACCAGCTCCCGCTCCGGCCAGGTCAGCCGATCGTCTTCGACCGACACGGCGAGCACTCCCTGTTCACGCCAACCGTCCCGCTTGACGTCATCGACGGGCCGCCGCTCGCCGCCATACCCCTTCGGATGCCATCTCATCGCTGCACCTCCCGGAGGCAGGCCGCGTAGCCGGCAACATCGACGATGCTGTCGAGATGCTTCGGGTCGTGGACAAGGCGCGCCATCTTGAGATCGATCAGGCAGAGCGCCACCTGGGCCGACGTGACCTTGACGCCCGGCACCAGGGACCAGCGCTTGGCGATGTGATCGAACAGCGCCGTGGCCTCGCCATACTTCCGCCGCCGGTTCTCGACCACGCGAACGGCGTGCTTGAGCATCATTTCCGAGTTCATTGCCGTTCTCCGTGCTTACGCGGCCCCACCGGGGCCACGGTCACTCCGAACCCCGTTGCCAGGTGCCGCTGGCCGTAAAGCGCAATCAGCGCCGCCTCGGCGCGTCCGCTGTCTTTCACCCGCGTCCACAGTCCCGCATGCGCGGGCATCAAAGCCGAGGCCCGCGCCCGGCTGCCGTCCTTGCCGGCGCGCACGCCGAGGCCGGAACGCCATTTGCGCGGTGCCACGTAATCGGTCGGAATGAACCCGGCGGACAGCACGCCTTCGACGATGCCGAGCGATCTGCCGAACTGGAACATGCTGGTCACGCCCTGTCCGGGCATGGCGCCGACCTGCTCGACGAAAGCGTGGGCGATGGGGACGTGGGCGTCGACGAGGCGCGCCAGTTCGTAGCGGTCGATCTCGCGCTTGGCCTCGCCGCCTCGGTTCAGCCGGTGCACCGGCATGTCGAAGATCTCGAGAGCGCCGTCGGCATGCAGGAACGCCAGCGCGCCGCCCAGTCCCGGATCGATACCTAGAATTTTGTTCTGTTCGCTGTTCATGATCGCTGGCCTCCTTTCGCCATGGTGAGCGGGTTCACCCATCGCCCTGCGCCGGCTCGTTCGGGTAAAGATTGATGACCTCGGCGTCGGGAAAGACGCCCTTCGCGGCCTTGAGCAGCTCCATGCCGCCAACCAGCGCCGCTACTTCGTCGGGGGTGATCCAGATGACCTTGTCGCCGTGCAGCTCGCGCACCCGGGCAATGGCGTGCTTCTGCTCGCCTATGGCAACCCTGGTGCCGGTCGCGCCGTGAAAGCCGAGCAGATAGGCGTCGTCCTCGACCGCTGCCGCTTCCATGGCCCGGGCGATCGCCGCCCAGCCCCGGCACATGGCGGCGGCCTGTTCCTCAACCTCGTGATCGCTGCCGGTGATCAGGGCTTCGTGGTAGAGGTCTTGCTGCTCGGTGAAGAGCCGGTGCAGGTCGGCATCGACGCGCTTGAGGATGGCCAGCGCCCAGCGGCTCTCGAAGGCCTGGGCGGCCTCGGCGACCTGGGCCATGACGCGGGGGATCAGCGGCTCGCCGACCCTGCGCGTGGCGCCGCCGCTCGGAGCCGCGCTCACCACGACCCCACCACCAAAATGCGGCACTTCTCGCGCGCGCGTATTTCCTTCCCCTTACTTTTCATTATTTACCTCCTTTTTTGGTGTTTTGGACTAACTGGAAAAGAAGTGACGCAACCTGACCTGATGCCCTGAAAACCCTTGGTTTCCGCCGGATTGGACTTGCGTCACTTCGTGCGTCATTTTGCCGATTTGCGTCACTTCGGAAGCCGATTTTGGTCGTAAACGGGTCCATCAGAACCTCGGCTCCTTACCCTGGCGCCGGCCTGCCGTGGGGTCTTGGAAGGACTTGTTGATGAAGTTGTCGACCTCGCCCGAGCCCGCCTGCTTGCCGTAGTTGTTGTCGGCGTAGTCGTGGATGTGGCCGATGCCTTCGTCGGTCAGCTTCAGCCCGGTGACGTAACGGCGATTGCCGATCTTGTGATCGCCGGTCCCTGGCATGGCCCGGCGGATGGCCGGAAACACGGTGCGTCCGCCGAAGGGTTTGGCGTCCTGGCCGAACTCCGAGATCATCCAGCCGTTGAGGGAAGCCAGCAGGTCGCGGCGATCGACCATCATGCCGTCCGCTGGCTGCACCGCTGTCGCCAGCCAGGCGCCGATGGGGTTGTTGTCGTGCTCGAACATGCCGACGGCATCGCGCATGGCCTTGGGCGGATCGAAGTAGCGCCGCTCGGCCAGCCGGGCGTAGCCCTCAAGCGCCCAGTTGAGGACACCGCCCAGTTCGGCCTCGATCACCTGCTCGGAGATCGATTTCTCCTCGGCCGCCGTCTCGTCGTGCTCGACGGTCATGGGCAGCACGATGGAGCGGTTGTAGACCGCGTGGGACTGGTCCTTGACCCGGGGTAGATGGTTGGCGGTGAGGCAGACCGCGATATCGAGGCTGCCTTCCCAATTGTCCTTGTTCTTGCGCGGAATGCTGACCGGCTCGCCGGTGACGATGACCTTGTAGCGTTCGGCATCCAGGAACTCGCCGCTCGAAACCGCGTCGTCGGCGATCCAGGCCGAGGCGCGGATCAGCGGCTGCATCCCGAAATGCTCCTCCAGATCCCGGGCCCGCATGCCGGTGGCGCGCCCGCCGATCAGGGCGCGCAGCACCTGCGCCAGCTGGGTCTTGCCGGTTCGCGACGGGCCATAGACGATCAGCCCCTTGGTCATCTCGCGGCTCTTGCCGCGCACCAGGGCCGAGCCGAACCATTCGGCGAGGGTGTCGGTAACGGCCCGGCGTTCGTCCTCCTCGATGTTGCTGAAGGCGGTTTCCAGAAAGGCAATCCAGATCGGGCAGGTCGCCGCGGCATCGATGTTCGCCTCGACCCGACAGGTGGCGTAATCCGTCTCCGCGTGGCCCCGGATCTGCCGGGTCCTGGGATCGATGACGCTGTTGAGGCAGACGATGACGCCGGCGGCGTCCCACTCGATCCCTTCGCGAAGAAGGCCCGGGTGCTCCATCACGTAGCGCCAGGCGGCGTTCAGCAGCTGGGGCGAAGTCTTCTGGCCCATGGCCCGGACCACGCCCTGGATGGTGACCCGCATGATGTGATCGAGCTCGTCGTCGAACGGCCGCCAGAAACCGTCGGCATAGGTCCAGGCTTGGCCTTGGGTCAGCATCAGTCGGCCACGGTGATCGACCCAATGGGCGATGGCGGCCTCGCCGACCTGGGCGATCAGGTGCTCCTTCGCGGCCTTGGCCTTCTTGGCGGGTTTCGGCTTGGCGGCGCCGTCGCTGGCGGCGGGCTTGCCGGCGGCGCGTTTCTCGCGGGCCTTAGCCAGGCTGACGACGCGCTCCTGGGCCTTGTTTCCGGATTTCTCCCGCGCCGAGGCGATCATCCGGCGAATCGCGCCCTCTTCGCGTTTCCAGTTCCAGGTCGCGCCATGGCGCCCGGCGGCGGCGCGGGTGGCGTCGAGCAACAGGGCGACGATCTCGTCCTCGTCGACATCCTGCGAGGCGAGCGAGGCGGAAACCCGCAGCTGCGTCTGGTGGATGCTGGTTTCGCCGTCGCCCAGGTAGGTCATGGCGGCCAACGCCTGCTCGACGACCAGCGGCGGCTTGAAGCCCAGGCGCTTGGCGGCAGCGAGATAGGGATTGTCGTCTTGTGCCTCCGGCTCGCTCTCGCCCGTTGAGGAGCGTTCGACCACGGGCCGTTGCCAATCGAGCCATTCGACCAGGTCATCGAACTCGTGGCGCGCCCAGGTGACGTCGAGAACCATGCACTCGACAGGCGCGCCGGCGTTGGCCGCCACGACATCAGGCTTGGTGTTCAGGGTGCCGGGCAGGCGCATCACCCGGGCCAGGTCGCAGACGTTGAGATCGCCGGCGCAGATCCCGGCCAACTGTTTCAAGGTGCTGGTGATCGCCTCCTCGGTGGCCTCGGCATCCGACGCGTCGGCGCTCACGTCGATCGCCTCGTTGAGCAGCCAATAGGCGTGCAGGCCGCCGCCACTGTCGACGATCACCGACGGCGGAAACGGCAGCGGGCGGAGCGCGGAAACGACCGTGTCCTTGTCCATGCCCATTTTACCAGTGTCGATGTCGGCCCAGAGCGCCGGGCATTCCGCCAGATCGACCCGCCGCCCGGTGTGCGAGCCGGTGACCCGGGTGCAGACGCCAAAGAACATGCCGCGTCCGTCGTCGTCCCACCTGGCACAGTGCGCCGTGATCATCTCCATATCGCGGGTGAACAGGGGACGCGCCGGACCATCGCCGCTGCGGTTGGTGAACGAGCGCAGCTCTACGGCGTGCTCGGTGGTCGCGCCGAAGAATTCGGCGAGGAAATCAGCGGACTCCTGATACGATCGTTCACGCATTATGGTGTTCTGACTGGCCTGCTGTTGCGGGTTGGTATGGAGTTGGACGGAGGCGTTGCAGAGCCTCCGCCCAACGTGTCGGGTCCGGAACCCCGAGGGTCTAGAACCTGGTACGACGGCCGGCGCCGGGACGGTTCGCACTGTCGGCGGCGCTGGTCGTTCCCTCGGGTTCGGAAGGCAGGTCTTCCCCCGCCTGGTCACCGGCCTCGCCGCTCAGCAGGTCCACCTCGTCCACCCAATCGACCAGTTCGAAGACCGGCACGTCGACACGGCCATAGGCCTTGTTGGGGTGGGCATAGTCGGAGGCCTGCAGCTCGACCACGGGCAACTTGCCGGGCTTCTGCCGGTAGACCGTGCCGTAGGTCTTGGCGCACGCGCCGATGGCCCCGATACCGCCGCGCGTGCTGGTGGCGAACAGGAACTCGTCGCCGGTTTCCGGCCCCTTCAGCGGCAGATGGTTGGTGAACTGCCAGGGGTCCTTGGGATCGCCGCGGTCATCGGTCTCCCACTGGCTCCGGTCGTCGTCGCCGAGTTCACTCCGCCGCGGCGGCGCCACGCCGTCGGCGATCAGCACCATGACTTCGTCGGTGGGGCGGCCGTCCCACCACCGGACCCAGCCGACCTTGGCTCCCGCCATGTTGGCGATCAGCCGGGTGCCGACCGGGATCTCGATGTCGTCCTGGCTGTAGAAGTACCGGCCCTTGCGGAACTTGATGATGTTACGGGCGCCGCCGGTGGCCTGCTCGCCGCAGGCGGCATAGGGGTTGTAGTCGTCGGGGTTGGCGACGGCGCCGCCGGTGGTCTGAGTCGTGGGTACGTTCGACATTTTCAAATTTCCTCATGTCAGGTTGCGGTTATTTGACCTTGATGGTCAGACGTTCGCCGGGATCTCCCGGCGTCTCGAACGGCGAGAGATCGATGCCGGCCGCCTCGACGGCCTTCCTGTCCAGGGACAGGCGTCCCTTGACCGGGAACCAGGTCACCGACCAGTTGTCGCCTTCGACCTTGCGGGTCCGGTGTTCCCGCAAGAATTCCTTGATCCGTTCCTGGGCCTCGGCATGGCGCCGGGCGGTGGCGTCCTTCTCGGCCCGCGCCGCCTGTTCCTCGTCGACCAGGGTCTTGAGGGCCGTCAGCGCATTGCCGCCGAGCGGTTCCTTGTCTTCGGGGATGGCGCCGACGGTGTCGCCGGCGCACCGACTTCTATGCGGGCAATATCGGCACTCACCGCCGCCGGCGAGCTTGCCCTCGGGCGGCAGGTCAAGGGATGCGGCCGCCGTCATGACCCGGGTGGCGCGGGTCTTGGCCGCCGCGTAGATCTCCGGATCGAATGCGATCGCGAACTCGGTGACGTCATCGAGGAATGAGGCGTCCGTATAGGAGATCAGCGCGCAGTTCGGCCGGTACGCGGTGCAGTGCCGGATCAGGCCCATCTGGCAGTGGACCTGGAATTCGTGCTCGGCCTTGGCGTCCTTCAGGCTGACGCGGGGATCGATGCTCTTGCACTCGACCACCAGGCTGTCGCCGCCGCTATCGTCGACGCCGTGATGGGAGAGAGCGTCCAGGGAAACGCCGACCAGCAGGCCGTCACTGGTGGCCGAGAGATAGCCGTCGACCAGGGTTTTCTGGTTCGCGCCCGCGAACAGGAGCGCAACGCCTTCGGGCAGCTGGGCCCGGATGCCCGGTTCCCAGTGGTGGTTTTCGATGAGATCGCCGCGCAGCTTGGCGCCGTAGCGGTCGACGTAGTCGGGATCGGGATCGACGCTGTTCTTGGCAAACCAGGTTTTGCGCAGGCATTGGCCGACCTCGCTGGCGCCGACGGTGAGATCCCGGTCGTGCGCCCAGGTCTTGCCGTTGGCGGCCACATGGGCGTCGAGCATGGATTTGATGGAAATCGTGGGCATCAGTTCACCCTCAGCAAGCGTTTGATGATGAAGAAGGCGCTCTCCGGCTCGCCCGGTAGCGGATCGTCCAATTCGACGAGCCCGGCATCGCGGCGGATGCGTCCGATGCGCTTGTCGATCAGACGGAGCGCCAGGCGGCGGAAGTCCTCATTCGCCTCCAGCAGCCAGTCCTGAACCTCGACGCGGGCGATCATGACGTCGGCGTCGTCGATGGTGAGGGCCTCGAACTCGGCGAGGAGAGAGGCCAGGCGTTTGCCTTGAGGAGACGCCAGCGCCTCGGCCGTCCTCCGGGCTTCCTCGCGCCGGTAGTGGGCCGCGAGCTTGCCCCGTTCCTCGAGGCGCTTGTCCTTGGCCGACTTGGCCTGGCCGCCGGCCGGCCGTTTCCGCCTGGCCTTGACCGGGCGCGGCGTATAGGTGTCGGCAAAGGCCTCGAAGGGGTTCAGGGCGACCATCAGCCGGCGCTCCCCATCACCACCAGATAGGCAGTGACGTCCTTGCCGCGGCGCTCCTGGACAAGGTGTAGGCGCCCCTCAAGGGCGTGGTCCATGGCGCGGTCGGCGATCCGGCCCAGTTCCCGCCGCATGGTATCGGGAAGCGAACTCCCCGCCTCGCGGTCGGCGCCGAGGTGGCCCCGGTGGTATTCGAGACGATCCCCGGGCCGTGCCCGATCGAGCCACTTCAGGAAGTCGCCTTGCCGGATCATCAGGGAGCGGAGCGGCGGCACAGCCGACACGGGGGAGATCAGCGCGGTCATCGCGGCCATCACCGGGACCCGGCTGTCGCCGAGGTGCTGGCGCGGAGGTTCTCGGCCTCGTACGCCTCGACGTCTTCCAAGCGGTAGACGACCCTGCCGCCGATTTTTAGGTAGGCGGGGCCCTCGCCCAGCCAGCGCCACCTCTCAAGCGTGCGCTCGGAAATGTTCCAGCGGTCGGCCAGATCGATCTGGTTCAAATGCCTGACAGCCATCTGGCTCTCCTTCGGATTTGTTAGCGTCCGAAGGCAGAATCGCGCAGAGGGCGAGAGAAAACCGAGGGGTCAGGAGGGAGAAGAAAGGAGAGAAATTTACCTAGAGTTCGAAGCCCCAGAGCCCGTCGCAGGACTTGAGATAGGAGTTGATCTGGGCCCACTTCTTCGTGCCGAAGGCCTGGCGGAGGGTATCGGAACTTGACTGGGCATGGTCGAGGAGTTCACGGGCGGTGAATCGCTTCCCTTCCCGGAAACCCGTGACCAGCCTGCGGATGATCGCGATGTGGTAGTCGGACCTGAATCTGATGGTGATATCTCCGTTGATCACCAACTGCTTCCCGTCAGGGGACAGGTAGAGTGCTTCGCCGATGTCCGGCGCGAGGGAGCCGTCGAGACGGGCGGCGAGTATGTCCGGGTTGATCGCCAGCCTTGATGCGGAATCAATCACGTCGCGCAGGGCAACCAGATGATGACCGGCGATCGTCTCATCCGGGAAGCGATGCGAGGGGGTACTGGTCAGAACAACCCGCAACCGTGGTGCCGGGCGGTTTTTCGCCACATACTTGATTTGCCGCCAAACGGACGGTTCATGAAGCCGTCTGGCAAACCAGATCGGCACCCGCTGAGTCCGACGGCCGAGACGGACGTCGCCGATCTCCCACAGCAGGTCGGGAACGAGCGGAACCGGCCCCGAGCGGGATGGCCAGTCGACCCGGTCCATCAGTTCCCCGATGACCGCCGGGACGTCTACCTGGAACCGGGCGATTTGATCGTCCGGCACGGTGACCCAGCCTGCGGTCGGGCTGAAGTAACCCAGTCCCCCGTTCTCGGCGGACCACGACAAGGTCACGGGAGCGTCGTCATGATCGGCTTGTGAAGCGACCGCCGCTTCGTGCCCATGCGGCTTCAGCAGGCCGGTTGCCTTCAGGACGAGGGCCTCGGAGGAATGGTAATCGTCCAGCACGACGCCGGAGATGACGGTTTCTGGCGTTTCGATGGCGCTCAGCAACAGCTCCAGGGCCGCAGGCGAGAGGCCGGAGCCGTTATCCCGCATCGCGCACGATGCCCCAACGACGCAAATACTTCTCCCCGATCAACTGCTCACGTTCGGTCTGATCCTTGAGATTGCAGCCATGCGGCATGGTGATGGTCAGAGGCAAGGTGCGAACACGCCGCGATCCGCCGGTGGGATGGAAACGAATGGCCAGCTTGGCCTGTGTGGCCACCCAGCCGCCCAGAAGGGGATCGGCGCCGCCGAAACGGTCATGCGCCATGTCCCAGATCGAGCGATCGGCCTTCCGCAGGCATTCCAGCGTCACCCGTTCGCCCACGCTGTCGATTGGCATAAGGCGCAGAAGCCTGACCTCGACGCCGGCGACGCCGTCCGAGGGGTCGGTCGGGAAGTCGAAGGGACGCAGCAGCACCGAGAGATCGTACTGGCGGAACGGAAGCCGCTCCTGCTGGAACTCGATTCCGAGCAGATCGCGGGCCAGAAACCGGACCATATCCTCGCGGCTCTCGTGGTCGTTGGCGACCACCTCTATGACGCCGGTTTCGTGCTCGTAGGTCATGGCAGCCTCGAAGACGGGCCGCCGGGGCCTGCGGATCAGCTTACCGTGCTCATCGAACGCCAGATCATCATCGGGCAATCCCTCCCGGTAGACGACGATCTGGACCAACTCGCAGTCCTCGCCCGCGAAGGTCGGCCGTTGCCGGTCGAAGATATCGATATGAACGTTGTTCGAGGCGAATCGTTTCTGAATCGCTGCCTCGAACGCTGCAACGGCGCCGGCATTCCGGCTCAGGACCCCGTTCGGCTCCCCGATGAAACCGTCCCACATGCGGCCACGACGGCGCTCGTCGGTGAAGCGGGCTTCCTCGGCATGCAGGAAGCCGGTCGGGTCGTTCAGGAACATCCACAGCGCCCGATCATGGGCGTTGCCGAGATCGTCTAACGTCGTCCGATCCGCAACAACGCCGAACAACGCGTTCTGCCCCGCCTCGTCGGCCATCTTGGTGACGCGCTCGGCGTCGTTCATCACACGAGCAAGGGCGGTTTCGTCCATCTCTTCGACGAGCTGCAGCAGGGGACGCACGACATCGCGTCCCGAGCCGTCCCAGTCGATCTCGATGGGAATATCAATGCCGGCCTGTTCGAAATAGGTGCGGAGGGAGGCGGCCGGGGTGTTGCGGATGAATCTGGCGACGCTGGGCATTCGTTGGTTCCTTTCACATTGCGCGAATCACTTGAGCCGGTCTTTTACGGCCTTGTTGACGGAATTCCGGCCGACCTTGACCTTGGCGACCGAACGCCCGTAGCTGTCACGGGCGACGGTATCGATGGAGACGGTCTCACCCTGGATCATGGATTTCAGGGCCTTGGTCGCAGCTGCGCCACCGCGGGTGCCCTTTTCGGGGGCATCCACGTTGGCAAGCCTGACCGGGTTCTTGCGGCTGGCCGCCATGAAGGTGTCGCCGTCGATGACTTTGGTTACGCGTTCTTTGCGGGGCATCTCTGCACTCCGTTTCTGTGGGGCCAAAAATCGACTATTGCCGATCTGCTAATCAGCGTATTTCGGGCGCACATTCAGAGTCAAGCGAAAATCTACGCTATTCCGCGAATTAGCGTGGATAAGTTAGCTGAACAGTGATGGTTGGCTGTCTGAAGAGGTCAGCAGGCTCAATTTAAAGAGCCGCACCCGTGCAGCTTCTTCGGAAACCTGAAATGCCTCCATGACCGCGCTGACAATCTGTTGGCCCTGCTCCGACGTAACGGCGACGGCGGCATACAGACCGTGTTCGGCGCAAAAGTCCGATACCAGTCGACGAATCGACGACACGGGCATCAGGATGGCACCGCTGACATAACCCGCCTGCCACTCCATCCAGTCGTAGTTCCGGGCATCAAGGATCGTATCCCGCTTGCAGATCGCCTTGTTCTCCGTGCTCTGTCGGTCAGTCAAACAGTCGCCCGGTCATGAACTTCTCGGCCCAAAGATAGCGGTGGAAGTGCACATGCCCATATTCATGTGCGAGTGTCGTACGGAGGCGATTCTCGCGTCGTGGATCATTCGCCAAGCGCTCTGAAATGGATACTTCAGGACCCTGGTCAGGATAGAAGACGGTCATTCCTTCGACGTCTTGCCCGTACATAGAGAGGTCGACGGACGAATCGAGGCTGGCATCGGCCTGCTCGATGAGAATCGAAAGTTCGTCAGTTGTGATTGGGAGGCGGACCTTGCCGTGACGCTTTCTGAGGAATGATCCGACGATACGCTCGCACTCGCGATCGAGTTCATCGGGCACGTAGTGAGGCCGCTCCGAAAAGCGGCCGGTCGTATCGCGGACCATTTTCACCACCGGGATTCCTCCTAACGCCCGGAAATGTCTTTCCGAAAGTTGGCGAACCCCGAAACCACTTTGTCCCGATCCCGTACTTTTTGGCGCAGGTCGTCAGGGATCTTGCCGGCGAGCACAAAGAGATATCCTTCGTCCTCGTCAAGCACCTGCGCGAACTGGCGAATGAGATGGTCTGACGTAGGGCTGCGGCGGTCATGTTCAATATCATTGAGATATTGAGGTGATATGCATCCCTCGCCTTCTTCCTTCATAACCAACGCAGCAAGCTCCTTTTGGCTGAGACCCTTTGCCTTCCGTGCTGCCGCGATCGCCCGACCGAAGGTCATAGACTGAGATGACATGCGGTAAATATCCTCCCAGGTACCCAGACACGACGATCCACTTGTACGCGGATCAGCGAATTGATACACTTTGGCGCCGTCAGGTTCAACAGGGAAATCGAGGGCTGAATCTGGGGGAAAGCCTTTAGGGGGTAGCATGCTTGAGCCTGCCAGCCAAACAACACTGCGCGACGAGATCGCGCGCCAGATCCGAGAGGATCAAGCCCTCCTCGCCGAGCTACGCGCCGAGGTTCGTCCCTTGGTTTCACAGACGCGGCGAATTTCGCCTAGATCGGCCACCTCGATCTCGCTGGTCGCGGCCGACGGTGGCAACAACCAACTGCGATTCGATCCGTTCCTCGTCCAGCTCGTTCGGGTTGTCGACAGCAGCAACAATGAGTACTGCCTGGAAGCTGTTTCGCCGACGATGAGCGTCTCCGCCCTCTCGGCCCGTCAGTTTGCCGATCCTGAGCACCCGACCGCTCTGGGCCGTCTTATGCGATATCTGGGTGTCGGGGAATTATCAGCGCTCAGCCACATGATCCGTCCCGACGACAGTGGGCGGCCAAACTCTCCGAGCTGGGTGCAGGTCTACCGTGAGCTGGTCGAGTGGGCGATCCTCTTTGCCATCGTGCGCGAGAAGGACTTCGCGACAGACACGCTGATCGTCTTCGACGGTTTCCTTCGCAGCAAAGTGTTTGCAAAGGATTTGTTCCAGAGGTACCGCGCCGGCATTCAGGAGGGCATCGACCGGCATCTTCGCGCCAACAAGCGCCGCATCTACCTCGTCGGCGTCGCCAAGCACAGCAAGGTCCTTTCCCGGTATCGTTTGTCCATGGCACTCGAAGGGGTGATGCAATCGCCATTCCCCTGCTACGCCGAGATTCCGCGCGAGCCGGCTTCGGCAAATCGAACTTGAACAAGCTGCTGTTCAGCAAGCTCTATGAGACGACGCCCACGGTCACTAAGCGCGGAGATCGCGAGGAGCCAGTGGGCACGATCATCTTCGATCCTGATGGAGAATATTTCTGGCCCGACGACAAAGGCCGCCCTGGTCTGTGTGACGTTCCACATCTCCAGGACAAACTGGTCGTTTTCACGGCCCGAAGCGCCCCCAGTCCCTTTTATGGGTCTTTTACCGCCGGCGGCATCAAGCTTGACATCCGCCAGCTCCGGCCCAGCGACGTCATCTCGATCGCCCTCCCGCCCGAGCGCCAGGACCAGCAGAATGTTGCGAAGCTCCGCGCCCTGTCACCGGAGAGATGGAGACAACTCGTCGATCTGATCGATCGGGATAGAGGCGGCGCTGACCTCGACGAGATTGCGAAGATCATGAATCTCGACGCCAGTCGCCAGGAAGCCGAGGCCGTGGCCGCACGGTCGAATATGACCAACGTCGTTGGGATGCTTCACGATAGAAGCAGCCAGTTCATGGGGCTCCTGATGAAGGCGCTGGAGGCCGGCAAAATCTGCGTCGTGGACGTCTCGCAGATGCGCGGCACGCAGTCTTTATATTCTTGCCGGGATCATTCTTCGCCGGATATTCGATCGCAATCAGGAGGAGTTCACCAAGGCGGAACCGCGGACCATACCCGTGATCGCGGTGATCGAAGAGGCGCAGGCGGTGCTGAACGAACGTGCCGCAGCGGCCGAGCCTTATATCGCCTGGGCCAAGGAAGGCCGGAAGTATGATCTTGGTGCGCTTCTGATTACCCAGCAGCCTGGGTCGATCCCGAACGAGATTCTAAGCCAGGGCGATAATTGGTTCATATTCCATCTTCTATCAGCAGGCGATCTTGCCAGCGTAAAGCGGGCAAATGCCCACTTCAGCGACGATCTGCTCAGTTCCCTGCTGAATGAACCGATTGCGGGCCAAGGTGTCTTCTGGAGTTCTGTCGGAGGCAAGCCATATCCGGTATCCATCCGTGCCCTGTCATTCGAAGACTCTTACAAGGCTGCTGATCCGACCTATTCCCGTGAAGCAGTCGACACATTTGCGACAGAACTTCGGCGTGAGATGACGGACCTGATCGATCAAGCTCGTGCATCCATTGACCAGGCTAGAGGGACGGCACAATCGGAGACCGCTGCTCAGCCACCCAGCAATCTCTTCGGTGAGCAGGCTGACGATGAAACTCCTGATTTGGAAGTGTACTACCAGCAGCTGGCCCGAAGTGCTGTGGAACAAGACACCGAATTAATGGGCAAGCTGAAGAGCGATGGCACCGCTTGGGGGCACGTACTGAGTGTCATCGCTGCAGCTCTACCTGAAACGTTGGACGGTCGAGATCAGAAGGCATACCAGTTGGTCGCCCCAACCATGGACGCGGTTCTCGGAGCGCAGGGACAAGGCTGGCACTCTTTCAAACATAGTCCGCGGCAAACCACGTACATCAAGTATGGTCCGGGAGGCTGAGATTGAGCGCGGCCTCACAGCGGTTATGGCAAGAGATGTGCGACTCAACGCCATATGTCCCTACTTCACGATGTTTCCCTTGGATTTCCCTCTCGGCATCCTGACGACGCACGCAAAGCCCAACGCACGTGTGCTCGATCCTTTTTGCGGTCGCGGAACCACCAACTTCGCTGCGCGACTGCTTGGCTTACGAACGATCGGAATCGATGTCTCGCGTGTGGCCACGGCCGCGACACAGGCGAAGCTTGTCGCGCCGACACCTGAAGAGATTATCGACGCATCCAACGCAATTCTGCTCCGACGCCGAAAGGCTGTCCAAATTCCCGAAGGGGAGTTCTGGGACCTGGCCTATCACTACGAAGTCTTGCGAGACCTCTGCCTCATCAGAGATGCGCTGCTCACGGGTTCGATCGCAGCGCACGTGGCCGCGGCCCTCCGTGGCCTTATCCTTGGCGCGCTGCATGGCCCGGTAGGTCGGACCAAGCGCTCCTATTTCTCGAACCAGTGCCCGAGAACGTATGCCCCCAAGCCCGCTTATGCGGTCAACTTTTGGAGGGGCCGCGAGCTTTTGCCTCCTCGCGTCAATGTTCTCGCCATAATCGCCGAAAGGGCACACCGGTATTATGGGAGCGCCGCACCAAGGGTCGTCGGGGCAGCGATCAAAGGCGACAGCCGACATAAATCGACGCTAGCCGACGCACGCGAGATCATCGGGAGGTTCGACTGGATTGTCACCTCCCCGCCCTATTACGGACTCAGGACATACCTGCCCGACCAATGGATTCGAAACTGGTTCCTTGGTGGGCCAGCATCGGTCGACTACACGTCTGAAGGTCAGCTCTCGCATTCCGGGCGCGACAGGTTCGTCGCCGATCTTCGAAAGGTGTGGGTAAATGCCGGGGCGCACTGCAGGCCCGGAGCCACATTGGTCGTTCGCTTCGGGTCGATTGGAGATCGCCTAGTCGAGGATCCCGCTCGGCTCATCTCTACATCACTCGAGGCGACGGGCTGGGTAACGGCGGACGTACAACATGCCGATAATGCGGCTCGCGGAAAGCGCCAAGCGGACACCTTCCATCGAAAGCGTAGTGCACCATGCGATGAGGTGGACGTTTGGGCAACGTGGCGGCCATGACCAAAGAGAACAAAGCTTGTGCGTGTTCGCCCTGCCGCGAAAGATTTCGCTCCCCCGTGAGTCCATGAGCGATCCGTGGCGATTATGTTTATGTTTTAGCGGAATCAAAAAGCCCGCAAGTGTTTGAACTTGCGGGCTAATTTGGTTGCGGGGGCAGGATTTGAACCTGCGACCTTCAGGTTATGAGCCTGACGAGCTACCGGACTGCTCCACCCCGCGTTTGTTCCTTTGTTTGTGGCG
>Ga0209459_10000267_pt1 | contig 16142 bp, 12 predicted proteins | sample WorMetG1aBELIZE1_FD_187419 | JGI IMG/M metagenome (GOLD analysis project Ga0209459, IMG submission 187419) | Marine gutless worms symbiont microbial communities from Max Planck institute for Marine Microbiology, Germany - Inanidrilus... ...
CGGGGGGGGGAGGGGAGTTGATCGGATTTCGCTCGCCGATGCAGCGGGTCAGGACAGGGCCCTTGTCCGTCTCGAATCCGCTACGCCGCACGAAACCCAACTACCCGAGTCGTCCAACATGTTGGCACCGCGCGCGGTCTCGACATGCAAGGTTGCGAGGTTGGCGAGCAACTGCGAGAGCAGGACTTTGGCGCCGCTCAGCCGTTGCAATCGGAACCAAGAGACTTCCCCTGACGAGGGGTGATTTCCCTCACTTTCGCGTAGGCGCTCGCCGATTCCTCGACCATCGAACGCACCATCGACCGGTCGCCTTGGATCCAGTCGGTGATCACTTGCCACTTCTCGCCATCCCACTGCTGGAACTTGACCGCGCCGCCCGCCTCGTGATCTCGACAGGACACCTTGATTGGCTGCATCAAGCCTTCGGCGCCCAGTTCCTTGATCCGCTGGGGGGTGATGTTCAGGTTCTCGATCCCCCAACGCATTTCTTCGCCGGATATGGGTCGTTCGCCAAACTTTTCCTGCGCGGTGCGGATGGCCTCGGCGGTTATGATGCCAGCGATGATACCCCGGTTGTGATAGATGGTGCCGACGCGCTCCCGTTCGATGTTGCCCTTGCCGCCATCATGGACATGTTTGACGATGTCCTGAACGACCGGAAAGTCGGTGCCGGACGGATGAAAGCCGGCGGCAATGTAGCCGATGGCGGTCTCTCCTGCCGGAATGACGTCTTCCTCCGCGCCGCTCCACCAGACGCCGACGATGCGATCGCGCGGGAAGCCGACGCGGGCCGCTTCCTTCAGGGCATTCGGGTTCATTTCACCCCAACCGCGGAGAATCACCCAGTCGGGCTCGTAGCGGCGCGTGATGTCCAGCCAGACCACGGCAAGCTCGTCGAAAAGCGGTTCCAAACCGGGGGGCGACACCGGATAGTGCTTGACCTCGAACCCGTAGATCTCGGCCTGCTTGTCCAGGATCGGGATCGTTTCTCTGCCGTAGCTGGACTCGTGATAGAGGTTGGCGATCTTCTTGCCCTTGAGCTTGTCCATCCCGCCTTCTTGCATGGCGATGAACTTGATCTTGGTCGTGTTTTGCGACCAGTAGTTGGTAATCAGCGGGAAAACCCACGGGAACACCCGTCCGTCGCTGGCGTCGGCGCGACCGTAACCCATGGAAATGATCGGGATTCTGTCGGCTGATGCCCGCTCGATGAGCCGGTAGGTAATGCCGGTGCTGAGCGGTTGAATCACCGTCGCGCCGGTCGGTCCCTTGTTCTTGAGCTTTTCGTAGCATTCCATGCCGCGGTCCGCGTCGTATCCCGTTTCGCACTCCTCCCAGGCAAACTTGACGCCATTGACGCCCTTGTCCCGAATGTTGACCAGAGCGAGATAGTCCTCGAAACCACCAAAGAACCCGGAACCGCCCGCGGCATAGGGACCCGTGCGATAGGCCAGCATAGGCACGAACTGTTCGTCCTGTTCAGCCGCGTTCGAAATCGCGATCGAACCACCGAAGGCTGCAACAAAAACCAGGGCGAACGACAACATCCTTGGTTTCATTTCTTCCTCCCCATGATTGGGTCCACGAGGCGTCTCGGCGCACGATACCCCGGAACCGGGGTGTCGGAGATTGATTTCAAACCTTACGCCTCAGTCAGCAAAAGGGGCCCGAAACATTGGCCCGTCATCACGGTCTTCCATTGTTGCTTGTGGGCTACCGTCACCTGGGTCTGTAACGGTGCCGCTTCGGCCTGGGCCGCGGGGGGACTGTCAGGCACAGCCGACCAAACCATCAGCGCCAGAACGAAGGTCGCAACCGACAAAGGGAAGTATTTCCCGTTGTACCGCCGCGAGTCGTAGTTCTGCCAGCCGTGGATACGGTCCAACGCGCACAGGATGGATTCGTCCTTTTCGCCTCCCGGCGCAATTCATCGGAGCCCTCCGAAGTATCGGCGGCAGAGAGCGTTGGTGCGGATCGCGCACCGTCGCCCAGGCTCCTTCTTCGCCTAGGATCCTTGCGAGAATGTTTGTCGAATGTATCGAATTGTTAACGGCTCGCCGCGGGGCAGGGCCGGGGCACAAAAAAGGCGCGTCGGCAGAACCGTCGCGCCGAGGAGAGGCTGCTCGTCAGAATCTGATCAGTCGATGCGACGCGTCAGGACCAGGCGCTGGGCCGGCGTGAAACCGGCGCGTTGCATGAAACTCAACAGTCCGAAGTTGTCCCACCGGATCGTGCTGCGGACGGTCTCGACATGGAGAGTCGCGAGGTTGGCGAGCAACTGTGACAGCAATGCCTGCGCCACCCCGAGATGGGCATAGTCACGATCGACGCCGATGGTATCAATGACGGCGGTGGGCTCGGTTCGGCCGAACTCGCCGAAGTCGACCCGGGCCATGACATAGCCCGCCGGGGCGTCGTCGATTTCGGCAACGAGGGACACGCGGACCCCCGACTCCGACATCACTTCCTTGAGCTTTGTTTCGTAGTAGTCGTTGCGGTCCCGTCCGGTGTGCTGCTTGTCGATCCGGACGAGAGCGCGAAGGTCACCCTCCTGCATCGAGCGGACGGTGACGGTGTCACGAGCGAGGGCCACGAAATCATCTCCGCTGGGGTCGCTGTAATCGGGTATGCCGGCGTCCGTTCGCTGGGGAGCGAGGTCGATGTCGCGTTGTGGCATGGCGGCGTTCCTCCCTCTCGCCGATCAGACGTCGAAATCGCGAGACGTTGAACGCTCGAGCACTTGGCGTGGCGCAAGCGTAAAACCGGCAGCGGCGAAGAATCCGATCATGTCCTGTTCGGACCAGGCCGCCTGGGTGCGCACCTCGCGGACCCCGCGCTTGGCGACGAACTTGTCGACGCCGTCCATCAGCATCTGGCCGAGTCCCTTTCCGCGGACGTCGGGATCGACGCCGATCACGTCGAGGATCGCCACGGCGTACTCGTCGCCGAATTCCCCCGCCTGAACGCGGGCGATGGCAAAGCCGTCGGCGGTGTCGGCGGAACCATCCGTGCGCCCGACGGCGACGGCGACGAACCGGTCCGGATCGGCGAGCGCAGCCTCCAGCCTCTTTTCGAAAAACACCCGGCGCGGCCGGCCGGCGCTGCGGTGATCGATCTCGACCACGCGATCGAGGTCGTCAGGGCGGAGCGGCCTCAGCGCATGGGTCGCGGAGTCGGCCATTGTTTCAGTTCCCTCCCTTGGTTTTGTCTTGTCCGCGATGTCCGCCTTGACAGCCGGCACACCCGCGTCTACGTTAAAAGCAATAATTTGGTACGATAATACGTATTTATCGTTCCGTCAACCAAAACCGGGGGAGAGCGATGACGAAATCGGGTGATTCTGGCGGCATTTTCGATTTCTCTGGTCGCGCCGCCGTGGTCACAGGCGGACTCCGCGGCATCGGCCGAACGATCGCCGAAATGCTGGCCGAGCGAGGAGCGACTGTCCACGTTTTTGATTGGGTCGACGGTGCCGAAGGGGATGCCCCGTTCGCCTTTCACAAGATCGACATCGCCGATTCTGCCGCGGTCGGCGACGAGGTTTCCGCGCTGCCTGCGCCTCCAACCCTGCTGGTCAACAACGCCGGGATCACCCGCGACCGCTCCATCGTCAAGATGAGCGACGAGGAGTGGCGTCAAGTGCTCGACGTCAACCTGACGGGCGCCTTCAACCTGATCCGGGCATTGGCGCCGGGCATGGCCGACGCCGGCGGCGGGCGCATCGTCAACATCACGTCGATCAACGGCCTGCGCGGAAAGTTCGGCCAGGCCAACTACGTGGCCACCAAAGCCGGACTGATCGGGCTGACGAAGACCGTCGCCTGGGAACTCGGCACCAAAGGTGTCACGTGCAACGCCATCGCTCCGGGGATGGTGCTGACCGAGATGGCCAAGCAGCTACCCCAGAAGTTCCTCGACGCGGCGCTGGCCGAGACGGTGACCGGCGAGCTGACCGCGCCGGAGGACGTCGCTTCGGCCGTACTGTTCCTACTCTCGGACGCCGCCCGGTCGATCACCGGGCAGGTCCTTCAGGTCGACGGCGGGCAGTACATCTGAGCGGCTCTCAGACCGCCGCGTGCCTCGTCACGCCGTGGCGGCGGTGGAATCCGTGTCGGGAAGCGGCGGCAACAGCAGGACGATGACGATCGCCAGCACGAACAGGAACGTGCCAATCGCCCAACCGATGCGATTGCGGTTCTTGCGGGTGGCAACGACGCCGGCAAGGACGGCGGCGAGCACGGGAATGGAAATTGCGATCAGGAAGTCCATCGTGCGATCTCCTATCGAAGAGTGGATGTGGTAGGTCGAGCAACGGGCAACCGCCGCTCATCTGGATATATCAGGGGACCGGCCGACGGCGGGGCGTCGACGCAACGCGGTCACGCACGGCCTCGAGGAAGGTGTCGGTCGCGGTGGTCGTCAGCCGGATCGGTGCGTCCGTTCCCTTGTCGTTGGAGACCCGGCTGATGGCACTGACGTGGATCCCATCGTCGAGCCGCCACTGGAACCGGCAATGCCGGGAGGCGGCGACCAGACCGCGATTGCATTCGCCGGTCGCCGGCCGTCCGTAAAGCTGGCCGAGGCGCGCAAACACTTCCGATTCGGTAGTATCGGTCAGCACCTGTTCCTGGTTGACCCGCCATGCGCCGCCGCCAAGCTTGCGATCGAGGAACCACACCATGTGCCGGGCGCCGTCAGCGCGGAAGTCGCCGACCGTATCGCGATCGCGGGCGGTCACCGCCAACCGGGGCTGCATCGCCTGAACGTCCTCGACGGTCATGCCCAGGCGTACATCCCCAAGGGCGAAATCGCTCTCGCCCCGCGCGAGATCGAAGTAGAGATCCTCGAAATCGCCATCGGGCGAGCTTGCGGCGCGGCCGTAGGCGAAAAACAGCCCGGTGCAGACGATGGCCACCACCGCCAGGGTCGCGAGCACCGAATGTCCGTGCTCGGGTTCACCCTGCCGCGCTAGGACCGCACGCCACCCCGTTCGTGCCTTCGGTTTCGGCTTCACCTTCACCTTTACGGCGCCCGGTTTGATATCCGGCGCGACCAGGAATCGGGCCGTCGCGTGAGACTTGGCCGCCTTGGTCCCCACGGCGGAAGCGTTGGACCGCCCGATTCGCGACGGCGTACCGACCGCGCCGCACCGCGGGGCGGTGACCGAACGACTGTAACGTGAACCAATGGCGCCAGACATGAACAAGCCAATCACGGGCTGAAACATTTATCCAATAAACAATGATATTGAGAGACGACTGTAACTGCGAATGTTTTATTTGCTTTCAATTTTACGGACAATTTCTCTAAAATTTGTCCTTTGCGTGGAATCGTTCGATTTAGTGGGTGCTTCCCGGCCGCCGAAGACGAATGCGCGCTAGGGAATCGCGCGCCCTTCACGTAGTTTTAACCGCGAAGCACCGAGGTTGGTCGGCAACGCACCGACACTGCCCGGCACGCGAGGGGAGGCATGGACCGCAAGCTCACGGCGATCATGGCACTCGATGTCGTCGGCTACAGCCGGATGATGGGGGCCGACGAGGCGGGGACGCTGGAGGCGCTCAAAACCGTGCGCCGGGACATCGTCGACCCGCTCATCGCCGAGCATCGGGGCCGCATCGTCAAGCTTATGGGCGACGGCGCACTGGTCGAGTTCGCCAGCGTTGTCGACGCCATGGCCAGCGCCGTGGACATCCAAAAGGCCATGGAGGCGGTCGACGCGGCGCCAGGGGGCGGTGACCCGATTCGGTTCCGCGTCGGCATCAACCTTGGTGATGTCATCGTCGAGGGCGACGACATCTACGGCGACGGCGTCAACATCGCTGCCCGGCTGGAGGGCCTGGCGGAACCCGGCGGCATTTGCCTCTCGCGCACGGCCTTCGATCAGGTCGAGGGAAAGCTCGACGTCGGCTTCGCCTACCTCGGCGAGCAGCAGGTCAAGAACATCGACAAGCCGGTGCGCGCCTATTCGGTTCTGCTTTACGGCAAGGCCGAAGATGCGGTTGTCGCGGTGCCTCCGGCCAAGCGGGGTTCGCGCAAGCCGCTGGTGATCGGCGCCGTGGCCGTCGTTGCGGCGGTCGCCGTTGGCGTCGCGGCGCTGCAGCCGTGGAGAACCGGTCCCGGGCCGGAACCGCAGTCGGCGGCGCCGGCGCCGGGAGGCAAACCGACCGTCGCCGTGCTGCCGTTCGACAACCTGAGCGGAGACCCGGAGCAGGACTATTTCGCCGACGGCATGTCCGAAGACCTGATCGCCGATCTCTCCAAGGTCTCGGGACTGGCGGTGATCTCCCGGAACTCGACGTTCCGCTACAAGGGGAAGTCGGTCGACATCCGCCAGGTCGGCCGCGAACTGGGCGCAAACTTCGTCCTCGAAGGCAGCGTTCGGCGGGCTCAGGAGCGCTTAAGAATCAACGCACAGCTGATCGACGCGAGCACCGGCAGCCATCTCTGGGCCGACCGCTACGACAATACGGTCGCCGACGTCTTCTCCCTTCAGGATCAGGTCACCCGCGAGATTGTTGCCGCCCTGGAGGTGGCGCTTCTGCCCGGCGAAGCCGAGAGTATTGCCAAGGTGGATACGGCGAACACGGAGGCCCACAACTATCTGCTGCGCGGCCGCCAGGAGCACGCGCGGTTCACCTGGGAAGGCGCGATGAAAGCCCGGGAGATGTTCGAGAAAGCGATCGAACTGGATCCCGCGTACGCACGGGCCTACACGCTGTTGGGCTGGCATTTCTTCGATGCCTGGGGGGTGTGGGGCGAGAGCAGGGGCGAGAACCTTGCCCGCGCCCTCGAGCTCGGCGAGAAGGCGGTATCCCTCGACCCGACCGATCCGGCACCCTTTGTGCTCATCGCCCAGGTTCATCAGTTCAGCCGCAGATTCGATGCCGCTCGGGAGGCCGCCGACAAGGCGCTGGCGCTCAATCCCAATGATCCGCTGATCCTCGGCAACCTCGGGTCCATGTTCCGCTACGCCGGCCGGGCGGAGGAGGCTGTCGCGCTGGTCGAACGCGCCGTCCGATTGGATCCCTATCATCCGCCCAACTACATGGAATGGCTGGCCCACGCCTATTTCCAGGTCGGCCGGTACGAGGACTGCGTGAAGGCCGCGGAACGCGGCATTGCCCTCAATGCCGACTACGTGGCGCTCTATCTCAACCTCACGCAATGCCATGTCGGCCTGGAGCAGATGGAGGAAGCCCAAAAGGCCGCCGCCGAAATGCTGCGCACCAATCCGCGATTCACGGTCGGAGCGTACGTCGGCTACGCGCCGTTCACCAATGAAGATGACCGCGAGATGTCGGCCGCGCCGCTCCGTCAGGCCGGAGTTCCCGAATAGGCCGATGCTCTGGCCTATGCCGCCTCGTCATAGAGCCGGGTCGCCAGCCGGCGGACCAGGTTCAGGGCCACCTTGCGGCGATAGGTCTGCGGCGTGAACGTGCTCTTCATCGGCTGAAGCTGCTTGGCGACGAGTCGCTCGATCTGGTCGAGGGCGTCGTCGTCCATCGCCGCCCCGTCAAACGCGTCCAGGCCTTCTATAGGCAGTGGGCGCGAATTGGTGCCGGTGAAAGCGATGGCGAGCCGTCCCAGGCTGTCCCCGTCGCGGCGCACTGCTACGGCGACGCCGATCAGTGGGAAGTCGATGGAGCCCCGCTGGCGGACCTTGCTATAGGCCGCGCGGCTTCCGTCCGGCGGATCGAGCCGCAGCGCGATGACCACTTCTCCCGGCGCCAGGGTGAGGTGCGCGGCGCCGTCTTCGCGGTAGAGATCGGCAAGCGGAATGGTCCGCTGACCATTCGGGCCGGCGATGTCGACCGCCGCGCCGACCACCAGGCAAGCAGGCGCGACATCGCCCGAGAAGGCGGCGAAGCACTTGTCGCTCTTCGGCGCCACGTGGCAGATGCTGCCCTCCCGCTTCAGGCAGTAGTCGTTGGCGTTCCGCCACCATTCGCTCTGGTTGTAGTAGACGCAGCGGGTGTCGAGGCACAGGTTGCCGCCGATGGTCGCGACTTCGCGGTGGGTCGGACCGGCGACGGTTTCGGCGGCCTCGACGACCACCGGCCAGCTCTCCTGGACCTGCGGGTCCGCGCAAAGATCAGCGAGTGTCACCGCTGCACCGATCCTCGCGCCACCGTCGTCGGAGATCTTTTTCGCCGCCATCTCGGCAACACCGTTGAGGTCGATGACCGTCGGCGGCCGTTCTATGCCCCGGCGGATGTTGGGCACCAGGTCGGTGCCGCCGGCAACGACGCGGGCTTCGGGTGCTGCGGCCTGCATGTCGACGAGCTCGGCGACGGAGACCGGTTTCAGCAGATTGAAGTTGGGCATCGGTTCCATCAGGCGGCTCCCGGTATGTCTTTCTGGCGTTCGGCCTTGCGCGCCTTGGCCATGGCGTCGAGCAGGCGGTCGGGGCTGATCGGTATCTCCATCGTCCGCACCCCGGTGGCGTCGTAGACGGCGTTGGCCAGCGCCGGCAGCAACGCCGCCAGCGCCCCTTCGCTCGCTTCCTTGGCGCCGAAGGGTCCGTTGGGTTCGATGGATTCGACGATGCGGGTGGTGATCGGCGGCGATTCAACGATCGTCGGCACCCGGTAGTCCAACATGTTGGCACCGACCGGCAGGCCGACGTGATAGCGGGTCTCCTCGGAAAGCGCCTGGCCGAGGCCCATCCAAACCGCGCCTTCGACCTGGCCCTCCACCGACAGGGGGTTGATGGCGAAGCCGCAGTCGTGGGCGACCCAGACGTGATCGACAGTGACCTGGCCCGTGTCCTCGTCGACGGTGACCTCGCAGGCGACCGAAGCGTAGGAGAACCCCACCGACGATCCAACGGCGGCCCCGCGATGCTTGCCGCCCTGGTACTCCTTCGGCACCGTGTAGGTGCCCTTGGCAGTGATCGGGCCGGTGTCGACCAGCGCTTCGCGGACCACCTCGTTGAAGGCGATGCCGGGGTCCTGCCCCCCGGCAACGCGATAGACCTCTCCCAGGCATTCGATGTCCTCGGGATTGGCTTCGAGCTTGCGCGCAGCGGCGGCGACCAGAACCTCCTTCAGGTTCTCGGCCGCCTCCTTGGCCGCGTTGCCAACCATCAGCGTTACCCGCGACGAGTACGAGCCGTTGTCCTTGGGCGTGATCGCGCTGTCGGACGAGATAACACGGAAACGGGATGGCTCGAGCCCGAGCACTTCGCCGGCGGTCTGCACCAGGATCGTCGACGAGCCCTGGCCGATCTCGGCCGCACCCGTCAGCACGGTGATGTTGGCGTCCCAGTCGAGCTTGAGATTGACCGTCGCGTGCGGCTCGCCGGTCCAGTGGATCGGCTTGGCGGCACCGGAGACGTAATGCGAGCAGGCGAAACCGAGGCCCTTGCCTTGCGGCAGGTTGCCCCGGCGCTCGCGCCAGCCCGACGCTTCCTCGACCCAGTCGATGCATTCGGGCAGGCCATAGGAATTGACCTTCAACCCATTGATGGTCTCGACCGGCGGCGTCAGCAGGTTGGTCCGGCGCACGGCGACAGGATCGAGGTCGAGTTCGCTGGCCATCATGTCGACCAGGCTTTCGAAGGCGTAGCGCACATTGACCGTACCGTGGCCGCGCATCGCCCCGCAGGGCGGCAGGTTGGCGTAGACCCGGTAGCCGTTGTAGCGGACGGCGGGGATGTCATAGATAGCGTTCAGCAGCGCACCGGCGTACAGGATGGTGACGATGCCGTAACCGCCGTAGGCGCCGCCCCGCTGCACCGTCTCGCAGTCACACCCCGTCATGCGGCCGTCGCGGGTCATGCCGAGCTTGATGGTGACCGACGTCTGCGGTCGGCCACGGTGGGTGAGGAAGGTCTCCTCGCGGGTCAGCTTCAGACGCACGCGCCCGCCGGCGGCGCGGGCCAGCAGGCAGGCGACGATCTCGAAGTTCAGCGTCTCCGTACGGGCGCCGAAGCCGCCGCCGATGTAGGGCTTGATCACCCGAATCCGCGACGCGTCCATGTCCATGCAGCGGGCGACCATCATATGTACGTAGTAGGGGACCTGGGTGCAGGTCTGCAGGGTCAGCATGCCGTTCTCGGCATCGAACTCGGCGAGCGAGGCGTTCGGCTCCATCTGCACATGAGTGATCTCGGCGCACTCGAAGGTGGTCTCCCGGACGATGTCGGCGGCGGCGAGGCCGGAGGAGACGTCTCCGAATTCGTGATGGACGTCGCGTTCGAGGTTGCCCGGTTTGGCCTCGTGCAGGTCGACCGCGCCCGGCGCCCGCGCCGACGCCGAGTCGTAGTAGGCCGGCAGCTCCTTGACCTCCATCTTGATCCGGCGCGCGGCTTCTTCGGCGGTGAAGTCGTCGACCGCCGCCACCGCCGCGACCGGTTCGCCGCGATAGCGCACGCGTCCGCGGGCGAGGGGGAACTCGTTCATCGCGATGGGCAGCACGCCGTAGGTCTTGTCGCAGATGTCGCCGGCAATGACCGCGACCACGCCCGGCATGGCCTCGGCCTCGGAGACGTCGATCGAGATGATCTCGGCGTGGCTGTAGGGGCTGCGGTAGATGCGTCCCGCCAGCGCGCCGACATGGGACAGATCGGCCGTGTACTGCGCCCGGCCGCTGACCTTCTCGACACCGTCGATCAGCGGAATCGGCGCACCCGCCATCTTCGCGGGTACGGATTTGGCGGTAGGATCGGTGGTCATGGCGCGACCCTCCCCTCAGCATCCAGTTGGGCGGCGTAACGCACCGAGTCAATGATCTTCACGTAGCCGGTGCAGCGACAGATGTTGCCGCCAAGCGCGGCGCGGATGTCGTCGTCGGTGGGATCGGGGTTCCGTCGCAACAGTCCCTCGGCGGCCATGATCATCCCCGGCGTGCAATAGCCGCATTGGCTTCCAAGCTTTTCGTGGAAGCCCTTTTGCAGGCTGGCGAGGCGGCTGTTGCGGACCAGGCCCTCGACCGTTTCGATCTCGGCGCCGGCAGCGGCATGCGCAAGTGAGATGCAGGATAGCCGCGGGCGGCCGTTGACGAGCACGGTGCAGGCGCCGCACTCGCCGCCGTCGCAGCCCATTTTGGTGCCCGTCAGTCCGACCACTTCGCGGAGGTAGTCGATCAGCAGCACGTTGCCGGCGACGGCGTCCTCGCGCGGCCGGCCGTTCACCGTACACTTCAGGATGGTTTTCATCGTCTATTCGACCTCCTGGTCGGTCTCGTGGCTGGCCCTGTTGACTTCGTACGTTTTACTTTCCCCGCAGGTCGCGAACGCGCACCGCCTTGCCCTCGGATCGCGGCACCTCGCCCGGGCTGAGCACGACGGCCCGGCAGGTCACCCCGATGAGCGACTTGATGTGATGCTCGACGTCGGCGGCGATCTGGTCGTAGGTCTCCACCGGCACGCCGGGGCTGGCTTCGCATTCGACGATCATCGTGTCCATGTTGGCTTCTCTTTGGATGACCAGCTGGTAGTGCGGTTCAATGTTCGAACGTTCGACGAGCACCGCCTCGACCTGCGACGGATAGACGTTGACGCCGCGGATGATCAGCATGTCGTCGTCGCGGCCGGTGATCCGCATGATCCGCGCATGGGTGCGGCCGGTCGCGGCGCTGGGTTCGTCATTCAGCCAGGTGATGTCGCGGGTCCGGTAGCGGATCATCGGCTGTGCCCATTTGGCCAGCGTGGTGATGACCAGTTCGCCGGGCTCGCCCGGCGGCTTGCGGGCGCCGGTTTCGGGATCGATGATCTCGAACAGGAAGCAATCCTCCCAGCCATGCAGGCCCTGCTGGCTTTCCCCTTCCTCGACGGCGACCCCGAGGCCGATGATCTCGGAGAGCCCGTAGATGTCGACGGCGCGCAGGCCCAGCCGTGCCTCGATCTGGGCGCGCATGGCTTCGCTCCACGGTTCGGCACCGAACACGCCGACCTCGAGCTTGCTCGAACGGATGTCGTAACCTTCCTTCTCGGCCACTTCGGCGATGTTGAGGGCGTACGACGGTGTCGCGCACAGCACCCGGGCGCCGAAGTCGGCGATCAGCACGATCTGGCGTTCGGTGAATCCGCCAGAGACGGGCGTCACCGTGCAGCCGAGCCGCTCATCGCCGTAGTGGGCGCCGAGTCCGCCGGTAAACAGGCCGTAGCCGTAGGCGTTGTGGACGATATCGCCGGGGCGGGCGCCGGCGCAGGCCATGGATCGCGCCATCAGGTTCGACCACACGTCGATGTCTTCGCGGGTATAGCCGACGACGGTCGGCTTGCCGGTGGTTCCCGACGAGGCATGAACGCGGATCACCTCGTCCTGGGGGACGACGAACATGCCGAAGGGGTAATTGTCGCGCAGATCGCTCTTCACCGTGAACGGGAAACGGGCGAAATCGTCGAGGCTGTTGAGATCGCCGGGTCCGATCTGGGCGTCGTCGAAGGCCTTCCGGTAGTGGCCGACGTTGTCGTAGGCGTGCTTGACGATCCGCTGCAGCTTGCCGAGTTGAAGCTCGGCCAGCTTGTCCCGCGGCATCTTTTCGATCTCAGGCTGGTACATATAGCCGTCCTGGGTCACCGTTTTCCTCCCCTGGCTATCGTTTTCGCCCCCTTATCTGCCTTCGGTGAGGGCACCGATTTCGCATCAGGCGGCGGCCTTGATGTCGCCGTCCGGGTCGTCCCGGGCCGCCGCGAGCGAGGCCCGCACTTCGGCCGCCAGCGCCTCGCAGTCGCCTGCGAGGCGTCCCTTCCAGTTGGTGAACAGGTGTTCCAGCTGCGCCAACCCGCGCCGGCGCACACCGCCATACCCGCGCGCCCAAACCGTCAGCCGGGCGGTGTCCAGCGCCAGGTCGGCATCGTGTTCGGCGGCGGCGAGGGTCGCCTCCAGCCACCGCTGTAGCGCGGCGTCTTCCTCGGCATAGCCGAAAGTCCGCCGCCGCCACGGACGCAGCGACGCCAGCACCTTCAGGGCCGCGAACCCCCACGTCGTCGTCGGCAGCCTGAGCGCAAAGCCGCCGCCGAGGCGGGGATCGGGCAGCTTTGCAACCAGACGGCCAAGCCAAGGCGGCATCAGGGCGGCGAATTCGGCAGGCCCCGGTTTGAGGAAATCGGTGACGGTCAGCGGGTCATCATCGCCGATCCCCAGCTCGCGGCGAATGCGCGCCAAGCGGCCGGGTCGACTCTTGAGCTGGGCGACACGAATGATGTCCTCGACCGTCATCCACGCCGCCAGCCTTTTGGCGACCTCGCGGGCCAAGGCCAGATCGGATCGGAAATCGACAGCGAGCACCGGGCGCAACCGCTCCATGTAAAGCCGCGCATAGGCCTCGTCCTGATAGTCCACCAGCCGTGCCAGCGCGTGGCCAACGAGCGGGTGCAGGGCCTCCGGCAGCGCGGCGACGGCATCCTCGAACCCCGCCGGTGCCGGGTCATAGTCCATGCCCGGTTGCCGGGCCGGTGGCGGCGGATTGCGGGCGAGATCCAGCCCGGTTTCGAAGCCGGCAAGGTTGGACGCCACGGCGATGCCGCGCGCCTGGATCGCCGCACGGAACTCGTCCTCGCTCAATGGCAACACGCCGGACGCGGCGATGGCCCCGAAGGTGACCGCGTTGGCCTGTCCGCCGACGCGCGCCGCCGCCTCTTTCATATCTATTTCTATCAATTTGTTAGACGAGTTTCTTAAACCATCGATAATACTTTGGGCGGGGATCGTGCCATCGCCCGCAACGCTCTTTTCGGCGGTCGAGTAGATGCGTTGCCGCGAGGTGATGACCGTCGTCCGCGCAGTGATCAGGCCGTTCTCCAACGCACGACCGGCCTCAGTCGGCTCCAAAGCCGCCATCAGGTCGAGGCCGTCGGCGTCGGGAAACAGGCTGAACACCGGCGCGCCGGCGGCGGCGCGCTCGGGGAACAGCTCGAAATAGTACGTGGTGGCGCCGGTCCGCTGGGCGACGCCGGGGATCGAGGTGGCCTGCGCCGGATAGCCGGCCAGCCGCGCCGCCTCGGCCAGCCAGTCGGCAAGGACGCCGCCGCCCTGACCGCCGAGGGCGCCGATCTGTATACACACGGGACGTTCCGCCGTCACGAAGCGCCCAACATCGCCAGCAGCCGAGCGTTCACCCGGTGGGCGAGGCGTTGCCACAGGTTCGGGTTCGAAACCCCCTGTCCCTTGTAGAACGACGGGCAGAGCTGCGCCGCATGGGCAACCTCGCCGCAGAGATTGCAGGCGACGCAGGTGTCGTCGCACTGGGCAGTGGGCGAGTCCTTGATGGGGTCGGTGGTCGGGCGCAGGGTCAGCGAGGGGCACCCAGAGAGCCGCATGCACGAGTGATCGCCCGTGCACACCTCCTCGTCGACGCCGTAGCGGGCCTTGCGGACGGGCTCGCCGGCTGCGGCTGCGGCGGCCTTCGCCTTGTCGCCCCGGCGCTTCTTGGCGAGCATGCACTCCTGGTCGGAGATGATCACCCGCAGCCCCTGGCCGCGGGCGTCCACGGCTTCGCGCAGGGTCTTGAGGGATTCGCTGACACGATAGGCATCGACCCGGCGCACCCAGCGCACGCCGATGCCGCGCAGCGCGCTCTCGATCGACACCTTGATCGGCTGGCCGAGAGGTGTCGAACCAGTCGACGGCACGTGCTGCTGGCCGGTGGCCGAGGCGTAGCCGTTCTCGAGGATAATCAGCACCGAGTCCAACCCTTGCCATTGGGCGTTGATGGCGCCGGTCGAGAAGCCGTTGTGCCAGAATCCGCCGTCGCCCATGATCGCGATCGTAGGCTGGCCGAGGGCCGGGCCGACGGCGCCGCCGCTGGCGAGGCCGAGGCCGTAGCCCAACACGGTGTTGCCGATGTTGAAGGGCGGCAGGGTCCCGAAGGTGTGGCAGCCGATGTCGCCGGACACGTGAAGCGGTCCGCGTTCGCGCATCAGCAGTTTCAAAGCGGTGAACATTGGCCGCTCCGGACATCCGGAACAGAACCCTGGCGGGCGCGGCGGCATCGGTATTGCCGTCGCCGCGGCGCGGGCCTCGGTGGCGGCGGTGACGATGGCATCGTTGCGCTGTTTGGCGGTCTTGGCGATCTCTTCCGGCGCATCCTCGGTGAGATAGGCGGCGACGCCGGCGCGCACGACCCAGCCGACGTACTCGCCGGCCTCTGGCAATACGTCCTTGCCGCGCACGCCGCAGTCGATGCCATGGCTCTGGGCGATGGCGCGGACCTGATCTTCGATAAACGCCGGGTTGCCTTCCTCAACGACCAGAACGCTCTTCTTGTCGCGCAGGAAATGGGCGATCTGCTCATGGACCAGCGGATGGACGACGTTGAGAACGAGGAGCGGCACGCGGCTGCGGCCGTAGGCGTCGGAGGCGCCGAGACGGGCCAGGGCGCGCTGCACGACACCCCAGGTGCCGCCCTGGAGGATGATGCCGCAGCTCCCATCGGTGCCGGGGAAATGCTCGTTCAGCTCGTTGTCGACGATGAACCTCCGCGCGGCCGGCAGGCGTTCCTCGAACTTGGCCTTTTCCTGCGCGTATGTGGAGGGCGGCAGCACCATCTTCCCGTAGTCGAACCGGGCGGTGGGGAAGGGGTTGTGCGGACTGTAGGCCGGCGGCCGGTTGTCGCGGCAGACGAAATCGCCGGTCATGTGGCAAGCCCGGATACGCAAGGTCATCATCACCGGAAGATGGCAGGCCTCGGAGAGCTCGAACGCCTTCTCGGTGAGATCGACGAGGTTCGGCAGGTGGTAGCGCGGGTCGATCAGCGGCATCGACGACTTCATCGCCGTCGCCATGGTGCGCTCCTGGATAACGCTCGCCCCTTCGCCGTAGTCCTCTCCGACGACAACCAGGGCGCCGCCGGTGACGCCGGCCGAGGCGAGGTTGCTGAGTGCGTCGGAGGCGACGTTGGTGCCGACGATGGATTTCCACGTCACCGCGCCGCGCAACGGGTAGTGGATGGAGGCGCCGAGCAGCGCCGCCGCGCCGGCCTCGGATGCCGACTGCTCGAAATGGATGCCGGCCGGCTCGAGGACTTCGGCGCGGGCGTCCGACAGTACGTCGATCAGGTGCGAGACCGGCGCTCCCGGATAACCCCCGACGTAGGAGACGCCGGCCTGCAGCAGACCCTTGGTGACGGCGAGAATGGCCTCACCGTGAAACTTTTCGTTGGCACCGAGTTGGAGCTTGCGGACCTCGCCGGCA
>Ga0209459_10000323_pt1 | contig 13512 bp, 12 predicted proteins | sample WorMetG1aBELIZE1_FD_187419 | JGI IMG/M metagenome (GOLD analysis project Ga0209459, IMG submission 187419) | Marine gutless worms symbiont microbial communities from Max Planck institute for Marine Microbiology, Germany - Inanidrilus... ...
CTGACCACGAGTTCCGGCGCCGAGGTACCGAACGCCACGACGGTCATCCCGATAACGAGCGTGGAAACCTCGAGCTGGCGGGCGATGGCGACCGAACCGCGGACCAGGATCTCCGCCCCGCCGAGCAGCAACAGGAAACCGACGGTGACCAGCACAAACATCATACCGCCGGCTCCAAGGGACTGAGATCATTCACGGAGAAACTGCGCCCTACTCTCTAGCCCTTGTTGGCAATCGCCGCGGCAAGCGGGCCGAACTCGGCGACCAGCGATTCGTAGAGCGGTCTTTTGAACGGCACGGCGAGCGCTGGCAAGGTACCAATCTCCGTCCAGCGCCAGGCATCGAATTCCGGATGACCATACGCGTCGAGCTTGATGTCGGCATCGGTGCCGAGGAAGCGAAGCGCGAACCATCGCTGTTTCTGGCCGCGATATTTGCCGCCCCACACCTTGCCGACGAGATGATCCGGCAAATCGTACCGAAACCAATGAGCGGACTTGGCAATGATCTCGGCATTGCTGGTGCCAATCTCCTCGCCAAGTTCCCGCAGCACCGCGCGGCGCGGCTTCTCGTTGCTGTCGATGCCCCCTTGGGGAAGCTGCCAGGCGTCACCCGGCGTATCGATGCGGCGCGCCACGAACACGCGCCCCCTGGCGTCGAACAGTACGGCGCCCACACCCTTGCGGTAGGGCAGGGTGTCCCTTTTTTTGGGGCTCATGGCAGGAACTGCCGGTCGGCAACGGCGCTCACGGGTGCGAGCACCAGATTTTTCGAGTCCAGTGTCGCCACCCAGGCGCGCAGGCGCTCGACCGTCACCGGATAAGGCCGGGCGACGGCGACGGCGGCGGCGCGCTCGCGGACCAAGGATTCGAGTCGTGCGAGACCGGCGTCGATGCCGGCCTTGGAGGGTTCGGCGTCGACAACGAGGTCGACAAAAGCTCGGGGCAAGCCGATCTCGGTGGCGATCTTCGGCGCCACGGTTTCGTCGCCGTCGGTGCCGTCGACAAACATCAGCCCCCGCCCCTTCAGCGCCGTCAAGATCGGACGCACGACGTCGGCCCGGGCACCGAATGCCGAACCGTGGACGCCAAGGACGCCAACGTATCCGCTCAGCCGCGCGAGTACCTGTTCCATGCGCTGAATGTTGTCGCCCGAGGGCAACGTCGTGAGCAGCGCAAAGGGGCCCGGATCGTGGACCGGAAACGCCGACGACTCCATCGGCAGCCCGACCAGCAGCTCGTGTCCGGCCTCGCGCGCCGCGGCGGCCCACACGTCGAGGTCCGGAGCGTAAGCGTCGAAGGCCAATGTGACCGATGCCGGCAGCCTGCGGATGGCCGCCTCGGTGGCCGCACGGCTCAACCCGAGCCCGGCGACGACGATGGCGATCTTGGGACGGTCATCCCGGGAATCGAAGGGTCGGGCGTAGGCCTGCAGCGGCGTCCGCCCGTCTTCGGCGATTTTCGGCAGCGTGCCCTGAGGCCCCTGCTCAACCAGGGTCGGGTCCGGAGAGGGAGGCAATGGCGTCGCCGGCGGCAGTTCGGCGACCGCGGCGTAGGAAGCCGTCGTCACCGGCGGGATCACGACGCCCGTGTTCGGTCCCGCCGTGGCAGCCGCCTCCGGCGAACCGGTACCCTGGGACGGTGGCGACATCATTCCGGATGCCTGGCTTTTGGGCGGCATCGCGACGACCGCGCCGGATCCGGTATCGGCCGCGGCACGCTCGCCTTCGGCGCTTTCCTCGGAACCCGCGAAAAACCACCAGCCGGCCCCGCCGAGCACGACCAGGCCGGCGACGCTGGCGGCGGCCACAATGATCAGGCGTTTGCTCGGCCGCTTTTTTCGCTCGCCGCCGTCTTCGTCGTCGTCGTCGAAATCTTCGTCGCTGTCCGGTTCCTCGGCGTCGTCGTCATCGACGTCGTCGAAGTCGTCGTCTTCGTCGTCGTCGCGTTTGCGTTTGCGTTTGCGGCGAGGCAAGAGGGCGCCGAGTTTGCCTCCCAGACCCTTGACCCCGATCGAGGGAAGCTTCACGGCGACTGCCTAGAACGCGCGGAGGCGACCGGCCTCAATTGGCCGTTTGGGGCAACCGTTCGGCGAACATGGAAAGTCCGCGCACCAGATCGAGGGCGCGAATGAGCTGGTAGTCCTGGCGCCGTGATTCGCTTGCGGAGGATTCGCCGTCCTTATCGCCGTTTTCCTTCGTGGTGCCCTCCTGGGCGCCGCCTGCCCCCTTGTCCAAGGATCCCCGAAGGTCGGCTTCGCGGCGGCGCTTGGGGCCGTTGACGGCTTCGATCCGCGCCTGGGCGACCTCGATGTCCGGTTCGATACCGGTCCCCTGAATGGACCGGCCCGATGGCGTGTAGTATCGCGCCGTCGTTAACCGCATGGCGCCATGCCCCGACAGCGGGACGATGGTCTGCACCGATCCCTTGCCGAAGGACTTGGTGCCGAGAACGATCGCCCGGCCGTGGTCCTGCAGCGCACCGGCGACGATCTCGGATGCCGAAGCCGAACCGCCGTTGACCAGCACGACAATGGGCAGTCCTTCGGCAAGGTCGCCCAGGCGGGCGTTGAACCGCTGGGTGTCCTCGGGCTTGCGCGAACGCGTCGAGACGATCTCGCCCTTATCGAGGAAAGCGTCGGACACCGCCACGGCTTGATCGAGCAGTCCGCCGGGGTTGTTGCGCAGATCGAGCACGATCCCCTGCAACGCACCGTCCACCTCTTCATTGATCTTCTCGATCGCCTTTTTTAGGCCCTTGTCGGCTTGCTCGTTGAACGACGTGATACGGACGTAGCCAACGTTGCCCTCGAGCCGCGACCGCACCGAGCGGATCTTGATGATCGCCCGGGTGATGGTGACGTCGAAGGGCTCGCGTCCGTTGCGGCGAACGGTCAATCGGATGTCGGTGCCGACTCGGCCGCGCATCTTCTCGATCGCCTGCGCCAACGTCAGGCCCAGCACCGCTTCGCCATCGAGGTGCGAGATCAGGTCGTTGGGCTCCAGGCCGGCGCGGAAAGCCGGCGTGTCATCGATGGGCGAGACCACCTTCACCAGTCCGCCTTCCATGGTCACCTCGATGCCCAGGCCGCTAAACTCGCCGTGGGTCTGCACCTGCATCTCGCGGTAGTTCTTGGCGTTGAGGTAGCTGGAATGGGGATCCAGCGAGGTCAGCATGCCGGTGATCGCCGCCTCGATCAGTTCCTTGTCGGTGGTCTCCTCCACGTAGTCGGCGCGAACGCGCTCGAATACGTCGCCCAGCAGGTTGAGCAATCGGTAAGTATCGGCGTCGGTTTCGTTCTCTGCCGCGGCCCCTGCCGACGGCACGACCAGCAACGCCACGGCGGCGCCAAGAACGAGCTTTCGAAGGGTCATCCGCTCACCTCACCTTTGCGCGCCGCCAACCAGGGCAGCGGGTTGATCGGCCGGCCGTTGCGCCGCAATTCCACATAAAGAGACGGGTTCTCGCCTTCGGCGCGGCCCATGACACCGATCGGCTCGCCCGCGAGAACCCATTGGCCAATGACGCTGTCAATGCGGGTCAGGCCCGCCATGAGGCTATGATATCCCTCGCCATGTTCGATGATCAAGAGTTGGCCATATCCGCGAAACGCGCCGGCATAGACCACGCGGCCAGCGTATGGGGCCACGACCTGCGCACCCTCGACCGTGGCGATGGAGATGCCCTTGGATGTCAGTCCGCCTCCGGCCGACGCGCCGTAGCGCTGCACCAGCCGGCCGACCACGGGATACGGCAGTGTGCCGCGGGCAGCACTGATGGGGGGCGCCGATGGTTCGGCAGCGGTTTCGGCGGGCTGCCGCGGAGCAGCTTCTAGCGGCTTGGCCGCGGCGGCCCGGCGTTCACGTTCGAGGCGGGCGAGAAGGTCGCGCACATCCCGTGCCTCGGCCGCCAAAGCCTCGGCCCGGGCCTTGGCTTTTCGGCTTTCAACCGCTGTCGTCCGGCGGAGCGCCGACGTTTTGCCCAGCAGATCTTCCAGACCAGCACGTTCGGCATCGAGCGCCCGCATCGCCTCGGCCAGCGCCTGACGGCGGGCGACAGCGGCCTCGCGCGTATCGCCGAGCCGACGCAGATCGTCCTTTAGAATGCGCGCCCGGGTCTCGATCTCGGGGATCGCCGCGCGAAGAAGGATGGCACCGCGGACCGTTTCCGCCGGGCTCCACGGCTGGGCGACGATGGCCGCCGGCGGATGCAGCGACAGCCGCTCCAAGGCCATCAGCACCTGTGCCGCCTGGTCGTTGCGCACACTGAGACGCCGGGTCAGCGCCGCCTCCTCCGACTCGAGCTCGCCGAGGCGGGCTTCCAGGCGGGCCACTTCGACCTCGTGCGCCTGTACCGTCTTCGCCGCCGCGATCATCTTGCGCCGGAGCCCGACAACCTCGCGAACGAGGACCGCCGCCTCGCGTTGCAGGCGTTGAGATTCAGACCGCGATTGCTTGACGTCGCGTTCGATGGCCTCAAGGCGCTGTTGGGGATCGGCGGCCCGCGCCGGGATCACCGACGGTGCCAGCCAAGCGACAATCAGGGCGGCAGCGGCTGCCGCCCGGGCGCCGCGGCTAGTCGAAACCGACCACGCTGTCATCCCACAGGTCCGGGGCCTCGAAGCCCAGCAGGTTGGCGACAGTGGCGGCGATGTTGCTGAGCCCGTAGTCGTTGCCGTGCAGCAGTTTGACCGCGCCGTCGGTCTGGTTGTCGTAGTAGATCAACGGCACCGGGTTGAGCGTATGCGCGGTCTTCGCCTTGTTCGAACCGTCGGGGTTGGTCTTTGGCTGCCCAGTCTTCTTGTCGAGCTCGAACATCTCATCGGCGTTGCCATGATCGGCGGTGATCAGCACCACGCCGCCCAGCGCGTCGACCACTGGCAGTAGACGGCCGAGCTGCAGATCCACCGTCTGCACCGCAACCAGCGCCGCGGCGTAGTTGCCGGTGTGACCGACCATGTCGCCGTTGGCGTAGTTCACCCGCGCGAAGCGGTATTTGCCGGTCTGCAGCTGGCGGATCAGCTCGTCGGTGATCTCGGCGGCCTTCATCCACGGGCGCTGTTCGAAGGGGATAATGTCGGACGGGACTTCGATGTACTCCTCGAGCTCGTCCGAGAACTTGCCCGACCGGTTGCCGTTCCAGAAGTAGGTGACGTGGCCGTACTTCTGGGTCTCGGAGATGGCGAGCTGGGTGACGCCCTCGCCGCACAGGTATTCGCCGAGGGTGTGGCCGATCGCCGGCGGCGGCACCAAGTAACGCGAGGGGATGTGTAGATCGCCGTCGTATTCCAGCATGCCGGCGTAGGTTACGCTGGGGCGGCGCACCCGGTCGAACTTGTCGAAGTCGTCGTCCTCGAAGGCCCGGCTGATCTCGATGGCACGGTCACCGCGGAAATTGAAGAAGACGACGCTGTCGCCGTCCTCGACGGTGCCGATGGGGCCGCCGGCGTCGGCGATGACGAACGACGGCAGGTCCTGGTCGATGGTGCCCGGGTGCTGCTCACGCAAGGACTCGATGGCCTCGGTGACGGACGCGAATGTCGGTCCCTCACCGAGCACGTGGGTGTGCCAGCCCTTCTCAACCATGCCCCAGTTGGCCTCGTAGCGGTCCATGGTGATGTTCATGCGCCCGCCGCCGCTGGCGATGGCCGCATCGAAATCGGCGTCGCGGACCTCGGCGAGAAACTCCTCGAACGGTCCGACATAGTCGAGCGCAGAGGTCTCGGGGACGTCGCGGCCGTCGAGCAGGATGTGGACGCGAACCCGCTTCTGGCCCTCATGCTTGCACCGCCGGATCAGCGCCATCAGGTGATCCATGTGCGAGTGCACGTTGCCGTCGGAGAACAGGCCGAGGAAATGCACGGTGCCGCCGGCGGTGATGGCATTGCCGGTCACTTCCTTCCACGCGGTCTTGGTGAACAGTTCGCCCGACTCGATGGCTTCGTTCACCAGCGCGGCACCCTGGTTGTAGACCTGACCGGACCCGAGGGCGTTGTGGCCGACCTCGGAATTGCCCATGTCGTCGTCGGACGGCATGCCGACCGCCATGCCGTGGGCCTTGAGCGCGATGTTCGGGCGGGTCTTGAACAGCTTGTCCATCACCGGCGTGTAGGCGTTGGTAAAGGCGTTGCCGGTGGAATCGGCGTTGAGGCCGATGCCGTCCATGACCACGACCACGACCGGCCCGTTTACGCCCTCGAATTTCGGATGTTTCTTCAGCATTGCGCCCTTCTCCCCAGGTCCCAGCCCAGCATGTTCCCGCGCCGCTCATAGATGGCGGCGGGTCGGCGCGGATACTAGAGCGCTTTCGGACCTTATTGAACCATTCTGATGGTTTCGTTGCGGACGCCCGCGGAATATCCCGCGTTGGCCGAGGGCCGGCGTTGACATGCCGCGAGCGCGGATGAAAAAATGCAGGCATCGGGATAGACGTGAAACAGTGACAATCATTTGTTATTGGGAGATGTTTGGGGATGGACTCCCAATACACATAAAATATAAAGGGAAGATTAAACTCAATAATACTTAAAGGCGCTGGGGGACAAAATGAATGAATCCGCGGACAGCGAGCAAGATATTTGGTTCCGCTTTGCTGTCGAGTTGACACCCGACGCAACGATCGTCGTCGACCGGAGCGGCATCATCCGTCTTGCCAACGCGCAAGCCGAGGCGTTGTTCCCAACGCGCAAGCCGAGGCGTTGTTCGGCTACCCAAGGCCCGAACTGATCGGCATGGTCGTTGATGCGCTGGTGCCGGAACACGTCCGTGCCGGTCACGCGGCACTCCGCGACGGTTTCTTTGCCAATGCGACCGTCCGGCAGATGACCTCGTCGATCGACGTCATGGCACAACGGAAGTCGGGCGATCTGTTGCCGGTCAGCATCGGCCTGTCTCCGTTGGAAACACCGACCCGAGACCTGTTCGTCATGGCGTCCATCCGCGACAACACCGCGCTGCATGAAGCCCACGCCGCCGCCGCGTCCCGCGCCAAGGAACTCAGCAACATCACCGAGACCGCCAGCGACGCCATCGTCATCATCAACGCGAATTCCGAGATCGTGTCGTGGAACGCCGCCGCCACCCGCATCTTCGGCCATGCCGAGGACGACGCGATCGGATCTCATATCAGCCTGATCATTCCCCAGCAGTACCTCCAGGCTCATGCCGAAGGCATCGCCCGTGTCGTTGGCGGCGGCGAAGGCAAGATCCTCGGCAAGATGGTCGAGGTCGAAGGTCTGCGGAGAGGCGGCGAGACGTTTCCCATCGAGCTTTCGGTCTCGACCTGGATGGGCGAGGACGGCCGCATGTTCAGCGGCATCCTGCGGGACATTACCGATCGCAAGAAGGCCGAGCAGCAGGTCGAGGCCCAAAGGTCGCAGCTGCAGGACATCCTCACCAACGTGCGCCAAGGCGTGGTGCTGTTCGACAAGGACCAGCGGCTCGCAGCGTGGAATACCCGCTACCGCCACATCCTCCGCATCGACTACGGCGTTCTCGAACCCGGCATGCCGCTCTACGACCTCCTTTTGATGATCGCCGAGCGCGGCGACTACGGCGAGGGCGACCCCGCCGAGCTTGCCCGCAAGCGCGTGGCGAAGCTGTGGGCCGAGGACTACCGGGCGGACGTCGCGTTCGCTGACGACCTCAGCTACGACGTCCACAGCCATCTGACGCCGAACGGCGGACTCCTGATCACCTACACCGATATCACCGACCGGAAGGCTTCGGAGAAGAAGCTGAAGTCCGCATATGACGTCATCTCGACGTCCATCGACTATGCCAGCAACATTCAACGCTCCCTTCTTCCGCGCGAGGCGTTCCTCGCCGAGGACCTGGCCGACCACTTTATCCTGTGGGAGCCCCGCGACGTGGTCGGCGGCGACCTCTACTGGTATCGCCGCTGCCGTGGAGGGTTCGTTGTCATCCTTGCCGACTGCACGGGACATGGCGTGCCCGGCGCCTTCATGACCATGCTGTCGACCGGCGCGCTCGATCGAAGCCTCAGGGACCACCCCGACGGCGATCCGGCCGAGCTGCTGGGGCTGATGAACCGGAGCATCAAGCACTTCCTTGGCCAGGATCAGCAGGAGGGCCATTCCGACGACGGGCTCGAACTGGGGATCTGCCGCGTCGATGCCTCCGAACGCACGATGGTCTTCGCCGGCGCTCGATTCTCGCTGTTTCGCGCCAACGACGGCGGCGTCACCGAGATCAAGGGCGACAAGTCGGGAATCGGCTACCGCCACGTCCCGGCCGACCGTTTGTTCACTAACCACGACGTCGCCCTCGCAAACGGCGACACCTTCTACATGACCACGGACGGCCTGACAGACCAGATCGGCGGCGAGACGCGGCGGGCGTTCGGCAAGCGGCGGTTCACCGAGCTGGTCGGCTCCGTACACGCGCTGCCGATGGCCGAGCAGAAGGACCGCATCGTCGCCGCCCTGACCGGTTACCAGGGCGCCGAGACCCGCCGCGACGACGTGTCGGTGATCGGGTTCAGGGTGTAGGAACCGCCCCTCACGCCGCCAGCTCGGCCAACGCCGCACGCAGCTCCGGGATGCCGGCGCCTGTTTTGGTGCTGGTCGCCAGCACCTCCGGATAAGCGGCGGTGTGGGCGGCTACCTCGGCCCGGGTCGCGTCGAGGAAGCGCTCGGACTCGCCGGGGCGCACCTTGTCGGCCTTGGTCAGCACGACCTGATAGACGACGGCGGCCTTGTCGAGCATCGCCATAACCCGGCGGTCGACGTCCTTGAGGCCATGGCGGGCGTCGATCAGCAAAAGCGCCCGGCGGAGCGGCGGGCGGCCGCGGAGATAGGCGTCGACCAGCCGCGTCCAGCGCTCGACGTCGGCCTTGGGCGCACGGGCGTAGCCATAGCCGGGCAGGTCGGTGAGCATCAGCCGCCCGCCGAGGTCGAAGAAATTGAGCAGTTGGGTCCGACCCGGCGTATTGGAGGTCTTGGCTAGGGTCCGCCGGCCGGTCAGCGCGTTGACCAGGCTCGACTTGCCGACGTTGGAGCGCCCGGCGAAGGCGACTTCGGGCAGCGCCGCTTCGGGAACCTGATCGAGCCGCGCCGCCGAGATGACGAAGGTGCACGGTCCGGCAAACAACACCCGGCCGCGTTCGAGGAACTCGGCGTGATCCCGGGCCCGGTCCGTGGCCCGCTCAGCGCCGGCGGCGTCGTCTTGCGGCACGCTTCGAGGTGCCCGTGGTCTTGGAGCCGGCGGCGGGTTCGGGCGCTGTTTCGGCCTCGTCGGACACTTCCGATTCGCCGGCAGGTTCTTCTATCTCGACGTCCTCGCCTTCGTCGTTGGCAGCGGCCTTGGCTTTCGGGTTGCCCTGGGCGGCAGCCGATTTCGGCGACGGCGTGATCGTCGCACCGCTGGCGGTAACCCCGACATTCCGCATGATCACCCACTGCTGCGCCATGCTGAGGACGTTGTTCCAGGCCCAGTAGATCACCAGCCCGGCGGGGAACCGCGCCAACATGAAGGTGAAGATGATCGGCAGGAACATGAAGATCTTCGCCTGGATCGGGTCTGGCGGCGCCGGATTGAGCTTCTGCTGCAGGTACATGGTCACGCCCATGATCAGCGGCCAGATGCCGATCAACAGGATTTCCGGCGGCTGCCACGGGATCAGACCGAAGGCGTTGAAGATGGTCGTCGGGTCGGGGGCCGAGAGGTCCTGGATCCAGCCGAAGAACGGCGCCTGGCGCATCTCGATGGTAACGAACAGCACCTTGTAGAGGGCGAAAAACACGGGGATCTGGATTAGCATCGGCAAGCAGCCGGAGGCCGGACTGACCTTTTCCCGCTTGTAGAGCGCCATCATCTCCTGATTGAGCCGCACCTTGTCCTCGCCGAAGCGTTCGCGCAGCTTGGTCATCTCCGGCTGCAGGCGCTTCATCTGGCTCATCGCCCGGTAGGACTTGTTGGCCAGCGGGAAGAAAACGACCTTGATCACCACGGTCAGCAGCAGGATGGCGACGCCGAGGTTGCCGACGTAGTCGTTGATCAGGATGAGGAACAGGAACAACGGCTTGGTCAGGAAGTAGAACCAGCCGAAGTCGATGGCGAGATCGAAGTTCTTGATCTTGTGTTCCGCAGCATAGTCGTCCAAGACCCGCACTTCCTTGGCGCCGAGGAAGGCCTGGGTCGTCGACGTCGCCGACGCGCCCGTGCCGACCTGCACGGGTCCGCCGAGGAAGTCGCTCTGGTATTTGTCGGCGTTCGTTTCGCGGTGGTGCACAAAGCGGGCGACGATTTTTTCCCGCTGATCGGGGATCACCGCCGCCAGCCAGTACTTGTCGGTGATGCCGATCCAACCGCCGATCGATGCCTTGTCGATGACCCCCTTTTCCTGGAGGTCGTCGTAGTCGATCTCCTCGAGCTTCTCCTCGAAAACACCGAGCAGCCCCTCGTGAAGGATATAGAAGCCGGTGACTTCGGGCGTGCCATGGCGGGCGACCAATGCGTAGGGGTGCAGCGTTACCGAGGCGTCGCCGGCGTTCTCCACCGTTTCGGTAACGGCAAACATGTAGTCGGCATCGACGGCGAAGGTGCGCTCGAACGTCAAGCCCTCGCCGTTGTCCCAGCTCAGCGTCACCGGTGTATCCGGCGTAAGCATCGTACCGTCGGCAGTCCACGTCGTTTCAGGACCGGGCAGCGGGGCGGTTGTTCCCTGCCCCGGCACCCAGCCGGTCTCGACGTAGTACGGGTTGGGCGCGCCCAGCGGCGAGAGCAGGACGATCTCGGCGCTCTCCGGATCCAGCGTCTCGCGGTAGTCGGCCAGGGTCAGGTCGTCGATGCGCCCACCGACCAGCGAGATGGAACCGTGCAGCCGCGGCGTGTCGATGCGTACCCGGGAGGTCCTGCTCAATGCCTGAAGACGTGTTTGGATCGCGGAGACCGCCGGGTCGGGCGCGGCGCCCGGTGCGCTGGGTTCGGCGCCCGGTACCGCCGGCGCCGTTCCTGCCGGCGTGGGTGCGGTCGGCGCCTGCGGCCGGTCGGCGGTTGGGGTCAGCGAGTCAGAGGCTTGTTCGGCGGTTTCCGGTTGTTCCGGGGGCGGTGCGGGCGGAAACGCGAGCTGGAATCCCAACAAGATCACCACCGACAGCACGATCGCCAGGATCAGGTTGCGGTTATCCATCGTCGGTCGCGCCTCCCCGCCTCGCTGCCGCCGTCAGGAAACCGCCGGGGTGCCGCCATGGTCGCGGCACCGGGCGTGATCGGTGGACGTTTCGGGCACGGGGTCGTAGCCCGATCCTCCCCACGGATGACAGCGCGCGATCCGCCGCACGGCGAGCCAGCCGCCCTTCACCGCGCCGAACCGGCCAACGGCTTCGAGCGCGTAGGCCGAGCACGTCGGCGCGTAGCGGCACGACCCCGGAGTGAACGGGGAAATCAGGAGACGGTAGCCAAGGATCAGGCCACGGAGGGCGGCACCGGCCGGACTCATCTTGCCTTCGTCCTTTCGTTCGCCGCGCCGCCCGGCGGTTCGTCGCTGTCGCGCCAGGCGTCGAGCCGTTTCAACGCCACGTTCATGTCCCCCACCAGGGCGTCAAATGGCCGGCGCAGCGTCGCCGTTCGGCCGATGATGACATAGTCCCGCCCCGCCTTGGCGTGGCGAGGCAGCACCATTTCCGCCACCGCCCGTAGCCGCCGACGGACCCGGTTTCGGGCGACCGCGTTGCCGACCTTGCGGCTGGCGGTGAATCCGACCCGAACCGGGACGACGTTGCCGTCGCCGCCATCCTGCGCCCGCTGGCGCACCTGCACGATCAAGCCCGGCGCCACCCACTTGCGCCTGGCACCGGCAACCCGAAGAAACTCCGACCGCCGCTTCAGCCGGGGAACGGCTGGGGACACGCGCAGCTCAGGCGGAAAGACGCTTGCGCCCCTTCGCACGACGGCGGGCGAGGACCCGCCGGCCACCGACGGTCGCCATGCGATGCCGGAATCCGTGCCGGCGCTTGCGGACGATCTTGCTCGGCTGAAAGGTGCGTTTCACGGGACAACTCCGTCGCGGAACAGGCGTCGGTGTATACGGACTTGCCCCCGTGAAGTCAACGGCGGGGGTGGCGCAGGCCAGGGATTGCGCGCGGGTCACGCGTTGGTGAGGAAAGGTGATCGTTTCGGCCCAACCGTGGCGTCCGATGGGGCTGGTTCGCCCGCAGGGTATTTCCTATAATAAGGAAGGGTGGGAGGTTCGCCCGGAGAACTCCAAGAATTCGGGCGTCGCGGAGGGGAGGTTCGATCGTTGGCGGAGACCGACGAGGCGGAGCGTGCGCCCGCTGCCGGCGGGTTTTGGAAAACGCGGCTGGTGCCGCTGTTGGCGCTCGCCGCTGCCGCAGCCCTGTTCTTTGGGTTCGGGCTGCACGAGCACCTGACCTTCGAGTCGCTGCGCGACAACCGCGAGAGCCTGCTGAGCTGGGTCGGCGATAACCGGGCCCTGGCGGCGGCCCTGTTCGCCGGGCTCTACGCCGCCGTCGTCGTCTTCATTCCGCCGTCCGGCACGATCATGACCGTCGCCGGCGGGTTCATCTTCGGCTCGGTGCTGGCGACGATCTATACGGTTTGCGGCGCCACCGTCGGTGCGACTGCGTTGTTTTTGGCGGTGAAGCTGTCAATCGGGGATTTCCTGCTTGCCCGCGCCGGCAACGCCGTGAAGAAGATGGAAGCGGGCTTCCGCGAGAACGAGATGAGTTACATGCTGGTCCTGCGGCTGATTCCGCTGTTTCCGTTCTGGCTGGTCAACATTGCGCCGGCGTTTCTCGGCGTCCGGTTACGCACCTTCGTTATCGGTACCGCGGTCGGCATCATCCCTGGAACGTTCGTCTACGCCCTCGTCGGCAACGGACTGGGTGCGGTGTTCGACGCCGGCGGCACGCCCGACCTGGGCGTGATTTTCGAACCGGAGATCCTGGCGCCGATCGTCGGCCTCGCCCTCTTGTCGCTGGTCCCGGTCGCCTACAAGAAGATCAAGGCCAGGAACGCCGGTGCCGGAACCGGCGGAGAGACCTGATGGCGGACACGTTTGATTTCGACATCTGCGTCATCGGCGCCGGTTCGGGCGGGCTCAGCGTCGCCGCCGGCGCGTCGCAAATGGGTGCCCGCGTGGTGCTGATCGAAAAGGCTGAGATGGGCGGCGACTGCCTCAATACCGGCTGCGTGCCGTCGAAGGCGCTGCTCGCCGCCGGCCACGCCGCCGAATCGGCGCGGACCGCGGCACGGTTCGGCGTCGATCCCGGCGTTCCTGCCATCGACGGGCGGCGGGTCCACGACCATGTCCATGGCGTCATCGGCGCCATCGTGCCGATGGATTCGGTGGAACGCTTCGAGGGCCTCGGCGTCACCGTCATCCGCGAGGCGGCGCGGTTCACCGGCCCATCGACCGTCGATGCCGACGGCCGCAAGATCAGCGCCCGGCGCTTTGTCGTCGCCACCGGTTCGACGGCGTTCGTGCCGCCGATCCCGGGCCTCGTCGACGTCCCCTACCTGACCAACGAGAC
>Ga0209459_10000329_pt1 | contig 13363 bp, 14 predicted proteins | sample WorMetG1aBELIZE1_FD_187419 | JGI IMG/M metagenome (GOLD analysis project Ga0209459, IMG submission 187419) | Marine gutless worms symbiont microbial communities from Max Planck institute for Marine Microbiology, Germany - Inanidrilus... ...
GCCAGTTTCTGTTCATGTAACCGGCGACGACAACTCACCATTTTTTGAACCTGAATAACCTAAAAAACTTCTTTACTTACAATACCTTATCGGTGACGTTTCGGGTACTTGGATCGAAACGGAGCAAACGGAGTTAGAGATCCCCTCCCCCGCCGCTAGTTATCCCACGTGCCGCTGATGGATCCTGTACCTCGTGCCGTTCTTTTGGTTGCGGTGGGCAATGGGGTTTGGAACACTCCAGTATTCGGAAGCGTGGGACGTGTCCATGCGTAAGAGGTCTAGGTCGCCGAGGTCGATAGGTGTCTCGGGGCGTGTTGGCTCAATGGCGAGAGCCTGGATAATGTTTGCGGCAACAGCGCGAGCGAAGGGAGGTGGGACGGTGTTCCCGATTTGCCGCGCTCCGTGCCGTTTGGTTTCGTGGAAGCGGAACTAGTTGGGAAAACCGTGTAGATGTGCCATTTCCCGCACGGTAATGCAGTGTGGCTTCTTGTAGTGGATCGGCCTTGGGCTGGTGAAGGCACTGCGCGCAGAATCAGTGCCAGCGTGCAGGGTATTGGAAACACTGTCCTTGGATAGGCGATAGAGGCGGGGAATTGATTCTACTGTTGCGGGCTCGGTTTCGGTAAACCGTCGGCGGGATATTTCGATGTGGTCTGTCCTCTTGCTGGCGGTGAGGACTTGTGGCTCCCAATTCCGGACGTAACCGAAATGCCAGGAATTGTCGTCGAGGCAGTGCATTTGCCGGGCATAGGCGCTTGGAATATTCCGTGTGCGTATCCGAACCGAATCGTTATCTCAAAGATCGTCGAAGCGCTCTGCTTCGGGTAGGTCTCCCAGAGCGTCGAAACAGGATGGTCTGGATGGCAGTCCATCGTTCTTCGTTCCGGCAGCGCATGTAGTAGGGGCCGGGTAGCTGGGAAGATTTTATGAGTATGTTTTTGATTAATGACTGCCACTTAACGAAGGACTTACCGACACTTAACTTTCGGTCAGAAACGAGAAGTCCGGTGATACGTCTATTTCCTTGGGGATGGGCTTGATTTCCGCGCTGAGGATCGATGCGGTAAGGCGTTTTTGGCCCCTGATCGGCGGCGTTTCAGCCGCGGTGCTGATCGAGGGCAAAGAGCATCCGTTCGGCTTCCTTGATGAGCCGTTCTCTGCTCCAGTCCCAGTGTTTTTCTTTGAGCTCCGTCAGCTTGAGATTGAGTCGGCGGCGGTATTCCAGGTCGTCCGGCGGCTTGCGGTTCGGCTTGCTGCTCAGCTTTCCAGTCAAGGCTTTCAGAGCCAATGCCAACTGAGCTTGACCGGCGGTCTCTCGGTTCTTGGACTTTTTTGCCAGCCGTCTGCTGGCCTTGTCACGTTCTCTTTGCAACATGCGTCCCAATCCGAACAGGGCGAACAGGTGGCGGGAGATAGCCTTGACGGCAGCTAGCCCTTTCCAGGAGCCATCAGGAAGGCGTTTGCGGGGTTGGGATAGGGTCACTAGGCCGGATGTCTTCAGATCGGCCAGGGCGCGTTCGACGCGTTTCAGGGTCATGCCAGTTTGCTTGGCTATGTAGCCCACGGTAAGGCTTAAGAAGCCGTCCTGGGTGGGGATGCCGACTCGCAGACTGGCTAGGTCCGTGTATTTGAGCAAGGCCATCAGCAAGAGCAGGCAGGCTTCACGGCGTTCGCTTCGTTGCTGACGTTGGCTACCGTTTGCCAAGTCCAGGGAAGGGATAATCAAACGTGGGTTGTGGTAGTAGCCCTTGAGCCGTTCCGAGCATAGGGTGAGTATGCGGGGAATCCCGTCCTTGCCGGTCTTGGCTGGCCTTGCCAGTGTGAGCCTGGGGCATAACGGATCGTGCCCGCAGAAATTCCCCCCTAGATTTTCACGCGGAGCGTAGGGCCTGCCCACGAAATCCCCCTAGCTTGGCAAGTGGGGAGCGGGCAGTAGTCACTTTCCAAATCCCCGTGAAAAAACCTTGCAACAGGGAATTTGAACGGCTAGGATTTTCATCGACCGTGGCTGTGTGAACATAATCTGTTGCGGTTATCTGGCCCGCGTTGGGGTGTCCCCCCCGGCGCGGGTTTTCTCTTTTATGTATCTTTATTCTCGTTTGTCTCTGCCTCATGACCGGCGGTCAGGTTCAGAATAGGCCCCAGGATCCACGGAGAGCCTCTCTAATGCGTTTACCCTATCCATGTCCCTTTGACCAAGAGAATGTCTCCCAGAGTCCGTCTTGAAAGTCATGAGGCTCGACCGAGTCGTCGGATGAGGAGCATGACGGAGGCGGCAGAGAGGAAAGCGCGTGCGGAGTCGATGGTCGCCTCGAACGAAGACCTTCTCGATGCACGGGAACGCCCGTCGCGACACGCCGAGCAGCGACCCGGCGCCGTCGCGGTCCTGGAGGCTCGCCGGATGCGGCTCGAGGCGGAGGCCGCGGCCGTCCGTATCGACCAGCGCGTGACGCTTGCGCCCCTGGAGCTTCTTACCGGCGTCATAGCCGCGCGGTCCACCAGCCTCGCTCGTCTTCACGCTCTGGCTGTCGATGATCGCGGCGGAAGGACTGGCTTCGCAGCCGACACGCTCGCAGTCGGCCATGACCAGCGCATGGTTGATCTTCTCGAACACACCTTTGTCCCGCCACGCCGCAAACCAACGATAGGCTGTCCGCCATGGCGGGAAATCGCTCGGCAGCCGCCGCCAGGCAATCCCACCGCGCAACACGTACAAGATCCCATTGACGATCTCTCGCAGCGGCCACGCCCGCGGGCGGCCGTATCGGCACCGCGGCGGAAGATACAGTTCGATCACCCACCACTCTCCATCTGTCAAATCTGTTCCATAGCGTAGCTCGCCGCGGCTATGCCGCCGCCGGGTCATCAGGGTCCACATCGCAACTCCAAGTTCGGCTTCGACAACCGCTTAGAAACCACCATACCTCCGACCATTCAACCCTTTTCGAGACAGCCTCTAAGGGCCTTTTAGAAATTTCACCGGCACTGGACGACTAGGGCTACGGCCACAAGTTGATATAGTGCAACGAAGGCGTGATCCGGTCAGGCAGTGCCTGGATTCGCTGTACCACTAGGGCCGTTTGTCGTTTGGGGCTTTTCGTGAAGAAATCTTTTTCTGTCCGAGCTTCGACATCGGCAGGGTACACAATCAAGACCTTCCCTTTCAATTCGGCATTTTCGGTTAGGAGGCCGCTGGATGTCCATTCCACAGGCCATCACCAAGCGCAGCGGCGCTGGCCGATCTTCACGGTCTCCTCCATGCAGCGAGGAACTGATAAGAGGTATAATCAAGCGAGCGAGGGGAAGCGACGCCGCAGCACTTTATCGGAAAAAAACGACTAAGGGCGCATTAACGCCAAGGTTGACCCCTACGCACTCCAGGCGTGCGTGTTGGCAGGTGATGGCGACAGTAAACGAGAGCCTGCCGGATGTGAACTACGAGCCTAGCTCCGTCACATTGGACTTTCTCAAGCGGGTCGCGCAATTAAGCTGGCATGGAGATGGCCCGAGGCTAGCAAAAGAGTTGCTAGAGGGAAACGGCATCCCGCTTGTCATCCTACCACATCTACCGAGAACCTATCTCGACGGCGCGGCACTCCAGCTTGGGGATGGTCGTCCAGTGATCGGGCTCACTCTGCGCTACGACCGGATTGATAACTTCTGGTTTTTCTTGTTGCATGAGTTAGCGCATGTGGGACGCCACCTAGAACATGGCGAAAGCGACGCCTTCTTCGACGACCTTAATCTTCGCAAGGAGGCGGCAGACGACGACCAAAACCTAGAAATACAGACCGACGAGTGGGCAGAGAAAGTGCTCATCCCGAGCGAGATTTGGGAGAAGAACGACGTTCGAACGAGTTACAGGTTCACCCTGCAATCATCGCTGGACGGATCCGGTATGAACAAAATGAACTATCGGCTCTTGTCGCAGGTTGTCGGAAGCGGCCAGATTCGCCGCTAGTTCAGCAACGAGAGATAAACGCCACAAGCCCATTCTGCGCGAAGAGTTGCGGGTTCCCACGGACACAAAAGTCCCGAGGGGATTTCCTAAGACATTCTGAGATGTTAAGCCAATGAAGCCCGGCGTTGTCGGTATACGCCGATCTCCACTAATCAACAAAGCGAAACAAGCTAATGATCATTGGCAGCCACTCAGAGCTAAGGTCGGCTAGGTCCGCGTACGGCTAGGAACCCGATTTGCAGGAATCGCTGCCGGCTCCTATCTGCGGCGGCTCTTGGACGGCCACGAGAGCGCGCCATCAAGCTCCTTGAGAAGCGGTTCGTCGTCTTCCTCCTCGTGTCTCCGCTCATGCGCCGGTTTCATGCTTTCGTCGAACCAGATGAGCGACAGGCACTGATTCCATTCCCGCAGGAGAATGGCTTCTTCCGCCAGCAACAGGCGGTTCTTGATGCCGCCGTTGAACCATACATCCGTTGGGAGTTCGTCGTAATCCTCAGTTGTCGATGTTCCCTGAATCTCGCTCAGTCATGGAGCCCGGTGACTTTCTGACGGACGAGCCTGTCGAACGACCCCGCTATCGTGTTCCAGCGGTCTTTGAGCCGCTCTGGGCGCCCGCACGGTACAAAGCGGCTTTCGGCGGCCGGGGATCGGGCAAGAGCTGGAATTTCGCCGCCATGGCGGTGGTGGCCTCGACGCGTCCGGGTGTGCGCGGAGCGTATAACGCCTCGAATGCCGAGATGAGTGTACCACCCGTTTTAAAAATCATTGAAACATTGGTATAGGGATTCCTTCTTTTGTAGAACCGGAACACGCCATCGATCTTGTGGCGGCCTGAGATGGCCCGGAGTGCGCTATCGATCCTGTGGCTGACCTGGAATGACCGGGCGCACCATTTTTCGACAAATCCGGGACCAAAAAAAGCCTCAAATGGGGCCTGTCCTCAGAGGGCCGCCGAAATTTAGTACCAAATAGATGCTAAAAATCGCATTGCCTTGCATGACTAAGAACTGACTATTTTACTACATCACTCCGGTATTTACCACTACCGAAATGGTGTACTAGTTCGGTTCGGAAAGTCAGTTCAGCGAGTACGGCTGGTTGTGGAATATTTACACCCACTTGCGTAACACTGTGCGCGGCTATAGCCGCCGCTCGGCGAAGATTCTCCGCTCTGTCATCGCCCCGTAGCCAACCGACGGCTAAAGCGGCTAATAAACTATCGCCGGCCCCCACGGTGCTGATGACAGGTTGTATCGGCGGCACTGCCGTAAAAGTGTTGTCATTCGTGTACCAGGTAACTCCCCGTTCGCCACTCGAGACCACTACGTTGGCAATGCCCAGGGCAATGGCGCGCTTTGCAATGTCGGCTTGATCTTCGGATGCACCGTACGAAAATAAATCGAGCAATTCTTTTTCGTTTGGTTTGATTAAATCGGGTTCAGCCGCGACGGCTTTAGCCAGAGGTAAACCGGATGTATCCAAAAACACCATTTTGTTTTCCGCTTTCAATAGTACAATGAGTTCAGCCCAGCTTTTGGGTGACAAGCTCTCCGGCAGGCTACCGGTAAGTACAAATAAGTCGTGGGTTTTACACAATAAGATCAGTCTCTCTTCAAGCGCTTCGAAGGTCGATTCTTTTATTTCGAGACCAGGAAAGTTGATATCCGTTGTCCGCCCGCCATCGTCACTCAGTTTTACGTTGATTCGAGTGCTTCCTTCTTCGCGCAGGTACGCATCCTTTAGTCTTGAAATTTCAAAAAGATCGGTAAACGGATGTTCATTTTGTCTGCCTAAAATACCCGTTACCGTCACTTCGATGCCAAGTTGTCGCGCAACTAACGCCACGTTGATGCCTTTACCGGCCGCACGTTGTGACGCGGCATCGATTCTGTTCACCTCACCAATCGATAACTTCTCGAGATGACCGGTCAAATCGATAGCGGGGTTCAAGGTAACGGTAACCAGTTTGTTCATTGTGCGTTCCAGGAATCGGTAGTGGAAAATACCGGAGTGATGTAGTAAAATAGCTAATTCTTAGTCATTCAAGGCAGAGAAGTTGTGCCTGTTCCGCTAAATGGATCTAATATAGGATCCTTCGTGCAAATTAAGCGTATCAATAAAATACCGGTGCGAATCCTCTGTGGCGGGGTCGGTTGTGAGCTTATCTGTCTGAAATCCCGGAGGCCGAGCAGGGCTTGAGCGAGTCGTGCTTGAACCTGCGTCCGGCCCTGGCCTCTGAGAAGCGCTTATTGGCCGCTGGGGCGCACCCTGGACTAGAAATACCCCTCTCTTCCAGAGCGCCTCTGTGAGCCTCTTGGGTTCTTAGAGATTGTGAATGCCAATCGGCTAAGAGTTCACCTCTGATGCAAACCCACGTAGGATTATGGTGAATAATACGAACGGCGTCTCCCATAACCTATCGGTGACAATCATCGCATCGTGCAACCCTTGGTAAAATACTATGTTATCGGTCTTTTGCTCCCCAAGCCGTTATACCCAAGGCAAAAACGCCACCGGTGTCCTTGGCCAGGAAATGGCCAGTCTTGGCCTGGAAGGTCCGGCCCTGATCGTGGCTGGAAAATCTGCCATTCGTCAGTTGACGGATATATGGAAGACAACGTTGGCCGATGCCAAGATCGAGCATGTCGTCTTCCCTTTTGGCGGAGAATGCTCCCTGGCCGAGATCGAGCGCGTTAAGACCGTGGCTCAACAACACAAGGCGCAGGTGATTATCGGCTCCGGAGGTGGAAAGGTACTGGATACAGCTAGGGCGGTGGCCGACAACCTGGCGTTACCGGTCGTCAACTGCCCTACCGTAGCCTCCAGCGATGCTCCGTGCAGTGCCTTGTCGGTGATCTACACGGAAAAAGGCATAGTTCAGGAGTATCGGTTCTACCGCAAAAACCCTGATCTGGTGCTGGTCGATACTCAGGTGATTGCCAATGGACCACCCCGGTTGCTGGTGGCTGGAATGGGCGATGCTCTAGCCACCTGGTTCGAGGCGAACACCTGTGTTGCCGGTCACATCCCCAACATGCGAGGTGGCGCTTCGACCCGCAGTGCCTCAACCTTGGCCAACCTGTGCTACGAGACCTTGTTGGCCGATGGAGTCGAGGCGTTGCGTGCTGTCCAGAACCAAGTAGTCACTCCAGCTCTTGAACGACTCGTGGAAGCGAACACTCTTCTTTCGGGTCTGGGTTTTGAATCGTCGGGTCTAGCGGCGGCTCATGCGGTGCATAACGGCTTAACTATAGCCTCTGAGACACACAGCTATTTTCACGGAGAGAAAGTCGCCTTCGGCTTACTCGTACAGATGGTTCTCGAAGGGCAACCTCGATCTGTCCTGAACCAAGTATTGGCTTTTGCTACCGAGGTGGGCTTGCCCATTACCCTGGCAGAGATCGGGCTAACCCAGCTTTCTAAGGAATTGCTGGAGAAAATCGCCAACCGGGCCACGGCCAAGGGTGAAACGATCCACAACGAACCTTTCGAAGTGACGGCTGACATGGTCGTCGATGCTATCCAGGCCGCCGATGACCTTGGGCAATGCTGGCAAAAGTCTGCACGCGTTTCGGGATCGGTGTAATTCGGTGATTCGTTGGCAGTGAGCCTAAAAACATATTAGGCCCCATGATCCTCCCACTTTATACTGGCTGATGATGGATGCCTACACGCCGGCGATGATGCCGATAGCGCCACCACCTGTTTCAACAGGGAACCCCCCCCCCCCCCCCGGAACAGCCCAAGCCTGGGGCCAGATAGCCACGCTCAATAAGCCCAACGGTTCGTAAAATGAAGAATGGCCGCTGTCGCATGCACGGCGGTAAGTCCACCGTGCCCCTGCCCGGGCGGCAAGCCCTAAGAGGGAGATATAATCGGCATCTCATATTTATGTAGATTGTGGGTTTAAAAGTTGCTGCCTATAAGAGAAGGGAACCCAAAGATACAAACCCAAAATGGCGTTCCAGGCCGGGTACCACTTGCGCCTACGGACGAGGAACGCCAGCTGGTTGCGGCGTTGTGCAAGCGTGGAGTGCCGCATGTGCAGATTGCCGCTCAGATAAGGGGTGGGATTTCCAAAAACACGTTACAGCGACGATTCAAACCTGAGCTTTGCTCCTCGAAGGTAGGTAAAAAGCCGTTCGCCACCACGGAAGCTGAGCGAAAGTTGGTCAAGTCGCTAGCAGCAAACAGGCTTCGTTACAACGACATTGCTGCCTTGGTGCGGGAAGGGATCAGCATTCCCACCCTGACAAAGTATTTCAAGCCGGAGTTGCGGCGCGGAAGCGCAGAAGCTAAATAATAGTGACGACTACTCTCATTTAAACTCGATGTCTCTTATGAATAAAAATCAATGGATAACGCAACTACAATTAGAGCCGCATGTGGAAGGCGGCTATTTTCGACGTACTTATCAATCCGATTATATGCACGAATCCATTCCTCACACAACAGGATCGCGTTATCTAATGACTTCTATTTTTTATATGTTAACTAATGAGAACCCAATTAGTTATTTTAGTTTGAATCGTTCCGATATTATGCATTATTTCCATATTGGTTCACCGCTGACTTATTTGATTGTGTGCCATGATGGACAATTGGAACGGGTGCGAATCAGTAATAACCCACTCGCCGGGGAAAGATTGCAGTTATTGATCAAGGGTGGTTTTTGGAAAGCAGCTATTTTGGAAACAGGTGAATTTAGTATAATTAGTGAAGCCGTTTCACCCGGATTTGACTATGCGGACATGGCCCTAGTTACCAAGCAGGATATGGAAGCGCGTTGTCCACAATTGTGGACGGAACTGAGGGATTATATTAAACCTTGAGAAAAGCGTCAGATCCGGATCAGAGCGTTAGCATTTTTCTGGAAATCAGAAACTGGTCTAACGTGACGGATCAGACACACGCTGTATTCGTATCTCACGGCGATGTCCCAGATACGCCGGGGTGGATTCCTGGCGCCCCGCCGTTGGCGGTCGAGTATGCCGATACCGGTCCATGTCCGCCGTCGCCGCCGGATCAAGCACCTCCGGGGCCTCCTGACGCAGGAGCGCATACACCGCCATGGCGAGCTTGGATGCCTTGAGTTTCGTCTTCTCGACACTGGCCTCGACCACCCGGACGGTAGTACCGTCAGACTAGGTCGGCAATCGACCAGATTAGATAGCTGGATATCCTGTTATGGCGATGAACAAATCTGACTTTGAACTTTTCTTGAAGCCGAACCGTTTCCCCGCTTCCTGCGCGAACTCGTCCAGCATATGTTTAGGCACAGAAAACTCGATCTTTGCTTTAGCAGCTTGCTCAGATTGTCGTTTGTCTGTTCTCTCGGCGGTGGTGCGCCCTTGCTGGTTTGTGGGATTTGGATCTTCCAGCCGAATACGCCCAGAGAGATTTTATGGATAAGGACCATAAACAGCTAGAAGACTGACCGCAAACAGCTTTCCGAGTTCAAGAAGATGGCCCGAAAGCTTGAATGCGATGGTTACGAAAAAGCCTTCGATGACAAGCTACGGCAAATAGCCAAGCCGAGTCCAACCAGGGGGCTCTGAGAGAGAGCCATCAGAGGGCTTCCTTAAGATCAACCCTAGAGATCCCCCACGTCCTCCCACTACAGGGAATAATTACCTGAGAGGCCCAAAAATCCTGAATCCGGGCCTGGGACTCCACAGGCCAGCTCCTCCGATCCGCTGCCGAGCTCACCTCGCGGATACCGCCTGAAAAGTTCCTTCTTTGCTTTGGTTGGGTACTCTCAAAAACCACAATCAGTATGCCTTTCGATTAAGATATATTTCAAGATTAAATTTAATAAATCGTGGCATGAAAAAAGGCCCCGGTTCGGAGCCTTCGCGCAACCTCTCGAAAACTTCTCCTTTTGAGAGACTAGGCCATCCACGAGTTCCGGTCGGGAGGCCGATGCCAACAGGACCAGCCCGGCTCGGAGCTTTGGGCAGCGGCAAACCGCAGCCATTTCAGGCCAAATCGAAAAAAACTTGTGGTTACTCTGTCAACTACTGGGACTTGCGGGTCGCAGTGTGGGAAACCAGGGGGAAAGTGTGGGGACTTGCCGCAGGCAAGTATCCACACGCTCGCGGAGCGATTTCCCCGGTTTTCCACACGAAGAACCTTGAACCGCTCCTGGCCATCGGCATCGCCGCGTCCCGGTTATCCACAGGCGCGCCGGTTTCAATAACGGTAATAGCGGTACTTATCGGTTTGTGTGACCAAGTGACCGTGGATAACTCGAGTTATTCCTGGGGGGTTATGCACAAAGCATTTTTTCGCGATGGGTGGCGGACTGGTGCGGAGCGTGAGTCCACGATCATCGCCTGTGACCTTGGCGCGCGGGTAAAAGGCTAGAACTTGGCCCAGGGCTATGTGGAATTTGCGCTTGAAGTCGATCATCCGGCCAAGCCCTGCTCCGAACTGGTCCTTGAGCGCGGCCCAGGCGACGAATTGGGGTTGGCCGCGTGGCACCCGGTGCAGCCGTTGCGCGAGCTAGGTGTAGATGTCCAGGGCCATGGTTGAGTGGGCCAGGCCACCCAGGGCTAGCTCGTCGAGCGGCACGGCGTTTTTTGGAGGCTGGCGAAGTAGTCCTGGCTCAGGTGGAGCACCGAAGACCACAAGACGCGCTGGTGCTCGTCCTTAATGAGGAGATCGAAGGCCGAGACGATCTGGTTGTTTATCTGAAAAGTGCGGCCTTGCGTGGTGATCACCTCACGATCAGAATCCACAGCTTCAGCTGGACACATTGACAGCTGCCGGGAGGCCGCGCTCAATTCGGAGCTTAGGCTGGAAGAAGTCGCTACCTTTCCTAAATGCCGGCGACCTGCCAGGTGTCATTGATGTTGAATGCCTACTTCAGACGAGAAGCGCCCGTAGCGCGTTCCCAACGCCAAAGTAATCCTGAACCCATCCGGCACCGGAACGCCGCTATCGGTCGTTTTTTGGCCTCTCAGGCGGTATCCGCGAGGTGAGCTCGGTAGCGGATCGGATGAGCTGGCTTGTGGCGTCCCAGGCCAGGATTCAGGATTTTTGGGCCTTTCAGGATGAGGTATAGGCTCGTTCTATCGGACTTACTTAAGCCAGGATGCGGAGATTCCTCGGGTCTTTGTCGGCCACCGCGCCGTCTTCCTAAACGAAATTCCCTCCCATGTTCCACCCGGTTACCGAGAGATGAGCATCACAGAGTACCAACACCTGGAAGCCTTGCCGAAACATTCCCTCGGTGAACTGTTCGATGGTCGGCTTTATGCACAGCCGCGTCCTGCAGCACCGCATGGGTATACGCACTCTGCAATTGGCAGCAAACTGTTCAACCCGTTTCACGACGGTATTGGCGGTCCTGGCGGTTGGTGGATCATTGATGAACCCGAGGTTCATTTGTCACTGGACAAGGACGTGACGGTTCCGGATTTGGCAGGTTGGCGGCATGAACGGATGCGGAAGTTTCCGACAAGCCATAAATTCGAGATCGTGCCGGATTGGATCTGCGAGATCCTGTCTCCGTCCACCCGGAGCATCGACCGGGAAATCAAGATGCCGCTCTATGCGCGGTATGGCGTATCGTCTGTGTGGTTGGTCGAGCCCATCGAGCATGTCGTGGAAGCCTACCGGCTTCAGGACGGTGAATGGGTGGCGGTTGGCCGTTACGTTGGAACGGCTCAAGCCGCTATACCACCCTTCGATGCCGTACTGCTCGACCTGGGCCGTTTGTGGATGCCCACGTAACTCAACCGGGTGCCTATCTGCTCGTACCGAGCTGGCCGACCTGTCGGTGGTAGTGGAAGATTTGATGGAGGGGTATGCGGACGCGGTCGCCAGGCAGCCGATTTTCAACGACACTACTCGCCCCGATCTGGGCGACCCGAGAAACCAGAGACGGCCTCGTGGAGAACCAGCGATGAGTACCGCCGCTTACCGAGATTTGGAAAACTTACCTGCGCGCGCCATCGGCGAGCTTTTCAATGGGTGAGTGCTGTCCGCCTCGATCCTGCGAACTACAGCTCACACAGCCTGTCGGTTCAATCGCATCGATGCGGACCGGCTGGCGCAATTTGAACAATTGCTGGATCGCTTTGCAGTTCAAACCACTCGGACGATAGAAACTACCGTTGACAGGGAACAGGAACGACTTCGTCATGACCTGCAATCCCTTAAAGTCTGGTGATTCCTACGGCGCTCATCCCTGTATTAAGCCAGAATGAATCGCTTCGGTGGGTTCCTGCTTCTGGCGGCAGAACTTCACTGCTCACTTCACAGCAGTAAATTTTAAATCCCCCTATTTTGGAAATGGATCCGTATCTTCGGGGCGCTCGCTGAATTTGAGCGAGCGGTGATCCGGGAACGTGTGCGAGCTGGTGTAAAAGCTGCGCGTGAACGTGGTCGCCTTAATGGTCGACCGCGCGCGCTTTCCGAGGAAGACCTGGCCGTCGCTCGGGTCCTGTTACGGAACCAGGACAGTACGGTTGCGGATGTTGCCGCGCACTTGAACGTGTCAGTGCCAACGTTGTATCGGTACCTGCCGGGAGGCCGCGCTCAATTCGGAGCCCAGGCTGGAAGAAATCGCTACCTTATCCTGAAGCCGGCGACCTGACAGGTGTCATTGATGTTGAATGCCTACTGCCTGCAGACGAGAAGCGCCCGTAGCGCGTTTCCAACGCCAAAGTAATCCTGAGTGCCAATCCGGCACCGGAACGCCGCTATCGGTCGTTTCTGGGCCTCTCAGGCGGTATCCGCGATGTGACCTCGGTAGCGGATCGGAGGAGCTGACCTGTGGAGTCCCGGGCCCGGATTCAGGATTTTTGGGCCTCTCAGGTAATTATTCCCTTTAAATTCATGGAGATGAGGTATGGGCCCATTCTATCGGACTTACTTAAGCCAGGATGCGGAGATTCCTCGGGTCTCTGCCAGCCACAGAAAGCCGAACAGTTCAAGGAGCTTGCAGGAGAGCTCGCCAGGCGGACGATTTTCAACGACACTACTCGTACCGATCTGGGCGACCCGGGAAACCAGAGACGGCCTCGTGGAGAACCAGCGATGAGTACCGCCGCTTACCGAGATTTGGAAAACTTACCCGCGCGCGCCATCGGCGAGCTTTTCAATGGGCAGCTTCACGCGCAGTCGCGTCCTGCTTTTCCACATAGCTATGTTTATTCCGCAGTGGGCGGCACGTTATTCAACCCGTTTCATAATGGTATTGGCGGTCCTGGTGGATGGGTGATCATCAGTGAGCCGGAAATCCACTTCAAACTGGATATCGATGTGGCCGTGCCAGACCTGGCCGGATGGCGGCGGGAGCGCAAACTGAAGTTTCCGATGGGCCACAAAATTGAGCTGGTGCCGGATTGGGTCTGCGAGATCCTGTCGCCGTCCACCCGGAGCATTGATCGGGAA
>Ga0209459_10000333_pt1 | contig 13127 bp, 9 predicted proteins | sample WorMetG1aBELIZE1_FD_187419 | JGI IMG/M metagenome (GOLD analysis project Ga0209459, IMG submission 187419) | Marine gutless worms symbiont microbial communities from Max Planck institute for Marine Microbiology, Germany - Inanidrilus... ...
CATTTGTCATTTATAGGAAGTCGATCATGCGCTTTCCAACGGATATAGATAAAGCACCTACCTTTCCCCTAAGTGCCCCAAAGGGTGGCTGAAAATGCCACTTCGCAGTTCCTCAGCTGTGAGTGCTAGCTAAAATGTTCAATTGTCACCTATAGGAAGTCGACGATGCTTTTTCCAATGACGTATGCATGAAGCATCTACGTTTCCCCTAAGCCCCCCAAAACGGTGGCTCAAAAATTCCACTTCGCAATTTTGCAAATCAAAGTAACTCGTGCGTCGCGCAGTCTGTCTGCGATAGCTGAGCTACTTGTAATAACTCTTTCATGATATGTTTATGTTAGCTGGTTGAGCCTTTGATGAATATTTAGGAGCTAGCTGTCTTTCATGACACCAGATGAACAGTGCATCACTTTGTCTTTTGCTAAGACCAAAGTCTAAGACTTCAGAAACTTTATTCTGAATGGCTGAAACCTGGTTTTACACCGAGTTCAAGGACATATACCAGGTTTCAGTGCAAATGACCCATCTCACTGGGAAATGCAGATCTCTTTTGCATTTCTCGGTGATTTGACTAGCATACTGAGTCATTGATTTGCTGCTTTATTGTTTGGTGCTTTTGGTGCCAGCTACATGTGTTTATGTGAAAGATAAACTGATCTGGTTTAAAACCAAGGTCTTACCTCTAAAGGTTTACTAATAATTGTCTATCTAAATGCATTACAGTCGTTTTATTTGAGACTGCATTGCCAAGATTAAGTAAGGTCTCAGGCCAGACTTTAGTCTTGGACTTTGGTCTAAGCCATTAGTTGGGTCTTAGACTTTGATTATCATCTTTATATTTTGCATTTAGGTCTTAGACCAGACTTTCATCCTTAGATTAAAGTCTTAGACTTTGGTCTTGGCAGAAGACAAAGTGACCCAATGTTGTTGCACTGATGGAAATCTACAGAACATGGTGTAATTATTCAAATACTTACACGAATGTCTGGGTGCAATAGCATTAAATGAAAAACTTCTGTGCTCATTACCCAAGAGACATCTGTGTATGGTGGCCAAAAGTGCACATTTTTCAGTACACCATGTGAGTGTGGCTGTTCAGGATAAAAATGAAAGGATTTTTTACCAAATATTCGTGGAATTTCATAAGACTGAAGATTTAAAGGAAAGGAAAGGAAGAGTATTTACATAGTGCCTTTTTGCACCAAGGTAAAAACAAAGCGCTCAGGCATGGATCACACAGTTTTACCTGCAAATAACACCATGCCTGCCTTTTCTTTGTGAGCGTTCACCAGATGGCACCACCACAACAACTGAGGCAGCAGACATCCAATTGCAGCTTACTACTTAAATGCAGTTTTTGTGCAGTTGCTAAATAATATTAAATATTAATAAATCATTAACATTAATTACATATTGATTTATTAATTAAATGTTAAATATTTTATCTGAGTATAAGTCAAAAAATCCAACAGTTCAGATACTGTTATTTTTGTGATAACTGTGTAATGTGAGGCAATTTCAGTTATTTTTTCAATGCCGTAATCAGGAATGTGCAGTTTTTGAGCCATCCTTTATTTATTTTACACGGAAGTATATGCAATAACTGTTATTCTTACTTTTTTTGTGATTGAATTTACACTTGATTGGTTGTTACTGCGCACCACTTCAAAGTAAGGTGTACAGTGGTCACCTGGTGAATTCCAATGTTGTTGTGCGCAATACTGTTAAATGCTGTGGTGGTTTTTCCGTGCCCACTGGCCAGCTGCAGCTATATAAAACAGGTTGCGGTGCTCGTTATCAGTCCGGCGCTAGCAATGACAGATATCAGTGGATGCTAGAGACATCAACACAACTGCTGCATCTGCCATGGAGACATACTTGTTCACATAGAGTCTGACATCTGAATCAGAGCCAGCAGAAAGGATGAAGCATGGACGTTTGCCCCCGTGTTGCCAAGTTGTACATGCCTACTGTTTGTATTTGACTTTAAACTGGCGTGTATTTGCTCACATTGCATGAGGCTTATGGGTTACTGTGCATGGTTTGCCTTGGCGCTGTTTGTTAGGTAACGGGAAAGGCATGCCGAGTGTAAAAAAGCTGTGCCACTTGTACCCAGAGATTTTTTCCAGGACAAGTGTTGAAAGGAAACTGAGGATGAGATATAATAATGCCTTGTTACATTGTAACAACAACAAAAGCAGTCGCACATTAGGAATGTGTGTTTATGTTCAAGTCATATGTTTGTTTTTACTTACATAAATAACCATGAGTTATAAAGCATGTTGAGGAAATTGTGAAATACGTGGTGTTTATTGTGTGTTTGTGTGTAGAAACTGAAGAGACAGCAGGAAGTAGGTAGGTGAATGAAGTTGACCGAAGCCGTATACAGAAGGCGGTGTTAAATATAGGATAGTTCCTCCAACTTCCACACTTTGCTAGACTTTGCCACCCCTTGATTTTAAAAAAAATGTTGAAATTGCATGCAGAATGTGGGTAAGTAGTTAGGTAGACATTTTGCTGCTGATCAGTACAGCTACCTTGATGTGAGTTGTCTCATATTGCCTGCATTATTTAAGGGCAATATGACATCTCCTGATCTGTATTTTATGTTTAGCACCTATTGTGTGACCTTGGTAATGATAATGGAGTGACTTAGCAAGTTTACTGCAATGTCGCCATCATAATGGTGATACTGTTGCAGTTATGGCGCGTGGATTGACGACTTATAATGAGGTGTGACAGCAGCTTAGCTGTCAGTCATATGCGTTAGTATTCATGTAAATAATTGTTTCAGGATACACGATGACAAATGAGGATGTAGCCTGGAAGCTTGTGCTTCTAGGAAGCAAAGAAAAGACAATAAATGTAGAAGTTTCTGAATGAAGCTGCGAATAACACTGACCAGTTAGCACCATGCACTCATCATTCCCACAACACATGGGCCAACGTTTGACGGCCGACACAAATGGGCCTGTGTTGAAGATCTTGTAAGTGTTGATCTAAGTGTCTTCAAGATTTGCATATAGGCTGCTTTGCGGGAGTTGTGGTCTAGCATTTAGCATTCATATAGCAGCAGCAAACAACATTGTGCGCTGCCATATCGTCATATTTCACTGGCTAGCAATGATGTAGCTGTTCTGGATATAATAGTGACTGCAGCAAATGAATGTCAGAATGCACCTTTGTGTTCTCCGATTCATTGCCGCTACTGTGGTTTATTTTTTGCTCATGAAATGACCTTCATGCCTGTGAATCATTCCAAGGAATGCCTGCTAAAATCTTGTTCATTCTCTGGGCATGATGGAGTCGATGCCTTCAACAGAGCACCCTGAATAATGCTTAGCTGCACTACGGACGTTTTCCTAGCATTATTACCATTGCATCAAATACTAGTCTAGCATTTGCATAACTAGACCTAGCCTTTTCTCACTGTGCCAGCAAATTCAGGTTATGATAGGCTCTAAGGTTTCTTCTTAGTGTATCTTGTCCTCCCTCTGAAGCCCATCGGATCACACATGGTTCAGCAGTATGTAGATCCTAGAAACTGCCGGGGAGTCTTGTAATCGTGCGACGATGTGCGCTCATTAGCTATGTGGATCATCATTGTCTTGCATCTGCCACGTTCTCAGTTCGTAGAGCTTAGTGTGTGATGTGAAGCTTTGCAATACAACACATCTTAGCCAACGTATTGACAGGGTCTAATGACATTTCTGACTGATACATGCACATACACAGTCACACAGTTGTGTGACTTTATGTGTGCACTCCGCACACTTAACAGTGCACTTCTGTACTTGCCCAATAAGTTTTTGGGTATTTACAGTAGTGCTTCATGACAAGTGACAGTTTATTAGTTTTAGATGATCACAAATGGAATGTTAAAGGTGCATTAATGAACATTATTAAAAGACATAGTTAACATAGAAGTATTCACTTTCTAACTTTATTTAAAATAACTAATAACTGCATGATTAGCATGCTTGTCAGTCAGAACTGGAAATATGTTTCTGCAATATGCAGGTGAATAAATTATGCCCCCATATTTTGTGGTTTTGCATCTTTAACCTGTACCAGTATATAGTGCCCATCTGACAGCTGGACAGATACGTCATTGCATGCATGAACATTAGAAATTGCAGCCTATTATAAATTACACTGAGCCTGCTGACCTGTAACATGAAGTATCCTTATTAACAGTCATCGTTATCTCCTGGCACAACAACCCAATGGGTTTCAAAACCTTTTATATGAAGACTGTTGAATTATTTAGAGAATATTGCTAGTTGTTCCATATGCTGCGTAAAGCCTATAGTTTGTGGAAAGTAGTGCATAAAAGAAAGAATAATGCAACATATAAGCATGTACATATTACAGTACATTGAGAGACATGAAAAAAACAAGTGCATTTGCAAGCAATCCGCATATATCACCATACGATGCCCAATTCCAACTGCGCACCGATCCTAACCGCGGAATTTTTTCTCCAGGTCTGATTTATATTTGTGTCCCAGCCAGGTGTGATTTTTTCCCAGGTGCGATTTGTACATAGGCTTCTGGGGGAGCCACCCCTAGGCCAAAGTTCACCAAAATGGGAGAAGCTCATGCCGGATAGTAGTCGAACAAGCGTGCGCAGTTTCACTTCGCTATCTTTTTCTGCCGCTGAGAAATCCGTAATCGTACAAACACAGGCACAAAAGTGAACAATATATCCCAACCATACTGCTGTGTGGTGGGATAATTACGTAAAGAGGATGTCGTATGGTTTTCATCAGAGATGTTTATATTGTTACTGGAGACACAAGACAGATGAATGACACCAGCTAAACCTTGTTCGACGTGAGTGGATTCTGTTCAAGAAGATGACCAGCGGTGGCTACACGGTCATTTGCGTGGAAGATATGTCCTTCATCATTGTGATGGGAGCGAATTTGTACACCTTCTAAAGATGAACTGCTAAGTTCTGCTATATTTCTACAAGATGCAAGACTTGGTGTTGAGAGGAAAGACAAAGACAGGACAGCATTTAGAAGACTCAGCAAAAATGTCTGGATGTGATCAGTATGGTACTGCATGATCAGTATGGTACTGCATTGCTTATCATTGCATCACTCTTATCGGTGCTGAGGATGATGGCCTCCAGGCAGTTCTGAAGATTGCAGCAATGTACAGCTTCATTTATACTCACATATTGTACTTGTACTTTATCGTAACTTTTTAAATTAAGGTATGACATAAGAATTGAGAGGAAGAATGCTGTTTTGTCACAGCCTTGTATCAGTTTTTTAAAGAAATTTTTTCAGAGTGTTATGTTGAAATTGCACTGTTATGTAAATGTCTGTTATGAACTTGAAGCCATATTTTGTGTGACAATCCATTTAAACTGTGGACTGCTTTCACAAATTCAGATTTAGGACAGATTTCCTGTGGTACCGGTAATTGGTTTTTATTTTAATTTCTTTATGCTTAACTTTTGCCTTCAGTGCTTTGATGCTGTTGGTTGAGCGGCAGGAAGAGCATCCGACCTGTAGAGTGGTGAGGTAGTGGCATGGTTGTCTGTCTGGAGTGAGGTGCAAATGATTGCATATGGTCCAGCTGATGCCACTGCCACCCCATCATATCTTGCTGCAGTAAAATCCAGAATGGTTTATCTTTCTGGTGCTAGCTTACCCAGGTTGTCGGAAAAAAGGCTGTTAAACAGATGTAGTAGTGGTAGCTCTTTATGCTTAACTTTTACTGCAAGACACGGTATATGCTATGGCCGTCTGCCCAATACAACTCAGTTCTATCAAAACGGCTAAACATAAACAATTCCGCACTGTCGCTCACGGACTCTAGTTTTTTGGTGCCAAAGATCGTTATGAAATTCCAATGTGGTCATCTGCAGTGGGGTCACCAAACACACGTGGGATAGTCAATTTGCATCTTTGACAACTCACTGCATCTCGAAAATGGTACAAGATAGACACATACTTTCTACTGAATGGTAACATTGCCAATGACCATGAGTGACCCCAATCACCCCAAATTACCCCTATTTTAGCTTTGCGTCTTCCTGTTTGTTTTTCAAGTGGGTGAAGCTAGACATTTCAAGTTTGATATGTAGATTCACATTGACTAGTACAAGCACATGCATCTTGCATTACCTCTGGAGGGGATGTGTTTAGGGTCACATGATTCCTTTAAATTTTCGGAAATAACTGATATGTACCTCAGAAACGGTACAATATAGAAACACAGTTTGGAAGACTAATAGGAAATCATGTGTGGCTTGTCAAATGGCACTTGTGCCAATGACTGAGTGACCTTGAAGGCCACTTTAGCTGTTTGAAACCTTTCTGACTTCCGTTTGTTGGGAATGATAGCACATAGTAAATGCAGTATGTTTCCGCATGAATTACAAAGCGCACCTTCGTTGTCTAAACTGAAGGACTTCTCAAGGTCACGCACAGTCACGTATTTTGTCAAAATTGTTAATATCTCGGAAGCGGTGCAAGATAAAGACGTTATTACCATTGACTGGAAGCTAGACATATACAGTATATGGCCTGTTGAACAGTGGCATTTCTGGTTATGCATCTATTTTAAACCTTTCAAATGGAGTTTTTTTATACAGGTGATCCTCTGTATATGCGTGGTATATGCTATGGCCCGATGTCTGTGTGTGTGTGTCTGTCACTAGCCCATTTTCTGTCGAAACAGTTGGACCGATTGGAGCTGGTATTGGCATACTGGCTAAGTTGTGTTACAAAGGAATTTGGGGTATGTTAATAAATAACTTCCTGTGGGTGGAGCTTTGTCCCAAAATCTGAACTTACCGATTTTTCTTATTTTCTTTGTAGTGGCACGATGGTCGTTACATTTGTTGTCAACTTAGTTCGACTGACGACCATCGCCACTTTGTCACATTGAGCTACCTTTGTGTACTGAATGATGGGGCATGACACAGTGCCATGCAGTTTGTCTGTTACAGCTGAGACTTGTCTCTTCCACGTGCAGGACATACAAATATGATTGCAGTATTTGATGCAATGTCAGTGATCTCTGTTGTTGTATATTTATGTTTGTGTTGGTTACTAGTGTTGTATAATATGTTTATGATAGTGATTTTTTGTTTCCTTATTCTTATTTTATGGAATGTGCATTTTGTCATTTACTATAAAGAAAAAACTGCAAGTGACCAAACATGCGTTTCAGACTGTAGTGTTCCGTTTGATTATGAATAAAGAAAGTCACCAGCGTTTCTATTACAGCAGTTTCCTAGACAAACATGATCAGCATGTGACTTGGTGTCTGTAGTTGTTTTATATTGCACTTGCTGTTGCGGATTACAACACAAGAATGCTAGGAGCAGTTGTTGCAGAGCACGCTGTGAATACAAGTATTAATACAGACTCCAGAGTTAACAGACACAGAGGAGTTGACGCGTCAAAACAGCAGATAAAACTTATTGTAAAAGTTGTGAGTTCTGTTAGCTGTCAGTCTTCCAATGAAAAAGTGATTATTATGATAACAGAGAACTGAAATACACGTATAATAGACAATTTTATAGTCATATACAGAGTTCATATAATAATTATCTTACTATGTTGACTATTGTTGTGTGTTAACAAAGTGTGCATGATTTTCATCTTATCCTTTTTTATAAAGAAACAAGATAGAAATATGACATATAAGATTTTGACTGTGTTGATAGCTCGTACGTTATCTTGCAATTCAGGTAAAGTTAATGTTACTGCCTTGAGAACAGATGTTCCCCAGTCATATGCCTGTATATGGTCAGCTTGTGAGTTTGATTAGTTATTTCGTGTTAATCTGAGATGTCTTAGGCTTAGTCTAGTCATTCGCTATTTTAGGAATTGTAACTTGCCTAAGTTGAAGTGACTTGCCTGAAAGGACTTGAGGGAGACTTGAAGTTTGACATTAACGACTAGGACACATCTGTGTTTTAATTGATTTTGTGCATTTTGTAGCTAATTTTGAGAAGCGAAAAGAGCAAAGAGGCAGTCAGATGGAAGAACCTATACTTGTGAAGGCCAAGAAGGCACGAGTGCTCCGCATTCAGGATGAGATTGATCGCAGTTCAGAAGCTTTAATAGGTGAACAACTTTGACAGTTGCTGTTTTGTTTGTTTAAACATAGCCAGTAGTTTATCAGTGTGCTAGCATGCTGCAGAGTTTACATTTAGTTTGGTTGACGTCCAGATGCACAAATGAGACATGCATGAGAAACACGCATTGGCTTTGGTTTTGTCTTGTTATCAGAGTTATTGTTTTGTTGTAAGAGCAATGATATTACCTTCATGATAGCTATGCTACACGAGGAGTTTTGGTTACCGACCACGTTGTTAGTCCGTTTTGAACAATCGGTCCAGTGTGTTTGGACAATAACATTTGAAGTAAATCATCTGCGGTCTGTATATTTGGCATGCTGGTTCATCTTGACACTGTCCAGTCAGACAGTCAGATACAAAGGTCAAGGTGATAGGTTAAAGTTCAGAGTCACAGGAAGAAAAATGTTGCTAAAGAGGTTGGTATGAACTCAAGTGGGGGCCTTTTTGTAGTGTGAACGATTTTCATGTGAACTGTAATTTTATGGAAGACACAGTATTAAACACCTGCATCTGTTTCAGCCTTATATCAAAGTCATCATCTCAAGGCAAGAATAAAGGAGTATTTATAAACTGATAGCAAAACTGCATAAGTAGAAATTTGAAGGATGAGATGTGAAATTCAAGGAACAGTAATAGAAGCACCACCACAACGTTTTTACGGCCCTTTTTCTGGAACCACCCGGGTGAGCCTGTTCCAGAAGAGAACTTCTTGACTTTATGGTGCCAGGGAAGATTAACAGAGGCGTCCAGCTGGGCGCCACTCCATCTGGACTAACCATTGCCCACCTCCAACATCTCCCCATGTTTTTTACAGGCCAGATGCCCTTCCTGCCACCCAACCAACAGTGTCAAAGCACTGAAGGCGACAGTAATAGAAGCAACAAACGTTAATTTGTTACAGAGTTCATAGTTATACTGCCAGTCATCATAACTACTGCTACAACCATTTTACGGCCCTTTGTCCGGGACTACCCGGGTGAGCGGGTACCAGAAGAAACATTCACCCACTTACTTATCCTGATTATCATCCAATCTTTATCAGCTTCTTCCATCTACTACGATCCATAGCATCCAGTGTTCATAATATTATATAAAATAACGTGTAATTTTTGCTTTTGTCATTTTGGTATGAATTCACTGCTATTCTGTTGTCTTGTGGCACTTAATTTTTGTGCACATTGTTGATATAGGGTTGGATTATTTGACGGAATACCAGATGGATGATCCGAGCTCTGACCCTTGCTACATATGTGACCTTTGTCAGTCAAAGATGGACATGCGACAAGTGATAAATCATGTCATTGGAATTAAGCATCGTCACAAGTACTTGGTTAGTTGGCAGATCGTGGTTTTAGTTATGAGTTATTAGTATGCTGTCTGTCTCTGTCTCTCTTTCTCGTCGGATGCAGGCACAGAATGTGTATTTCTGTCATTTTGTGTCTTTCTGTCAAATTGCCCCAAACTCTGTCAAATTGCAAGATATCTCAGTAATAGTGGCTGCATTTTATTGATACTTTGCATTTATGGAAGGTCTTGTAGAGTTGAAGAAAACATTAAGTTTGAATGAGCTGAGCTTTCACTCATGTTTGGTATTTCACGTGTCAGTTGTTGGAAACATGTACTGTGTTGTGTTCGAAGTAGTATGCTACATGGAAGTGAGACATGGGTAGCTCCGTTCCCTTGATATCTAAACGCAAAGGGACCGACACCCATTGGAAGCACATGCGTTGCACACACTTCGCCTTATAGCGCGGCGGCCGTGGCGTCATTGCGTCACTAGCCTGTGTTCAGCTCAGTGGTTGGCCAGTAGGCTGAAATTGGCGGCATGCTGTCCTGTCAGCGGATGCTGGCCTTCTTGTTTTGTTTGTGTATGAAATATCTTGGGGAACCTCTGAACAGATTTGTGCCAATTTCACACAGAAGACATATGGTCCCTCGCATGGACGAGTTTGAAGGTCAAGGTCACCAGGGACAAAAAATAGCATTATTCTGCCCTTTTGGCAGCCTGCGTGTGGTTTATGTTTAGTAAAACATCATTAGCATCTTAGTTTTATAGATGTTTGCAGATTTCAGCTGTTGCTCTCAATATCAAAGTATGTTGTTGCCAAAAAGAATCCAACAGTTACATTTGAATTGATGATTCATTACCCGCACATTGCTATGCTAGCCCAGTATTAACTATGTCCCTGTCTTTCCATTTGTCACAAGCCAGTATTGTGTCGAAACGGCTGAATGAATCCCGCTCGTTTTTGGTGTAGAGGCTATCCTTGCCTTATCCTGTACTGTATTGTAAAGGAATTTGTGTATCTCCAAAAATATGGCTACTTCCTCTGGAACTTTGCCCCAAACTCTGGACTTAGAAAAATTCCACAGCATATTGACCATCGTCGCAGGTGTTGTCAACTTAGTTCAACTGACGACCGTTGCCAGTTTATCACACTGAGCGTCCGCCTTTGTTTACAACATTGTGGCCATGCGCAGCATCTGAGACTTTACTTTTTTTGTGGCTCATTAGAAATATCATGGAGCTGATGATTACTGGGAATTGTACAACATTCGGAAAAAGTCGATGAAGGTTCGTCGAGCGACGGAAATTGCTGCCAAGTATCAGCAACGTGAGGGTCGCCACAAGATTCGTGTTAAAGTTATGATGACGCCGTTTTCAGGTAATGTGTTCCATAGTTACCTGGACTTTCTGTGAGACATTTGTCAGCAGAACATGCTACTTGCGTTCATTTTTGATGATGTTGTTCAAATAATACTGATTTCTTGTTGTCAAACGTCTCTCTTAGTTGACCTAAAAGTGTTCAGAGATATCAGAACTATGCGTCTGGTGACGTTTTGTTTCATGACATTTGACTGGTCCACGATATTGAAATAAGGCAGCATTGTAGTGCTGAGGCCTTGTGAACGATAGCTTAGTCAAATTATTTTATTGTCAGATTAGTAAACTCGAATATTCACATATTGCAAATGGGTGAAAAGAAGAATTCCTGACATAAACCCGAAATCTGATCGTTTTAGTCACTGTTTCAGAGATGTTATTTTAATTTGTCCAGAACTGTCTGAATAATTCTGCTCAGAGACGGTCAGAGAAACATCCAGCAAACCGGAGGGGATAAATAACCATTGTTGCGTATGATGCTAAACTTTCTGCATTATTGAGTTGTATAGTTAGTGTTATTTTGCCAAACATGATTTCTGTAGCACTTTGTTTCTGAGCCTTGCCTGTCTAAGTCGTATGAATGTCCATCAATACTGTCAAGTTTCATTTCATACAGATGTCAGTCTCCACTGTGCAGAGATGTCATGATGACAGTCTATGCTAACTCAATATTGGATGAAGTTATACCATCATACATTGTTATAGTTGAGCTGGGTCATCTTTAATTTTCTTTTTTATCTTTTCTTTCCTGTTGTTATTAGTGATGGAGATACAGATGATTTACGTGATAACATTTACAGGCAGATGTGCAGATATTTTAAACAGATTGTACATTAAGTAAAGGACAGCATACACTGTCATGTTCACATATATTGAAAGTAAATCATCTGCACTGAAAGTGATTTTTCCCAAATGACACATATGCTAGCCACAATGTCCATCATCGTGAAATGGCAGTCTCATCATCAAGCAGTCAGTACTGGATTGATATCTCTATGGGATTCCCTCATTGGTGGAGTGAAATGGAAGATGTGTCAAACTGACAATGTCACACAAAGGTCTGATTATGGGATGGAAATAAAGTCAGTGTAGTACACCATTGATAGGCACTTTCATCTGCTCTGCTCCGTTAGTCCATTTCCAGTGACCTTGAGTGACCCGTGACCCTATTTCAAGGTCACGCCATATGCAGCACAGTTCTATCACATTGTTTCTCGGTGATGGACTTGTTTGCAGCATTTCCACGTGTTTTGATGGCTGTTGATGTTAGGCGGTGATTCTGATAAGCGCGAGTGGAAGGAGGTTGAAGATGCAGGCTGTCGCCCTATGCGAGGTCTGTAACTGATGACCTTATCTGCGGCTGTGATGGAAACTAAGCCAGCATTGATTGAGTGACGCCACACGTGTCTAGCTACTGCCTGTCCACTTTTGATGCACTTCTTGTGTTATGTCCCATTTGTGAAATGTGATTGCCCATTTTGGATGAGGCTTTGTCAGTAGCATGTTGCCCAGTAATTGTGAATCGTGCACCTTCACAGATGTTTATTACACATATACCATGTTGGAATAAAATGACTTGAAATAAGCTTTTTGAAATTCTTTACAAGGTAGAATTGGTCTGTGTAAATGCTGGCCGTTTTTAGCTAGTTCATGTTGCAGTGTAGGGGAGTTATTGTCGCTCATTTGTAAGCAGGGAACACTAGACAAAGCCATGGCAACTGCCACCACCAAACGAGGCTGAAGTAAACATATGCAGATTGTGACTATTTGGTTTATCTTGCACGGTGCCTTTGCAGCATTTTTTTCATGACCATATCACTATAATCTTTGCATTTATAATAATAATAATAAACTGCTAGTGTTGACACAGTGGTAAGCAAAGGTGGTGTCAACCACAACAACAACAACAACCATTTTACGGCCCTTTGTACGGGACTACCCGGGTGAGCCGGTACCAGAAGAAACACTCACCCACCCACCATCCTCATCATCACCCAGTCTTTATCAGCTTCTTCCATCTAGCACGATACATAGCATCCTCCTTGTTCAAATTACGTGCTTGGCAATCATTTTGCACAACCTCTTTCCAATCCATGTCCTCTTTGGTCTACTCTTAGTCTGGAGCCCTCCACCTCATACTCCATACCTTCTTCACCCAATCAGTATCTTCTTTTCGCAGCACATGCCCATACCATCGCAACCTGTTTTGCTGTAGTATCAATATTATATCATGTATTCCTAGTCTTTCTCTCAGCTCCTTACTTGGAACTCTGTCTTTTACCTTAACATTACACATCCATCTGACCATTCTCATCTCTGCTCGCTGAAGTGCCACCTCATTTTCTTTCCTGA
>Ga0209459_10000335_pt1 | contig 12974 bp, 13 predicted proteins | sample WorMetG1aBELIZE1_FD_187419 | JGI IMG/M metagenome (GOLD analysis project Ga0209459, IMG submission 187419) | Marine gutless worms symbiont microbial communities from Max Planck institute for Marine Microbiology, Germany - Inanidrilus... ...
CACTAAGGCGTCACGCAGTCCCTCTGCGGCCGATCTGGACCGTTATGGTCGCGGGCAAACTAGATCAGAGTAGGGTCCTTGTGACCAAGTTTCGTCAAAATCGGTTAACATTGAAGGGTAGAAGTGCCGGTCAGAGACACACACACACACACATACACGCACACACGCACACACAAACACACAAACAGACAGACAAACTCGGCTGAAAATAAGGGCCCTTCAGGTTTTGCAATCGGGCCAACAGACAAACTCGGCTGAAAATAATGGCCCTTCAGGTTTGCAATCAGGCAAATACTTTCAGAATATGTATATCAAATAAATGTTTCATGAAACTACATTAAGCTCTGAGAGAGTCATGTGGCAGGCAGAAGTGACATGAAATAATGAATGCTAAATACCTAGTACAGCTGATTAGATTAGTGAGTGAAAACCTATCAAAATCTACATTGACTTACTGGCACTGTTTGGTCCTTCAGCTTGCACTGGACAGTACCAATGCTGCCAACAGTATCCAATGAGAACCTGTCAGACCACTCCGACATTCCGAGCTTGAGTGATATCTTGAGCAGACAGCACATGACAGAACTCAACACTACATATGCTGTCACCATTTGTCCTGGAATAGTGTATTGCTGTATGTCTCAAAGTCAGGCACCAAATTTGTTGTTATTATTAATTAGTAATATTACTACAGTTGTTTTTTGCAGTTATGCTATTATTCCTGCTGTTGCAAACTGTGCAGATAATGCTATTTCTCTACTACCAGAATACGAAAAATACAATAATAAGAACACAACAAAAATAAATAGACATTATACCATGTTGTTTGACGAAGATGTTTTATAGGACTTCAACGTAAACAGAACAATATTGTCGTAATCGGCAGCTGTGTGTTGAATAATGTGATCTTCTGATAACTGCAATCCATCACAAACAGATTGGACACGACACAAGATATATTCACATTCCAGCAACCACAACAGCCCAGTACCGACACTAGGCTTCCATCCATCATCTGTCATACATCACCAATGAAACACAAACCAATGACAATTTACACAAGTCATGCACACGCATTATATCTCACCCTGTATGTCAGCTCTCTCTGGGTCTTGTTGATCATCCAGTAGGGACTGAACAGTGACAGTTGCCAGTAGCCACCATCACTCAGCTCACAATGCACACCAAGATCCTAGCCAAACATAATCAACTATAAAGACTCCCCTCCACATGCCACAAAATCAACTTCCGCAGTTCAGTCTTCTATACTCATTACAGCTACATACAAATGCTATAATGAATCAATAACATATTCCATACACACAAGTTCAGAAATACATTAACACATGAAAACAAATGCATTATGTTTCAATAAAAATAGGATATAATTTAAATGTGAACAAAATTTTTTTGCATCCATCTAATACAAATAGCAACCACCACACCACATCACAACCGTTTTATGGCCCTTTTCTCGGGACCACCCAGGTGAGCCAGTGCCAGAAGAGAACTTCTGGACTTTATGGTGCAAGGGAAGATTAACAGAGGCAGAAACACCGACCATCTGGCTAGGCGCCACTCCATCCGGACTAACCAGTGCCCACCTCCACCATTCCCCCATTTAATACAAATAGCAAATATGATCAATATTATTTAGCACTCAATCAAACAAATAAACCAGCCTCCTCATCACATACCATAGTGACCTTCTCATCGCCATTTCCAGCCTCAACACGGCAAACTCCGAGAACATCAGGCCGACTGGCAATCTCATACTGTCCACACCACTGCTGTGACTGGTATGTCATCTGCACAACACAGTTTGAACCAGCACTCCGAGAACATAATACACAAACATTTCAATCTAACATCCAAATTTCTCCACAGTGTTAACTCAAATGTAATCTATTTTTAATCTAACTATTTTTACGTACATATGTGTTTATGTCTTCATGTGTTGCTTCAGTGTAACAAGTTAGAAATGAAAGTTCACAAACTATACCCACAGTATTAAAGACTGGATTATTTATTGACAATACAACCCACAACAAAATACATCATTCTGGAGCTTGCTGACAGGCTGAAAAATGCATATATTCTTAACACAGACATCTACTTGTAATAACAAACAGGTAACATTTAATAGTGCTTTGACTCACTGTCAATGTGGTTATCAGCTGACCTCCAAATGACAGATTGGTGCAAATGCTATAACAGTTACATTTAGGCCATACAAAAATCACCAAAATATGAATATACTTACAGTAAAGGAAAGAGTAGTGCGGCCACAACAAGCATTCAACAGGGGCGTTTGATTCCCTGCTTCAACAGTACATTCCATTGCCTGCACACATCAGCTACGACATATGGCTTGAAGATGCAATCAACTATAAACAGTGAGTGGTGCAATAACTGACAATTAATTATGCACTGAATTAGCAAGAAAAAAGGTTAAATGTTTGGAGTTCTACAGTCCTACATACCAAAAACACCATAACTGACTGACTGACTGACTGCTAGATAAGACTACCATCCTTTAAAAATACACCAATGCAGGACGTCGCTCTCATCTCTAGCAATTAATTCAGCATTCGAGATTAAGTTATGACCTCTGGCATGCTGTAAAACATGACAGTTACATTTTGGTAACATATGACCACGCAGAAAAATTCCCGAAGCAAAAATACGCGAAACTTTTTACAGGAAGACCTACAGTAACAAAACAAATCTATGAGTGACAAAACTTCATGCATTCTACTTCTTCTATGTTTCACACATTAAGTCAAAACTTATTTTTGAAAATCACAAATGAAAAATACAATTTTTGTCTAAATAGAACTGGTAAACCAAGACCAAACTAGAATGCAGGCCCAATGTGATGGCTGCCCTGTTGAATATAGATGGCGCCCTCTGTTCAATGCTGCAAAGTTTGGCTGATGCCCACTACTGGAGTACCGTGCAGTAACGCTGCCAAATCGTGAAACCGGTTTAAATTAGCTGGTGTGCCCCAAACTGATGGAACGATCTCAGCTGCTAGTGGGCCGAAGTTCACCATATTGTGAGGACGTCTGCAGGAGATATTGCTGCTTAACAAGTTTTTTTCCCGACTGTCGATATGTGCCTTAGTTGTGAAGATATAGCCCGACAAAGTTGTGCGATGATGCCCAGATGGCGAATTTTTGGCAATTTTTGCGTCCTGTATTTTCAGCTGGCCACATGCAGCACGTTTCACACCTGCATCCTAAATTCGCACTAAGGCGATACCATTTGTGGAAGTATGGTAGACATTCAATCTCTGATGGCTGAGATTAGGCAAAAAGAAGAAACCACCGGATGAAAATATAATGGCCTGCCCTATTACATAGGGCCGCCATAACAATGGAACACAAAACATCCATAAGACACAAAAATCAGTGCAGCTCACAGATATGTGGAAATCTTGACCACATCTCTTAAAGAACTGCTTACACGTACAAGTACATTGTGTTATCTACCTTGCACCGGCAGACAACAGTCAGAGGCAGAAGATTACGGAACACAACTGCTGGACTCAAAGACAACGTGTAGCATTTTGCCGATGTCTCAGTAGTCGACTCAAACAACATGGCTTCCACTGCCATCTTTGCCTGCATCAAGCAATGTCAAATCAACACTGCTTTGTACCAGTGTTAAGCATTTCACTGCAAGTGTAGCTGTTAGTGAATTTCATTACAATTATTCAACAGCAAAAGCCAAAAATGTTATGTTGAACAGCAATGTCTCACCAACTGTCAAGATCTAGACAAGCTTCAAGTTTTCCACTATCTTGCAACTTTACAGTTTATTTCGAACCTCATACTGACAAAAAACAACAACAAAAATGGAGTTTGGTTTTCTGAAACAAAATTAAACAAAATGTGAAAGTTATAGACAGTGCTAAACACAACAAATGATGGCTCACAGCAAAGAACATGACATCATCGACATTATCACGACTTGTGCACTCCAGTACCACAGTCTCACCGGCCGTAATGCTCTTCCATTGACAGACACACAGGTGCTCAGCAGAACTGCTACACACCAACAACAGCTCTGTGACCAACAATCCACCAACAGACAGCAACAGCCAGCTGACTAAATAACTGAGTACTGAGATAAGGTTTTATGTCCCATTCGACACAAAATGTCATTTCAGAGACATTCTTCCCAGCCATTCTCTCGGCTTAGTACTGAAGAAACTAAACTTCACACAACAAAAGCAAACATTCACCAGTAACACAAAGATACTATAACACAAAAAGTGACAAAATAAACACAATAAAACTAAAGCTAGGTTTGATCGCCTTCTATGACTCCAGTCTGAAAATGGAGCAAGCCCTATTCTTCTGGTCCCGGAGCCCATGCCGGACAAACTAAATAACCAAAATGGACTCGTGGCAAACACAGCTTCAACAAATGCTGTAAAGAGTACAAAGTTAATAAAGTTGGTAAAACTGCAGCAATCACTGCTACACTAAATATCAGCAAATTTACACACCTGTCGATGCATGGTACAAAACGTATCTCAAATGGTGGGGTATACACTGCATCACACGGCACATTTATCACACAGCCAGGCTTCACGACACCACACTGGCCTACTGCATCATCTGCCAATGTGTAGCTCACACTGACAGCAAATGGAAGGCAGTTATGGACCTACAAATGGACACAACATTTACATACAACAGAAGTTATCAGACATTACTTCCTGCAGACTACAGCTCACAAGCACTGGTTATATTTTATCACAGAGAGATAACAACAACGCATATTACTGATGTTTGATGTGCAGTTTTTTTATCACTTCATTAAAACTATAAATTGCAGCTGAGCTTATATATATTAATGTTTTGCACAGGATCGATATTTTGTTACCAGTCGTATCCCATTCCCACTGCTGTTTTCCCAGTTCCCACCCCGATTCCACAGTACCCACTTTTGGTATTTCTATCCTCAATTTTACATTTCATGTTTAGCCATATATTATCATTATTATTATTATCATTAATATTACTGTATTATTATCAATAACGAAAACGTTACAAGCATTGTTTTTAGTGCAAGGACAGCCTACTGAGTAGTAAGTGGCAGGCCTAAGTATAACAGACTAAGCTGGCTTCTCGTCAGCTTTTGGGCGCACGTTAATATAGTCCATCATAGCAGTGGCAATACTATGGAATGAAGAGTATGGCATATTTCCAGTTCCACGGGACAGCAGTATGCTGCACTCTAGGTCCTGCAGGATTACCACAGTAGTCAGTCCTGCTCCTGGTACTCCCACGAGACAAAAGGTAGTCGTTGTTACTGCTCCCATGGGAACCGCAGTGTTGTTATCTAGCAGAATTTTACCATTCCTGCTACCATGCAAAGTATCATTGCAAATGCTTTGATATTATTAACTGAACAACAGGAAAACACGTGGCCTCCAAAACCCCATTCCAAAAATCCCCAGATGTTCCTTTTAGGAGACCTTTTTTGGACCCGTCTTAACCTGAAGCAATCTGAAACTTTCACTAATTATGGTCACCCTATAGAATGGAGCAGACTATTATATTTTTATCCTGTGGTTTCTTTCTATCTTCTTCTATCTATCTTTTTTTCTCGCCTAATCTCAGCGGCTGCACATTGGATGTCTAACATACTTCGACACATGATGTGGCCTTAGTGCGAATTTAGAATGCAGGTCTGAAATGTTCTGGAAGCGGCTCGCTGGAAATACAGGACGCAAAGAAGTTGCCAAAAATCGCCATCTGGGCATCATCGAACAACTTTGTCGGGCTATATCTTCGGAACTAAGGCATATATCGACAATCGGAAAAAACCTTGTTAAGCAGCAATATGTCCTCCACATGTCCTCATAATACGGTGAATTTCGGCCCACTAACGGCTGAGATCGGTTCGGGAGTTTGGGGCACCCCTGCAAATTTCAACTGGTTTCGCATATTGGCAACGTTACTGCATGGCATCTAGTAGTGGGCATCAGCCAAACTTTGCTGCGTTGAACAGAGGGCGCCACCTATGTTTGGCAGGGCGACCATCAGGTTGGGCATTGCCCACATTCTAGTTGACTGAGTTAAGGTTTTACATCCCACTCCACACAAAATAGGTCATTTTGGAGACGTTTTCCCTAGCCAATCGCTTGGCATAGTACTGAATAAACTAAATCTAACACAACAAAATTAGTCCCGTGCGGGACTGACGGTCGACATCTGTTGAGTGGCTTTCAAGCACTTGTGACCTTGACCTTGACCTTGTATCAGGTCATACAGCATACTGTCATGCATCAGTCATCGACCTCTATCTACATACCAAATTTCATTGAACTCGAAAAAACTTTTCTTGGATGGACTAACCGCAGGGACCCCTCCAAGGTCACGTGACACAAAAAGTAGGACAAATATCAAAAATCCAGCCCGATCAAATTTAGATATTGTGCTCTAGTTTAAGAATTAGTGGACATTTGCCAGCTCCCATTGTAAATGGCAGAGGAGATAGACTTGGAAAAGTGCAATTTTTGGAACTTCATAAGCCCCACGACCTTGACCTTGGATCAGGTCATACGGCATAGAGTCGTGCATCAGTCATCGACCTCTATCTACACATCAAATTTCAGTGAAATCGGAAAAACTTTTTGTGGACAGATGGACATATGGACGGACGTATGGACGTACATACTGACAGATGGACATTTGCCCCTCTAATGTTATTAGGTCGACTCCCTCTAATGTTATTAGGTTGACTCGGAGGAGTCGACCTAAAAAGCACACATACACAAATAAACTATTACATAAAATAATTCCAATAAGCTAAGTTTAACACGTATAAATTGTAACACACAATATAACCACAGAAAAGCTAAATCTAACCAATAAACAACTGTTAGGTCTGTTCATATGTGTGTGCATTACAACTGTTGCACACCATACTGCACAGAACAGAACAGACCTGATAATTTTCCCCCTAACCCTCCAGACAATCATCATTGCTCCGACGATATCTAGTTGAAGAAAGGGGAAGAAACTTTCATTAAATAAAGACAAAAAAGTACTAGTAGTACTAAATGGAGATGACAACTAACCTGAAGAACTGATCGCAGAGTAAGAATTTTGCATCCATGTGAAGCACTAACTTGTGACACAATGTGCCACACTCCGCCAGGGAATGACCGACGATTACATGCAAAGACTCGCGTTTCTGCACGAGTGACATTAATATCACGAGTTGACGCCAGATCATCAACCTTTCAGACAGATCAAGAAAATGTATCAACATGTAGTAGAAATCACACAAACAAAACTTAGCATCTCTTGACCAGCCGTCATCTGCAGCATGTTACAAGCAGTTCTGTGTAACTAATTGCGCTTAAAAACAGTACACATCTGACGTATCAATGCATAATAAGAGCAGTAACAACAGTAATAATAAAAAGTAAGTCTATTCCACAGAAATGCTGGCACCTGGACACAGCAACATGATCAACAACACAAAAAATCCATTTGCTGACCATCAGAAAAACATCTACGTACCATCAACTGTAGCATTTTTGTCTTCTCCTCAAAATCATCATTGAAAAAGAAATATGTTGAGGACAATTTGTCACCAGTTCGACAGGTTTTGAAATGAAGAGGAAACGAGGATCCATGCAGCAATGGCAATGAACCAGCATCTGCAGTCTCTGGAATCTGCAGAACGTAACACGCATTTTTAACAAAAATCGTTATTTACACAACGTTTATGCACACTGCACAATCAAACAGGCCACTAAATGAAGTTTTATACAGAACACTTGTAAAAATAATGGTAAATATATAATAAACATTTCAAAACCACATGAAATGCTTTATTACCTCAAATGAATTATCAGGTTTAATGGAGACATGCATTCCAGTGTCATTCTTCACAATAAATGGCAAGTCGGCAGAATCAAGACCAGCGATGTCCATGAGTCGGTATGCATCTCCAAATGACTAAATAAAACACAGCAATTATCTCTGCTAGAAGCACATCTCTCGTGTTTGATAGTTAGTGCTTGGCTATTTTCTTTAAAATGTAACTAATTACAATTACTATACTTACACTCCTAAAAAGTAATTACTTACTGTACTTAGTTATTTTTCAGCAAAAGCAACTACTTTCTTTACTAGTTACTCAAAACAAGCCTCAGCTGTCGCAGATGAACCCGTGTGATGCACTGCATCATGGCACACGTGTTGCAAACAAAGGTGGTGTGCCATGGCAAAAGAATCAGAAAAAAATCTGGAAGTACAGAGTTTGAGACAAGGTTCCTGATGGAAGTACCTTGTTGTTAAAGATACCTGAATTTCCTTCAAAACCCGTGTAGGATTAGTCAAGGGAAACCTCTGTGCCAAAAACCAGCTTGATCCATCCAGCCATTTCAACAGAACATCAGGCCATAGCATATACCGTGCAGCATAGCATCACATGAGTAAAAACTAATTATTTAATCATCGTCAATGCAGTTAAGAAGGAAAGGAAAGAAAGAGCATTTATATAGCGCCTTTTTGCACCAAAACACACACAAAGCGTTGAATCGGCAGAGATACTGCTCATCAATCAAACTAACACGCTTCTCACACGCTACTCATAATTCAACAGACTCGGTGCATTCTGTGAATATGTTAGTTCTCATGCAAATGTTGGTTTGTTCAAGTTAATAAAGCATCTCAAACAGCTCGTCATTTAAACCATTTCTACACAGCATCAAAATCTGATCCCCAAGGATGAGCAGATGTTCAATGTGGGCACAGCACTGGATGGTAGTGCGGCGTTGTGACGAAGACTTTCTCTACAAATGGGTCTTGCAGAAGTGTCATGCAAGTACTGCTCAAGTTCAGATGATGCTGAATCTCGTGTGGGAGTATCACAGAAGCAGGTGTCTGTTTTATCAGAACTCAGTGCAGCTGTCTCGGATCAATCAGAACACAGCGACTGCTTAACATCAAGAAGTGACTTGCCATTCAACTTTGCAGCATCACTGTTCATCCACCTGAATTGTGTTAAGCATGAAAATCGAACGAAGCAAATTCACCAACAAAAAATCTCATCTTTAACAGTGTTTCTTATAAATTGGTGACTCTGAAAAAAATCTTAAATAATGCAAAGTAATGCATATTTTGATACTCTAGATCAGCTTCAGCACTTAGAATCACCTTCATGTCCTAATGTATACTCACAGATAACAATTACTGATCGCCTGATTATAAAATATTTGAATGGATTATGCACCAGTCCATCATGTAGCACAATATCACTTAGTGATGGAGAAAAGAAACCTGAGCAAGATTGCTGAAGACTTCCAGAGAAGTTTTAGTGATGGCAAGCTGAAGAACATCGGATGATGCAATGTCAACGGTCATCTGTGGAGGAGGTAGTGAACCAACTTCCACATCATCATCATCAATTGACAACAGGTCATTCTTTTGCAGCTGCAACAAGATTCACCAACTAACTATTTTAAACCTCCAAACTATCCAATATATCTGTAAAATTCATTACGTGACACAAAGTGCTCAAGATATTCTACAGTAAAGCAACGAAAAAATCACATTTAATATTCTCAAATTAAGCAATACCTTTACAGAAATTTCCCAAGGCCTATGTTTGCCTTCAAACTCAACAGGTTCAACTATTAGCTCCCAGACTGCCAGTCGATCGTTGTACGATGCAACTTTCACACAGAGTTCACACGAGACATTTAGCTGGACAATAAACACACCACAACGTCGTTAAATGATCATAAAGTCAAGTTGTTATAACTATTTCCATTCAACGGCCATTTTTCTAGTTGTACCTTGGCGAGTCAGTTCCCCTCAGGACCTTTTCCACCTGTTCCAGAACAGAACCTCCAGAGATCAGTGGAACAGTTTTCATGGGACAGATGACCTTCCTGTCACCCAACCATCAATTTCATAGGCAAAACTAACTGCACAAGCTTGCAATCAACAAAACATAACAGTAATATAAGCAGAAAATCTTCTGCATTTAACTAATTAACTGAATACATTGCTGTGTAACAAATGAATGCAGATAACCAACATCAGACAAGCAACAGGTGACTACCCAAAAATGTATGCTAGCAAACAATGGACACAAAAAATACACAATGGACACAAAATACCATTGTTGACCAGTTGCGAACATCAACATTTGTCAGCGACAGTCGTGTCAGAAGGAATGGAATGGTTCTGCCATTGACGCTTCCACTTAATGTAACGGCAATGTGACACTTGCTCAGCAAGAGCTGGCAAACACACAACACATTTGATAGACAATAAACACAGACAATGCCAAGGCTGACTACAAGGTGGCACTACTTCTTCTGGATCAGTGGTGCAACTTTGGCCAGTTGCTCTTCCTGATGACAGCAACAACTCATATAGGTCTCAGTGGCAGTCAAACGTGGGATCAGTGGGATCAGTGGTTCAGTCAGTGGGATCCCATGGATCCCACTGACTGAACTACATAGACAGCCCTTCAGCCACACTATCTAGGAAGCCTCATGGCCAGGTGACTAGAAAACCTAGGGGCTGGATCAGATTGAGCCCACGGGCCAGCAACGACTCATAAGGTCTCAGTGACAATCAAACCCAGTTCCTAAGGATCCCAATTCTCCGGTCATCTAGATAGCCCACAGGCCAGGCTACTTAGGCAGCTCAATGGCCAAACCACTGGAAAGTCTATGGAGCCTTAGAGACCCCGAGGGCTGGGCCAAAGACAGAAAGAACAGGCAGTGGATCACTTAGGTAGCCCAGGAGCTTGGCCTCTAGGATCCACGGCCCGAGACACTTATGAAACCCAGAGGCCAGTTCCTAAAGAAATCAGGGGCAGGGCTATCTACAAAAACCAGGGGTCAGGTGCTATGGATGCCAGACACCAGGCCAACTAGGTAGCTCAGGGATGCAAGCAAGCTCAAATCTGCACAATTCAAGTAAGAAACATGCAGCTGAGAACGAGCAGGCAAAGGCACCTGCTCATCACGCTCAGTTGCCGTCTCTGCTTCAAGTTCTCTCTTGAACAACGATGCACCAGATTCTTCTCCCACTGCCAGAAAACAACAAACATGGCACAATGCATGAAACTTACCAGTACTGTTGATCAGTTGGTTAGGACATAACGGCACTTTCAACACCACTTACCCAGTAGGTTATATCACACCTTCAGGATTACAATTTATCACACAAATTGATACTTTTGATAAAATCTATAACATTTTTGCAAGTTGGGTAACCAATCAACGTTACCGTGAGAACAGTATTCATGTCAAGAATACAGTTCACTTTTATGATGATGTAAACAACGTGTGTGAAGAAAAAGCTCACAAGCTCAAGTATCAGACACGTCCATTGGTAAGGTGGAATTTTTCCTGCAGCTCTAAGATAATTTTGTACAGATATCCTTCCAAAGGACACCTACAGCTAAAATATATTTTACCAGAAACTGAATCTAAATGTGCATTGCCATAAACCACCAAGCCACAACTGGTCACTGTCTTTAGTGTTACAAATCTTGCCTAAAAATCTGTCTGTTTGGTGTTCACATGTTTTGCCACCTAGCGACAAACCATGCCTCAGATTCAGGTCTTTGTGCTCGAATATTGTACACATCATAAATTCATGGAACACGTATGTATACAGTCTTTATTTTGCAAAGTTTACAAAACTTAAGAAGTTATCCTAAATTTAGGTCAATGATACCATTGGGAGAAGTGTCCATTGGTGCTTAACATTTTCTTTTGGAATGTCAATGTGTACAAGATTTACAAGATCACAACTAATGTGCAGTACAGAAATTACAAATTACACATAAGGTGCCATCAAGAAGGACATGCAGGCAGTAAAACTTTGCTCCAACAAAATTCTCTAGTTCTAAACTGGGCGTGGTGCTGGCTAAAGCAGGTTGTCCTGTATAATGGCCGTAAAAGAGTAGTAGTAGTTTAATTAATATCTACTTATAACTGAATGGTGGGGTACTGGCGCGGTTATCTGTCTGGAGCGAGGTGCAAATTGTTTGCATATGGTCCAACTGATGCCACTGCCACCCCGTCATCTCTTGCTCCAGTAAAACCCAGAATGGTTTACCTTTCTGGTGCTGGCTTACCTAGGTTGTCCTGGAAAAAAGGCCATTAAATGGATGTAGTAGTAGTAATAGTACTTATAACATTTAATATTTCATCAGGTTTGACTAGAGTTGATTTTTTTCTAATACATACACCAAGAGTCAAAAACATGCAGCAGAATTTAGTGATCAGTGTATATGAGCCAGGATAGGAGTGCCAGTATGGCTCAAAATTGCGCAAAATGTAGTCCAAGTTCAACTAACAGCTGTAGCAAAATAATTTTTATTCTAATGAAATGACAACATCACATACCATCTTCGCAGCTTTTGACTGTTTGCCACCATTGACAGCAACACAATAACACAAACAGCGTAAAAATATGAATGGTATTACATCACACTATGGCAAGCATACGTAAAAGGATCGTAGGAAAAGATTATTTTTGAGTAGAAAAAAACTTGGCATACAGCTGAAGACAAATAACAGCGATCCAAACATACACAGTGAACCATAAAAAACGTGACATTTTAATTTCTACCATAACTTTGGCTAATCTTAACCGATTTTCATAGTTTTTATATCATTTTAATCGTGAAGAAATTCTACATTCAAATGTAGTAAAAATTTATCACATCAGTCGATTTCTGTGCTCATTTTACCTGGAAAAATTAAAACCTACATCTTTGCCGTGATTCATAAAACGTAGCAGTGTACATTTGACTGCAACTCTGCCAAATCATAACCGATTTCAATAATTTTTGCAGTGATGAAACCGATAAAATGTACAAAACAGGGCATGCATTTACTTATTTATTACTTAAAGAAAGTGTTGCTAATGACGTAATAAATGTGTCATTGTTTGCTTGTTGTGAACCAC
>Ga0209459_10000363_pt1 | contig 12193 bp, 5 predicted proteins | sample WorMetG1aBELIZE1_FD_187419 | JGI IMG/M metagenome (GOLD analysis project Ga0209459, IMG submission 187419) | Marine gutless worms symbiont microbial communities from Max Planck institute for Marine Microbiology, Germany - Inanidrilus... ...
CGAAGGGTGGAAGGCTGAGTCGACCTAGGCACTGCAGGAAGGGTGCGCAGCCCGTGCCCAAGGCTGTACATCGCAGTGGCTGTCGTGATAAACATAACTAGCCGCGGCCTCTCACACCGCAGTCAATCATGCCATCGCTAAACCACTGCGACCTGCTGAGGCACGTCGGTGTGAACAACTTTGCCCAAGGTTGTTACTCGACAGCACCGGGCCGGGAATTGAACTCGCAACCTGTGAGTTGCAAGTCCAACGCCTTAGCCACTCGGCTACCGAGCCACCCGAGCTACCGTGATGGCATACCCGCCCAAAGATGGTCACCCATCCCAGTGCTAACTGGGCCTGTCGTAGGGTAACTTCGTTCATGCGACAAACTACGCTAACCACTACACCACGCCGCCAACATTAGCCCCTGAACACGGCGCATGTTCACAGGTGGTTAAAACTGCCTTGTACACTGTGAGCACTAAATAGTGTAGTTTGTACGTCAAGGCTGTTGGCCAAAAGTTAACACCATCGTAATCAACCCAAAATTACTAGTTTCTGACAAAAACAAAACAATGTTTACCTTAACTGTTTTACCGCCATCACATGGGTCAACCTGTGTTAGCTGGCATCCCCAGCAAAGTTTTACTGCCCATGTGTTCTTGCCGATGGCAACTATCAGTCACATTTGGATTAAGGAGAAGACGGCAGAGTTCTCCTCAATGGTGTATCAACACGTCTCAGCCACCATCATCCTCATTACGTATAACTGATCATTCTTTTCGATATGCCTCACCCTGTCTCTGGAATCAACTGCCTACTTCTCTCCGTCAACCTCATCCCAGTCCCTCTGACTCTTACCTGCCTGTTCATGCTCCTACCACATCTTCTCACTCTGTCAACTCATCACTCTCACCATCAAGAACTCCCTCTCTCTTTCACTCCCGGCTCAAAACCTACCTCTGTCACAAATCTTTCCCCACCACACACTCTCTTCCGGCCTCAGGACTGATTACAAGGACTTGATGACCAGACCGTTTCTTCTGAGAACCTCGGTTTGTTGTTTTTAGTTGTCTTCATTACTCTGTTTTTATTCCGTGCAGCAGTCTACGCTGGCTACTTGTCAGCTTTTGTGCACACAAAAATGCCGTTTATCGTATCGTATCATACTGGCCAACTCTACTACTACTACTACTACTACTACATCTGTTTAATGGCCTTTTTCCAGGACAACCTGGGTAAGCCGGCATCAGAAAGGTAAGTCATTCTCGATTTTACTAGAGTAAGAGATGATAGGGTGGCAGGCATTAGCTGGACCATATGCAAATCATTTGCACCTCGCTCCAGACAGACAAACACGCCAGTGGTCAGCTCTCTACAGTAGAAAAAGATTTCAGAAGAAAATAAGTGACAACGACATCAAACTTAATTACTTACCCTTCTTTAATGAAATCCACCTTTGAGACACTGCTGTCCACGACGTCAAGTTCAATTGACTTTGAATTCTGAAAGAAGCAGCATTACACAAGTTCACCAATGAAATACATCACAACACTTCTGTATTAAACTAACAATTTTTACACATAACCCATTATGAGTTTAATTAAGCACACAAGAGGTAAGGATTAGATGCTGGAGAGCTGACATAAATGAAGCAAAGTCCACAGCCTCATGAGTCATTGTATGAAATCCATCGAGTGAGTGATTCCCCAGCTGTTGTCAGGAAAGATACTTGACCCTCAGAAACCCGAAAAACATGCTCCAAATCTCCCTAAAGGTTCTCTTAATGTGACTCAGCCCAACTACAACTAATAGTACTACAACCGTTTTATGGCCCTTTGTCCAGGACTACCCGGGTAAGCCGGTACCAGAAGAAACATTCACCCACCCACCATCTTGATCATCATCTGACCTTTATCAGCTTCTTCCATCTATTATGATACATAGCATCCTCCTTGTTCAATTTACGTGCTTGACAATCTTTTTCCACAACCTCTCCCCACGTCCTCTTGGAGAGAGGCTGGGACTCAGAACAACCTGGAGTATTATTCCAGAAAACAAGGCCAGTTCAACAAACACTGACAGCAGTATTAACAGTATCATTCATCACTTGTACTGTATTTGTGATAAACATTGCTTGATCAACTAGGAATACAAGTGCTACTAATTCTACTGCTATTGTTTGTGCTTCACAGACGGCTGATCGTTCTACGTATTTACCGTGCCATTTGATAACAGCTGAGCAGAGAACTCTGCGGCAGAGACTGTTCTGGCATGCACCTGTCCACATTCTTCATTCACTACATTGGAACAGTCTTTTGCAACCACTACACACACATTCACAGTCAGAGCATTAACTCATCATGTTGCACTGGTCTAGCCGTGACAGACATACGTCTGTTTAACGGCCTCTTTTCTGGGATAACCTGGATAAGCTCGCATCAGAAAGGTTAAACCAATCTGTATCTTGATGAAGAAGGAGATGACGGGGTGGCAGTGGCATCAGCTGGACCACATGCAAATCATCTGCATCTCGCTCCAGACAGATAACCACGCCAGCACTTCATCAGTCAATTATTATACAGGCTGGATGTTCTTGCTGACACCCAACCAACAGTGTCAATGCACTGACAAAACCTGCACCAGTGAACTCCAAAGCTTCTCTTTGAAACAAGTGGAGGACGAAAATCAAGGGGGAACCGGCTAAGTCTGGCATTAAAGGTGATAAACAATGATTTTCTTGGTTGTTAAATTAAATGCTCATCGACTGCTTTAATATAATCAAATCTATCTGAATATTGAGGAACAGCAAAAAATAAGACAATTTTAGAAAAAAAATCTGGTTTACTTTTTGCAAGTGATGATGTCATACCAGGAAAACAAACAACTAAACAGCCTGCTGAGTGTTGACTGTAGGTCTATAGCTGTAGTAGTTAAAATTCTGGTCGTACATTGAGAGATTACAGTAGTAAAAAACCGGTAAAATAACTTTTTATCGAATCTCAATAACACAAACAAAAACAAGCGCATCTTGATATGACATCAAACATGACGATAAGCCAAAGAATAACTATACAAAAACACCACTAAACATCTACTTTTTAGCATTCTGTGGCGTAATTATCAAAATTTATTACACAGATGGATTTATATTGCAGTAAGCAGCTAGAAACTACTTTTCATCAATTTTGTGAAAAACCATTGCATATCACCTTTAAAATGAAGGCGGTGGTGGCAGTGGTCTAATGGTATGTGCCTCATTATGGTGAGTAAGGACCCACAGTTGCATTTGCCAAGACAGCCATTGCAATATACAACTCAGGACAGGCTCTGTAGTCCTAAAGCAATGCCCTGGTCAACTCAGTTTTCAATCTTCTGTAGAACACGAAAAATAATAACAGATGACGACGGAGAGTGTGGACAGTAGAAGTCTAGCCGTGGATTCAGTTATTTCAATTCTATTTTAGTTTAGCAGTCTTTTTTAGTTTAATAACAGTTATTATTACCATATTCACTTCAGTGAGAATAACAAGTAAATAACCTTCCACTCGTGGCGGCAAAAAGATATGCCACCATCGCCATTGTGGCTTCGGAGGCGGCACATAGCAACGGCTGCATCCATCGCATGCCAGGATGTACGTCATCTCGGCTTGGAACGTCGGCGGCCAGTACCGCAGTGCTGACACCACGTATGCCAAGCGATGCTTCAACGGACCAAAGTACCAGTTGCTGCATCACACCATCAGCAAGTGCATGCAATATTCTGTCGACAACATCCTACATGTTTCTTCCGTACCTGTGAAAATGTGCAGAGTTCCTCACGATGCACTAATACACCTAGTGAAACTGAACAGTTGAACGCAAATGAATAGATCCCACAAAAACACCACGACACAAATGTTTAGCCATACTTACTTACTTGCTACAAACTACCATTCAAATACGGCAAATGTTCACCTTTTCTTGCGCATCTCAGCATCGGTGTATGCTCCCCACGACAAGCCAGACACGGCATACACTGACTTGTCACCTGCGCCCTGCAACACACACACACCTAAACAATATACGTACACCAATCTGGATTTTACTGGAGCAAGAGATGATGGGGTGGCAGTGGCATCAGCTGGACCATATGCAAATCATCTGCATCTCGCTCCAGAGAGATAACCACGCCAGCACCTCATCACTTAATATTTTTACAGGTCGGATGCTCTTCCGGACGCCCAACCAACAGTGTCAAAGCACTGACGGCAAACAAGTTCAACAGAACATACAGCAATGACCTTTATTTGTATGACGTCAACAGGCCGCGTGTTGCCTTTGATGGCTGACAGCGTCAACTCTCCAATAAACCTACACAAACAAACCAGTTTGGACAAACAGTCAGAAACGTCACATGTGTGAAGTATTAGAGAGTTATGTCAGCAAGAACGGAGGATATTTTTCTATGCTGTACATCACATTAATAACTTGCTTCTGTTGCCTGACAACCGGTAACTAAGAAAAGTTCAGCATCATCTTCCTAACAGAAAATGAACTAGCTTGGCTTAGCTATCAGGGTTGGAATATATTACAATGATACTTTTGAATAAAGCAAAAATAACATATGTTCCATATTTTGATACATATCCAATATTTTCAATATATATGCAACATCTGTTATTAATGACATATACATGTTAAAACAAGCTGTAATTGTCCTGTTATTATATTTATGTGACAGATCTGCAAAATAACACAGTATGCAAATTTTATACTATGGGCTTTGCCCCTACATGTCTGTCTCGTTGCGCATCGGCTATAGCAGCAGGTAGGCCTAAGCCAGCCTGCATTGAGCCTGTGGCTGGCAACAGGCTGGCTGCGTGTATTGACCACGCCCAGCCAGCCCTGTGTGCAGGCCGTTCATGGCCAGCCTGTCAGCGACACGCTTCCGTCACTGTCACCGACACATTCCTGAACTCACTTCGGGTTTTAATAGTATAGATGTATGTACACACACAGGACAAAATGAAATCTGCTTATCGTTTTTCTATATGAGAAGAATTTTTCATTTATTACTAACATGCAAGAGGTAACTAAATCACTTTTTTGTTAAAGATATTGCAACTATCTGTTGCACTGCGACATTAATGCTGAAAATGTAAAACAAATATCGGATATTTTCCACCAAAAATATCGGACATATATTGCCAATGTATATCATACCAACCCTGTTAGCTACAATTACAGACAGTACTGCTCAGCAGTGAAATATGAAAGAGAAACATGACAGAGCTTAAATATTTCACACAAATATGAGTAATTTATTCAGCTGTTCAATGTCACCATCCTACAACAACTGAAGACATTCGAGCCTCGTCGACCACTGAGCCTACTCGGCTCATTTTATGATCCTTCTGCTGCAACACCTCTTAGACACAGGCAGCATTTTCACGACAGTGTCAGTACATTTTTAATGTTGATAATAACAACAATAATATCCACATGCGGTGGCGCAATGGGCAGTGTTAGACTTGCGATCAATAGGTCGCGGGTTCAAATCCTGCTCGGGGAAACGCTGCTGACAACCTTGGGCAAGTTGTTCACACCTATGTGTCTCTGACACCAAGCAGTATAACTTGGTACCGGCCAAAAGGCAGTGATGCTCTGCGGCTGGGAAGGTAACCACAGGCCTGGCGGAAAGTAATGGCAGCCTACAGACGGGTGGATGACTTACGGTCACCTTCAGGCTGACTGCCTGTACACTGGGATCAGCTCCGGGCTCAACGCTCGGTATCGAGTATGGGAAGCCTTTACTTTTTACCATATGCAGACATGAAAACATATGGACAAATACTGCATCAACATTTTTTACAAAACAAAGGCGGGACATAACATACGTGACATTGGAGTCAGTTTTAGGACAGAGCGACTGAGCCAAACTGTTTGTTCGACCGACTGGAACCACGCCAAGTGGAACTTTGCTAGTAAACTGCTCCTGAAACAGTCCACATTACAGAAATATGACAAGCTCAGTGCACAAACGGGCAACATCAGCTCAACCTTTAACACACAACAACATGAAAATGTAGAAAAAAACACAAACTCTGCTGTTTAACAGAAGCTGTGACATACATGTCTAGTAACTTTTCCAAAACCAGCATCTACTACAAGTGCAACAAACTTGACAGTTATTTATCCAGACATGATGACCGTTATTTACGTGATACAATCCCTCGTCCTCTGTCTCCAACTCGACGTTCAATAACAAACGTGACCACTGCCCAACGTTACGTACCTCGTCCGCTCGTCTCAACAATCCAGTAACGACCTACAACGACAAAAACAAATAAGAAAATAAGACGCAGAAAATTGTCCACATATAATGTGGACAGCTCCTTCATCCCCCCATTTTACGCCAGATGCCATTCCTCCTGCAACCCTCCCAATTTATTATATTGTATTATATTAAACCAAGCTGCTGGGTATGCAAGCCAGCATATTTGGAGCCTGTCCCAATCCAGGATAAATTGGGAGAGTTGTGGCATTAAGGACATCCAGCGTTAAATGGGAGGGACGATGGAGTTGGATGGGAAAATATATAATTTTAACCACGCTAATTAATATTTATTTAATGTAAGCGATTCTTAAGTTTCAGCAAAATATATAGCTTAATTTCTGAGATATGAAAGTTTGAAAACTATCAGTTCGAGAGTCAAGTTGCATGTACGGGAAATTGGTTACGCTTTGTACTCGCAGCAGTCGATTGAGTGTTAAACGAGAGCGTTGCCTATGATAAAATTCCTGTAATAAGTGTCTTGTACTGTAACATTTATCTTGCCTTTAAAATCTTAATAAAATTCTGTTCTCCTTGGTGAAAAGTGTTATATCAACAAAACCGTAAAGATTGCATCATTGTTTGCAGAACTCACACTGGCATCAATGCATCAAATCTTTGGTGTCCAGGTCACAATGATTCACTGCAGCATGACGCCCACAATCAAGTATATGGAATCGATGTATTTTGTGATCACTAAATTTTTCACTTTTTACATTTTGCGCGAGTCGTAGACGACGCAAAATGTATTGTGGTCATGCGCGTCCGTCTGTGTGTGTGTGTCTGTCTGTCCACGGCCGTACGCCCACATTACTGCACGGACCCGGATGTAACTCAAGGGCATGGTAGAGGCTGCCCCCTAGTTGTGCACTACTGGGCGGATTTGCAATCGGTGCACGGGTTGCATTGCTGTGGCAAGATAACGAGAACCCTAGTTACAAGCTTGCGTCCATCCCACGATATGACGACATAGTGTGAACGGTCGGCGGGGTGTGCGCTGCTGGGCGGTGACTGGCCGTCGATGGGGGGTGTTCTGAACATTACTGCGGCGGCCTGCACTGCGGGCTTCCACTGGTGGCGTTCTAGCAACATAACGCGAACGCAAAATGTTAGCGAGTACATGCTTGTACTCGCTCTATGCCTAGTTTATTTGTGTGGGGGTCAGTTGACTTAGAGGCCCCTTAGTTGAGGCCACTGGCAACATGCTCATTAACCATATTGGAAACTGATGTTTTCAACTTTTTAAACTTCTATATCTTAGACACTAAGCGGTATATTTCATTGAAATTTGCACAGTTTGCAATAAATAAATAGTAATTTGGTGTAGTTAAAGGTGATACGCAATGATTTGTTGGGTTCTTGTTAAGTTAGTTGGAGTTTAACGTCCCTTTTCAGCACAAATATGGCTATATCAGAGACGATGGGTTCTTGTTAAAGTAAACTGCTCGTTATCTGTCTTTAATACAGTATAATCAAATCTATTTGAATATTGAGGAATATCAAAAAATAAAAAAAATTTACAAAAAAGCATCGAAAGCGTGCACCCGATGATTTGTTTACTTTTTACAAGTGATGACACTGAGGTACGGAGACGGTGCAGGTAACACCGTTGAGGAGAACTCTAACGTCTTCTTCCGAATCCGCTACTTGCCTTCAGTGCTTTGGCGCTGTTGGTTGGGCAATAGGAACAGCATCTGGCCTGTAAAAAATATGGGGGAATGGTAGAGGTGGGCACTGGTTAGTCCGGATGGAGTGGTGCCCAGCCGTATGGTCAGTATCTGCCTGTGTTAATCTTCCCTTGCAGCATAAAGTCCAGAAGTTCTCTTCTGGCACTGGCTCACCAAGGTGGTCCCGGAAAAAGGGCTGTAAAATGGTTGTGGTGGTGGTGGTTACAAGTGATGACGTCATACCAGGAAAACAAACAAGCAAACAGCCTGTATAGTGTTGACAACCGATCGTGCAACAACACATAGGCATAACGATAAATGTAGAAATAGGTTCTTAAAACATAAAAGGGTAAAATAACTTCTTATCGAATCTCAATAACAATGCAAACAAAACAAGTGCATCCTGATATGATGTCATGCATGACGATGATTTCCGGAAATAGCTGAAGAATAACTATACTAAAAAGAACACTAAACTTCTACTTTTTAACATTTTGTGGCGTAATTTATCAAAATTTATTACGCAAATGGGTTTTTATTGCTGTAAGTAGCTAGAAACTACTTTTCATCAATTTTGTGAAAAAAACATTGCATATTAACCTTTAAAGTGACGTTTCTTTCGAGTTGTGCTGTATTTAAATCGATTTGAATTTTGGCTGCATCTCAACTGGGACACAAATTAGTTAAAGTAGAAGTCAGTTATTTTCGTCTGACATCTGGCGGTGATGTTGGACAGCCAACATGAAGGCAGTTACGTCCCTTCCATCATCAGGCAGACCACAGTGGATCAACAGTGAATCATTCGGTGTAAATCCACACAACAGCTTTGTACTAGTATCAACTTATCTACCTCAGATTCACGTGGAAGACAACGATTACTGAGACTGGTCTGTCTATGCACGTGCTTCACTCATAGCACAGCCACAGCTGCCACAAGTGACTGTGATATATTGGCACCTATCAATATACAGACACGTCTTTGCAATGAGCATGAAAAGTACACAGATCTCACTGTTCTAGAACTTACAGTACACAGACATGTTTCAATGAAAACAGTGCAGCAGTCACCTCTGACACGGTGCCGTCCCCACCGACAGTCAGTATTGCATCTGCTGGATCAACGACGTCCATGTATTTCTTTGCTTGACCTTCATATTCTGTCTGTAAACATCACAGTATTTCATGATGACAGTTTTTTTGCTGCCGCTGCTGCTACTAATACTACTACTCATACTACTGCGACTACTACAGCTTTTGGTGTTTAAGTAACAGTACAAGTACAGTTTTCTGCATTAACACGAGGTTAGTCCAGGTCCCTCAAAAGCAGATTTCTGCAGCAGGTTTGATACTGGCACGATGTCCTTCCTCTCAGCCACACAACCGACAGTGCCACATCACTGAAGGGAACTTAAAATGCACTTTGGATACTCGTCGAAAACTGCCGTCTCTCTTGCAAGTTCTATCTGACGAGAATCACACACTCTGCTTTACTAGCCACCTTCCCACAGTGACCCTGGCCTAGACAGTAGCCCTGTAATCGCAATGGGCGACGTTGTACACTAAATGACGGACACTGGTCCCTGCACGTCAGCTCTCCAACGAAGTTACGCCAGTTTTCAACAACAATCACCAAATGTAACATTTCAATTGCCACTTTTAAACACATTACTTGCTTCCCCATTTCATGTGGAAACATGTCCACCTGCAAGTTAGTAACTTATCCAATTCAGCGTATGTGGCTGGATCTTCTCCTTAATGCTATCAATCAACAATAGCACTCAGCAGAAATCACATGAAATCAGGCTGCTACAATAATCGCAGCATAAGAAATGCTTCTAATCGCTGAAACTAGCAGGAATCAAATCATTAATTATTAAAACCACAAGGTTGTCAGTGACGGAAGTGGGCGTGGCTGGCTGGGCGTGGTTGACACGCCACGGTGTCAGCCAGCTAGGAGCAGATGCTGAGCAGTACAGGTGTGCGACAACTGTGCGTGTTTACACATGCACGTGTCCATGATAACATAGCGTGTACATGTTTGCCGAAGTAGGCCGATAGGCGCATCCCTACTCACCACAAGCCCTCTGCAGGGATGCCTGGCCCTGAAGGGACTGCACACGGGCTGGATTGGCATGGTGATGGATATCCGCTTAATACAGATCTTGACTCGGGACTTTCTAGTCATTAATTACAGTTAAACCGACACCTGAACGTCTACTACTGTTAAGTTGTCAGTTTTTGCTTAACTGGACCAAGTTTCTACTGTTTCTCGAGATTAGCTCAGTTGTACCAAAAGTGAAACTTTGCGAGCTGTGGAGCATGTGCGTTTCCTGTTACCCAATCAATAGGATCAAAGCACTAAATGTCGTGGACAAACAAAAATTAATTCAATGCATCATAAAATGGGCAGCAAATAGGAGCATCTGAAACAATAAACTCCGCAGTGATTACATAAAAGTTGTTAGTTCCTGCAGTGCTTTGACACTGCTGGGTGGGTGATGGGAAGGGCATCTGGCTTGTAAAAAGTCTGCGGCACTTATCAGCAAAGGCTCGCTGCTGGAACAAGTGGAAGAAAAGTGATGAGGAACCAGCTAACTCAGGGTCATTTGGAAAATGGCCACTAACAGGGAGGTGACTGCGGCGTGGCGTTAGTCACAATAAGTAAGTTAAGAACAGATCAGTAACTAGAATGTGGGCCAATGCCCAACGTGATGGTCGCCCTGTCGAACACAGATGGCGCCCTCTGTTTAACGCCGCAAAGTGTGGCTGACTCCCACTACTAGGTGCCGTTCAGTAACGCTGCCAAGACACAAAACTGGTTGAAATTTGCAGGGCCGCCTCAAACTACAGGATCGATCTCAGCAGCTAGTGGGCCGACCATATTGTGGGGACATGTGGAGGACATATTGCTGCTTAACAAGTTTTTTTCCGATAGTCGATACGTGCCTTAGTTGCGAAGATATAGCCCGACAAAGTTGTGCGATGGTGCCCAGATGGCGATTTTTGGCGAGTTTTTTGCATCCTGTGTTTTCAGCGAGCTGCGTGCAGCAGGTTTCAGACCTGCATCTTAAATTTGCACTAAGCAGTATGGCAGACATCCAATCTGCGGCGGTTGAGATTAGGCGAGGAAAAAAAGAAAGAAGCAAGAAGAACAAATGACAGGATGAAACTATAATGGTCTGCCCTATTCCATAGGGCGACCATAAAAAATCAACAACACAGTTCATTAATTACGTAACTAATAAAAGTGTATGCAAATGGCATAAATTCAAATACATCGGTAATGACGTGGTTAGCTAGATCATATGTGACTTGCTATTAGTCATATAACTATATCAAACAAACCTTCACAAGTGTCACCTCCAGACCAGCAAGATGCAGAAGAGGAGCAACATTTTTCTCATATAAATCCCGCCCTTTGCTACAACGCAACAATTTTCATGTCTTAAATGGTGTTTCATGACACAAATACAGTCCTGGAAGCATCAGCTTAAAATCAGGAACGAGACAAACAAATGAGTCATGTCAGAGACATGATAGCTTTATACCAGACTGAAAAATAACTATGATAAATCTTTATATCAGCAACATGTAAATCTATAATAAACTTACCCTCGCTTGGCAGCAGGATTGAGGAATACCGTAACCTTCCTAGGTTGAGCACCATTCTTTAATAATGTGTCACCATATTTCTGCAGAAATGTACATATTTGCATTAGTGCCTCCAGAAAACAGAGAATATACATAAAACATACAAAAGTCACGATCCGGATCCGTATCTGGATCCACGATCGGGATTGCCACAAAAATTTAATCATTTGTTCATTGCCAACCTTCCCTGAAAAATTCATGCAAATACATTCAGAAGATTTTGCATAAATTTGCTTACAGACAAACAAACAGACTGACAAACAAACAACGACGATTACATATCCTCCATAGCAGAGGTAAAAATGTTACATAAACTAACCAGAACTACATAAAACGCATAACTCCTAAGTACTGTACCTTAGCCTCCAGACAATATGCTTTCAAAATCAGTCGCTCTCTACGACAAGTACACATCAAATAAAAATTAGCATGAAATTCCAAATAGTAGACACTACATAAGCAACCATAAAAGAGTAGCACAGCATATCAGTTCAGTGAACAGAGCGCTGTAAAAACAGGATACAAGTGCTGAGCAGTAGCTGAGATGAGCGACTGTTTCGCTACACCGGGCATGGGC
>Ga0209459_10000364_pt1 | contig 12182 bp, 5 predicted proteins | sample WorMetG1aBELIZE1_FD_187419 | JGI IMG/M metagenome (GOLD analysis project Ga0209459, IMG submission 187419) | Marine gutless worms symbiont microbial communities from Max Planck institute for Marine Microbiology, Germany - Inanidrilus... ...
GGATGGTGGCCTGATCCGGCTTCATTCTGCCGACGAGTCAGCTGTCAAGTGGCTGACATCACATCGCACGTGAAGCATACGACAACAACAACAACTGGCGGTGCCGGCTAACACAGGTTGTCCTGTGTAATGGCCGTAAAATACTTGTTGTTTACATCATCATCGTTGTTGCTTCTGTCCATATCGGCTGTCATTGTGTGACCCATTATTATGCTCCCTGTATAAATACTCTTACTTTCCTTTCCAGAACCATGCGGCCACAAAGGAAATGCACATGTCGTGTGTGTGTGTGTAGACGTTATTTACGAACCAGTACTCGGTGACAAAACACCACAAGGTGATTAGCGGCGGCTTGTTTGGTGAGCAAGGTCTTGCCGGACTCTTCTTCACGTACGAGCTGTCACCGATGATGGTCAAGTACACAGAGAAACAGAGGTTACTGATGCCGATTTGCTTTCGGCTTCTTACATTTCACTATTGGGCATAATAAGTCTACTTCATACGGAATGTTTTTGTGGTTACCTGGTATTTTTGCACTATACCTCACATTATAGAAACCATCTCACATCTCCATTTGTCAAAGGGAGGGTGCCAAGCCCCACTTCAAGTCATTGAATGATGGAAGGCATGAGTTAAAAGCCATCTTTTAGTACAGATGGACAGCATTAAGTAGGAGGTATAACGTTATATGTTATCAGTACAAAATGTCAAGTTTTAGAATTATTCAGTAGTAAGCTTTACTGCCAATCTAATTGTAAGATGAATTATTTTGACACCGATGTACAGTATAGAGTGCAGACTGTAAAGGATATTTGAATGGCCATTATTATTTCACCGACAAATCTCAGAAGGTATTTACCGTGTTTATGAGTTTCAAGCAAACAGTGTACAATGTCTGCTGCAGTTGTTTGGTTCATCGTTATTACTGATGGATAGTTCCACTGAATATGAAATACTGTATGTTGTAGGTCATTTGCACATTTTCTGACTGGAATATGTGCCATTGTTGGTGGTATCTTTACAGGTAAGTGTTAACTACTCCATTACTTCTACTACTACTTTCAGGTGTTATTTAGCTTGGCCACTTCATAACTATGTGTTTTTTCCTCAGTGAAATTGCCTGCCATCATGCAGGCCGCTCTGGACAGACTCTCACCCAACACATATCATCTCCCAGTGACAAGACAAATGGAAGTCGGCTCCAGTGGTCAATTCCTCTCTAGTGGATGACCTCACTATCCAGCAACCGGGATTCTACCTACAAAGATGCTAGGTAGGTTGCTTCTAGACCAACCATGGCCACTGCACATCCTGTCGAAAGAAGTGGGGCGTTGCAGCAGCTGACATGTGCCCCTGTGGCAATGCCAAACCCGTCACATATTGTCAACAGCTGCCGACAGTCCAAGCTGGAGGGGGGCTGCAGCAATTGCATTCAGCTGATGATGTTGCTAGCGATTGACTGAAGACATATGGCTCGTAAGTGCACTCGACAACAACAGCAACAACTTTGGTACACCAGAGCTATTCCAGGTTGGGCCACGTCCCCAAAATGGGATGCTTTGGCAGAACTTTTTTTGCTGATCATTATGATATTTATGGAAATAATGTGCTAACTTGCTACACATCTCGTTGGAAGGGTCTGTCATCAGTCAGTCAGTAGGCTGCATGTTGACACGGAAAACGTACAGTAGCTGAACACACACTAACAAGTCACACGTAGACACAGCTGGTTTTTGTTTAATGGGACTTCTTTCTTGAATTACTGTTCGTCTCTGATATAGCCATATTTGTACTGAAAAGGGACGTTAAACTCCAACTAACTAACTTCTTGAATTACTGCAGGTTGGGCTGGGCCCCCAAGATTGACTGAGAAAACCTTTGCACATAGCTGTAGCAGGTTTCTGCAGGTTCGATGTCGCCTAACAAACATTGTCAGTGCACTGAACTCGGGGCCATGACTTCAACCAGGAAACATAATCCACTGATTTCATCATTTCTTGTGCCACTAACGGGCTTTTCCCTTCGCATGCTTATATCTGCACACCTAATTGTTTGGCCGTTTAATTTTACTAGCCTTTATCCAGTGTCGTGCTGAGTCTTGTGGTAGCTTTTTTGTTTAGGCCGCGTTAATTTTTTTTCCATCAATTGTTTGATTAACTTCTGACAGAGGGGATGCTAGCTACTGACACGAGTACCGTAAAAGCCCAAACATCCGAATTTAACTAAACCAAACTAACCCTGGTTTAGTTGCCTGATGTGACCTCTTGCCAGAAAACAGATCAGGTCCGTTTTAACAAAAACAGCGCTTCTGGAGCAGGCATGGGGCCTGTGTGTGTCTGTTTGTTTGTGTTTATCTCTGTATGTTTGTTTGTTCAAATGTGCAGTTGCGGGTCTAGTCGACGCGTTTTTCTATCATTCCTCGCGTGCGATACAGCGTAAGATTCAACTCGGCAAAGCCACGTGACGTCATCTCGGCTGACGTCGTCAGTCTCATCGTCATCAGTGTCGGACCGTGTTCACCGTTCTGCAATAACAGCGTTGTCCAGCAGTTTTTATGACACTTTAGTACATGACGTTTCCATCTTCAGCTCTTAGCTCAAGAGCCCCGTGTTGGTCCTGGGGCTGTAAGTGGGTAAGTGTCTAAGTAAGCAAGTGAGTGACAAGTTTATGAAGGGCTGAAATAAGAATAGGCCCTCTCTGTTTCCAGGCCGGATGTCATAAGAGGCGACTAAACCTGGCTTTAGTTTTTTGTGTTTATTTGTGTTGTAGTACATTTCTTTTGATTGGTGAATGTGTGCTTTTGTTGTGTTAGGTTTAGCTTTTCCATACCAAGCCAAGAGATTGGCTTGGGGAACGTCTCCGAAATGACCCATTTTGTAACGAATGGGATGTAAAACCTTAACTCAGTCAATCAACCTTTGCTCAAGATATTGCCGTTTGGTCTGGCCCTTGAACGCTATTAGCACGTTTTTTGATTACTGCAGACCATTTAATAGGAAGTGATATATGGTGTTGCCTATCCAATTGTGAATTAACATCTGGGGATGGACTTCAAGCAGTTGTGTCAGTGCATCAATAACATTGCGGGACATTCTCTGTATTACAGAGAATTGTCAGCGTCTCAGTAACATTTAAGAACATTCCCTATTAAGCTGTTGCAGACGGTCTGTGGGAGTCCAGCTGCCCAAATACCGTCATTCCTATGTATCTTGACCATACAGAAAAGAACAAAGGTTCAGTATTGGTGTATTTCCAAATGGGCCGAGGTAATATATTAGGGATGTGTCCTCATTTCCCCGGAGTTGACACCTATTCTTTCAAGGTTATTTCACCTGTTGCAAACCTTTTTGAATGCAATTTCTAGTGATCTTATGCTGGATCGAGTACTGCTTTTGCAGAAGGTATGCCGGTTTCATAGACAGTCATTATGAAGAAACTTAACAAGATGTTTAGTTGATGCCGAGAATCTCGCGGTCCCTCTGCAACACATCTAATCCTTTTGTCACTGATTTAAGTCTCATATAATGCTTACTTGGTCGTCTCTATTGTCAAAAACCTGTTGTGAAATTGCACTGACTAACAAAGTTTGAAAGTTCGAAGCTCGGCTTCTTGCATGAGACTGTCATCTTTTTGATGGCAAGGATGGTATTAGAGGTTGCAGATGAAAGTAAGAACATTAGCATGTATTGCGATGATGCACTATATATCAAAATTGACCTTACGTTACATTTATAAGAGCTTTATGGTGCCTTTTTCTGACCCAGTCTTTCGTCGGCATTATGTTTAGTGTTGCTGTGCTTGAAGTGATGTAGTGAATTAGTACGTCTGCACCCATTCACCATTATCAGTGTAGCACTTGGTAGTTTATAATGCTTTATCATGTCACGTGAAGTTGGTACACTGGCTTTTAATGGATCAGCTGTTACATTTCGCACAGTACAGCACAGAGGGCACATAGGAGACTGGGCAGTGTCCACCCAGCCATACCTGTCTTTGCTGTAACAAGAACAGGAATGAGTGTCAGAGAGCATGGTTTCTGGTACTCTGGTCCAGACGTCTGAAACAGTCTTCCATGTAATCCAGTGTTTTGTCCGATTTGTACAAAAAATACTGACATTAATACATTCAAAAACAACCAAAGAGTGTACTACTTTTTGGTTGTGCTTGTGGACGACTCTTATACAGTGCTCATGGACGTTGCATAAAGCAGCATCCTACAGATTACATACTGAAGATGAACTTGAACTGTAAAGGCCCACCCGTCCAGGCGATTGGATGTTCAAGTGGTGACGCGATGGATTGTGGTGTAAAAGGTTGCAGGTTCAAATCGTGGCTGTATGCAAAAAGTAGTGATGAGCAGTGATGGAATTTGTAAATATTTACCTACTATATGTTACTCCGGTGTTTTAAGTGTGTGTGCGATTGTTGATTCGGATTGCATTAATTAAGTTACGATGTAATAAAGGGCCGTAAAACGATTGTGTGGTGCAATAAACCTATTGCTTGTGTGTAGCAGCTGAACGCCTTGATAGGCTGTGTATTGTTTGGTTTCTACAGCTGGCATATTGTGTTGTTGGCTTATGTGTATGTTGTTCGTGATTGCTGCATTTGACAGTGACAAGTGAACATCTTTTATTATCATTATTACTAGGTCGCATTGCAGTACTACGTATGTAGATGCAGCCTATTGTTATAGACAGAGTAGTGGTCTGTCTGTCGATCAGTCTGTCTGTCTGTCTGTCACCATCTGCAAAAATGGTTGAGAACTGATTGAGATACTGTTTGGGTTGTGGACTCGGGTGGGCCCAATGAATCATGTAGTAAATGGTGATCAACATCCGCATGTAAAGGGGCAATTTGGAGGGAGAAGGGACGACCCATTGTGAAGTATAGGGACGCTGTGCCGAAATTGAGATGCCATTTGGGTTGTGGACTTGGCTGGGCCCAAGGAACCATGTATTAAAAGGGGATCCAGATCCCGTATAAACGGGTATTTTTGAGGGGGGAAAGTGGTACAATTTTGGGGGAAACGGGCGTCCATTGTAAAGCATAGGGATTTTCTGCCATGAGCTGTGCAAAAACGGCTGAACGTAGCGATTTGCCATTTCAGTTGTGGATGCAGGTGGGCCCAAGGAAGCACAAGTTCAATCGTATTCGCCAGGTGGCGCCAATGTGCCTCATGGAGGGCACATTGGCGCCACCTGGCGAATACGATTGAACCGTCCGTCTGCTGCAGTGATGCGGTCTTATGTCAAATTACTTTGACCACTTGTTATTATTAGTGTATCAGTTATCATGCTGCTCTATAATGGTCGCTAGCTGTATGCATTTATGTGCTGACTAAGCCATTAATTAAGATGATGATAGAACAGACCTATCAGTGCAGTGGATGAAGGGTGATTTAGGACAGGAGCATGGTTAAGGCCATAATGGTGTGTTAACGGCAGATGAAAAGGAACTTTTTTTATATTTTTGTCACGTTTTTAAAAAATTTTAATATGTCAAACTAATGTGCAAATTTTAATGAGAAACACTTTTGGATAAATGCAACAAAATAATAATATTAGGCCTGTTTTTCTTCATTGATTCCATCAACTTGAATAGCTGTATAGTATTGGTATAGTATTGGCCTATTAATAACTCACTTCCAAGTTAATAATAACTGCGAAATTGTTTTGCAGTTTGAATTATCTTGTACTTAGGCTTATTGGGCATATGAGTTGAAAATAGTAAAGCTTTTATGCAATGTTTACCAACGTTTTTATTAACGTTATGTTTTTAGTGCTCATTTATTTTTATTTTAACAGTTTTTACTTCTGTGGTGGTAACTGCTGCCCTGGTTGCCGTCAGGAAAGACGTCACGGTCCTGCCACAACCTCAGGATGAAGGAGCAATCAGATAGTCCAGAATCAGCTGAAGAATTGCCATTAAACCACCGTTGTTTGTGTACCATGTATTGAGTTGTGCCAAACTGGTTTCATTGTGATGTCCTTCGTGGCAGCTGTATCAGTTGCATGGTTGTAGACACAAGTCCCAGCATGCTGTGTCGCTGCATGTGCTTCAAGTTCTGTTCTTTATGCTGGCAAGTGGTGAATAGAGTAAATACACTTAGCTAGTTGGATAGTCAGCTAAACACTTGCGTTTTGTTTTCTTGCACCGATTAAAACTAACATCTGATCATGTAAAATTTTGCAGCAGTTGCCGTTCCACATGAAGGGGCAGCTGAACTGGCTAACAGCAAGTTCATGTCAAAAATGGCGCTAAACCAGTGTCTGTGTCATATCCAGAGTTCTCAGCATGATTGAGAAATCCTTGAAAATGCTTGAAATTAGTCTTTAAAATTCAAGTGCCTTGAAAATACTTGAAAAGGCCTTGAATTGTAAGCTGCAGTCCTTGAAAATAGCACTTTCGTGTGTAAAAAATCTTGGTCCGTGAATCAATAAGTCTGTCAGCAAACATTGGTGAGTACATCTCTTTGTTGTTTCAAAGACTTGTTGTAATGAGTCTTACGATAAAGTTTGCATTTCATGCCAGTAATGATAGTCATCGATAAACACAACTGAGGTTGTTGAAAATCTGTGATTTTTTGTTTCAGCTGCTCCTTGAACACGGCGCATCGTAGTAAAGCCCCGTTTACACGATACAACTGGTTGTACCGGGTTTGACAACCGGTTGAGCGAACAGCAACACGGTTGTCAAACCACGTTGTACAACCGGTTTGACAACCTGTATCGTGTATACAGACATTCAACCGGTTGTCAAACCTTTGACAACCGGTTGGATGTTTGACAACCGGCTGTATCGTGTTAACGGGGTATAACAGATCTTGAAGAACACTCGTCTCATTGTCTGTGGACATTTATCTGTGGTCGTACTACTTGTCAATATCTGTAGCTGCCGGTGACTGTAATTAACCACTTTTGGCGTTAAGTGTCGTAACAGTTGGTACACTGGCTTATGGTGGGTGGTCTAGTACATTTGGCACAGTGAGAATGGAACTGGGCATGGTTCCCATGCATCCATGCCACTTTTTGCTGTACCATATGTAACAGTGTGCCCACCACGAGTCAGTGTACCAATCGTCATATTGCTCTGCAGTGGCCCTGGATGTAATCGCTGGTGCTATGCTGACTAAAGGGTTAAAGGTGAATCATTGTAATCTACCTGCAGTGGATTGACTGTTCGCTTGCAGTGTTTCTGAGATTGCTCATTTCTTGACTTGGCTTTGTGTTAACAGCACCTTGTAATTATTGTGCCTCTGTAGTGTGGTAATATCGTTGTGGGTTCTAGTTACTGTCTTCGAGAAGTCGAATGATTTGAGGTATTGTTGCACTGTACATATGCAGAGTAATTTGCACGTTTATTTATACAGCGAGAAAATACACAGAGGTCAGCTGTTGGTATCTGCACACCTTTCACTTCATTTAAATGTTCACTTTAGTGTGAAATGCAGCTCACCGAACTGACGTGTGGATAAAGTGCACCATAACTGACAGTGATAAGGTTACCACCAGCGGACCGGCCAGTAAATCATGATGCTGTAACATTTCTCCCACATTTGGAAAAGTCTTCATTCTCATTGTAAACCACGGCAATTTCAACCGAGAATATTAAAGTTGTTATTTCACAAAATTGAAATGTGCAGTACGGTCATCGGGCATTACATGTTCAGTGGTAAGCAGGGTGCCATGGCATCACAACGTACCACTACCCTGCACGAAAAACAGACGTCAAGAACTCACACCATCCATCTGTGCTTTGATTCAAACACATCATCGTGTTAGCAAGGCAACGCGGTTAAAACCGGCTGAACATCAACTAGAATACGTGGTGATAACAATCTCAACGGCCCAGTCACTCCAAACAACAGCTATGAACATGCGCACAAACACCACAATCAGCAGTTTGCTCATTTCTGCCGATATGTGCTCGACTACTCGAAAAATTAACCATTTCTGCTACAATAAAATGAGAATTCACTCTACATTCATACTGTTAGTAATTTCAGCCGATCAATCCACACGTGTAATATACTTCATAGCATATGCAGTGGCTAAATGTAATGACAGTAAGAAATCAAACCAGTGCACGCGACGGGAAGTACATCTGACACCAAAGATATAGCAGAAAATGAAGGCTGAGAGTAAACACTATTGTGCAGTTGGCACACCAGAATTAACTATGATAATGGTAAGGGTACGGCAGGTCTCGAAACCGTTCCACTACAGCATTTCTCCTACATTTTCAGGTTTGGAAAGTCTTCGCTCTTTGAAGAATTTAACTGAAAATGTCGTCCGTCACCTGCAGTAGAACCGGCAAACTGCAGAACATTTACAGCTGCAAATATCGCTGATCAAGGTGCACGAAGCAGTGACTGGATTGACTCTGGGCCTCACAGTGTCAAACTGATTTCATTTTCTAACGGATACTGGACAGAATGCACAACTCCTTTGGATGCAGTACATCATTTGACACGTCACGAATATACGTTAGCATGTTTCTGCTAGAATACATAGGATACAGTGTATGCTAATACACAATGCATAATAATGTGTCCTGGATACACACGACACCTAATACATTTCTATTCTGGCATAACCTACTGTTTGGAACAGCAACTACATCATTCTGTATTGCATCTAGTACAGGGTGTCTACAAATCCAACCAAACAAATTTGCAGGAGATTTCCAGGAGACATTTTAACAAAACTATAACTCCTGAGATCACATCGATCCTGTTTACCCGATGGACTTTACCTAATATTAGCTGACAATTATTGGGCACCGATGCCAATCCGGAGATAGGTGATACGTGTTTACCAAGTAAACATAACCATTGTAAGAAATATACATCATCATCATTGCCATCTTCCAAACAACTGGACTGGAGCTACATTTTATGACTGGATTCCTACATTGTCGTTCCATCAGTTAAAATTTCCACGAGGACCAATTAAATTCTAGATTTCCAGTATTTCTGGAAGCTGTAGACACCCTGTAGTAGCAGATATTGCTCTTGGGCCTCAGTTGGGCATTTGACGGCTAATTTTATGTTTCGCTTCTGTGTGATGTAAACTAATCAACATTTTTGCCAGTAAAACATCCAAGCACCAGACAATGTTTATTTAGTTTACTGGCAAATGTTAGCTATGTACAATTACTCTTCACCCAGCTCAACACAGAGCAATGAACAGTGATCACGCATGCAGCAAGTACAGCATTTTTACAATTAGCATAAATAATAAGGCGTTGTATGTACATAGTTGTAGAACATTATCAGCAATGATATAACGTCTAGACTCGGTTAATAACTATCTTTTACACAATTTAAAACAGTTTGCTAGCTGCAGGTACATTTGTTAACAAATGGGAAGTTTTTACACTACACTCGATAGGTGGCAATACAGGTTTGCACCACAAATGCTGAGTTGCATCCAGTTTGCATCAACAAGTGTGTTTTTGGCAAATACTAAATAATACACCATAAAGAGCAACCAGTAACAGATTCACTATGCTCCTACATAGCTCTAGTCCCAGCATTATAGCCAACATCCCTGCTGCCACCTATTCATACTTTTGTCCAGATGGAACTCTGCTAAAGTGCCCACCAGAATTTGCTGAGCTCCATAAAAGTCTTGGTCTTCCTACATGTGAGGACAGAAAAAGGGAGGAAAAATAAAAAGATCAGTAGTGGCAGAGCTGAATGGAAGCCGGTCATGCTGTGCACAGCTAAACTGTGCTCATCAGTGTAACGTACTGCCCAACGTAACACACTGCCGCAAGATTCATCACATAGCACGAACAAGTGACCACCAGCAAAGGCTTTCAAAACACTGTGAAGATATACTGGCCAAACAACATCGGCAAAAAAGAGTTCTGGGGAAAAGACAACCAGAAGCCAGCGCCGGAGTAGCGGAGAAGAAAATGAACTGGCTCCGACGTACAAGCGGAGAAGAGGCGACAGCAGCATTGCCAATCAAACATTTATAATCACTGATGTTAAACAAGAACAAAAACTCGAGATACCAAGAATGAAATTTTGTCCTCAACACGAGGCCAAAATTTTAGCCACAATATCTGTTTATTTCAAGGTGCACCTGTAACTTGCAGCTCAAGAATTCTCTGGAAAATCACAAATTCTGGCATGTTGAGGGACATGGCTTCCTTGCCAGAGTTCCCCCCCCCGCCGTAAGTCCAGTGTGTTACTAGAATTGAAAAGGCAGAGAGCTGTGTAGTTATGTGCTTGGCCATCAAAAGTGCACTGTGGTCATCTTGTCCTGTATGACACATTGCTCACTCCTGCTGCCGCTGGACTGATGAGCTCACTGAGACGCCTCAAGCACTGCAGGATGACGAGAACCATGAAGACATTTAGTGCACTAAATCATTACTCACTATCACAGAGAACATGCACAACACAAGCTTCTATGAAAACACTTGTGTGCAAAACTGGCAAAAGACGTTTCACATTAGAACAGTGTCAATGTTTGAATGGTCTATGCATTAACTGGTTTTTAATTGTAGTTCCTTAATTTTCTGTCATGGTTCAAGATTATGTTCACAGCTTAAGTAAACTTTATTGATACTAAGTGCACTGTTGACCGATGAGCAAAAGTTCACTGACAGACGGTTGACTTTTCTATTTCTTTTTATCACATGTCTGATGCTCAGCAAGACGTTGAATGAGGTCATACGATCAAGGCTGAGACAAACATTTTGGTTTCGAGACCAAGATAAAAATCTGATTAGAGTGGGGATGACAAGGAAAAAGGATGACGGCAACCAAAGAATGCATGCAAAGAGAGATGGAAAAAGATGCAGACAGCAGGCTTCAGGTACGGCTGGAGGAGGCAGGACAAGATAGAAGTCAGAGCTCATTTCACAGTGGATGGAGAAGCGTGAACCATGGCTCACTGGAAGCAATTAGACATAGTAATGGCACTCAAGTAATTTGTCTGCATAACAACAGAAGTCAACTATCAACGATAAAAGCCCCCTACGTCAAGAAATACACTGCAACAGTGTGATTACTTGGCAGATACTACAGTAAACTGGACATGTTGCATGGTTATTACTGACAACGTTGAATCTATGCAGTATCACAGAGTGTAAACAATGGTAACGTTAAACAGCCAAACACTTCACCAACAGTTAATTGGTTAGAATATTCATTACACAAACAAAAATGTATTAGCAATTGCAGGGAGTGGTTAACTTGCACAATCACAGCCCCAGATCAACAGTATTATTCTGCTATAATACTATCAGTGAACGGTTTCAAAGTGTCGTCTAATGAAACAAGTGCTACTACACGACACTCAAACGTTGGAAAGCAAAAATATACACAACGTCACATGAACTGAAACAAAACTGTCAAACACGGACGACGCATAACTGCAATAAACGCTAGTGTTTCACTCCAATAAAGCACGACGACGTTGTTACTAACACAACAAATGCAATGCTGCAGTCTGTGAAGACAACGCCTAATGGCCACCATGGGTATCTGAGAACCAATGTAAAGGTAGCTACATCTCTTCCCCCAGCAGATGAAGGAAGAACGTGGTTCAATGAGTGATTCCCTGTTGGAACCAGGAAGAGCCCTCACTTGACATTACACCAACCAATTTATGAACATTTTAGCCGACTGTGAATTTTTTGCTGGCTGTTACTTATTTACAGTTTTTCCAATTCACGTCCGCTTTTCTGTCCGCAGTGCCGTAAGTGTTTCCCAATGTCACTTTCACCTGTGAACCCTAGGCTTACGTCTGACCTATGACCTTCACCTTTGAACATGACGGAGATAGTTGAACCGGCATGTCAATTATCTAGGTCAGAGCTCATTTCACATGCAAGTTATTGTTCACATACACACACTCAGTAAAGTGACTGGTAAAAATTTTGTGCCAATCACCCCTAGTATTGGTTGGTTGCGTGGAATAGTGGCAGAACGCTGGTCTTTCGGCCGGCGAACTTCCCTGTCCTGCGCTCGACTGTAGCTGCTGGGTAACCACTTATGTGGTAAGCCATCCGCTACAGGTTAGCCAACTAGGCAAACTCAGCCTTTCATCCTTTCGAGGTCGATAAATGAGTAGTAAGCAGTAATCGGGTTCTGCCACCTCGCTTGGAGTGGTGACATCTGGTGAATGCTTACGGGGTGAAGGTCTGGTGTGGTTGATTGG
>Ga0209459_10000370_pt1 | contig 11946 bp, 9 predicted proteins | sample WorMetG1aBELIZE1_FD_187419 | JGI IMG/M metagenome (GOLD analysis project Ga0209459, IMG submission 187419) | Marine gutless worms symbiont microbial communities from Max Planck institute for Marine Microbiology, Germany - Inanidrilus... ...
TTTTTTAATGGTTCACTGTGTTCATTTGATAATACAATGAAAACACAAGTGCATGGATACAAAAGCCACAAGCACATATTTGCAAAATCAGCAATGTTTCTATCAGGTTTAAATGTAAATAAAAACAAATGTCATTTCAAACCAGCTGACAAAAACGGGTCTGGAAAATTCGCGTGAATTCAATCACAAACAGTATCAAATGCGGCATCCTTTTTATGTTACATCTTTTATTATTAACAGCTTCTCATTCTAACTCATTTCATTCACTCAAGCTCAATGACTCACTTCTTTTTTGGAAGATTTCAGCACTGCATGTTATCAATGCATTTGTATCAGTACAATACACAGCGTAATTGTCCTAATTTACTGTGCAACAGGGTATTGGCGTCACGCAGCCATCATGAAGATTGAAGGCGGCAATGTTCCTTCACTCAAGTGTCAATTGGTGCATCAAGAAAGAATGAGACCAGACGGTGATTTTCTTTCGTTGCTTAAAGTTCCTATTAGTGCTTTGACGCCAACGGCTGGGTGACACGAACGGCATTTAACCTGTACCAGATGTCACCACAGGTTCTCTTTCCCAAGTGAAGGAAGATCAAGTTCACCACTGGCTGACCCGGGCTCACCTGGCACCTGGTGTGCGTTTGTAGTTTGATACAGTTGGTTGGGTGCCAGGAAGTCCTTCTGGCCCATAAATCACACATCACAACACTACAGCTGCAACAGCTTCACCTGCTATTGAAATCAGCATCAGCAACGGCAAGTGGTACATGCCCTTCGTGCAGTCAGGTGAAATGTAAAGCAGACATACAAACCTCTTCCTTGAGGTGAACAATTTCACGTTCTGCAAGCACCAGGCGCTGCTGGAGGTTCTTGAAGTCCAGTTCCACCGACGAACGCTTCTCCTCGGACTTTGTCAGCTACATTTCACCACATCACGACACAGTGTTAAAACGAATCAACAACTATACATTAATATCATCAGCAGTAACAGTTGTCAATTCTGGCACTGGAAATGGGTACTGGGGTCAGAGAGAGGCACCATAAAGAAAGTAACGTCTCTTCCCACCGGAGACAGTTGCTGGATCAAGAAAGGAGGACGACAGTGGGTGAATCCGCATGGATGGCGTCAGTGCATCGAGCTCCATTCACTCAGTGTGTTTACACTGTTGACTGGGTGATGGGAACGGCATTCGGCCTGCAATAAACTGCTTCAGTTATCTCCAAAAGGACACCTGGCCTGTAAAAATCAGTGTTCCACAATCGTGAGGTCCTCTTTCAGAACAGGTGGAGAAGAAGGATCCAAGGATGAAACAGCTAACCCAGGGTCACCTTGAAACACGGCTGTTAAACGTAGTACTAGCAGTCGTTTGCTCTAACATAAATTAACTTCAGAAAAGAAGGCTGCTTAAACAAAACTGGATGCGAGCATGTGAGCAGTAACAGTACAGCACTGTTTCTGCAGCACTGACATAGATGCCTACAATGAAGGGCAGCTCGCCCGTGAAATTTATCTATTCACTCTCAACCATTTATGGGCAACCTAGTAATAGGCACACATGGACAATGACCAATAAATAGTTGTGTGTGTGTCTCAGCATTAATAGCACAGCACAAAAACTTACAACACAAAAATAGTAAATACCCATGTTTAGAAAGAACAGTTAAATTATATTATGCTGGTCCAAAGTTGTTTAAGTGTTGCTAAAATGCACATGGTAAGTCTCTAAATGCTATTTGTTAAGCTATAACCTCGTTAGAAACTTTACAGGAATAAAGCTTAACACTTTAAACTGTCAGTGACAGAAGCTTTGCTGTTGCTGGTCCACATGTGTGAAACAACTTGCTATCATCTTTGTAATGGGACATCGCTACAAAGAGTTTCAGCAACTACTAAAAACATTTCTGTTTTGGAGTTATTTGACCACAGTGAATTGTGACCATTTACTTATTTATGCATAAGAAATGTTCTTTCTAACTAAATGCTAACTAACCATATAGCATATACATATAATATCTAGCATGTAAAAGACATTAGCTAATCAGTTTAATCTGCCAATCCGCAGTCACGGTGTCACATAAAGTCACCAGATATATCCAGCACTCGAGTTGCCATCATTTTGCATGTCAAACACCTCAAGCACAAGTGATATGATATGATATACAGATGGACAGCCACAGGCCAGCACAGTATACCACTCGGGACCATTAGAAGAAGAAAAAATTTAAAATCACTAGAATGGGAAATCTAGTCTGAGAATGGAAGTTACTTGAGCAGCAAAGTGAAACAACTTAGAATCTTGTACGTTGTGTTGTTGCCCATTTCTCACCTGAGCAACAAGCCAATCACTCACCTGATCATTAAGAAGTTCCGTATGCATTGCATGTTCTGCCAGTTCAGCCTTCAGTTTATTCACTTCCAAGCTTGATGCGGATCTTGTTGCCTCAAGCTTCCGATTCACTTCCGACAGTCTTTCGTCACCAGATGTTCTGTCATGAAAAACAACCAGTGTTTCACGGGACTGAAGATAGGCTGCATCCCAAGAACTAACACAGATGATTAGCAACAGCGGCCTTCATTCACACTATTGTCACTCATACACCAATTCACCACACAATAACAATAATGTAAAATTATCCAACAAAAAGACAAAGTTACCCATTGCAAAAGACACAATGCTCTCAGCAAATCATCCATTCAGTTACAGTGTGCTAGCCTCCACTGCGTGTCTGTTTTAACATATTTTACAAAAGACGAAGTATTAATAAGCAACTGTTAAATGGATATTCTTCTTACCAAAACTTACCACACTGTTTTATACTTGCTAAAGTTATTAGAAATCTAACAGAAGTCTGGTTGCGTTGAGACACAGCAGAGATCCAACAACTCATGTAGAAAACTGAGTGTGGCTTAATCTCTCATCCTGGCAACAGAGAGCCGGTGTAAAGGAATCAACGCTCATTCTGTCAGCAGTCTAGCAGCGGACGAAGAAATGACGAGGCCTGGCCAATGGTCAGTGAGCTTGAGTTTCCTTCAGTGCTTTGATACTGTTGGTTGACTGACAGAAAGGACATCCGGCCTATAAAATACCCGTGCCACTTATCTCCAAAGGTTCTCCTCTTGTTTAAGTGGAAGAAGACAACTGAGAGGAATTGAGAGCCCAGGTACACCTGGAAAACAGCTGTTAACACCAACAGTCTCAAAGACTGCATTCCACTGGACTCGGAAAGTGGCAATTACCAGACTGGAAAATTGGACAGTACAAGTTTCCACTGTAGTTCACGTTTCACGTCTCATCTTGAAAGCAGAGCTTCAGTATCCTACATGTCACCCAACGCTTTAACTGTGACACCACGTAAAGGTCAAAGAATTACTTCACCGACAAGTAACTGTATGTAGAAACAAACATTTACTAATAGCACACGAGCTAATGTCTTGTATTCAATTTGTGCAATTAAGCAATTGTTTACCCACATGGAGTCCACCATTTTCTTCAGAAATCGGAAACTCGGTGTGGTTGAAAAAGTACCAGTTTCGGAGTTGCATTTACTGTTTCGGACTGGGGAAGTCGTAACTACAAGTTTCCAAGCCCAATGGAATGCAGCAAAAGCAACGAACGTATACAAAGAAACACAGGAGAAGAGAGATGAACTGACCGCAGTTGTTTCTCACTGTTCAACAAACTCTGTAGTTTCTTCAGTTCTGTTTCCAGTGTTGCAATGGTCTTCTTGTGCAAAGCTCTGACAACAATAAACCAGTGCAGATCAGTACACAGCATATCCGCCACTATTGACAGCTGCAGGCTAAAACTGAACTTACACAATGCCGAGTATCAATGCATCCTCATCATCATTATCAACATCACTGTTATCACCAACGTGCACACTGCACAGACACATCCTATTGTTCCCATCCTATTCTTACCGGGTTCTCGCACCTTCCAGGTAAAGCATAAATTAGTTTCCGGACCATCTCTTCTCCTTACACATCTGTGTACCAGATGCGTATGTGTAAGGGTCCGACCATAACCAAGCACTGACCCCAAAAGTTGTCTAATATATTTTTATATGTAACACGAGTCCTTTGTGCCATTTCATAATTCATCTACATCGAGTGCTCAGGTATGCGTACATTGTTATGACTGGGCATCTCCCAGTCTTATAAGTGCTCTCACAAGTTTATCTCCCACTGGAGAGACACTGACTCTGCCTTTTAACCTACAGCTGTTAAGTAGGCTGACTAAGTAATCCTAATTGGGAGCGTGAACACTGAACTGACTCACCAGAATGTGGTGTCAGTTACTCATGATTCCGTCTATTACTCAAGCCATCACTCGTCACTGACCATATATATGCAGCACAAACTCTCTTCGCCAATTTGGTCACGTTTATCACACGTTTTAGCAGAGACTCGCAGGAGAAACCCTTTGGAAGTGCATGAACTGTGATCAGGCAGCACCACCACCATCTCCATTATAATGGCCATGTGAAACTGGGTCAGCTGGTTCCACTTTGGTTTCTTCCTCCATTTTTTCTCTCCAAAGTAACTTCTGAGAATAAATGGCACCAGCTTTTACAGGCCCGATGCCATTCTTATCATGCAAACAACAGTGTCAAAGCACTGAAACAAACCCAAAACACTCACAGCCCAACCAGAGAAAATCACCCACAAATCTCATAAAAGTTGTGATTCAACACCCTCCAACGGAATGGACACTGCTCCCTTTACGTTGGTTTTCCGATGCGAGTATCCAACGAACTGTAAATATGCAGTGAGAACAAACGTAAATTTCAGCAAACAAACAACAGTGCACAAAGTACACACTCGTTGGCAGTCATTTTTGTCACATCTTCTTTCTGTCGGCGTATAACGTGCTCCATGTCGGTAATCTGACTCTCCAGTTCTGTGCTCAACTCCTCAGTATGATGCAACTTCTGAATAGCACAGAAACATTCACATCGAAGAACTCAACAGACAACTACACCGTGTCTCAAAAAAGTCCCACCTTTGGCTTTATATAACTTTGACACACGGGGACGGATTTTGATATTTTTCTGGCAGAAATGCTACCGATAAAATAAGCAATCAAAAGACACTTCAGTATGCCACGTCCAATAACTTGTGCTTCTGTACTACCTGGCAAAGCGGGAAACACGAAAAATGCATTTTTCACACTGTATTGGTGCAATGCCAGAATTTAACCAATCACTGCTTGATTTCTTCAATCTTTTTGACTCACGACTCATACTCATACTGCTGTATGACTTCCTAAATCTTGTAATGCAATGCATTCAGCTTGGAGCTTTTGTGGGGCATTGTTCAGGAGAAAGGAAGTCAAGAGTGCCGCAGCAGTTGGACTGTGTTGCACGCACAAAGCACCAGTATAGCAAGTCAAAGGTGGGACATTTTTGAGACTCAGTGTACATTATAAAAATGACTTAAATGCGGCACAAAAGTGAATTAATCTGCATAAAATTGCAACTTGACCAAAGCCATAAAATAATAATTAGCATATAAAAATAGTAAAAGTAAAAATTCAATACCTCACACATATACTCACCACTTGGCATTCTGAAAGTTCTTGTCTGGCAAGTCTCAACTCAGACGCGAGTCGATTCTTCCCATCAATAGCAGTTTGCAGCTTCTGGTCTGCAGCCTAACACACATACAAGTCGTTTCTTGAGTATTACAGCAAAGTTACAGCACCACACAGAGCTTACATTCTTGTGTACTGAGTACGTTCTCAATGAGATATTTGAGTACAAAAGAAATGTTGAACGTGTGAAAACTCCAGCTCACATTTGTAGACTTCACCGACTCCAGCACGGCACATTTATGCTCCAGCTGTGTAACCTGTCACAAGATACACATGATCACACTGCAATACCAACAGTAACGCCACCACGACTTTAATGGCCTTTCTGGCAAGTTAACTGGGTCAGCTAGTCCCCCGACTCTGCTTTCTTCCTTTACCTGTTGTCAATGAGAATCATCGGAATGACTGACTGAGTTAAGGTTTTACGTCCCACTTGACACAAAATAGGTCATTTTGGAGACATTCCCCAAGCCCGTCTCTTGGCTTGGTGGTATGGAAAACTAAACCTAACGTAACAAAAGCATGCATTCATCAATCAAAAGAAATGTACAACACAAAACAAACACAAAAATCTGAAGCCAGGTTTAGTCACCTCCTACGACATCTGGCCTGGAAATGGAGATGGCCTATTCTGGTTTTGGTGCTTCGTAAATTTGTCACTTACTTACTTACTTAGACACTTACCCACTTACTTACAGCCCCGGGACCTACACGGAGCGAGAACCTTTGGAGATAAGTGGCACACGTTTCTACAGGCTGGGTGTCCTCCTGTCACGCGACCAACAGTGTTGAAGTACTGAAGGAACCACAAACCACTGACTCCATCCAGCGGCCTTGCCTCATCTTTTCTTCATCCACTACTGAAATTCTGACGGAAGGGGCATAGCTTCCTTTATACTGGCACTCCAATGACAGTACCCTAGAGTAATTAACAATATTAGCACACACATACATGCACACATACATAGACACTGAACAGAACTGTTTTGTAGAACTTGACAACAGTTGGCAGGCAGTGATGAAATACTGAATAAATTTTCAGTTCCATTCCACGAACAAGTCTCAGCTGCCGCAGACGGACCCACATGACTCGCTGTGTCACGCTCATTGTGTTGTACACAAAGGTGGACGCTCAGTCTTATAAACTAGTGACAGTCAGTCAAACTAATTTGGCAACACTTGCGACAATCAATGTGCCTTCAGAGTTTGGGACAAAGTTCCAGAGGGAAGTACCCTTGGACATACCCCGAGTTCCCTTAAAACACAGTGTAGGATAAGCTGAGGGCAGCCTCTATGCCAAAATTGAGTTCGATCCATTCAGCCATTTTGACACAATGCCGGTTTGTGACAGACAGACAGCTGGACGGACAGAGGATCATAGCTAACACCACGCTAGCATAGCGTTGTGCGGGTAACAAGTGTAGTAAAGCAAATGCAAGTTTGTGAAGTACAGAAAAAAGTAGTCAATGAATATCTTATTTTACTGCCATTTTCGCTGATTAACACTGATAAGCTATCATGAACTAACAACTTGTCTATACAAAAGTCCTGCTTCTGGAAGACTTCTTGTTCATGATATCTGTAACAGTAAATGCAACAACAGACCAACAGCGTAAGGGTCTGCATGATATTTACTTGTGAATTCAGCGAGTCGTTTGACATCTTGTGTTGTGCTAATGTTGCTTTGGCTGCTTCCAGTTCTTTTGTGACACGACTCAGCTCAGTCTTGTTGGACAGCGCAGCGGCTCTCACCTCGTCTTCGTGTCTGACGTCAGCAATCATAACAACGTCTTTTAGTCACGAGCGACATTCAACAAGCTACGTCAATGTAGAAAGGCAGCTACACAACTACGTGTTTCATCCTTGGCACAACTGTCTGCTATCATGCAGACCTCTTTGGTCCGATGCTCATCTACTCATCCCACAGACATTACCATTCAGCCACAAGATGACTGGAAGTCAGTTTCGGTGGTAAATTCTTATTCACTCCGGACACCAGGATTTGATCTGCCACAATAACTGGTCGCTAATAAACCGCTTCCAGACTAATCAAGGCCACTGCACACCTTGCCACAAAAAGTGGGATCTTGCAAGTCTCCATGTGGAAAACGACAAACACTGCTCCACGTCATCACAGCAGCCCCCCCCTCCCCGATCGCCAGACCAGGCTGGAGGCTCGACTGAACCAGCTTCACTTGGTTGACGATGTTGCTGTTCAATGGCTGATGGTACACAGCTCGTGAACGACAACAAACATTTCAGACCGTGAGAGACAACTGCGTTCACGTCAACGTCGTGAGCCATCAGCCACTGAGCAGCAACAACATTGTCAGCTGAGTGAAGTCACTGCAGACCAGCGTCCAGCTTGGTCTGATGACGTGAAGCATCGTTTGTTGTTTACCACATTGACACCTGTCAAGCCCCGTTTACACGATACAACCTGTTGTCAAACGGGTTTGACAACAGGTTAAATGTTTGTATACACGATGTATCGTGTATACAAACACTCAACCGGTTGTCAAACCCGTTAGACAACCGGTTTGACAACCGGCTGTATCGTGTATACAGCCGGTTGTCAAAAGGGTTGTACAACGCGGTTTGACAACCAGTTGAATGAACACAACCAGGTTTGACAACTGGTTGAATGAACAGTGGCTGTTCCTTCAACACGGTTGTCAAACCGGTTGTACAACGCGGTTTGACAACTGGCTGTGACAACCGGCTGTATCGTGTATACAAACATTCAACCGGTTGTGGGTTGGATGTTTGTTTACGATACAGCCGGTTGTCGAACCCATTGTACAACCATGGTTCAAACCGGTTGTACAACTGCTTTGACAACCGGTTGCATTGTGTAAATGGGGTTTCAGTCATCGCAAGGCCCCAGTTTATGCAGCAGGATGTGCAGTATCTTACGTATTTATGTGTTTCCTGAAAAACATGTAACTAACAAAAAAGCTCAATGCACACACGTTCACAAACATACATACATAACCATTTTAACGACATTTTCCTGGTTTATCAAAGTTAGTCAGCAATCCATCAATGGTCAACAAAGGAACAGACATACAATGCACAAGTGGTAGTTTTAGACCATGTGCCTTCTCTGAATCACAAACATCCATAAAGCAATGAAGCACAAAAATCCTCTTGAATTTATTGACTGAGTTAAGGTTTTATGTCCCACTCAATACGAAATAGGTCATTTTGGAGACGTTTCCCAAGTCAATCTGTTGGCTTGGTACGGAAAAACCACAACCTAACACAACAAAAGAATGCATTCACCAATCAAAACAAATGTACTACAACACAAAATAAAAACAAAAAACTAAAGCTAGGTTTAGTCGCCTCTTATGACATCTGGCCTGGAAATGGAGAGAGCCTATTCTTATTCCAGTGCTTCATGAATTTGTGACTTACTTAGACACTACCCACTACTTACAGCCCCGGACCCATGCTGGGTGAAATCCTCTTCGAACACAATCCGAAAAAATTCCTGAAATGAGTTGTGCAATGTACATAGGACTACCAAACAGAAAGGTAATGAGACAACAATTACTTGGCAACTAGGTCTTGAAGCTTCAGGTCTTCGGATTCAACAAGCTTTTCCATGCCTTGAATTTGACTTTCAAGTTCTGTGCAGAGCTCTTTCAGCTGGTTAACTTGCTACATTACACATGCACAAACACTATAAGAAGCATCATCAGACCGAAAAAAAACTTCTAAAAGCCACAGATTTATACACTGTGTCCATGAAAAAATGCCCCCCCCTAAGCATGCTTAAAAATTTTCAAAATTAGCAAGCTTTGCACAATTACAATTTAACAGCATGAATATCTGTCTATTTTCAACAAAAGTGCCAATTTTAGTGAAAATCTGCCCTACAGCTTTGATGCTGTTGGTTGGGTGTCAGGAACAGCATCCAGCCTGTAAAAAAGTTGAGTGACAAGGTGCTGGCATGGTTATCTGTCTGGAGCAAGGTGCAAATAATCTGCATATGGTTCAACTGATGCCAGTGCCACCCATCATCTCTTGCTTATTTAAAATCCAGATTGGTTTATTCTTTCTGGTGCCAGCTTATGCAGGCTGTCTTGGAAAAAAGGCTGTTAAATGAGTTTCTGTCTATATTATATAAAACATTTATTACCACAGCTCTCGGGTATTATACATGCCACCCATGTTTAAGGCACAACTGGAATTCCTGCCTTTACTTGCCAACTGTACAGCATCAACACACTGGCTGGTTCTCACTTCCCATCTGGCTGAAAGTAGGAGGCCGAGATGGCCTATTTGTTGGTTACATGCCAAGACGTTATACCTGCAAATGATCACCCATCTCATTACTAACCAGGCTCGACTTGAGTAACCTCGATTATGCAACCAGCCACACTAGTGCTATGCCAAACCATGTAAATCACACACTTCTCAGTTTTTATAAAACACGGCTTCTCTTCCAGAGTTACACCAAGTTCAGCCCCAAAACAAAGTGTAGGAATGAATAACCGTAGCCAGTTGTTACAAGTTAGACGCTCTTCCTGTCGCCCAATCAACAGTGTTAAAGAACTGAAGGGAACTCAATGCAAGGAACATCAACTTCTGGCCTCATCCTCAACCAGTAAATGACTTCTGAGAATAGGAATGCTGCATCTTTGACAACAGTTCTCCAACATCAGTACCGCATTGATTGACTGAATTAAGGTTTTACATACCACTTGACAAAAATAGGTCATAAGGTTCTTCCTAGCCAATTGCTTGGCACAGTAAACGCAGCATAGAAGAGTTCTGATAATTTTCTCTCTTAACGTCCATACAATCACCCTAGCTCACATGATGTCTACCAGAGAAGGGGCGGTTACACCAGTACCACAAAAATCACAATTCATACAAAACAATATGCAACTATGCATCTGTATTTGGATGCACATAAAGTAACATGATACATGGATGACTATAAAAGAAACTGCTAACCAGCTGAAGTGATTCGGTCAGTCTCTTCTGCTCAGTTAGTTCGCTCTCTGCACGCTCAACAGACAGCTGCAAACCAAGCTTCTCAGACATGATCGACTTCAACTGACCCTCGACATCCTGCCAACAACGATCATTGTCAACCTTCTTCAGTAAAGCAACTATCATGTAATAAGCCACAACAGAATGCACATTTCTGTTCTCATATGGCTATCTCATCCCATTATTTTCCTATAAGATGGCAGAGTCTGCTGACGATTAAATTGCCACAGAAGGATGGATAAGCACTAAAGAGGGTACCCGGTCTGTAAAACAAACAATTCCAGCAACCTCAAAAGGCTTACATGGAAGGCTTGGAGACCAATGGGCCTAACAAAGACAAACCAAAAAATAACAGCTATGAGTGCTGTCACAACGATCACTCATGCTTCTTTAACAAGTTTCCAACATCCCACAGTAGGATATTAACTAAAAACAACAAAACTGTAACTGTAACAAAACACACCTTGAGTTTCGTGCTAAGAGAGATCAACTTCTCCTTCGTCTGCTCAAGCTCCAATTTACATTCATCATTTTCCAACTTCACTTTCTGCTCCATTTTCTGCGCCGACTGCACCACATGAAAATAATATTAAAATTTCAACGACCACACTTGGCTTTAATGTTGTACAGCAACAGAAAAAACTAAGTTAACAGATACAAAGCAAAGGCCACATCAACTACAGGCTAAAAATGTTGTAACTGTAACCTTCTCAACATCAGAACCATGACAGTATAGATATGAGTACATTATTAAACTACTTCTATTACTACTACATCTGTTTAACAGCCTTTTTCCAGCACAACCTGGGTTAGCTGGCACCAGAAAGGTAAACCATTCTGGATTTTACTGGAGCAAGAGATAATCAGGTGGCAGCGGCATCAGCTGGACCATATGCAAATTATTTGCACCTCGCTGCAGACAGATAACCATACCAGCAACTCATCACTCAGTTTTTACAGGTCGGATGCCCTTCCTGCCGCCCAACCAACAGTGTCACAGAAGGATGGATAAGCACTAAAGGCAACTAGCGCATTCGGATTAGGGAGAAAACGCTAGCGTTCTCCTCAACAATGTTACCTGCACCGTCTCTGTACCGTTTACATTACCTTATTACAGTAGTACATAAAAATTACACAGTACATATATTATTATTTATGGTCGCCCTATGGAATAGGGCAGACCATATATATTTTCATGCTGTGGTTTGTTCTTCTTTCTTCTTTTTTTTCCTGGCCTAATCAAAGCCGCCGCAGATTGGATGTCTGCCATACTTCCACACATGGTGTGGCCTTAGTGTGAATTTAAGATGCAGGTCTGAAACCTGCTGCATGCGGCTCGCTG
>Ga0209459_10000371_pt1 | contig 11937 bp, 8 predicted proteins | sample WorMetG1aBELIZE1_FD_187419 | JGI IMG/M metagenome (GOLD analysis project Ga0209459, IMG submission 187419) | Marine gutless worms symbiont microbial communities from Max Planck institute for Marine Microbiology, Germany - Inanidrilus... ...
GTCTTAGACACACCAACATCTTGACGTGGAACTGTTGTTTCTTTGTTTTCACATCGAAATCTTAAATTGTATTTCACCAACAATGGTAGCATACATACAAAGTAAACAAAGATAAGGAAAAAGAAAAAAAACTTAACTACTAACTTACGACAAAGAAAACATCTTTTTTGATACATTATCTGCACAAGCACGACACAATGCTAAATGACTGGGTGAGATCGATACTTTAACCTACATTAACAGCTATACAATGATACTGTTGTTTCTGTTCTGGAGGCATGTCTGGGCTTGTGAAATAACTTTGTAACTCTAAATCAAGTGTATCAGTCACTTACAAAGATTGCTTCTGGTGTCAGCTCTTCCACCATCATCGACGGAAACAGACCAATGCATCCGTTGGACTCACCAATCCACCAACCATCATCCACTCCATGCTGCTTTGACCGAACGCAAATCAACTGACCTTGCACTAAATTCAGTTCTTCACTGCACTCTGCAGCGCGGTTGAACAACGCTTTCACCCAGACATCATCTAATGTACATCAATGCACAGGCCACCATCATCTAACGTACATCAACGCACAGACAGTGGAGCCATCAGCCAATACTACTGGGAGGACACTGCCTGTAAGCTCTCCTACAGTCAGGGGAACCCAGCCGCCAAACGCTTTTGCTGCACTATCAACCTAAAAATTGTCATTCCTGTGTATCGTAACTACACAAAAGAGCAAGCTTAAATACTGACAGAATTGGCTACTATGATACATGCATATGTTTTAATGATCACTCTCCAGGTATACACCAGTTATCTGGATGCTTCACTGACTCTTTCTCCATAAGTTCTGTAACTGTGCATTACAATACAAAAAAAACTGGTGTGGTCTAAAAAGATGGGGCTTGTGCGAATATAGTGGTTACAACTTGCACATTGTGTTTCAACCAAAGTTCCTCCATATACAAGACACTCAGACCTTTGTTGTAATCCAATACAGTTATCACATGAGCAGCAGCAATGGTCAAGATGACGGACTGTCACTGATAAACACATATTCAATTTCTATTGTCACAAATGTCAGTGAAGAATGGCTACTACTAATACGACTACTTTCAGTTTTTTTGTTTAACTAACCATCTTTTCTTTTTACACCTCCCTAATCCAAACGTGATAGTTGCCATCAACAAGGGCATGTGTGCAGTAAAACTCTGCTCCAACAAAATGCTCCAGTTCTTAACTGGGAGTGACAGTGAACACAGGTTGACCATATAATGGCTATAAAATGGTTGTTGCTGTTGTTCACCATCTTTTTCACAGCTGTGCTAGGTACCCAACAGAACGTTTGGAGACAACTGTAGCAAGTTTCTACAGGCTGGATGCCCTTCCTGTCACCACACCAACTGGTCAAAGCACTGAAGGGAACTCAAGTCACCCAGAAGTCCTCAGCTTTTCTTGATCCACCGACTCCCAAGAAGAGGAACACCACAACGCATGACAGACTAGCTCAGAGTCGTATGGATGCAAGTCAATCACAGGCCTTCTACCAACTAAATCGGAAAACCACATGCACCAACACATACCTTGTACACCACAAAACTCATGGCGGTAACTTCGTCAAATCTTAGCTGATTTTAAAAATCCTTTCACTGGCTAATTCAGCAGTAAATTTGCAGTCAAGTGATTATTAAAGATCCTGAGACATCTTAAACGAGTTGCTACCCTACCATGTGAAATATGTGCTCAAGAAATCGCTATGCTCACGAACTGCGTGAACAAACTGTCACACAAGACTCAAACTGCGATGGAAGATTCATACATTGAAATTATAGTCGAAAAAATACTCATCTCATCTAATGATGTGAGCATTATTTAAAGGGGAATTCAACCTTGAAAAATATATCCCTAAAATAAGCATTTATTATAAATGAATTTATGTATCGGTCATTAAACTGACGATGGAGATAAGATATAGGAGAATTTTGACGATAAAATTGCTCATTTCTTACGATGTTTTCTGCCATGGCGGCGGAAGCAGAACCTGGCTAAGCCTAGTAGTTTATTTTTATATCTGTTTATTTGTTGATGTTGACATGGTTACCAAAAAACTGTTGTTCATATGTTCTTTCGTGCGTAAAAATGTGTGTTGTTTCCGCTGTCTGGAAGGAAATTCCGCAATCATTCGATCCACATGTCCAATCCTTTTCGATATGTAATGCTTTTATTAACAGTCGATCTTCAACAGTCAATTATGCACGGGTGACGTCATTTGTGACGTCGCACCATTGACGTGCGTAAAACTAGTAAAAATATCATTAAAACGCATAACTCTCGCTGCGCATAACCCACTGAGGTACATGCGCATAACCATGTAAACTCTGAGCCATGTTTGACCTGTTTGTTACGTTTGGTTACGTTTGTTTACCGATGGAGACACTCGCCATAGATAAAGCAACAAAATAAGCGATAATTTTGATATCAAATTAAGTATGTAAAATGTTTCAGAAATCGCAAGATTTCTTAAAAACTGTATAAAATTGGTTGACCGTAAGGTGATATTTGTTAATTATTACATAAAGCACTACCATTGACTACCACTGTATGTTAACGTTTAGTTCCCCTTTAATTCGCTCAAAAGAAGACATTTACCGAGCAACCCACAGAAGAACTGACTGTACACAGCTACCGCAACAAACAAGGACGCTTCACAGCAGAATCCTTTCACACATCATCATACACTCGCATGGTAGCGCGAGACTGTTGTAAGGGCAATGATCAAAGTCAATGGAGAAGGGCAAACTTTGACCCCCACCACCCTTAAACCCCTTAACCAACCTTCACCAAAATTTGCATAGGTAATTATGTCGGGGATATCTACCACCGTGCAAAATTTTATTCAGATTGGATAAGGGGTTTTGCTGCCGCGCATGCACGACTTTGTGCACCACTGTTTACTCCGCTATTTTTTTGGGTTCTAGAAATCACCCACAGCCAAGACGCCACCACGGACATCGACGCAAAATACGTCCCATACCTTCCCCGAAACCACCATTTGGGGGCCCGATTTAGACGATACTTAGAAATTATCCGCCGAAAAACAGCTTTAACATCAGAGGTGCTAAGAGTAAACAGCCCTTAAACGCCATCGTAGTGCCATAAAAGTTGTATAGTGAATAGGCAAATCAGGGTCAGGGATTTCAAATATGTGGGGAAAATTTACCCCATACGCCTAGGTCACGTGATACGGCGCATGCGCAGTGGCTGCAAACGCATTATCAATCGTATCCTATGGGAGATGTCAGAACTCATAACTCAAGAACGGATAGCCGTAGGATCTTCAAACATGGTCGAGGGGTTGACCATGTGACCTGCCATGTATGACTACTAACCAAGGTCAGATGGTCAAAGGTCAAGGTCAGGTAACGTATCTGCAGCAATAACGGATGGTCGTATCAACTTCAAACTTGGTGGAAACTTTCACCGGAAGGTGGGCACCATGTAACACACTTTCTAGGTCAGTAGGACAACTAGACTGGAAGTAGAAATATGGCGGACATTCAGCTTATCCAATGCAAATATTCAACAGAAAACGTCCTCAAATCACCGAAATATCGTGCCCCCCGAAGGAAATCGGGGTCAAAGAATCGAACGGTGATGTCAGAATTTTAACTGGAAGTTCATAAATAGCCGTTTCTGCGCTGCACAGTAAAAATATGGTTAAAAATTGCCCTAAATGTTGTCAGATTGCCAAAATTTGAAGCGGTTAACGGGAAATCGTGGTCGCCGAGAACGATCGTGATAAAAGATTTATGGCAACGTTCATTGCTGACGTGATTTTGGGCATGTGCAGAGAGCTGTGTGATCTTTAGCACAGGGCCATACACAGTTTTGGCGGATAACTCCATTTGTCTTAATCGTAGTGCCATAAAAGTTGTATAGTGAACAGGCAAATCGGAGTCAGGGATTTCAAATATGTGGGAAAAATTTGCCCCCTATGCATAGGTCACGTGATACGGCGCATGCATAGTGGCTGTAAACGCATTGTCAACGGTATATTATGGGAGATGTCAGAACTCATAACTCAAGAACGGATAGCCACAGGATCTTCAAACTTGGTCGAGGGCTTGACCACGTGACCCACCATGTATGACCACTGACCAAGGTCAAAAGGTCAAAGGTCAAGGTAACAAGGTCATGTAATGTATGAGCAGCAATAATGCTGTAACTAGGGAAACGATGGTCGTATCAACTTCAAACTTGGTGGAAATTTTCACCGCAAGATGTGCATCACGTGACACACTTTCAAGGTCAGTAGGTCAACTAGAGCGGAAGTAGAAATATGGTGGACATTCAGCTTATCCAATGCAAAAATCAACAGAAAACGTCCTCAAATCGCCTAAATAGCATGCCGTACAAGGAAACTGGGGTCGAGGAATCGAACGGTGCTGTCAGAATTTTAACTGGAAGTTTATAAATAGCCGCCTCTGAGCATGTGCAGTGAAAATATGGCTAAAATTGTCCTAAATGCTGTCAAATTGCCAAAATTTGAAGCGGTTAATGGGAAATCATGGTCGCTGGGAACGACGGTGGTAAAAGATTTACGGCATCGTTCAAGGCTGACATGATTTTGCGCATGCACAGAGAGCTATGTGGTCTTTAGCACATTGCGATAGACTGTTTTGGCAGATAACTCCATTTGTTTTAATTGTAGCGCCATAAGATTTGTATAGTGAATAGGCAAATCGGGGTTAGGGATTTCAAATATGTGATGTGAGGAAAAAGTTGCCCCCTACCCATAGGTCACGTGTTACGGCCCACGCGCAGTGGCTGCAAATGCATTGTCAAAGGTATGCTATGGGAGATGTCATAACTCATTACTCGAGAACGGATTGCCGTAGGATCTTAAAACCTGGTCGAGGGGTTGACCACGTGACCCGCCGTGTATGACTACTGACCAAGGTCAAAAGGTCAAAGGTCAAGATCATTTAACATATCAGCAGCAATAACGCTATAACTAGGCAACAAATGGTTGTAACCTATCAACTTTAAACTTGATGGAAACTCTCATCGGGAAGGGAGAAGCGTGATGCACTTCTAGGTCAGTAGGTGAACTAGACCGGAATGAGAAAAAATAACGGATTTTCAGTTTAGGTGAAGATTCGCAAAATTTAGGCAGCTAAATTAATAAAACAGCAAATATTATTGTTAAAAAAACTTAACGGTTTAAAACGGTTTGTAAGGATGACAGTGACTATATCACACAACTAAAACAGCAAAAAATTAAAAAGGTGATATTACTTGACAGCACATTGACTATGTGGCGATGTGCAGCTAAGTAATATCACCTTTTTGATTTTTGCTGTTCTAGTTGAGTGATGTAGCCACTGTTGTCCTTACAAACCGTTTTAAACTGTGAAGTTTTTTAAACAATAATCAACGTTTAGTCACAGTCTCTGATGGTGTTAGTTAGCAAGTCTAGCAAGTCAAAATCAGACTACACCAGTTTGATAATTGTCTAAGCCAAGTAAAAATCGATGTAACAACAGTTAACAACAGCTGTTTCTTGCTGTACTCAAGATCTCTGAGGAGTTCTTCATCTTTCAGCAGGACAGTGTCCAGGTGCACAGAGCACGTGAGACGATCAGCTTTCTTGTCTGTAACTGTGGCAACTGTTGATTGATTTTAAAATTCTTGTGTAATCAGACTCAACAGTGAATTTGCAGTAAATTATCACTGAAAATGCCACAAAAACCTCAAATGCCTCGCTACAGTGCCTTGTGATTTTTCATTAACCACAATGTCTCTTTCAAATTGACACTTGTTATCTCACATTAATATTTCACTAGAAATGTGGGCCAATGCCCAACGTGATGGTCACCCTGCCAAATATAGGTGGCGCCCTCTGTTCAACACCGCAAAGTTTGGCTGACGATCACTACTAGAGTGCCATGCAGTAGCGCTGCCAAGACGCGAAACCGGTTAACATTTGCAGCGGTGCCCCAAACTAACGAAACGATCGCAGGCGCTAGTATGCCGCCAAGTTCACCATATTATGGGGACATGTGGAGGAGGTATTGCTGCTTAACAGGTTTTTTTCCGATTGTCGATACATGCCTTAGTTGCAAAGATATAGCCCGAAAAAGTTGTGGGATGGTGCCCAGATGGTGATTTTTTGCGTCATTTTTGCGTGCTGTATTTTCAGCGAGCTGCGCGCAGCAGGTCTCAGACCTGCATTCTAAATTTACACTAATGTGTGTGGAAGTATGGCAGACATCCAATCTCCGACCGCTGAGATTAGGCGAGGAAAAAAAAGAAGAAGAAAGAAGATAGAAATAACCACAGGATTAAAATATAATGACCTGCCCTATTCCATATGGCGGCCATAACAAGGTTGGTTGGTTGGAGTTTAACGTCCCTTTTCAGCACAAATACAGCTATATCAGAGAAGAAACATCAGGGGTGGAGAGTTGACCTCTTACCCAGTGAAGGAAGGCTAGTGATATATTAACCCAACCCTGGCCGCCTTTATGTTCAGCAACCACCCAAAAAAGGAAAGGGATCGACAGAATCATTTAAATTATTATGCTACCGCCTACAACAGGGGAAGACAACTATTGCACCGCAAGACTAAACTAAACCAAATATAACAAAACACCAGAAAAAAATCTTAACTATCTCAACTAAACAATACATCCTGCCGAACATAGGTGGTGCCCTCTGTTCAACGCCGCGAAGTTTGGCTGACGCTCACTACTTGACTGCCATGCAGTAACGCTGCCAAGACGCGGAAGCAGTTGAAAGTAGCTGGGGTGCCCCAAACTCCCGAAACGATCTATGTGGAAGAGATATTGCTGCTTAACAAGTTTTTCCCGATTGTCGATACATGCCTCAATTGCGAAGATATAGCCCGACAAAGTTGTGGGATGGTGCCCCGATGGCGATTTTTTGCGTCATTTTTGCGTTCGGTTTTTTCAGCGAGCCACATGCAGCACATTTCAGACCTGCATTCTAAATTTGCAGTAAGGCTACACCATGTGTGGAAGTATGGCAGACATCCAATGTCCGACCACTGAGATTAGGCCAGGAAATTAAAAAGATAGAAAGAAGAAAGAAACAGGATGAAAATATATATGGTCTGCCCTATTACATAGGGCGACCATAAATAAAATAAACACAACAAACTAAAACCAGGTTCGGTCGCCTCCTACGACCTCCGGCCTGGAAAAAGGTAGAAAAAGGGAAAGGATGGACAAAAGAAGAAAATAGGTCAAGTGAATGAGAAAAGGGAAGGGGAAAAGTAAAAAAAGAGCAAAAGATGAAGTGAAACGACAAGGTGGAAAAGGGGGAAAGGGGTGCCTTGGGCACACGCAGGGCTATTTCACAAGGTACTGTAGCGACATACTTAAGGTGTAGTGGGATCTTTAGTTATGACTTGACTGCAAATCCACTGCTGAATCGGCCAGTTAAAGAATTTTGAAAATCGGTTAAGATTTGATGGAGTTACTGCCATGAGTTCGGTGGTCTACTTTTTTTGGAACACAGTGTACTCATATATAAATTCAGATACGAGGCAGCATTCTGTGACATCTGCATTACAGTTGGAGCCCATTATCCTATACTTCCAAGTATCCACGTAGGAGAACTTACTTTTTCTACCTACATACTTAATTGCATTGTACGAAGGCATTCACAAACCCACATGCACACAAACGTATGCATGCACACAATCAAGTCATCAGCAACTTCAAGCCAAATACGTGAAAGATTACAAAGACTTACTGTCTGAATATGCTAATCTGTTGTCTGGAGATGCTAATGCACGTCGGCCTAACAGAATGTCGTCATCATCAACGCTAACTTCGTTCGTATCATTGTCTCCAGCGTCATCAACAGGATTCCAGACTCGGATGTAGTTCTCTGGAACAAGTCCTTCCTCTCCGCTGCCATTTCTCGCCTTCACAGCGGCACACAGTCTCTCTCTGTTACATACTTGAATCTCAAAACAAATACAAACAAGATGGAAAGACGTCCAACAAAACCATCATGCTGCTGAAGTGCATGAATGTTATTAAAATCCTCCGATGTGCCAAAAAAAGCAAAATTGTTCTGCAGTTGTAACATTACAGGTGAAGTACCCTTATTTTTGGAGAAGCAAGACTCTTTCTAACCCACTGTAGCATGGGCTGATACTAACAAAACTATAGCTCAGTCCACTTATCTATTTGGCAATGCTTCACTTGTTTTCCCAACCGACAACTAACCATGCAGCAACACATAGCAATACCAGCACTCATTCACACTCTTCAAATATGGTATGTCCATAACTGTCTAGAATCACCTCTTCAACAGCGAATAACTTAGCCATAACCATTACACCATAATACTTTCAAATACTACTACCACCGTTTTAAAGCCATTATACAGGATAACCTGTGTTAGCCGGGAACCCCAGTTAAGAACTGGAGCATTTGGTTTGAGCAAAGTTTTACTGCCTGCATGCCCTTGCTGACGACAACTAGCACATTTGGTTTAGAGTTCTCAATGGGGTCACCTACACTGCTCTGTACCATGTATTTTTTAAATAATAGCCTCTAACTGTAAACAATGAATCAGCCAATTATACAAATATAAATGTTACAATCATTGCTTTGACACTGTTGGTTGGGCAGCATGAAGGGCATCCGGCCCATAAAAAATATGGGGGGATGGTGGAGGTGGGCACTGGTTAGTCCGGATGGAGTGGCGACCAGCCGGATGGTCAGTGTGTCTGCCTCTGTTAATCTCCCCTTGCACCATAAAGTCCTGAAGTTCTCTTCTGGCACCGGCTCACCCGGGTGGTCCCGGAAAAAGGGCCGTAAAACGGTTGTGTGAGTATGTGTGTGTCATTACACTATCGTCTACAGTACACACCAGCAGCCATCCGTCACCGTCTCCAGCTCCAATTATTTCGAGATTCTCACACTCGCTCAAACTCAGCTCATCCGCATTCATTGCCTACAGCAACAACACGCATCTGTCATTATTTGCACACGAAATACATGACACATTATTAGGCTGCATTGTGGTACTACGTACATAGATGCGGCCTATTGACGCTGACCGAGTCTGTCATGCATCACACTGTGCCACGAGACCCATACCACGCGACAGTCAGTGGCAGTGACGTTAGCGGCAGCAGCTGGTGGTTCGTCATCATCATCCACGCATAGAATGCTATTGTCCATGTCAACAATGTCATCGACATTGCTGTCAGAATCCGACGGACACGTCTTGTCCTTTACCAAACTGCTGCTGTAAGCTACCATATTGTGGCTTACAATTAAAAGAAACTGAAGTTCTGGTGTACACAATGGAGTTGCATCGACTGAGGAGGCAAACCTTAACTGTTCACACACGCTTCATTTACCAACTGTACTTCTTTCTTGGGTGGCGCGGTGGCTCAATGGGTATAGCATTGGACTTGCGATCAATACGTCGCGGGTTCAAATCTTACTCGGGGCAACGTTGCATAACAACCTTGGGCAAGTTGTTCACACCTATGTGCCTCTGTTACCCAGCAGTATAACTTGTAACCGGTCAAAGGGCGGTGATGCTCTGCGGCTGCGAAGGTAACCGCAGGCATGGCAGAAAGTTATGGCAGCCTACCACTGGGTGGATGACTTACGGTCACCTGCGAGCCGACTGCCTGTACATCGGGATCAGCTCCAGGCCTAATGCACAGTATCGAGTATGGGAAGCCTTTACCTTTTACATTTACTTCTTTCTTTGCACATCTTACTGGTAAACCTCGGCTTAGTCTGGTTATGTCGGCATGATTATCAATAGTTGATCGCTGTAGGTGTCCTAGGAATGTAAATAAGTTCAGATGTGTGACTCTGACTCGATGTTGGATGACAGCTGAAAGCTTGTCACTTCAGTTTACTTTGCTGGTCCTGCAGTGCATTTTCCAATCCCACATTTTCCACCCCTGTAGTTTTGGTCCTGCATTTTCTAGTCCCGCATTTTTCACCCCTGTAGTGACTAGAAAATGCATTTTCAACCCCTGCATTTGTCACACATGGTCCTGCAATTTCCTGTCTTACATTCTCCATTCCCGAATTTTCAGCATCCCTGTATTGTACATTTCAAACTGAAAAGGATACACTATATTTGTACTCCTATTAATAAGTACAAACCTGATAGTTATACATGGCAACACAGTTGACTGGATAGTTTTCAACAGCCGTGTACTCTTCTGAGATAACCTGACTGAACAATGTGCCAAAGTATGCATCACCGTTTGCTGATGTAATGCCAACTGCACTGCGGTGATTAGGTAATGGCACTGGACTCCTGCTGTCATGCAATGCTGGAGCCTGAATGTGGCAATGCACACAGCACGTACATTAGCACTTTAACTCCGACAATGGTTCGGTTAGAAGTCAACGGTGCTTTTAACACAACTTAGGTTATAGTGTGCCAACAGGGTTATAATTTATCATGTTTGTGAAAATGAAAGCACAAAGTCATTGCCTCTCTCACTTCCTACCACCCTGCAGCCCCATTGATAACACACTCATACAGACATAGAGGACATAGCCTAGGTGCATGTATAAATTCTATAAACAATCATTTATTATTAACTCACTCTACAAATTTTTATGAAACAAAGTTTGCACTACCCCATCTGTGTTCTCACCACTGGTTTCTATTATGTCTTGTTCATCTGCATGATTTATCTATATCTTATTTTCTCTGGTTTATGTTCATTATATGTCACGACATTTCATTGACTGACTGATGTGCAGTTATTTCACACGTTCATTGCACTGCATGGCAGTGACACTGGTTTTAGCATAAATACACAAAACTATGAATAATACATAAATCAAATCAATAAAAAATATCAACGAGTGCTCGTTTTGTGACAGTATGTGCTGGTGCTTTCGCGTTTCCATTAAAATCAACTCAAGGCATGCGGCCTCAGTGCTAGTATGCACACAGGCACCTTCTTGTTTCCCAGACATCACTGCCTACTAGACACACACATACTCACTCGGTCCGACAAGTCGCTGTGTGCTGACGTGGCAGGTGACAAGCGACCACTTGTGCTGCTGTCGGCATCATCATTGTCGACATTTTCACTCAGCCATTCGTCAACATTGATGCCAGCACCACGAAGTGCCTCCAGGCGTGCTTCCGCCCTTGCTTTTGAAGTCTGCAAACACACCACACTTGCTGTGAACGTGACGTACACAAATTGAAAAAACACATAGCTTTTCAACAACTAGTAACAATAAACAATAATCTTTCCTTCAGTGCTCCGACATTGTTGGTTGGGTGACAGAAAGGACATCAACCCATAAAAAGCTGTTCCATGTATCGCCAACGATTCTCTTCTAATGAAGGAAACTGAGGGGAAGTGGCTTACCTAGGTTCACCTGAAAAAAACAGCCGTTAAATAGAGGAGACAGTTGCAGTAATAATAATGATGTTACAGTTCGCAAAATGTCATAATACTAGGGATGTGATGAAGTTCACATTCGCATTTGATGACGTTCAAGTGAGTGAGTGAGTGACTAGGGTTTAACGTCCCACCAAATACATTATAGGTCATATCAAGGACGAGATTTTATGGGTCAGATGACCTAACCGACAATGTCAAAGCACCGAAGGAAGAACAAGAGTAAAACTAAACCAACCACACGACCGTTTTACGGCCCTTTTTCCGAGACCACCCGGGTGAGCCGGTGCCAGAACAGAACTTCTGGACTTTATGGTGCAAGGGAAGATTAACAGAGGCACACACACCGACCATCCGGCTGGGCGCCACTCCATCCGGACCAACCAGTGCCCACATCCACCATCTCCCCATTTTTTACGGGCCGCATGTCCTTCCTGCCGCCCAACCAACAGTGTCAAAGCACTGAAGGCAACTAGCGCATTCGGATTAGGGAGAAGACGCT
>Ga0209459_10000375_pt1 | contig 11755 bp, 7 predicted proteins | sample WorMetG1aBELIZE1_FD_187419 | JGI IMG/M metagenome (GOLD analysis project Ga0209459, IMG submission 187419) | Marine gutless worms symbiont microbial communities from Max Planck institute for Marine Microbiology, Germany - Inanidrilus... ...
CCCTCCGCTCGCCCTATGCATCTCCATAGCTTCCTGCATTTCTCTCTGTTCCTGCCTCTGTCCTTCCAGTGTCCTTGCCTTTATCAGTCCCTACGTCCTTCTCTCTTTTCCTTTTTCCGTACTGTTGACAGCATTAGGGGTTTTGCGTATGCTGCCAGTTTTGCACTGGGTCGGCGATCCTTATGGTTTCTAGTTTGTCTATGTGTCTGTTCACCTGTGTTATAGATGAAAGTAACAGAAACAAGCTGATGCGTTTTTACGGTGTGATTACACCCCCAGTTCCAAACGCTGTCAGTTGCATATGGCCCCAGTTTGGAATGCTGCCGAGCTTTGATCGCTGCACGCCACCGCGGCACCATTTCAATCACAATATCCCGCCAAGCATTGTGCTCCTGCAACAGTGCCGATGCTGCAATTGCCATGTAGCGAAATTTGAAAAGCTATCTCCTGCGTCAGTTTTGTTCAAATTGAGTCAAAATTTTTTTAACTATACACATGAGACACACACGGAAGAAAATGATAGACCAGAATTTTGCAACTTCAAGTTTATGTTTTTTGTAGAATTCTTAGATATTTTCAAAAACGCGTCACGCAGTCCCTCTGCGACCAATCTCGACCATTACGGTCACGACCAAACTAGATTACAGTACGGTGCTTGTGACAAAGTTTCATCAAAATTGGTCAACGTTGAACGGAAGAGGTGTTGGTCAGAGACACATAGACAGACAGACAGATAGACAAACTTGGCTGACAATAAGGGTGGTTTAGGTTGGCAATCGAGCCAAAAATACAACTGTCATACAGTCAGATACATGTACATTATGTCAAAAACAGCATAGCACCAAACTCATGGTACTAATTTTGTCAAGTATCAAACGATATCAAAAATTCATTTTCACCGTTAGACGCCACGATAAATGTGCACTAAACTGGTACTTGAAGTGTCACCACGCATTAAACATGTCAATTACTGCTTTCGGAATTAGCACTGGCATAAAATGACTGCCAATATAACACAAATATTGTCATTAATGATAAAGAAGCCATTTTAACTCTTTATTTGAGCCATTGTGGCATTTTCAATCAAAATTCGGTGCAACGTCACTCTTAACTTTACTTGTAACAGAAATTTACGATCACTTAGCCTTTCGCTAAGTTACAGACGTGTACACTAATTACGTTCTGTACTTAGTGTATCTTGTCATTGTCGTGGTCAGAAACGAGCTTCCTGTATTGGATATCTCAACTATGTCAAGAAATGGTTATCGTTAACTATTATTATGAGAGTTTTAAGGTACATTAGAAAATTACCACAATAATGTACACTGATTTTGTCATCACAAGAAACACTGTCACAGACTATGACTTAACACTGGAAACAGTATCATGTTTTTATTTGTTGCGGCAATTGGATACAGTCAGTTATTATATGGGTTGTGAGGTAAATGTCTGTTCATCACTAAATTGCATAATACTTATGTGATTAATTAACTATTTTTACAATTACTTGTCAATGCCTAAATGTTGCATAGCAGTGCAAGTTTTCTAAGGTAGTTTGTTTACAGAGATCTTCAGCATAACAATTTCTTAACATATATTTTCGGAGGTATACATCGTGAAGGATAAAAAAACTAAGTGAACTTAGTGTTGTCTGTAAAGTATTAACATATTTTAGTGCTGTTTTGAGTGTTAAATTTAGAAAGAAACATCACATGTGATCGTATGAACTTTAGCTACTTCACCTGATTAATCTCGCTACACTACCTTGTTAAATCTGAAACATTGAAAAATAGATGTGAACAGAGCTGTTAATGTTAACTACAAAATAGGCATCAGATAGACCAAATTATATTGACAGTTTTGTAAAATTTAATGATGAACCACATAATACAAATAAAGAATATTTACCAGCATGTGTTCAAAGTGTCTACCGTCGGCATGCATACATGATCGTAGACTGTCGCACTACTGATCAATCGTAGCTTTGATAAGGTTCTGTTCAAAGTCAACGCAAGTTTACGTGATGCATTTTTGCAGCTCACAGATGTGACAGACCTTTGTTCCGTACATGTATTGTTGCAGACCATCTTAAGTTTTATACTCCACAGGTCCATTTTGCTGAAGTGTATAGAGTATGTTTGATGCAATTTTCTTCTGTATTATCCCATGTTAATATTACACTTTTACTGCTTCAAGTTTTACACGGTACTGTACCAACTTTAATTAGGTGAAGAGGGTGAAGTTTATACCGTCACATGTATGATTCATCATTAATTCTAACACTGAAACCTGTATTAAAATTCGTTGCTTTTTGACGAAGTTAGAGACAAAAATAAGTTGCCTCCGTTTTTTATTGTTCACGGTGTAATACCAATACGTTTAATATATGGAAGGATCGGCAAGTATTACTATGTTGCAAAGCTGACGTTAAATGTACCAGTGAAATAGTGTTGGTAATCAATTAACATTTGGTAAAATTATTACCATAAATTTGGTGGTGTACTTTTTTCGAACACGGTGTATGTTTGATTTACAGAGAATGACACATTTAACAGTAAAGTTGGCAGTAATATAAACACGTCCGTGAACATGCTTACAAGACACACGCATACGCCACCATGTGGTTTTGAGCAATGCTGCCACCCGTAATTGTAAATGGCCACCAACTGTCATAACCATAGACGACAACAGGACAATTTGCCGATCCAACCATGGCTGTGACCATAGGTGATGACGAGGACGATGTGATGATCGCAACCAGGGCGACGAGTTATACCGCTGTCCCCGTGACTTCTGGGAGCCAATGTTCACCAAAGGGGAGAAGACCTGTCCACATAGTAAATAAACATGCATGCAAAATTTCATGCCTTAGCTTTTCCCCCGCTGAGAAATCCATGACAATACAAACAAATATGACAAAATCCAAAAAATCAATGACAAAAACAGACTAAACTAAATACCCCTCCATACTATCGTATGGTGGGGTAACAATCATACCCGTCGATGTTGAATCCTTCAATTTCCAACTTTTTTTTGACATACTCTGGTGTACATACCTGTATAATCATACAGTATTACACAAACTAAGTAACAAAACACTGTCATATTTTTATAGAGAAAACATTACTTAACATATAACTGTTATAATTTTTGCATACAAAACAAATCATTATATTTAGTAACGTACACAAATACAGTTTAGAAGGTTGTAGAAGAAGCTCATCTACTGTCAGACTTTATGATAACTGCAATGTTGATAACACGTGGACAACTGTAAGAATAGGTACAAGTTGCATAGGTTTCAACAGGTTTATGATTTTGCACTAATCCAACGTCACTGAAACGGCACCATTTCAAAGTCAATATATCAGTTACATAACATTACTAATTTACTACCTTGGACTATTTTCATATATGAGCAGTATTATAGGTATGTCAGTGGATGTCAGTATGAACCCGGGACGAGGCCACACAAAAACTTATGATGACGCTAAGTTTTCCGCTTCTCTCCCTATTTCCTGCCTTAACTTTCTTTCCCATTTGCTACCCCTTCCTGTTCCTGCCTATGACTTCCCATCCCTCCGTACCTCTTCCCGTTCCTCTCTACCCCTTCCCGTTCTTTACCATCTCTTCCTGTCCTTCCCTACCCCTTCTGGTTCCTCCATACCCTTTCCTGTCCCTCCCTTGCATATCCTCCTGTCCTGCTAATGACAGTTAGAGGGTCTCAGGGAGTGCTTGGGCGACTCTTGTCCTGTCTGTGTATGACGTTGGTGTATTGTGACAAACCGTTCAACGGATCAAGATGAAAGTTGGCATGCAGGTAGTCCTCGGCCCTGGCAACAATATCTTAGATGAGGACCCAGCTTGTCAATTTTTGACGCATAACTGTTGTGGCCAAATGCTGGAGGAATCAAGATTCCACTTGGTGTCAGGGCAGAACTCAGCGGAGGCGACTTTCTGTTAGATGGGGAGCCTGCAGTCCTCCCGAAAAAGGGAGCGGAGTCCCTAATTTTTGATCGACATGTATTGCGGCCAAATGGTTGCATGGATCAAGATACGGTTTGGTATGCAGGTAGCCGTCGGCCCAGGTGACTTTGGCGACTGAGCTACTCGTACAAAGAACGGCATAGCCACCCTCAGCAAATTTTTTTGGAGATGTCTGTTGTGGCCAAACAGCTGAATGGATGAAGATGCCACATCGTACGGAAGTAAACCTCGGCATATGTATTAGACATACTCATAGTTGTCCTCACTCCCTGTAACACATAGGTCCTAAAAGTTATATGCGATCCATTCAATATCCTTTCATATCGTTCTTGTATAACTTGAATAGAAAAATAAACATTTCATCACAAAAGCAGGAACATCAACACACTTCCGACATTCGTAACTAAAAGTCACTATTCAAGGTGGTTAGTTATGGGTGCCATATGTAATAGGGGGGCCGTTATATTTTCGCGCTGTAGTTTCTTTCTGTCTATCTTCTATCTTTTTCTTTTTTTTTCCTCTCGTAATCTCAGTGGTCGCCGGTTGGCTGTGTACTATACTTTTACACATGATGTGGCCCTAGTGCGAATTTAGAATACAGGTCTGAAAGGTACTGCACGCGGCTTGCTGCAAATGCATGACCCAAAAACGTCGGCAAAAATCGCCACCTGGGCACTATGCGACAACTTTGTCACGGTATATCTTTGCAACTAAGGCATGTGTTGACAATCGAAAAAAAATTGTTAAGCAGCAAAAGCTCCTCTACATGTCCCCACAATATGGTCAACTTCGGCCCACTAGCGGCTGAGATCGTTTCATTAATTTGGAGCGTCGCAGGCAATTTCAACGGGTTTTATGTTTTGGCACTGTTACTGCAGGGCACTCTAATACTGGGCGTCATCGAAACTGCGGCGCTGAACAGACGATGCCACCTGTATTCGGCAGGGCGCCCATCATGTTCGGCATTCGCCCACATTTCTATTTTTTTTTTGGCGGGGAGCTAATTACTCAATTGGGCGCTTACTCCCAAACCGTCCCTTTGTTCGTGTGCCTGGCATGAACATTTTACTGAACACAGAAGTATGTTTTCGTACTTGCCTGTGACTGTATCTTAAGGTGCATACATTACATTTTGCAGCTTTAAGACTTATACTGGTGTAAATAACGAAAAGAAGACTTTGAATGTTACCAAATATTTGTCACTATAACGGCACTGTATCAGTGACATATGATTTTGTATTAACGTTCGACTGGTCTTTGTCTGTGTCTTGTATTGTTTGCAATACATCTGTGAATGTTGAAAAATTTTGACAGCACAGAGAACAGTAAACATTTAACTGTATGAGGAAGATATCACATGGTGAGTTCAAAATCTTAAGTTGTCATAACTTCAAAATACAAACACTGCACAGTATACTATTTTTCGTTTTTTATTCAAAGAACATACTAGTATGGATAATATATTACTCAAATAACTGACTTCTTAATCTGTATAATTTTGATACAGTTCATATTGTACGTACAAAGAAAACCATCATAGTAACATACCGAAGTTTCTGTATCATCCGTCGAGTTTAAACTCACTTGACTCTGAAAGTGGTCCACGACCACATTGTTTACTGCAATGTGGTCACCAACACAGAAGTTAATATCTTTGTTTCCCCACATTTTGAGAATCATTTCATGTTGATCTTCTCTAATGAATACTTCTTGACGTCGCCAGCCAGGACCTTCATATAGTCGAGAAATCTACATACATTACACAGTACAGTAAACATAACTATATGGTAACTATAAAACAATTACAATAATCAAACCCATCCTACTTGTCACACTTACATGAAATATAACATTAACATGAACTTTTTTAGAACGAGATTGTACATGTACATGCCACCACCTACACTAATTCAACCGATTTCCTAATTAGTACCAAGCGTCTGCACTAACGTTACCACCTACATCTATGACACCAAATTATCATACTTTACTAGTAACTTTGGTGTTGTTAAACTGTATTTCCCATGCAAGTAACTGTTGCGGTCAATCGACGTGCCTGGTAGCCTTCAATAACTCCAACAATGCTATATTTAGGTATCTGTCTCATGTTTAATCACCCGTTTCAATCAAGTGGTTCCCTACATGATATCATTGTAAGTGATACATCACTAAAAATTACAACCCAGCAGCTACACTGAGTTGCAAAAAATTTTGCTATATCTTCAACCAGTTTTACGCAGTGTCCGGTGAAAGGTACGGAATTTGCTCAAATAACATAAAATAATGGGTAGTATGTCGTTGAACAACATTCCACAACAGTGATTTTGGTAGGTATCGAAAGGTCATATATCACTTGTTGTTAGTCACAGATAATAACTTATCTCCTATCTTACATGGCTTGTGAGATACACGCTTTAATAGGTCCAAAATTGCTAGATTTCGTTACCACTGTTATGTTTAATCCCCCAACAAATGGATTCTCTTGGCAGAATGTTTGTAAAATTTTCTGAGGATATGAACAAACATTCACGAAGATGTCAACTGGCTAAGTACGGTGTACGAGTCTTAGAGAGATAAAGACAAATGACAGACAGACAAGCAACGACATATAGTTCACGTTCGCTAAAAAGGTACAAAATTGTGATAACAATGAAAATTTTGCGTGCCACGCATGTTATAACAGAACTACGTGATGACAGTGAAAATTTAGAACTGTCAATGACACCACAGACCACACTCATACGTTAATTTTGAGCTTCAGTAGTGTACTGTGTCATACGTTTTCGGTGAAAACTGGTATGCTTGTGCACACGAACTGTCTATGATACAAGTGGCTGAGCTATCGGCGGAGCACACACCGCCTTAAGTCAGTTGAAATTTTGTCACCTGTTCCACAACTGTATGAAAAATCATATTTGATTACAAGGATTGCTGTTTCATGTGGTTTAAAAATATTGTTGACAGGTTCTGTGGATTAATCACAAACCACACATGTGACAGACGGACAGAATTATGACTCCTAAGACCGTTCCAGCATAGCTGCATCAACAGTAAAAACCATTTCTTCTACTCGGCCTTGGTGCTAAATACACATCTAGACGGTGGATGCGATCAACATTGTCGTCAACCATCAGCAGTTTATGACAGTGACCACCGAACTAAGTTGACAGCACTTGTCACTGGAAATAGCAGCAATCGATAGACCACATACTCAAGTTCTTATTAGCATTTGATAGTAACTATGTCCGTATTTTGCACCGTATGTGAGATATAGCTAGATATTGGTCGAAAATGGCCATTTTAACCTACCTCACGTCTATTTGGTGCCCCTGTTGGAACTAACGTGATTGGAATTTTGTCGATATGTTTGGCATCAAAAAACTAGGACTGCCCTTTCATCTGGTATAAAAATATCGCCAGTAGGTTCTTTGGATTAGTGACAAACGACGCGTGTCAGAGACAGACTGAATTATGAGTGCCAAGGCCGCGCTAGCGTAGCTACGTTGCATGATAAAATATGACATTTGACTGTCACTTACGTGAAATAAAAATTAAACATAAAGTATAAATACTGTTTTCTAAACAACTACGATGTCTACCTTTGCTTACCTATGCAGTTATTACCCGCAGTATTACGCGAAGCGCAACGGTGTGGTATTTGAGATACTCACAGGGAGATTTTCACGTTTTTCGCCCCACAGCGGTGACATGTTGGACTGATGGCGGTGAAATTTGGTATGTAGGAGGGGAACCCTCCTCCATGCAAATTTCACCACCATCTGTATCCTTTACAGCACTTTAAGGTGCTATATAAATGCTGTATTATTATTATTATTATTGTTAACGGTTACGGTGCAGGACGCCGAAAATTGAAATTTTGCTGACAGTTGATCAATACGTGCAATATAAACGCTCGATAGGGCCGTATCCGTTGCACGTTTTTGAGAAAATTTGCAGTCTTTGTAGCTAGTTTCACGATCCGTTAGTTCTTAAAATTTGATTGCATTTGCTGAAGGGGTTACGGAGTTATGGGGGTTTTAAGTTAACAGGGTCTGGTTATCCCCAACTTTTCAGTGCCTCGTTGTGGTGAAACTATCCGTCAGAGCGCCAAAAGTTTTCGAGGTGAAAGAATATGCTGAAGGTCATCTGTCACGATGCCAAGTTTCGTCGGGCTCGGATTACACCCGCTGCCAAGGTGGCCAAAAACGTTGAGTTTCTTTTGTCTGTCTGTTCGTCGAAGAATTTTGAACGTCACAGATTGTGCGCCCGAATTTGCCATGAAGGCACTGATGTACAGAAACGATTTTGATACGATTGGATAGGGGAAGGTTTGTAGTTATGTACCCATATTAAACTCTCTCAAATTCCTGCCAATTTGTGACACCACTAAATGTTGGTGTCTAAAAAATGGCAAAAATTGGGAGTTTTTCGTCAACAAACGACAGAATAAACTGATTGACACAAAATTTGGCATGTAAGTATATACCGTGGGCGTACTATTGCGTACGAAATGAAGCCGTTATCGTTAAAAAGGGGTCAGTACAGGAGTGTCCCAAAAGGCAAAATTTGCCCAAAATTCTGCTTTTTCGTCACCAGAAGCTGACACAGTGAACATGTTCAGATAAAATTTGCTGTGTAAGTGTAGACTCTGGGTGTCCTCTTGCACACCATATTTCACCCTCATCAGTAAAAGAGGGTTAGTACAGAAGTCCCCCAACTGTTAACAAGAACTCATGAGGAAATGAGATAGTGAACGTGAACTTTTGTACGATGAAAACATACATGTAGAGGCCAGCGCGTACACGCATTGAACTGAGTTGCTAATTTCTACTTTCTACTATAAATATCTATGGTAGGCGTAATCTATGCAAATAATCAATAATCTATTCAGGTACACCCATCAAACCCAGTTATCACTTCGGTTTGCCGAAATAATCACTGAATAATTGTGCAGATCCGTTTAATGTGGTTATAGAGTATTAAAAGTAGATTCTGAAACTGATGTAGTCCTATTAATTGTTTTAGAGCAACATCATACTGAAAATTCGCTGAAATAACGCAAAATAACGCCATTAAGCCGTTCAAGGTCATTGAAGGTCAGCGATTTCGATAGCAATAGAAAGCTTATATACGATTTCCTATTAGTAATTAACACTAACTTACCGCTTGTCTCAGACCGTTTCCGAGATATAGCCGTCGATGGGTGCAAAATCGCTATATTTTACTACCCCCTCTTCTGTCCAACTCCCCCGGCGGAGGGGTTGCCGTCGGATGATCTCCGTAAAATTTTTCGTGGATGTCAATGGTGGCCAAGGTACATAATGCCGTAAAAATATTGCTGAAAATTTCAACAGCCTAAGTAGGGTGCACGAGCATTAGAGACAGACGACAGACAGACGGACGGATGGGCGATAGGATATAGCAATGTCCGTTAAAAGTTGCCCAAAATTGTGGTCTTTGACCTCCGGAAGCCGAAACAATGAACATATTCACATGAAATTTCATGTGTAAGCCTTCTACTTACCCTCCCTACCTCCTCTTCCCGTGTCTCCCTCCCCTTATCCTCTCTCCTTCTCCTCACCCTCCGTCCGTCCTCTTGCGCTCCATCTGTACTTCTGCTCTCTGTCCTTCCTTTGCCCTCGTTCATCCTCTGCCCTACCTTTCCTGCCCTCACCCTCCCTCCCTCGTTTGGCTCGTTCTGCCTGCTCCCCTCGCCCGACCTTCCCGTCCTGTCCGTACCCCATAACAACAGCACAGCAAAGTACATATCCAGACGATTTTGGCATGTGCTGAAAAGTACGGATGGTCTGCACTGTCCTTTTCAGTTGCCAGACGCGGAGGCCTATGTAACACAATGTTGTCTGGGAATGGTGTACCTCTGTAACAAGTGACATCTTGATGTATGCCCCTATTGAATTGTGTGGCCTCAACAAACATGGGTGTAAATTTGAAGTACTCTGCACTTTTTTGGGTGCGAGTCAGTCCTGTTGTAATACAATGTGGTTATCCTGATGGTTACGTACATACCAACTGCAATCATAATTTATATACGCATTTGGCATAGTACACATACGCTGAAAACTCAGCACTACTGTGGTACTTTGTTTGTAGACATGGATCGTCATCTAAGATAATATCATCTCAGTCAACATTTACCTCCCTCCCAAGTGGCATGTTCATTCATCCACCGGATTACAGACAATAAATATAGGCCAAAAATTTCCATCACTATGTACTTTTTACATGGAACTGCATTGTTATCTAACAGAGTGAGTGAGTGAGTAGGGTTTAACGTCCCACTAAACACATTATAGGTCATTTCGGGGACGGTTTGTGCAGGTCAAATGGCTCTGGCTGGTGAAGGTTCACATCCACACCACCTAGCATCATGAGCCATCAAGGCACTTGGTCAGAATACAGCAATGTGACAGACTCACATGACAGACAATTGTGCGATAACCTAGCGCAAACTATTTTAGAAACAGCTGTCCAAAAAGTGTGTCACAATGAAGACAGACATGCATAGTATATTAAACATTTCAATTCAATTACTGCTTATAAATACCGTCTGCTGCATAAAGAATATGTTGAACTTTGTGTAATGTAACAGCGTGTGTGCTTTATGGAGAAAAATTCAGTTTTGCACATTTCTACAAGTATGTATTCTGACTTACTTATAAACTTCAGTAACATCAATTGTTAATCATCTCATTGAATCCTGCTTGATGACATAATTCAAGTTGAAAAGCACATAGTGCAAATAACGGATTTGAAGATTATACTGAAAATGGTATTTGCGTTTTTGAGAAAATCCATTTGATGCTTACTGTTAACTATTTCACTGACAAAGGGCTGATTGGTAGTGAGATTGCAGATCAATTTTGAAAGATGAAATGATACAGAATGTGGCTGAACGTGAATGGCTTTGTGAGTCGAGACATTCATTAGTGATGTTCACTTTCTTTTGAACAGATAGAAGTCATGCTCATTCAGCATGCACTTTGCCAACAAGCTAACGATAGGCCTACGTTTAGTACAACATTGATAACTATCATCAATTCTCAGAATCATTGACATTTAAAGTATTTTAAATGCAAAATATTAAACCTTTGTGACTTCTCCTTCAACCGACAACCGTCGTTTCGGTCGTGAAGTGATGGCTTCGATCAGAGACACCTTTGGAGCGTGAAAATATTCATGAATAATTTTCTCATCAACTTCCATTGGTCCGGTACGAAATACCTATTACAACAATAAATTACTTACTGTGTAATAAATTTTATTCACATCACTTGTACCTTTTTAGAACATTAATACATGATAGAACCAGAAAGCCCCGCAAGGGGGGCTGTGGTCATCGCCGCCAGCATGCACGGCTTCGCTAGTTGTCGGAAGTTCAAAACCCCTGTGACCTTGACCTTGACCTTGGATCGGGTCAAGGTCATATCAACATACGCAGTATATGTAGGACTACCAGCGTACCCAACCATGTGACTGTAGCATCAACCAGTACCTAAATATGTGGCCATTTGAATGTTGTGAAATATTGAGATTTCGTGAAGTTTGAACTCTGTTGATACCTTTCCTAGAAGCAAATTCGAAAAGTGGACTCCGAGAAGCTGTAGATCAGGTCCCATACTGTCAATATCAACCGTCAGTTTTGAGCTCTACGCAAAAGTGGCGGAGGAGATATACGTGGAAATGTACATTTATGGGCAATTGTCAGAAGTTCAAATGGTGCGTGACCTTGACCTTGGATCGGGTTAAG
>Ga0209459_10000378_pt1 | contig 11735 bp, 5 predicted proteins | sample WorMetG1aBELIZE1_FD_187419 | JGI IMG/M metagenome (GOLD analysis project Ga0209459, IMG submission 187419) | Marine gutless worms symbiont microbial communities from Max Planck institute for Marine Microbiology, Germany - Inanidrilus... ...
AATGTACTACAACACAAAATAAACACAAGAAACTAAAGCCAGGTTTAGTCGCCTCCTACGACATCCCGCCTGGAAACAGACAGGGCCTATTCTGGTTTTGGCGCTTCATACATTTCACTTACTTACTTACTTAGACACTTACCCACACCGGGCAAACATGCTACTTAAACTTGTAGTTTCTGCTTTCTGCCTAAAGAGTGAGATTGGTTATGGCTGATGAAAATTTAACGGCACTTTAAAAGAATAATGACAATAATTCTTTGACTGTGCAGTGTGCACCTTTCTGTACATCTGCCCTGACTTCAATGTAAAGTTACAAGAGCTCAGCAGTAGCTGAGATGGGCGTCGGCGTCCGTTTGGCCACAATAGACATGGGCCGAAAATTGGGGGCTGTGCCCATTTTTGGGTGGTGGGGAGCTGAGTCCCCATCTAACACAATGTCGCCTGGACTGAGGCCTACCTCCGTACCAAGTGGCATCGTGATCTATCCAACCGTTTGACAACACAGCAACGTCACAGACAGGACAGACAGACAGGACAATGGTCTGATAGCATAGGGCGAACCGTTTTACAAACGGTCGCCCAAAAATTACCCTCCCGGTCCTAGGCTTTGCAAAATGTGTCTTAATAACCTGAATGCGAACAAACTCAAACACAGCTCATAAAGACATTCTACATAAAACTGCATTTTACTGCAGTATAATCCGTTCAGTGCTTTGACACTGCCGGGTGGGTGATAAGGCAGGCATTCCATCTGCAGAAAACTGCCAATTATCCCCAAAGGTTCTCTTTTGGAACAAGTGAAGGAACAGCATCAAGAGAGGCAACTGGCTGACCCAGGTTCACCTGGAAACGAATGTCAGACAGGTGTATGGCATGTATTGCCCAACAATGTGCTAAGGTCACGAGCTTGCAGCACGTCCTCAACAGTTTGCTGCTACACAACATGATAACGTATTCCGGAATGTTCACAACTGTTCAGCTGTTTCTGGGCAAAACCACAACAAGCGTCAACAGTGCGAAGATGATAACAGGCAGCAACTTGCAAATTAATAACTACATGTAGGAAGCCCTTACTGGCGGCCACACTGCTCATTTTAGCAACTACTTTCTTCCTATGACCGTGAAGCTTGACTAATGACGTTGACCTTCAGACTCTAGCTAGATACTGTCAAGATGAACCAGCATGACAAATATTCAGGAATATTTGAGTCGAGGGTCACTTACTTCAAAAGTTACTGTCCGGACACACAGACAAACACACACACAGGACCATCTGCTCTACCTGGACCACCAAAGTGGTCAGTGTAATGCAAACTGACACGCAGAATATAATGATGTGAAGAAAAAATATTTAGCGACAAAACTGTTTATTGAAACTACACTGTGTCTCAAAAAACGTCCCACCTTTGACTTGCTACAATCTTGACATACACGACATGATTGCGATAATTTTTGGCAGAAGTGTTACTGAGAAAGTAGGAAATCGGATCATGCTTTGTTTTCCCACCTCACGTAACTAGCACTTCAGCATTACTTTGAGAAAGCTGTGCCTCAGATTCAGTATGTTTGCTGACACTGTGCGCATTACAAATGTTTGTATTATTATTATTAAAGAGGAAACCCAGAAGACAGCGCACTGGTGCTTTGTGCATCCAACACAGTCCAACTGCTGCAGCACTGTCAACTTCCTTTCTCCTGAACCACTCTCCCCAAAAAGCCCCAAGCTGAATGCATTGATTACAAGATTTAGGGAGTCATACAGAAGTGAGTATAAGGCTTGAGTCAAAAAGATTGAAGAAATCAAGCAGCGACTGGTTGAATTCTGGCAATGCACTACATTAGCGAGTGAAAATTGCAATTATCGTGTTTCCCGTTTTGCCAGGTACTGCAGAAGCACAAGTTATTTGAGGTGGCAGAGTAAAGCGTTTTCTGACTGCTTACTTTATCAGTAGCATTTCTGCCAAAAAAAATAATATCAAAATCCGTTCACGTGTGTCAAAGTTATAGCAAGCCAAAGGTAGGACGTTTTTTTGAGACACAGTGTATATAACAGAAAAATTTTCCAAAATATAAAAATTAACAGTTATAGGACATGCGTCAGTACTCAGTAGGATGCAGCACAATGACTTCAACAATTATAATACAAGTTCCACGGCTTGGCACATAGGACAGCATAATCAGTGTAAGTTACAAACAGTAATAGAAAGTATCAAACAAGCCCAAAAATTGCACCGATCAAGCAGTACAGTACAAGAACTAATTGTACTGCATAAAACCAATCACAGCCAACAACAACTGCACCAATAACAATGTCAGTTTCCTAAAATTTCATCATAACAAAGCAGAAATTTAAAAACATCGCCTCACAGGCAATATACTACTGATAGTACCAGGAAAAATGGGCAGTAAGCAGGCACATTGCAGGAAGCACTAGATCCATATCTGTGGTCTCTAGGTATAATGGCGAATAAGCGTCACCATAATGCTAGTAAATCCGTAGATTTGTATAGCACTTTATCACGACTCATCCCTAAAGTGCTCGGGTATGTTAACAAGGGATCACACAGTTTTACCTGCCACCCACACGTTTATTCACAAGTGGAATGAACCATACCTGACTTTACTCCCCAGCTGCATATGGGCCAATGTGGCTAGGAAGTACTTCACTCTCACGACTTCATTTCAACGTTGGATTTACAAATGTCAGGGTCCTGATCGATAGAAATGTCAGGACGGGGCACCGGCCACTACTTCCTTTCTATTTCACTTCTGCGGTTTAGTGATGCCCTTCTAGGGGTGTCCTGCAAAATACTGTGGAAATGTGCGGCCCATTTTGTGGGCAGCGATTTGGCTGAACAGCCTAAACACTCTTAAGTCAGACCCTGATCCACTTAAAATGATCAGTACACTACGAAACTGAATATCATTCAAAAGACTGACTGTCAGTCGAAACCTTACCAGTAATACCATCGCTGAACGCAATCAACTGAACAAATTATGGCGACAATACCCACTATACAACATATAAAATAACACAAAAACATTCAAGTCTTTCTTGTAATTATAAGTCTGTGATATTAGACATCTAGTTATTGCAGTTTCCTGCTCACATGTGCAGCTGCAACGTTTGTAGCAATCACCGTCATAACATTAACAACATCCAGAGTTCAACACAACTCGGTTTATATCCCTCTCCCTAACAAGACATACAACACAACAGTGAAAGAAGATGTCTTACAGCAGGTGGCTAGTGTACCACATGCTAGCACTTTCCCAACGGAATATGCCTTTTACATGGTTGTAACAGTTTAATAACAATAAGTCTATTTAAATTCAGGCTTTTAATTTACTGCCATTGGTTTTTCGTAATAACCAGTACAAGGAAAACATGGCATTTCAAAAACATTTCAAATACATAAATGCACCTGGTTTGTAACCATTTTTTTGTGGTAAATTAGCATGCATACAGGGAAAGTTGATGCAGACAGACTGAAGTTAAACAACAGGAAAGTGTCAGTGAATTCACAAGACTGACTACTGCAACTATGTCACTAACGAGCAACTACTAGAAAGGATGCCAGAAGAAACAACAGATTTCAGCCACATGTCGGAAAACAATTAACAGACAATTTCATCACTGTTGAGAATTTGCATGCACATAAAGTCGACTGTCACCGGGTATGACGCATTTTGTGAGAAACCGGCAAGAAACAGAGAAAAGTATCACCAGATGTGCACACATGTGACCAAAATCAGAACGGAGTAGTCAGCGAGCAGTGATATTTTACCACAGCAAATTAATACAGGCAACAAAGCATTTGCATTTTCTGAGTCATCCAACTCGCATGCTGTTATGTCGCGTTAGTACACATCAAATGCAAACAACCAGTAACACGTAAACGAAACAGTTATCAAACGTCTGCAGCCATTTCGCTATACATTTGCAGCATCTGCATAAAAACTTCAGGCAGCAAGTGACGGGAGCCACAAATTGTTAATCGTAGTCTAGTAGCTTTTGGATGAGGAAAGACCTGCAGACAAATACAGGTTATAAGAATTAATCATCGTACATAAAAGAACAGCTTATTTGGATATTACTGTGTGTTTACTGATACTTAATGAAAATGGCAATTTAAAACAAAATCATTATAAATTTCATGCTAATGAAGCTGGCAGATTTTTCTGGATTATGTATGAATGGCACTGATGACATAAACTTGAATGTTTCAAAAAGGTCTACAAAAATTACTGGTAGTTGTTCTTGCTATGCTTGAATATGGCAGTTTGACACTCTGGGTTATGCACAACTGCACACCCATAGGATTCATGCAGTAAACTCAGTTGGTGTTTTCACATTTCAACACATCTCGTGTTGTACGGGACTGAAAGGAATTTAACCAAGACTTTACAAAAATGTAAAAAAATTATGCAGTCGAGATTTAAATCTGGTCTTCTGTTCTCAAATAACAGGATATAAACAGTTTGCAGTCTGATAAACAATAACAAGTATCAGCTGTGGCTGACGATCCCGCACGACGTTCTGCATCACGGCAGATATGCTGCAAACACAGGTGGATGCTCATCGTGATAAACTTGCTACTAAACTAAGTTGACAATGCTTGTGACGGTCGACGTTTTAGAGTTACAGCGAGTCGTATCGAAAGTTGCCAATTTTAACATATCCCATCTGCATTTGGTGCCTCCGTTGGGGGTGACCCCGTACAAGTTTTGCTGAGATCTTTGGCATCAGAAATTTAGAGCCCCTGGGTTATCGTGTGACATTGTTTGTGTGATCCTATGTTTAGCCATTAGAACACCAACTTGTGTCAGACAGACAGACAGACCGACACACGACTACGGCATATACCGTGCTGGCATGGCGTCGCGAGATAAAAAAAAATAAAATAATTCATAATATGTGCACACATAACACAAAATTAATCACAAGGCATGCAACAACAGATACACAGAATTTAGAAATCACAAAAAAAACAATAAGTAGCGTTCATGTGAATAACTGTGGCAGTCAAATATTCAAGACAGGAGAATATAGTGCAGTGATCATGCACCCAGAAAAAATGATCAGAATAACAAGAACCTCACTGTACCCTGTTAAACACGAGGCTAACTGGTGAAAAGAGTTGAGGGTTAAAGTAACTGACAGCAATACAATAATTGTAGTGGACAAATCGGTATGTTTTGAAAATTTTTGCAGAATTTTAACCTCATATCTGCAATCCAATTTCACCTATAGAAATGGATGCTTTTTGGCAGTACACAAACTGCTTCAAATATACAGTATTTCATATTCATATGCTACAAAAGCAGACAAAACAGGTCACCAGTCACATGTAATGCTGAGAGACAACGAACTGAAACACAAGACATCTTGTTGCAGAACTCAGACACTGAAAGAAACTAGCAAAAAGAAATACAAGTGTCTGAAAAGTCCATTCTTAGAAAGACAGTAGTTGAAAACACCTATGGGCACGTGGCTGTGCCAATCTCTTGGTTTGGTATGGAAAAACAAAACCTAACACAACAAAAGCACACATCCACCAATCAAAAGAAATGTACTACAACACGAAACCAGCAAGCCACGTGCAGCACATTTCAGACATGCATTCTAAATTTGCACTAAGGCCACATCATGTGTGGAAGTATGGTAGACATCCAATCTGCGACAGCTGAGATTAGGCGAGGAAAAAAAGAAAGATAGAAACCACAGGGCAAAAACATAATGGCCTGCCCTATTCCATAGGGCGGCCATAATAAACAAAAAAAACTAAAGCCATGTTTAGTCACCTCCTATGACATCTGGCCTGAAAAGAAGTGCCTATTCTGGTTTCAGCACTTTAAAAGTTTGTCACTTACTTGCTTACTTAGACACTTACTCACTTACTTACAGCCCCGGACCGACATGGGGCACTATATAAACTGACATTTTGATTGATTAGTCTGCGTAATAACTGCAGTGGAGTGAGGAATTACACTGACATCCACAGATAACTGACTGTAGTCACCACAGACGTATTTGAACACCAGTGACTCAAGATACTTTGGACATTTGGCTTCTTGTAGAGGCATCAAAATGACCAACGACCAAGTGGCAGACTAAGGAAGAAGTGAATCAACAACATCAGAGACGACCGCATCAAGATGGGCTTAACAACAGTGGAAGCTACACCTACACACCATAAATGTAAAGGTAAGGGGTGCCACACTCCTTACAAAACTGTATGTGGGGTGCTCCTCTCTCTTCCTGAGGTCACTGAGCTGTGGGAGGATATACCAGTACTGAAGAGTCGGTGATGCATGGCCAGTGCCACACCATTCCCAGTCACACAGCACTGCCAGTGCCGCTTGGCTGGTACTCATTTCCCATCCTAATGAGGCTAAGAGACTGAGATGGCCTGACTGGCTGGTATACCAGCGAACAGTCACCCATCTCAGTACTAACCGCGCTCAACATAGAGTAATTTCGTTGACGTCATCAATGCCGTTACCACTAGGCCAAACCGCCACATCATATCATGGACTAAAACATCTACACGAACACCTTTTGTCACGTGTGTTGAACTCGTCTTCTTCACCAAGACAAATGTTAAGTACATCAAATAAGTTAAGTTGGGAAGCAGGCGTGGTTAACGTTACTGCACGTTTAATTCCCGCTGTCAACTATCTGATTTAACACTGACATCCAGCAACTGCATCTCAATGAAACCTCCAATGCATCAGAATAATCCCACTTCAGATGTACAACTAAAGAATTAGCCGACAAAATACTACGCAAAAAGGCTACCCTTACTGCTGTATACACCGCAGTCTCTGCAGAAAAAAAAACACTAACTAGAAATGTGGGCCAATGCCCAACGTGATGGTCGCCCTGCCAAACATAGGTGGCGCCCTCTGTTCAACGCTGCATATTTTGGCTGACGCCCACTACTAGATGCCATGCAGTAACACTGCCAAGACGCGAAACCCATTCAAATTTGGAGGAGTGCCCCAAACTGGTAAACCGATCTCAGCCGCTATTAGGTCAAGTTCACCATATTATGAGGACATGTGGAGGACATATTGCTGCTTAACAAGTTGTTTTCCGATTGTCGATACGTGCCTTAGTTGCGAAGATATGGCCCGACAAAATTGTGCGATGGTGCCCTGATGGCGATTTTTGGCGACTTTTTTGCATCCTGTGTTTTCAGCGAGCCGCTTGCAGCAGGTTTCAGACCTGCATCTGAAATTCGCACTAAGGCCACACCATGTGTCGAAGTATGGCAGACATCCAATCTGCGATGGCTGAGATTAGGCGAGGAAAAAAAGAAGGAAGAAGTAACCAGAGGGCAAAAATATAATGGTCTGCCCTATTCCATATGGTGACCATAAACCGCCCACCTTATTTCAGAGCATAATACAATCAACAAGTGGTCAAAGTACCACCACACACCACAACCGTTTTACGGCCCTTTTTCCGGGACCACCCGGGTTAGCAGGTGCCAGAAGAGAACTTCTGGACTTTATGGTGCAAGGGAAGATTAACAGAGGCACACACACTGACCATCCGGCTGGGCGCCACTCCATCCGGACTAACCAGTGCCTACCACCATCTCCCCATATTTAGTTGTACATCTGGTGGACAAAGTAATTTGACAAAAATGGACCATTTATTAAATGTCAATATCTCCATGACTGTAGGACTGATTTTCACTAAAATTGGCAATTTTATTGAAAACAGACAGATGTTCATGCTGTTATATTGTAACTGCACAAAGCTTGCTAATTTTAAATTTTTAAACACGCTCAGGGGCCGTTTTTTGTGGACACAGTGTATATGTACATTTCTTTACAGAAGCTAACGGGTTGATCTCCAATCAGCCAGAGCCACCAACAATCAGCAACAAAACTTAAAATGCAAAAAACGAACAATACAAAACGTAAAGCAATATATGATTCAAAAAGTTGCTCTTTTCTAGACTGTATGTGTGGATCCATGCAAACATGATGATACATGGGAAAAGGTTCAGACAACAAGCAGACATGCAAGCCTCCAAATATTAACTCAAAGCAGTTAACAAACAGAAAAAAAACAAAAAGAAGCGTACTAGCTTGACTGCAAACTGACTCTACACTGCCTATCAAAGCGGGTTAAATTAGTGAAAATTGAAGGGTGCAACCTACTACAGCTGTAAAGCTGTAAAGCTGCAAAGATGGCTTCAATGATAATGCATTAAACAACAACAACAACATTTAAGTTATTTGACAAAAGGCCACGGATGGTTGAACTGTATTAGCCAGCCACATCACCCTTTGCGGCAACGAATGCACTCGTCCCCCACGGGTGATAATGCTACCACAGCGCCGGTGGCAGACAAGCGCATTTGCCGCTGCGAGGTGTGACAAGTCGGCCAGCATGACCTTTCCCCAATGAATTGCCCTTTGTACAGGGCGATCTGGACCCCATCTAATACATGGTTCCTTGGGCCCACCGAGTCCACAACCTAAGTGGCATCGCGATGCATTCAGCCGTTTTTGTAGGGTTCACTAAATGTGACAGACAGACCACGCTACTCCACCTGTAACAACAGGCCGCATCTACTTACGTAGTACTGTGATGCAACCTAATAATATTCATTTTTTGCAATCATACTACTACTATTACTACTTCCGTTTAATGGCCTTTTTTCCAGGACAACCTGGGTAAGCCGGCACCAGAAAGGTAAACCACTCTGGATTTTACTGGACCAAGAGATGATGTGGTGGCCGTGGCATCAGCTGGACCACATGCAAATCATTTGCACCTCACTCCAGACAGATAACCATGCGTCCCCCAGACAGCATCCATTATGTCAGCTGAAATCATTTGAAAATCACAGAGTGCAGTTTATTTTCATTTACAAGTGTGAGACTCAAAACTGCTACAACAGTAAATTAAAACGGTTAGATACAGGAAAGTGAAACTGTCAAACTGCTACACTAAAGAACGTGTTACAACTACAACTAGTAAGCCGCAGTGTAAAACAACTACCATATAACAAATAATGGAATTTACTTTTTGCAATGTGTCGACCTGCACTTTTGCAGTCACTGGCGATCGACTCCGACTTCTTTATACCGATGCTGAAGTTTGTCCGCTGGTTTGGTATCAACCCAGACTTCAGTCGGGCAATCGTTAATGACACCTTGCCCATTAAAGTCTGTAACATGAATGCAAAATGTGAACAAGAATGGAGAAAACACACATTATAATGTTCACTAACTTTCTGCCATTTCAATTACGACTTATAATCTTCTGACTTTAATACCAATTCCACACCACCAGCAATACGACACCAATGACCTATAAGATACACACACGCACACACTAGAAGAAAATTATGTGTACAAGATGTTAGTGAAAAGTCACTATACAGTAATTACACAGGGTGTGCAAAAAAACAAGGCCACTGCCCACCGTCAGTCAAAAAAGGCACCAAGCATTTCTCAAGGTAGAGTAGCAGCACATTCAAGCTATGGCGGGGTCTTTAATGATGAGTTTATTATAAATTTACCGCCGAGTCGAACGGCAATTGATTGACTGAGTAATGATTTTACGTCCCACTCGACACAAAATAGGTCATTTCGGAGATGTTCCCCAAGCCACTCTCTTGGGTTGGTATGGGAACACTACACCTAACACAACAAAAGCACACAATCACTAATAAAAAGAAATGTACCACAACACAAAATAAACACAAAAGGCTCCAGAAAGGGGGCTGACGGTCATCGCCACGTGACCTTGACCTTGGATTGGGTCAAGGTCATATCAGCATGTACAATACATGTAGGACTACCAGCATACCCGACCATGTGACTCTAGCCTCAAGCAATACGGAAATATGGCCCTTTGAAAGTCCTGTAATATAGACATTCTGTGAAGCTTAAAGTCATGTGATAGCTTACTGAGAAGGAAATTCAAAAATCAGGCTCCGACATGCTGCAGACTACGTCCCATATTATCACAATCAACCATTAGTTTTGAGCTCCACGCCAAAAAGGCGGAGGAGATAGACCTGGAAAGTGCAGTTTTCAGAACTTCAGAAGCTCAGTGACCTTGATCTTGACCTTGGATTGGATCGAAATCAACCTAGTATGCATATCTGGTCGAGGCATATCCACACACCGACACAGACACACATACACACACAACCATTTTAAGGCCCTTTTTCCGGGACTACCAGGGTGAGCCGGTGCCAGAAGAAATCTTCTTCTGGACTATATGGTGCAAGCAGAGATATCAGAGGCAGACACACCAACAATCTGGCTGAGCGCCATTCCATCTGGACTAATCAGCGACCCACCTCCTTCATCCCCCCATTTTTACGCTGGATGCCCTTCCTACTACAACCCTCCCAATTTATCCTGGCTTGGGACAGGCACCAAATATGCTGGCTTGCATACCCAGTGGCTTGGCTTACCCACACATCCAATTAGATCGAAATCGGAAAAAAAAACTTTTCGTGGACAGACGGACACAGACGGACATATGTACGTACGTACGGACGACGGACGGATGATCGGACAGACCAGAGTTCCAATTTAGTAGGTCATCACTGGGCAATGACCTAAAAACTAAAGATAGGTTTAGTCGCTTTTTACGACATCCGGCCTGCAAACAGAGAGGTCCTATTCTTATTTTGGCACTTCATAATTTGTCATTCACTTACTTACTTAGACACTCAACCACTTACTTACAGCCCCAGGACCCACACAGGGCAAGTCTGATGGCAAAAGAATTTTCGTGAAGCTACAGGCAAAAGTACAGTGATCCCTTTTTGACTTACAATAGCCAATGGCTCATTCTTGTGTCACCCTGTATACGTAATTGCATATACAGTCTCGTCACAAGCAACATACTGATGTACATGTACCTTTAATAAAGCGGCTGCAAACTCTTGCGTAGCAGTTGACACGTCCTCGCCATTGACCTTTATTATCTGGTCACCAGGAGCTAATCGGCCGTCAGATTCAGCAACACCACCTCGTACCTAACACGCACATGAAATGACACAATACTGATGTGTAGCAAACGTGACAACAAATGCGTCCATTTAGTTTGTGCATAGCGGCTCAACGCTGTCATTCTTATTAGCAGCAGTTCATACATGAACCGATTTGAAGTTTTAACCATTTTCTACTAAAAAAACAGAATTAACACACAGACCTATTAACAAAATAAATAAAAACTACCAACATAAGCATATGTTACTATTCCAGAAAATAAAGAACATATCTACTCAACTCTAAAGCTTTAACACAAAACAGTCAAAGATGAAGAGCATACAGCACCGCCACCACGGGTGCAACTTTGTATGTGACATTGGTGACATGTCACCACAACTTTTGAATGTGGTGGTGACTGTCACCGCCACTTTTTAAAGTGAAATCTGAAAATTTTGAAGCACAGTTTGCATCGGTTTCACAACACTTCAGGCACAGCCATGCAAGGTCACAGACTTGTGTCAGTCATGGAGATTATTTTTACTTACTTGCTGTTTCAGTGACGCCTCTGACGTCACTAACTACGCAATTCAGCAGCACGACACTCCAGCAACAGAAATTTGTGCGTAAATGGCATTTCTATGTGACTTCCAAAATTACAGAAACAGTCACGAAAGTGATAATTGTCGCCACCAGTGACTATTTCCAGGCCAAAAGTGCATAAAAATCAATTTGCGCCCCCGGCCCTGCTGGGG
>Ga0209459_10000379_pt1 | contig 11708 bp, 10 predicted proteins | sample WorMetG1aBELIZE1_FD_187419 | JGI IMG/M metagenome (GOLD analysis project Ga0209459, IMG submission 187419) | Marine gutless worms symbiont microbial communities from Max Planck institute for Marine Microbiology, Germany - Inanidrilus... ...
ACGTAGGCGAACGCCAACGGGTTTACAGCCCGTCCCCTTTAGCCACTCGGGCACCCCTCCGGAACGCCGCCGACGCCGGCGGAACAAGGCCTGGAAATATGGTTTTTTGCCGTCCCTTGTCAACATCCAAAAAAAACAACGACATACGCCCTTCCCCGACCCCGTGAGCAGGCGCGGAAAGGGTTGCCGTAGCCAACTTTCCGCCGATGTTAGGCCCGGATATGGCTAAGCGCAACCGGCGAATGGCGGCGCGCGGACATGGGCGCCGAGACGGCGGCCAGCGCGATGGCGCGGTGTGGATCTACGGCCTGCACGCGGCGCTCGCCGCGGCGGCCAATCCCCGGCGCGCCTGCCGGCGGCTGGTGGCGACGGAGGCGGTTGCCGACCGGCTCACCGACGCCGCGGGCGAAAGCGGCGCCGAACGCCCAGCGACCGAGGTCATGGACCGACGGGATTTGGAGGCGCTGTTGCCGCCCGGCGCCGTCCATCAGGGGCTGGCCGTGCTCGCCGATCCCCTCGCCGAGGACGTACTCGAAGACATCCTGGAAACCGATGCCGACGAATCGCGGGGGCCCGTCGTCGTCCTCGATCAGGCGACCGATCCCCGCAACGTCGGCGCGGTGATGCGTTCCGCCGCCGCCTTCGGCGCCGCCGCCGTCGTCGTCCAGGACCGCCACGCCCCCGAGGCCACCGGCGCGCTGGCCAAGGCGGCGTCGGGCGCGCTGGAGATGGTGCCGCTGGTCCGCGCCACCAACATCGCTCGCATCCTCCGCACGTTGCAGGACGCCGACTATTGGTGCATCGGCTTCGATGCCGATGCCGAGGCACCGCTGGCCGACTCCCTCCCGGCCGGCCCCGTCGCCCTGGTGCTGGGGGCCGAAGGCGCGGGCCTGCGCCGGCTGGTGCGCGAGACCTGCGATGCGCTGGTGCGCATTCCCATCACCGATGTCGAGAGCCTCAACGTCTCCGTCGCCGCCGCCATCGCGCTCTACGAAGTCACGCGCGGACGTCCGTGAGTTCGGTGCCCGGTTCGCCATGCTCCGACACGACGCTCTCGCGCCTGCTCAGCATGAGGGTGTGGTTTGGGCCAACGCGTCCCCTCATCCTGAGCAACGTCGAAGGATGTGCAGCGGCGCAACCGCCTGTCGAAGGACGTCCCGCCGCACAAGGAGGGTCGCGCCACCGCTTGTCGCTCCCGGGCGCCCGCGATATCGTTCGGTGCCCGCCCGAGGCGCGCCGTGCCGGATTAGCTCAGTTGGTAGAGCGGCTGATTTGTAATCAGTAGGTCGCGGGTTCGAATCCTGCATCCGGCACCATTTCCCGCCGCCGCCACGCCGGCTCAGATCGGGCAGTCCTTCGGAAACACCGGCTTGCGCTTTTCCTGATACGACTTCAGACCTTCCCGCGCTTCTTCGCCGGCGAAGCCGAGGATCTCCAGCGCCGTCGAGGTGTCGAAGGTCGGGCCGGCCGCGCGCAGCCAGTTGTTGAGGGAGTACTTGGTCCAGCGGAGCGCGCTTTGCGCGCCGTCGGCGAGGTCGGCGGCGATCTCCAGGGCCGTCTGCTGCAACTCGTCGTCCTCGACGCACAGGGAAACGAGGCCGATGCGCTCCGCCTCCTCCCCCGTCAGCCGCTTGCAGGTCAGCAGGCAGTACTTGGCCTTGGCCATGCCGCAGAGCAGCGGCCAGATGATGCAGGCGGCATCGCCCGCCGCGACACCGAGGCGCGTGTGCCCGTCGACGATCCGCGCCGCCTTGCCGGCGACGGAGATGTCGGCGAGCAGGCCGACGACGAGGCCGGCGCCGACCGCCGGGCCGTTGATCGCCGAGATGATCACCTTGTTGCAGTTGATGATGTTGTAGACGAGGTCGCGCGCCTCCTTCCAGGTCTGCAGGCGGGTGCGCGGATCGTCGATGATCTTCTCGATCATGTCGAAATCGCCGCCGGCGGAAAAGGCCGTCCCGGCGCCGGTGACGATCACCGAGCGCACGCTCTCGTCGGCGTCGATCTCGGGCCAGATGTAGGTGAGCTGCCGGTGGCCCTCCTCGTCGAGGGAATTGAAGGTCTGCGGCTTGTCGAAGGTGATCCTGAGGATGCCATCGGCTGGCCGCTCGATCCTCAGTTGGTCGAACGGTGCGTATCGGTCGGACATGGGTTCGGTCCTCTGCGGTGTCGGCCCGTCGGTTCGGAACCGGTATAGCGAATTCGGGGACGGGACGCGCTCTAGACTTCGAACGGGATGCTTCGGGTTTAGCTTGAGCAGCCCTTTTCAGAACGAAGCGCCCGGAGTTGATCGCGCCTCTCCATGCCGGAGGCTTCCGCCGCATCCCCTTCCATCACATTGCCGATTCCGAAGTCGCCCAGGAACCCAAGGACATGAGCGCCCGTGAGTTCCCGTCGCTGTCGCTGGATGTCCTCGATGAAGTACGGCGCTGCTACCTTAGCGGGAGGCGGCAAAAAGAAAACCCCGCCTGAAGATGGGGCCAGTTGGAAAGGGACGTTGCGCCGCGCCCGTTGTCGGCCCGGTGGCTCCCCACCGGTATAGCGGATTCCGGGAGTGGACGACCAGAAGCCTGCTGACGAGCGAACCCGGTTGATTGACCTCGTACTTCGAGACGCTTCGCTCCTCAGCATGAGGTCAATCATGCCAGCAGCATGCCTCATCCTGAGCAGGCCCAGCGGGCTGTGTCGAAGGACGAGGCAAGCCCCGGGTACCGCTTTTTCTGCAGCCCGCTGACTGGATGGCGTCAGGACGCGGCGGTGTAGGCGTCCCAGATCAGCTTCGCCGTGGCCACGTCCTCGCAGGCCATGCCGACGGAATCGAAGATCACCGTGCTGCCGGGCTCGATCGCTTTGCGGCCCGAGAGGAGCTCGCCGGCCTCGGCGAAGATCGCCGCCCCCGAGCCGCGCAGGTTCCCCGATTCGCTCGACGTGCCGCTCCAGGATTCGACGATGACGACGTTGGTCATCGCCGCGTCGTCCAGCTCGCGGCTATCGACCGTGTTCCAGCCGACGGCGGCGACGACCGCGCCCGGTTTCAGCCAGGCGCCCTCCAGGACCGGCGTCTTGCTCGCCGTCGCGGTGACCACCACGTCGGCGCCGCGCGCCGCCTCTTCGGCGGACATCGCCCGCCCGCCGACCGCCTCGGCAAAGGCCTCCGCCTTTTCCGTCGTCCGGCCCCAGACCCGGATCTCATCGAAGGCCTGAAGATGGGTCATCGCCGCGACGTGGACGTGGGCTTGGACGCCGGTGCCGAGAACGGCGAGCACACGGGCGTCGGGGGCAATGGTCTTCCTGACCACGGCGGCGGACACCGATGCGGTGCGCATCTCGGTGATCAGCCGACCGTCCATGGTGACCATCAGCTGGCCCGTCGCGGGATCGAACAGCTGGATCACCGCGAGATGGGTCGGCAGGCCGCGGTCCGCGTTGCCGGGATAGAAGGTGACGATCTTCAGGCCGACCGCCTCGCCGACCGCCGGCATGGCGCCAAAGAACCCGCCATGCGCCTCGACCGGGATGATCTTGCGGTCGGGCTGGCTGACCCTGCCCTCGGAATAGGCCACCAGCGTCCGCTCCATGGCCGGGATCAAGCTGTCGAAGCTCAGGAACCGGCCGACCGTGGCCTCGTCGAGGACCGGTGGTGCGGAGCTTTGTACGTCGGGCATGGCTGCCTCCCTTATTATTGCGGGCGATTACCGCCGCTCTGAAGTCGAGGAAGTCCACGAATGCTACGAATTCTTCCTCGAACGATCGACCGAAGATAAACCACACCGTTTCCAATCAATCCAAGGCCCGGAGAGTTTCTCGCTTTGTGTCCAGATACTGGGTGTAGGCAAACCGCGGACCGCCGATAGCTAAGTGTCGAAAATGGACCCGAAAAGCAAGCCAACCAAAAAGACGGACAAGTACCCGTGCATGAGGGCTATTACCCTCGAAGCAAATGCCGTGGAATGGCTTGTACTCAAGAGCGTTGAGCCTTTCCACCTCGAAGCAAGTGCTTTCTTCCACCATTTCACGTATCGAGAACCTTATGTCGTCTAGTTGCGGTGCGTTCTCGTACACTGCTGTTCCCAAGTGACACGCAATGAACTCATAGCCGATCTTTAGTGGCACTAGCGGGCTCATCAGGCTGCTGTCTCCTAAGTCCGGCCTTAAACTCTCGACACTCCATTTGACAATTTCTAACCCAGGCACCAGTGTCACTTTCTGATTCTCGGGAGCGTCCTCGAACTCTCGCATAGCGTTGGCAATCGGCGTCTCGCCGACACCAGATTTCAGAAGAATAGTGTTTATGGACTTTCGAGCCTGTTTTGTGGGCTGAATGAGCGAACCGTCCTCAGCCATTCTTGATCTAATTTGAAGCTGTCCCCGGCGTATCTGCCCCCGTTCGGTTCCGCCCGGACCATCAGCGAGAACCTTCTGACCTTCCGAAAGCCTGCGTGAAAGGTCACTCGAGATTTCTGATTTCAGATGGCCAACCGCTATCCGAATGGATGGATCGGCCTTCGCTTCGGATTCACAATTGGCCCCTACGGTCGAGTTGCATTTCCTGCATAGAAACGAACACACAAGGTTACCGCCGAGCGCCTGGGGGATCAGATGCTCATCCGACAGCGGCGTCTCCTTTAAACAGAGTATGCATTTCGTTCCGGGCCAGGGTATGTGCATAGAGCTCGATGCTTCGCGCGCAGCTAAGTGCAATAAATCGTTACTGTTTCTACCCGGTCAGGTGCGTATTTCGGTTATCTTTGCTTTTCCTGATCTGCCCGTAGGAGTATGCACAGGGAGAACCAGCGCGTCGCGAATTTGTCGAGGCGGTCACGAGTTCGTCATCGGCCGGACTTGCTCAGTTGGTTGTGGGGCTAATTCGGTGGCAACAGGTCGTGAGTCCAAATCCCGCATCCGCCGCCGTGTCGCGGCGTCGCCACACCCCACGCAAAAGGTCTGAACCTCACCCCCCGTTGATCCGCATTCTCCCGCTTCGGTTGTCGGAGCGGACTTAGCCCACTAACGTATCGCACTTGGCTCTATTAACGGGGAACGCGCACGCGCTTCTTTAAACTAGGAACCGTAAAACCATTCGCAATAAGACCGACGAACGATTTCCGAGATCGCGCAATGGTCTTCAACCGCAGTGATAACGAACCGCTGAAGGCGTCCCGCATTTGAACTCTCCCAAAACGTATGATTTCGACGTCAGCGTTTGCGACGTGCTGGACAAGGAAAGCCTCCAAGCGTTCCGCGAGAAGCACCAGCAATGGCGTTCCTGGATGCGTTTCGATCCGGAACATTCGGTCTGGAAGCAGATCGGCAAAATGCTTTGGAACGATGTAGTGTTTCGGAGCATCAACGAGGCGCGGCGCTTGGCAATGGAGAACCATTGGTCCGCGGCATGCTTAAACGGCCCTCTCGCACGCTTCATCGACCACGGGTACGTGGTGTCGCAGGTTCTCTCCGTGCGCCGCCTGACAGACCGGCCGCACAAAGGTACTCGCCCCGGGAGGCAGGTCGTATCACTGGGGCGAGTCCTCGACGACCTGACGACGCATCGACAACTGATCACACGTGAACACTACGTGGCGCACGACGGACTCCCCTATGACTTCGAAGCCGTTCGTGATCGGTTTTTCGAAGCAGCAGCACGAGCGGGCGGCGTGCAGCCCGACTACCTCGACACAAAAGGCCCTAACGCGTTTGACATGGCGCGAACGTGCCACGAAAGCTTCGACCGACTATCCGGCGTATCAGCAGAGAACCGCAGGCGCAACGATCTCATCCGTCCCGAGGTACTTGAGGCGCTGAGCGCAGCTATCGACAAAAGCGGATATGGGGATGTGGTCGAATATGGGAACAAGTTCATCGCACATGCGGCGGATGAGCATTCTCGATCCTCTCTCTCGGAGGATCAGCGGGGAATAACACTTCAGAAGATCACCGAGTGTTACATGTCCTTGTGCCAAGTGGCTCAAGCCATTTCGTCAATCGTCCTTTGGGACTGCTCTCACGGCCTCGTTCCGACGCCACAGTATGATCCGTTTGAGCATCTCGACGAGCCGTGGCTACCGAGAGAAGGCGTCGTCAGTCTCATCGAAATCAGAAAAGAACTTGTCGCGAATGTCGAAGCTTGGACCGGCGGCGATCAATGGGACGGATTCCTTCGGTCAATAACCGATCCACCGGCCGCTGCAGAAAAAACCAAACCATGAGCCCCGCCAACGTGTCACCCGAGGTTAGGTTCAAGCGTCTTACGCGTTCGAATTGGCGTGACCACGATCCGACGGGGCGGCACCTCATCTGCATCGATCCGAAGGGCACAGAATATTCGCTTACGGGCGACGGGTGGGTTGACATCATCATGAAGCCGCAGTTGGTCCCGGAGGTTCCCCTTGATGTCGCAGAGTTATTCGAAGCCGCTCGCGGCGCCCTCTGTTATGGCTACTATTTCTACCCACTCTACACTTTGGGCACCGATCAGCTTTTTCGTGCCGGCGAAGCCGCCGTGGCTCACCGATGCAAAGAACTAGAAGCACCTCGCAAGTGGGGAATTCTGGACAAGCGCCTAAAATGGTTGCGTGCAAGCAACGTCATTTCGGAAGAGGTCTACCAACGATTCGACGCCGGACGCCGCCTCAGAAACACATCTTCCCATGCGACGTCGCAACATATCTTTGATCAGTCTTGGGCTGTCGGATCGGTGGGCACTACGGCTGAGTTGATCAACGCGTTATGGTGCACTGGGCCGATATAACTCAGCAGCAGAGCGCGCAAATCGACTCTCGTCGATCGCCAACTCAAATCCGTTGACCCGCACCATATCGCCAGTGAAGCCCTTTCCTCCGATGACCGACTGGTAACACCCCCCCGTTGATCCGCTTTGCCTCCGCGTGCGTAGTATCGACGCATTCGGAGGAGACATATGCCGTTCGATACTTTTTCACCGTCGGGCCCGCTCAACGTCGCCGTCATCGGCACCGGCATCGCCGGGATGTCGGCGGCGTGGCTTTTGGACAAGGGCCACACCGTTACCGTTTACGAGAAGAACGGCCGCGTCGGCGGCCATTCCAACACCGTCGAGGCGCCGGGGCCGCACGGTCCCGTGCCCGTGGACACCGGGTTCATCGTCTACAACCCGATGAACTATCCCAACCTGGTGGCGCTGTTCGACCACCTGGGCGTGCCGACCAAGCCCAGCGACATGTCCTTCGGCGCCTCCATCGACGACGGCGCCGTGGAGTACGGCAGCGCCGGGCTGTTCGCCCAAAAGCGCAACATCGTGCGGCCGCGGTTCTGGCGCATGCTCCGCGACATCCTCAGGTTCTACCGCGAGGCGCCGGGGTTCCTGAACTCGCCCGGCGACCACCATCTGAGCCTCGGCGAATACATCGACCGCGGGGCCTATTCCGAGTCGTTCGTCTATGACCACCTGCTGCCCATGGGCGCGGCGATCTGGTCGACGCCGGTCGCCGACATGCGCGACTATCCGGCCGCCGCGTTCCTCAATTTCTGCAAGAACCACTGCCTGTTGCAGGTCAATAACCGGCCGCTGTGGCGCACCGTCGACGGCGGCAGCCGCGAATACGTGCGGCGCCTCACCGCGCCCTACGCCGAGCGCATCGTCACCGAGGCGGAGATCCGCGCCGTCCGGCGGCTGCCCTCGGGCGTCGTCATCGAGCACGCCGACGGCACGCAGGCGGCCTACGATCACGTGGTCATCGCCACCCACGCCGACGAGGCGCTGGCGCTGCTGGGGGATGCCGATGCCGACGAGCGCGCCATCCTCGGCTCGTTCGGCTACACCAAGAATCTGGCGCTGCTGCACCAGGACGAGACCCTGATGCCGAAGCGCCGGGCCGCGTGGTCGAGCTGGAACTACATGAGCGGCCAGGGCTCGGATGGATCGGCCAGCGTCTGCGTCACCTACTGGATGAACCGGCTGCAGGGCCTGCCCGACCATACGCCGCTGTTCGTCACCCTCAATCCCCACCGCGCGCCGGCGGCCGGCAAGACACTCAGGCAGTTCCTCTACAACCACCCGACCTTCGATCGCCGCGCGATCGCCGCGCAGCGCGAGCTTCCCCGCATCCAGGGCCAGCGCCGCACCTGGTTCTGCGGCAGCTACTGCGGCCACGGTTTCCACGAGGACGCCCTGCAGGCCGGCCTCACCGTCGCCGAGGCCATCGGCGGCATCGCCCGGCCGTGGACGGTGGACGGCGCCTCCGACCGGCTCGCCGCGCCGTTCACCGCCGAAATGCAGGCGGCGGCGTGATGACGGACGTGTCGGCCCTCTACTTCGGCGAGGTGCTACACCAGCGACTGAAACCCCGCCGCCACCGGCTGCACTACCGCGTCTTTTCCATGCTGCTGGACCTGGACGAGATCGACGGCCTCGCCCGCCGCTGCCGGCTGTTGTCGCGCAACCGCTTCAACCTGTTCAGCTTTTTCGACCGCGACCACGGGCCGGGAGACGGCACGCCGTTGCGGACCTGGGTCGAGGGGAACCTCGCCGACGCCGGCATCGAACTCGGCGGCGGGCCGATCCGGCTGCTGTGCTTTCCCCGCATGCTCGGCTACGTGTTCAACCCGTTGAGCGTCTACTTCTGCCACGCCCCGGAGGGCGCGCTCAGGGCGGTGATCTACGAAGTCAGGAACACCTTCGGCCAGCGCCACTCCTATCTGATCCCCATCGGCGCCGGCACGGGCGGCGCGGTCCATCAGAGCTGCGCGAAGGCCTTCTACGTCTCGCCGTTCAACAGCGTCGAGGGCGGCTACCGGTTCAGCGTCACGCCTCCCGACGCATCGCTGGCCATCGTCATCAACCAGTTCGACGACGAAGGGCCGCTGCTGAATGCCTGGTTGCGGGGCCACCGCGAAATGCTCGGCGATCGCATGCTGTTCACGGCGTTCTTGCGTTATCCGCTCATGACGGTGAAAGTTATTGTCGGCATTCATTGGGAGGCCCTGAAGCTCTGGCGGAAAGGATTGCGCATCATCCGCCGCCCGGCGCCTCCCGCCCATGCAGTGACCATCGTCGGTTCGTCCGCCGGCTAGAATAAGGGTCCGCCGCCATGGCCAATGCCAACAGGGAAGACCGCGCGGTCGCCTGCAGCCCGGACCTGCCGTCGGTCGGCCGTCTTTGGAACCGCCTTTTGCTCGACGTGGCGCGGACGCTCCAGGTCGGTCAGCTCCGCCTTCTGCTGCCCAACGGCGCGCTTCACCGCATCGAGGGCGCGTTGGCCGGCCCGCAGGCCACGCTGGTGCTGCGCAACGTGCGGCCGCTCAGAAAGCTGTTTTCGGGCGGCACGGTCGGCTTCGCCGAGGCCTTCATAGACGGGGATTGGGATACGCCCGACCTGCCGGCCCTGCTGACGCTCGCCCACACCAACGAACGCGCCATGGACAGCAACATCGAAGGCGTCTTCGGCAGCCGGTGGCTCAACCGGGTCCGCCACCTGTTGCGGGCCAACACGCGGGGCGGCAGCCGCCGCAACATCGCCTACCACTACGACCTCGGAAACGCTTTTTACGCGCCGTGGCTCGATCCGAGCATGACCTATTCTTCGGCGCTGTTCGACAGCCCCGGACAGAACCTCGAGGACGCACAGCTCAACAAATACCGCCGCCTCGCCGGCACCCTCGATCTCAGACCCGGACACCACGTGCTGGAAATCGGCTGCGGTTGGGGCGCCTTCGCGATGATGGCGGCGCGCGAGTTCGGCTGCTCTGTCACCGCGCTGACGCTCTCGCACGAGCAACAGGACTTCGCCCGCCAGAAGATCTGGGAGGCCGGGCTCGCCGATCGCATCGATGTGCGGCTGCAGGACTACCGCGACGTCGACGGTACGTTCGACCGCATCGCGTCGGTGGAGATGTTCGAGGCTGTCAGCGAGAAGTACTGGCCGCACTATTTCGGCGCTGTCCGCAACCGACTGAAGTCGGACGGACTCGCCGCGATCCAGGTGATCACCATCGACGACGACCGATTCGCCAAATACCGGCGCGCCGCCGACTTCATCCAGACCTATATCTTCCCGGGCGGCATGCTGCCGTCGCCCAATGTGCTGGTCCGGCAGGTCGAGGCCGCGGGCCTCAAGGTGAGCGACTGGTTCACCTTCGGCGAGTCGTACGCCGAGACGTTGGCCCGGTGGCGGCGGACTTTCGATGACGCCTGGCTGGCCATCGCGTCGCTCGGCTTCGACGAGCGGTTCCGCCGCATGTGGACGTTCTACCTGTCCTATTGCGAGGTGAGCTTCCGCACCGGCACCACCGACGTGGCGCAGATCCAGATCCGCCACGCCTGACACCGAGCCCATCGACGCCCGTTAGGCCGATGACCCGGTCCTCCCTCCTGTTCTACGCCCTGCCGGCGCTGGCCTTGGCCATGCCGACGCTGCCGGTCTACGTCTATCTGCCGGCCTTCTATGCCGAGACCGTGGGGCTCGGGCTGGCGGCGACCGGCGCGGCATTGCTGGTCGCCCGCATCCTCGACGTCGTCACCGATCCGCTGATCGGTTTCGCCAGCGACCGCTTGCGCCTGCCGGGAGGACGCCGCAAGCCCTGGATCGCCGCCGGCGCGGTGCTCGCCGCCCTCGCGCTGGTGCAGATCTTCCAGCCGCCCGAGACCGCGTCCTTCACCCATCTCGCCGTCTGGGCCGTCGTCCTCTATCTCGGCTGGACCCTGGTCGCCGTCCCCTATACCGCCTGGGGCGCCGAACTCTCGGGCGACTATCACGGCCGCGCCCGTATCACCGGCGCCCGCGAGGCGGCGATGGTGGTCGGGATCGTCCTCGCCGGCAGCGTCCCGGCCCTCGCCGTGTCCCAGGGCGCCACGGAGCGCGACAGCCTTGCCATGGTCGCCTGGATCGCCATCGCCGTCGGCGCGCCGACCATCGTCCTGCTGCTGTGGCGGGTGCCGGAACCGCCGCGGCCATTGTCTTCCCGACGCCTCACCTCACAGGGATTCCACGCCTGGGCGCATTTGTTCCGCAACAAGCCTTTCGTGCGGCTGCTGACCGCGTGGTTCATCAACGGGCTGGCCAACGGCATCCCGGCGGTGCTGTTCCCGCTCTATCTCGACCACGGCCTGCAGGCGTCGCCCGTCGAGCGGAACGTGCTGATTCTCGTCTATTTCCTCGCCGGCGTCGGCGCCATTCCGCTGTGGCTGCGGATCAGCCGCCACAGCGGCAAGCACCGCACCTGGTGCGCGGCGATGATCCTCGCCTGCGCCGCGTTCATCTGGGTGCCGCTCCTCGGACCCGGCGACATCGGGCCGTTCCTGGTTATCTGTGTGGTCACCGGCATGGCACTGGGGGCAGACCTCAGCCTTCCGCCGGCCATGCAGGCGGACGTCGTCGATCTGGACACGCTGCGCACCGGCCGGCAGCGGGCGGGCCTGTTCTTCGCCATCTGGAGCATGGCAACCAAGCTGGCGCTGGCCTGCGCGGTGGGCTTGGCCTTCCCCGCCCTACAACTTGCCGGTTTCCGCGCCGGCGAGGTCAACCCGGCCAGCGCCTTGCTGGCGCTGGCGGTGATCTATGCCGCCGTTCCCACCGTACTCAAATGTGTGGCGATCGCGATCGTCTGGCGTCACCCGATCACGGCGCGGCGGCAAGCGATCCTGGCTGTGTGAAAACGCGAATACGTTTAGGATTCCCGTGCAGTCTTTGCGGGGGATCGGATGAAGCGTTTTGTAGAAGGGGTGGCACGGGACC
>Ga0209459_10000389_pt1 | contig 11519 bp, 9 predicted proteins | sample WorMetG1aBELIZE1_FD_187419 | JGI IMG/M metagenome (GOLD analysis project Ga0209459, IMG submission 187419) | Marine gutless worms symbiont microbial communities from Max Planck institute for Marine Microbiology, Germany - Inanidrilus... ...
GCGGACGTAGCGGGTGTGGCCGCCGACGCTGGCGATGGTCAGGCTGGCCACCGGCAGGACGAGGAACTTGGCCGAGTCCCAGAAGCCTTCCGTGCCGACGGTGCCCATGCCGCCGGCCGGCAGCACGCCGAGGACCACCGCGAACAGGATGATCAAGAGGAGCGCGAGCCAGAACGGCGGCACCGAGATGCCGGCGAAGGCTAGCATGTTGACGGCGGTGTCGAGGCGCGAGTACGGGCGGACGGCGGCGGCGATGCCGGCGGGGAGCGCGATGGCGATGGAGAACACGAAGGCGAATCCGAGGAGCGTCACCGTGTTGGCGAGCGCCGGACCGAGCACCTCGAGCACCGGCTTGGCATGCAGGCGCGAGTATCCGAGGTCGCCGGAGAGCGCCGCCGAGAGCCAGTTGCCGTAGCGTTCGACGATCGGCCGGTCGAGGCCGTAGAGGGTGCGCAGCCGCGCCGCGTCCTCCGAGGTGATCTTCGGATCGGCGCTGATCATCAGGTCGACCGGGTCGCCCGGCATCAGTCCGATCAGCCCGTAGATGACGAACGACATCACCGCCAGCACGAGGACGGACTGCAGCAATCTTTCGGCGAGAAAGCGCGTCATGGCGGGAACTATACAGGACGGGCGACGGGGCGACTCCCCGAAGCATGCTTCGACACGGCGCTCGCGCGCCTGCTCAGCATGAGGAATGGGGTATTGACCGGGATTTTCCCCTCATCCTGAGCAGCGGCGGAGCCGCATGTCGAAGGATGTCTTCACGCGCCATGCCGGCGGCAAGAGCTCATGCCGCGGTTCGGACCGTGCGCTTGATCTCGTCGCCGTACCGCTGCTCAGCGACGCCAAGGTCGTGGGCGGCCTGGAGATTGAGCCAGAACGTCGGCGATCTGCCGAAGCATCGCGCTAGCCGCAAGGCCGTTTCCGGAGAAACGCCTCGCTGGCCGCGGATGATCTCGCCGATACGGCTGGCCGGTACGCCCAGGTCGAGGGCGAGCCGGTCGGCGCTGATGCCGCGGGCTTCGATCTCCTCGGCGAGGACAGTTCCGGGGTGGGTAGGAATACGCATGGTGTCGGTCCTATCAAGCTCAATCCCGTGTGATAGTAGGCGGTCGCGCCGACCTGCGATCGGCGAAGCATCACACACGTAGGGGCGGGTTTCAAACCCGCCCCCGTGTCGTTTGCGGCGATCAGATGCACGCGTTCGCGGGATTGCGGGCGGGTCATAAACCGGCCCCTACGGAGTTGGTCGTTGGTGAACGGTGAAGGGACTCATTTTGCGTGCAATATGGTGCTTGACACCGAATTGCATCACCGCGGAAGGCGATTCGGTCCTTGTTAACCATTTTCCGGCAGAGTCCTCGCAACAAGACGGCCGGACCAACCGGCCCGCACCGCGCTCCTTGGCGGAACGGACGGGCTCCAGAATCGGAGCAGACAAAGAAAGCCAAGGAGGTTCAAGTGGTTAGCAGACGTTTTGCCCTTGCGGCCCTAGGGGTGGCCGCGGCATTGGGCCTTGCGCCGGCAACGGCAGGGGCGGTGCCCTTCAACCCCAGCGACTTCGATCTCATCAGTCCTAATCCGGTCAGCGGCCATTTCGCGGTGGATACCGACGCGTTGACGTTTGGCGGTTTTAGCGGCGAGGAGCGGGACGGCGTCGCCGTGTTCGCCCTGGCCGGCGGCAGCGGCCTCGGCAACCTGACGGTCACCGGCAGCCGGCCACTGGCGATCCTTTTCCAAGGTCTCGGCGGCGTCATGGGCACCATCGACATCAGCGGCGGTGACGGCATGGACGAGCCGGCACCCGGCTTCGGCGGGCCCGGCGGCCAGGGCGTCGCCGGCGGTTTCCACGGCGGCGGCGGGGTGTTCTCTCCCGGCGCCGACGGCGGCGGGCCTGGCGGCGGCGAAGGCGAGAACAGCATCGGCGGCGGTATCGCCAACTTCGGCGGTGCCGGCGGCGGCTTCGGCGGCCGTGGCGGCAACTCGGGCGGCATCGGCACGGCCCAGGGCGGCGACCCATACGGCGACCTGGCGCTGGCGCTCACGGGCGGCAGCGGCGGAGGCGGTGGGGGTGGCAAGTGCTGCTTCGCCACCGATGGCGGCGGCGCCCTCGAGATCGGCGCCAACGGCCTCCTGGTTCTGCTCGGCGCGATCATCGATGCCAGCGGCGGCGACGGTGGCCCCGGCCTGCAGGGCGGCGGCGGCGGTTCCGGCGGCGGCGTGCGGCCGCACGGGTTCAGCGTCGTCCTCAGTCCGGATGCGTTCATCGACGTCAGCGGCGACGACGGCGCGAAGTTCGGCGGCTGCGGTGGCGGCGGCCGGGTCCACATCGAGACCAACACCGGCGGCGTCTCGATCAACGCCGGCCTTATCAACACCAGTGCAGGTTTCGGCTGTTTCGATACGATCCACGAGGGCATCGTGTCTGGTGCCTCGTCCGATCAGATGGGATTGGCCCTCGCGCAAGCGTCGGCGTCGATACCGGAACCGGGCGGCGCGGCGGTGTTCGGCCTTGGCCTCGCCGGGGTGTTCGCCGCCGGGCGGCGGCGCACCGCCAAGCGGTAGACGTTCGCGGAAACACCCCGGTCCGCTCCCCGGCGGACCAACTCCACGGCCGTAGGGGCGGGTCCTTGGACCCGCCCCTACGCCGGCGCATACAGGCGCAGGAAGATCTTCGCGGCGCGCGTTGCGCGGGCTTCGATCCGGCCCTTCTTCGGTGATCCCAGAAGACCGAGGAGGCGTCGGACCTGGGTATCGCCGATCAGCAGACCGAGGAAGTCCTCCGCCGCTTGCGACGGCGAGTCCAGGCTCAATGTGCCGCGTCTGCGCTGCCGTTCGAGATAGCGGATGAACATCGGCAACGTCGCTTCGCGTCCCGCGCTCGATAGGATCTGTGCGAGGCTGGGATCGGACTGCGCCTCCGAGATTGCCGCGCGGTTGATCGCTACGGCGCTATCGCCCAGGAGCAATCGCAGCAACGCCTGGCCGAAGTCGACGAGCGCGCGTTCGACGCCGGCGTCGCCTTCGAGATGGTGTTGCAGCACGGCCTGCACGGATCGCGCATTCCGGACGATCACTGCCTCGAAGAGACCCCGCTTGTCGCCGAACCAAGCGTAGAGGGTTTCCTTCGACGCCGACGCGTGCGTGGCGATCTCGAGCATGCTGGCGTCCCGATATCCCCTTTCCGAGAGAACTTCGGTCGCGACGTTCAGTATCTCGTCACGACGCTTGTCGCGTGTTGCAGCCTTCATGCCTGGAGTCCCACCATACGAGTCCTTGACATGAACCGTACCAATCAGTACGGATAATCACAAGTGTACCGATGGGTACGGATAACCATTGGAGAGAGGTCATGCTGGAGTCTGACAGCTCTGCACGCCCCAACAGCGATCCCGCAAGCGCCGCCATTCTGGTTCTGCTCACGCTCACCGGCGTGATGCTGCTTGCGCTCTTTTCGCGAACGGCGCCTCATCCGCCCCTCGACGTGCCGCCCTTCGCGCTCGGACCGTTCCTCGGAGCCTCGTTGGCGATTGGCGCCGCGGCATACCACCTGCTGTGCCGTGGTGCGCGTATCGGCGGCGTGATTGCGGTTCTGTTTGCCCTCACGGCCTTGGTGTCCTTCGGGCCGCAGAAGTATTTCGTCCCCGAGTTCGATCGCATCTGGCCAGCCGTCATCGTCGCCCAGGCCGCCGTGATCGTGATCCTGGCCTGGAGTTTCCGTGCGTTCAGGAAGGAGAAAGAGACGCCCTGATCGGTTGTCGATCCGCCCCTACCGCGTCCGCCAGTTCTCGACCCAAAGGGTCGTCGGGTACTGGTGGCCGGTGGGCTCGACGCCGGTCAGCCACTTCGGCAGCACGTAGGGGTTGGCACGGAAGTAGAGGGGGATGACCGGCAGGTCGGTGGCGTAGAGATGCTGCAGGCGGCGCCACATTTGGCGGCGCTTGTCGCGGTCCAGCTCGACTTCGATCTCCTCGATCAGCGTGTCCATCTCCGGGTTGCGGTAGCCGAGATAGTTTTGGCCGGCCCAGTTGTTGTCCCGGGTTGGGATGTGCGCCGAGTGCAGCGCCGTCCGGGGCACGCTCTCGGGCGCGCTGATCCAGGCGTACATGGCCATCGCCGTGAACGCGCGTTCGGTGACCGTCTGGCCGAAGAACACCCTGGCAGGCTGGTTGCGGATGCGGACGTCGATGCCGAGGCGCTTCCACTGGCTCTGCAGCACCTGCTGCACCAGTTCGCGCGAGCGGTTGCCGGCGGTGGTCATGATCTCCAGGGTCAGCGGGTCGCCGTCGGCGTCGACGCGAACGCCGCGGACGACCCGGCTCCAGCCGGCCTCGCTCAACAACGCCGCAGCCTTCTTCGGGTCGTAGGCGTAGCGGGGAACGTCGTCGGCATAGACCCAATCGAGCGGGTTGACGCTGGAATCGGCGACCGGCTGGCGGCCGGCGAACAGCTTGGCGCTGATCGCCTCGCGGTCGAGCGCATAGATCAGCGCCTTGCGGATCCGCTCGTCGCCGAGGACCGGGTTGTCGAGGTTGAGATCGATGTGCTCGTAGATCAGCCCCGGCTTGTAGCGGATGGTGAAGCGGCGGCCGTGGCGGGCCTCGAAGGCCAGCGCCTGATCGATGGTCAGGCCCAGCTCGCCGGCGATCATGTCGATGGCGCCCGACAACAAATTCGCTTCGAGGGCGGCGGTATTCTCGATCACCCGGACGACGATGCGGCGGAACGCCGGCTTCCTGCCCCACCATTTCGGATTCGGCTCGAAGACCACGTGGGAGCCAGGTTCGACTTCCGAAATCAGATAAGGACCGAAGTAGAGGCCCTCGTTGGTCGTGTCGGTGTCGAAGGTGGTTCGGTTGCGGTACTCGACCGGGTTGGCGAACGGCTGCCGTTCGAGGTGCGCCGGCAACAGGTCGAAGGAATTGACGGCGTTGTATTCGAAGGTCAGGCGGTCGAAATGCAGGGTGAACGTGCGTTCGTCGACGGCGTCGATCTTGTAGAGGCTGCGGTAGAACTCCTTGGGAATGACACCGCTCTTGGGGTGGCGGCCGACCTTCCAGGTGAACATCACGTCGGCGGTGGTGATCGGCGTGCCGTCCCCCCAGACGGCGTCCGGGCGGATGGTGTAGGTGACCGCGATGCCGCGCTTGCCCTCGGGCGTGCGCTCGGGAACCGCGCCGCCGTTCTCGATGGTCGGCAGCTCGACACAGAGCATGCAGATCAGCTTCCAGTCCTTGTCGTAGACGGTGAGCGGCCGGCGCACCAGGCCGAGCACGTAGGACTTGGCGAGCATGGAATCGATGGACGGATGGAAGGTGGACGGGAACTGGGTGATGCCGATGACCAGCTCGTCCTTTGCCGCTTTCGCCGAGGAGGCGAAACCGGCAAGGATCAAGACGGTGGCGATCAACACTCGCAATCGCATCGGCAAGCCTCCCGTTCGGTTCGCGGCGCAGTCTACACCGCTCAGTTGGCGTGTCACGGTACGACGGCGGCGGCGTGCGGATAGGTCGATCGGCAGGTCACCAGCGGCACCGTTGTCGGGGCGGGTTTTAAACCCGCCCCTACGGTGTGTGAGGTGCTCGCTGTCCGGTCTGACGGGCTGCCGTCGGACGGGGTGTGGCGCTCAAGAGCCCAGGAGGTCGTCGGTGTCGGTGATGCCGGAGACGCCGAGGAGCTCGACCACGGTGCCGCCGGTCAGCGTGACGACCGAGTCAGTGGTGCCGTCGCCGTCGACGTCGGTCTCCTCGACGCCGGTGATGGCCGTGCCGTCGATCAGCGACAGCGCGTCGGCGCCGACGACAAAGTCGGTGATCCGGTCCGTGCCGTCTGCGGCGCCGAACACGAACAGGTCGTCGCCAAATCCGCCGGTGAGCAGGTCGTCGCCTTCACCGCCGTCGAGGGTGTCCTTGCCTGCGCCGCCATCCAGGGTGTCGGCGCCGCCGCGGCCTGTGAGACGGTCCTGGCCCTCGCCGCCGTCGAAATGGTTGCCGGCGTCGCTGCCGGCCATGGTGTCGGCCAGATCGGTGCCGATCACCGCTTCGATGCCGCGGACCGTTTCGGCGGTGCCGTCGACATCGGTGAGGGACCCGGCGGCCAGGTCGATGGTGATCCCCGGATCCGCCGTGCCGTCGGCATTGGGGTCGAAGACGACCGTGGAGGTGGAGATGACGAGCGCGTAGAACCCGTAGCTGGGGTAGAAAGGCATAGAGGTGATCGCACCGAACCATACGTCGTCGTAGGCGTAACCACCACTGGCATCGCCGGGCGGATCGTAGAGCAACTTGCCGGTGGCGGCTTCTTCGCTGAACTCCGGGGCCTGCCAGTCGATCTCGGCGTCCTCGGGCGCGTCCTCGTCGGTGAGGTCCAGTTCATCGACATCGTCGATGTCGTCCAGTCCACCGATGTCCTCGATCCCGCCGACATCGTCGCCGGCGGAGAAATCGAGGGTGTCGAACCCGGCGCCGCCAAGGTAGGCGTCGGCCCCGTCGCCGGCCAGCAGCAGGTCGTTGCCGGCTCCGCCGCTCACGATATCGTTGCCGTCGCCGCCGGACGCGGTGTCGGCGCCGGCGCCGGCGATGATCCGGTCGTTGTTCCCGCCGCCGTCCAGCCAGTCGTTCCCGGTGCCGCCGATCAGGACGTCGGCGCCCCAGCCGCCGGCGATGGTGTCGTCGCAGGCGCCGCCGGACACGGTATCGTCGCCGGAGCCGCCAGACAGCGTGTCGTCTCCGCCGCCGCCGCTGAGACCGTCGTTGCCACCACCGCCCGTCACGGTGTCGTTTCCGCCGTCGCCGGAGATCCGGTCGTTGTCGCCGCCACCATCGATCCGGTCATTGCCGGCGCCGCCGGTCAGGGTGTCGGCGCCGAAGCCACCACTCAGCACGTCGCTGCCGCCATTGCCGTAGAGGGAATCGGCTCCCGTGCCGCCGCTCAGCCCGTCGTTGCCGTCGCCACCGCTGAGCGTGTCGTTGCCGCCGCCGCCGAGCCGGTCGCCGCCGGCTCCGCCGCTCAGCAGATCGTTGCCGGCGCCGCCGTTGAGCAGGTCTTCGCCGCTGCCACCGTGAAGGCCGTCGTTTCCGGCGCCGCCGGCGATGCGGTCGTTGCCGGTGCCGCCCCAGGCTTCGTCGCCGCCGCCGCCGCCAATGATCATGTCGCGGCCGGCGTTGCCGAACAGGCGGTCATCGCCGCTGCCACCGGCGATGCGGTCGTTGCCGCCTCCGCCCCAGGCCGTGTCCGATCCCTCGCCACCGGAAAGCCGGTCATTGCCGGGACCGCCGATCAGGCTGTCGGCGCCGGCACCGCCGGAGATCGCGTCGTCGCCCAGCTCGCCATACAAAGTGTCGTTCCCGTCTCTGCCGGCCAGGCGGTCGCTGCCGTCGTTGCCGTCCAGCAGGTCGGCGCCGCCTTCGCCGGAGAGCACATTGGCGCCGTCATTGCCGGCGATCCGGTCGTCGTGGTCGCTGCCGATGACGTCCTCGATGGACGTGCCGTAGGCGATGGCGAAGTTGTAAAGGCCCTCCGAGTCGGTGAAGTAGCCCGGGCGCAGATCGATGTCGGTCGCCGCCGTTCGGCCGGAGAGATCGACGGTGTCGTGGCCGCCGCCGTCCCACAGCACCATGAACGGGTGGCCGTCGGCGTCGGTGTCCTTGAACAGCGAGAGGATGGTGTGCTCGCGATCGTTCTCGTACTCGACCGGGATTTCGGGGAGCGGCTCGCCGCTGGTCGGGTCCCAGTTCAGCGCGCTCTTGAGGCCGAGGGCGTAGCCGACGACCGAAACGAACACCTGGAAGGCGTGTTTGCCGGCCACCGGTGCTTCAAGGGTCTCGTCGGTCGTCGAGATCCACACCTCGCCGCTGGCGTCGGTGCCGGGAAAGCCGCCGAACCTGGCGATGCCGTCGCCGAGGTCGGCGCCGCCGAAGGTGATGTCGGCCTCCGCGGCCGAGGTCTCGACGAAGGTGACGTTGGCGACGGCGGCCCACGACGCCATGGCCTGCGCGGCGGCGGCGATCTGGGCGTCATTCAGCGGCGCGAAGGGTTCGGAAAGGTCGATCCCGGTGGAATCGTGCGACAGCAGCTCAGAGGTGAGGAACGCGTAGCCGACGGTCACCGCCTCGCCTAGCGCATCCGCCCACGAATGGCCGCTCATCAGGGCTTCGACGTAGTACGGTACGTCGGTCACAAACATCCCCCTCCGGCTGCCCACCTAGGACAGCCGCTGCTTGTGCACACCCTTTTGATTATCCCCTCGAACGTTCGTGTGCAGGTGCGAAGACCCTAAAGGCGGTTGTGTTCGGGAGTCCAGCGAAAGTTTGTTAAAAGACTCGCATTGCGCGTGTTTGGATATGGTCCCGATGCCGTCTAAACGAGGGAACTCGCCATCCCTCGAGGCTGATCAGCCTCCCGGCAGACGCGTCGCGCGGATCGCAATGCTCCTGAGAGCGGCTCTTAACAATGGGCTCAGATTAGACATTCCCCGATGATGCCGCGTCGGCCACGACGACCCGGCATCCCCGTGACGACCGTTCTGCGGGCGGCTCTAGCGCACGTTCAGTACGGAGGTGCGAGCGTGGCCCATGACCCCGAAGGCGACGCTGCCGATGAGGAAGCGCTTGATGCGTGATTTGCCGGAGTCCGAGACGACAATCAGCTTGTAGTCTGCGCCAATCTTGATGATCTGCTCGACGGGGTCGCCCGACCGAACCAATGCATCGGCAACGTCGATCCCGATGTCCTCAAGCGCGGCCTTTGCATCGGCAACCTGGCGTTCGACCACGCTGCGGTCCTCGTCATTGCGGACCACGGACAAGAGCGAGATCGGCGTCGCCAAGTGTTTGGCGAGCACCGCTGCGCGGCGTGCCGCATCCAAAGAGTGCGCTGAGCCGTCTATGCAGATCAGGCACTTCTCGTCATCTTGACCTTTCCGAGTGACGAGCGTCGAGCATGGCGCCAGCATCGCGACCTTCTGTGTAACCCCAGCATCCCAGAGAGGGCGGAAGTCACCCTGCCAGCGGTGCTGGGCGCCCAAGATGATCAGATTGTAGGGGCCGAGTTTGTACTGATCGAGGATGCCGCTCGCCGCGTCCGGGGCGGTCTTCAGCTTGAGGATGATGGTCTTCCCGCTCTCGTGGTGGTACTCGACTTTGTGGTCGCCGACCGGATCGCCTCTGACCTCGCTGTGGCTCGCCATGAAATGCCATTCTTCATCCATTCGCCCGAGCTCTATGAGCACCTCCAGCCCCTTCTTGAGGTGTTGAACGCTTGGCAGTTCCAGACCCCATTCCAGCATGTTCTCGCGGGCAACGTTCATCTGCAGGCCGCCGGTCCGCAGTCCCTGATCGAACGGCCGCACGAACAGCAGGATGATGTCGCATTCATCACCTCGGCCGATCTCGGCGGCGAATCGGAGGCCCTCGTATGACTCTTCGGAGCCGTCGATGCAGACAAGGATCCTGAAGCGGTTGCGCCTGCTTTCGCGGAGCGCCCGAAACTCCTCCTGGGCCTGCCGCTCCACCGCAGTCATACGTCGTCGAAAAATGGCCACGACCGTCCTCCGGCTGTGATCACACTCCGAGCAAGGGCTAGTACATCGCCGCCGCGATCAACATGACTGCGGTCGACATCAGGACCATTCGCCAGCCCGCGGTCAGGAAATCGCCGGTCTTCAGATAGCCGGCGGCAAAAACGATCGTGCACGCCGGGGTTCCCACCACCGTCAGGTAAGCGAACGACGAGGACACGGCGGTAATGAAGCCGATAACGATGGGGCTCTCGCCGGCAACGCTGGCTACCTTCAAGACGATCGGACCAAGTACCGCGACCGCTGCGCCGTTGGACATGGTGTTCGTCACGCCCGTGGTCAGAGCAGACACTGCCGCCCAAAGACCAATGCCGTGGTCGGCGCCGATCGGCGTCAACAGTGCAATAAAACTCTCAGCGATCCATTGGGCCGCGCCAGTGTCTTTCATTTGCACACCAAGCGAGATCGCTGCGGCGTAGAGTAGCACGACGCCCCAGTTGACGCCCGAGTTGACGTCCTCCCACTTGACCAGGCCCGAGATCAGAAAGGCCGCCGCGCCGAGAATCGCCACGGTGCCCATGCCAACCACCTCGGAGGCGAAGATCCAGCTCAGCAGAATCAGGACGAAAAACAGGATTGCCATCCAGTCCGCGGGGGCCATCGGTCCGTCTGATCTGACTTGCGCTCTGAGCTTGGCGACGGCTCGGTTGAGGCTTTTGTATTCGGGCTTGAAAGTGACAAACAGAATGAGGGTAACGAGCGGCAACTGCATCAGGAAGACCGGGTACGAGTACGCCATCCACCGGATGTAATCGACGAGAAAACGTCGCGTCTCGGGATCACCGGGGTCGAAAAAAACTCTTTCCAGTAGCCGATCATGATCGCGTTGCGGGCACCGCCAGAGGGAGTGCCGATGCCCGCCACCGAGCAGCCGTAACAGATGGAAAACAAGAGAACGGCAGCCAGGTTGCGGACTTTCTTTTTGTCGTCCGAGGTCAGCGTGATCAACGTGACGCCAACCGGCAGCATCATGGCCGCCACTGTATGTTCGCCAACAAACGAGGCGAGCACACCAGAGACGACAGAGATCCCAAGGCATATCCGGAAAGTTCGGGTCCCGGTCGTTCGAACGATCAGCCAGGCCAGGCGTTTGTCCAGTTTCTGTTTGACCACGGCCACCGCCAACATCAGCGAACCCATAATGAAGAGCACGGAGTCGCTCATCAGGCTCTTGGCCACCCGGGTCGAATCGATTCCAAGAAGCAGGATCTGAGCGGCGACAATCAACAATGCGACGGTCGGCAATGGCACCGGTTCGGTGACGAACAGAACGGTTGCGACGACCGACATGGTCAAAACGATCATGCCTTCGCGGCTTAGCCCTTCCGGCAACGGCAGGGTCAGCATCACGGCGCCGAGCGCGAAGGCGATGAAGAACCAGCGTGTTTCCCAAAAATAATAGAGATTGATCTGCGAGCGGATGATCAGCAGGCGCTGATACCCACGTCGCCGCACCCGCATAGACCAGGCAGGGGCAGGTTCATGCGCCTGAAGGCTGGCCCGGGCGAGACTCAGCTCTGTCACCGATTGCCTCCGTGCGGCAACTCCAAGCTAGATCATCTAATATTTCACAAATGGTCCCAAGAACCCACCTGCCCTTTGCTCTCGATTTCGGTCTGCTGGTTGCAATACGAAGGTTACGCGCACCATTTAAGACGGCAGTTCCCCGCAGCCTGAAAACCAGGGCCTCGCGGCGTCGGTCTTTGGCGCGTCGGGGATCGCCGATCCGTCGCCAGTGCCGCAAGCTCGGCGACCGACCGCGACCCTCACACTTCCCTTTGTTCGTCTCGGGGGCGGTTCATCGGACCCGCCGTTGTCTCTTTGCGCTCAAGCGTCTGGGATGGATCTTGGCCGTGTGAAAACGGTCGGGCGGATGCGCTTGTAGCTTGGTTGGCGTCGCTGGGCCTTGGGTTGCGCTGTTTTGGCGCGAAGTGGGGCC
>Ga0209459_10000391_pt1 | contig 11474 bp, 8 predicted proteins | sample WorMetG1aBELIZE1_FD_187419 | JGI IMG/M metagenome (GOLD analysis project Ga0209459, IMG submission 187419) | Marine gutless worms symbiont microbial communities from Max Planck institute for Marine Microbiology, Germany - Inanidrilus... ...
CACCAGCTACAAGTCGAGCACAGGACAGCGAAAGCACATCGGCCAAAGACCAATGCTCTACCGCTGGACCACGCAACCAAGGGGATAGCAGCTTCACCCCGGTCTGCCAGTGAGCTGGGCCTGCCACCAGCTACGCAGCCACAGCCTTCATTATGTGACTCAGCCAGCCAAGTGACTGGCACTCCTTGCTAGGACGTCACGCCACACCCTGCCGCTAAGGAATAGACATGACACGAGCCTGTTATGCTATTCTACTGCCACTCAGGCACACACATGGCCAGAGGGCCCATTACTGGGAAACATGATACCATCCACAAAACTGGAAGTACATAACATATTCCATTGTCGTCAGCAGGACTGATCCACACAGGGCTTCCGTTAAGCTTTTTGAGTTGGGCGTTCGTATTCCAGGGGGTCTGTTTTTGGGCGTACAGTACGCCGGGGGTGTCGATTTTCGGCGTTTTTGTACGCCAAGCCTTCCCACTTTCGGCGTAATTTTAGGCCTACTCGAAACGACGAAGATGTAGGCCTACACTGTATGTTTGAAAGTGTTAGGAGTTACATGAACGGCCGCTTTTTTGTGATCATTACGATAGAAAATTTAGGCTACTATCAAACCAAGCCGACTTCAAGCAAATTGTTTCACCCACAGACTTCTATTCAAAGAGTTTCTTTGCTGTTTGTTAGCATTAATCTGCCCTTTTACCGTTGCCATTACAGACTTTGCAATCAGTCAGTTGACTCTAGTAACATTGTGATATTTTAATGTCGTTGTTTACTGAATTTGTATAATTTTGATAGACTGAAAATTGCATTTAATGCCAATAAACTAAAAACTGAAACAAGGATAAGTAAGTATGCAAGAGTGAATTGAGTGATTATACACAGTACACTACTGACGGCCGATGGGTATATTTGATTCGCCATATTGAAACGCACAAATCATAACGAAAGTAATTCAGAGTGGTCATTAAACAGAATGCCGGCTAATTATTTTTCGGCGTACGTGTACGCCAGCCATTTTATTCTCGGAGTACACATACTCCGGGCCATCTAATTTAGGGTGTTTTGGCCAAAATTTCTGGCATATATTACTCCCGTACTCCAGTTAACGGAAGCCCTGGATCCATGGTTCCAGATGACACATACAGAAAATTTTGTGAATGTCATTTTTTACATATGCTAGCATACAGACATAGAGACAGACATGCTCATTGCATTACTTCTCACCCCTACCGGTGGCAAAGTAACAGCCATTTTACAGCCATTAAACTGGTTAACCTGAGTTAGCCAGCATAACCAGTTAAGAACTGGAGGATTTTGCTGGAGCAAAGTTTTGCTGCCACATGCTCTTGCTGATGGCAACTAGCACATTTGAGTTAGGGAGATGACACTACAGTTCTCCTCAACAGTGTTACCTATGCTGTCTCCGAACAATTGGAAAAAAATCAAAACAACACATATGAATAATCAACCATTGATTAAGCATTATCATTTTTTGTTACTTATATGCCCTTCTTCACATGTATGAGCTTATGAAAGCCTGAAAATGAAATAACGGATTAAAATTGTCAACTAGTGAAATCAAAGCATGTTATCTACCTCACAGACTACAAGAAAAAGCAGTGACATGCAGATATGATACGAAATATCGTCTAACATGCAATTTACATCTTCTGAATTTTACGTTATGACCTGTAATGGTTTGATTTTGTACAACGAACATTGACATAAGCGGAAATATGTTAGTGCGTGCGCCAAGCAACAGAGGCATGATTGACAGATAGCACAGAACCAGCAAGCAGCCACAAGACAAGATGTAAGTTGTACGACTCGCGGAGTCTTAACAAGCTCACGATTATACTACAGCGAGGAATCGACAGAAACAAAACCTGTAAATACTGCTCATGCTTCCATGCACACAACAAAATCAAGCAAAAATATCAATAAACTGCAAATTCACGACACTGCTTTGACAGCTGGTTGCTGATTGGAAGGATATCCAGCCCATAAATAACCTGTACCACTTGTCCCCAATTTCTCTCTGGAAAAAGTGAAGGAAGAAAACCGAGGAGAACTGGCTGACCCAGTTTCATCTGGAAAACACAGAGGTGCTGGTAAACTGACAAGAATCAAGAATGCTATAAACCACATGCAGCGAGATTACAACATACGCAACCAGCTCGTCTTCAGGCACCTAGTGGCAGAAACGAAACGCTACAAGACCAAAGACATAACAAAGACTCAAAAAAATAAAACTACAACTTGTTCCTGCAACATTATACAACATTCGGCTGCAACAAAAAATGCCACTGCACATGCAAGCAACTGAGCCGGCAAATATACACGCACCTTCTTCACGTGCCAATCCTGCCAATAAACCAGCAACCACCGCCGTGCCATCGGCCACAACACTGCTAGCAGGCATTAAGCCACAGAGCCGGCCTAGGTTCAGCATCTGCAGCCATCAACCGAAGAGTCACGGCTTACGACACATGGTAGCATCATCAGTCATGCAGCAACTACATCAGTGCAACACTGCACAGCACGTTTGTGCACAAAACCAACAACAACAGCAGAACAAAACGAGGACAACTACATAGAATGAAGGCATACAAGAGGCTCAGCAATCATCGATGGACTGTGCAACATTCCACGTCATTTAAAGGTTTTTGTTAAGTTAATTCTAGGCCACACTGTGGCTAATAATGACAGTATGTGAAACTGTCGTCCTCGTCTGTGATAGAGATGGTCAGCTGCTTCTGCAAGCAGTTGGGCAGTGGCAGCTAGTGTTATCAATAACTTGTGATCACTGCAGTCGGCTGTCAACACTTACAATGGAACAAAAAAGCCAAAAACAAGAACAGCAAAGTCCAGGGTTTGGAGGTAATTTCACAGGCAGGAGTATCCTTACTTTTGAACAATAACTTCCCATAAGTTTTCCATATTAACTGCTACTACTACATCCGTTTAACGGCCTTTTTTGAGGACAATTGGGTAAGCCGGCACTAGAAAGGTAAACCATTCTGGAGTTTACTGGAACAAGAGATGATGGGGTGGCAGTGGCATCAGCTGCACCATATACAAATCATCTGCACCTTGCTCCAGACAAATAAGCACGCCAGTACCTCACTACTCAGTTTTTACAGACCAGATGCCCTTCCTGCCACCCAACCACGTCAAAGCACTTAAGGCACATGTGCAATTTTTTTACTCTTTTCATGATATAGCCAGGTATTGCTTGAAAGTGAATTTTCCTATCCCACCTGTATTTCATGCCCGTGTCAAGGATGACTCCACTGGAATTTTGCCAAAAACGTCAGCAAGAGAAAATGATGATAGCCGAGCTATCAGCTGATGAAACACAAGCATGGAAAACAGACAGACAGACTTGCAGTAGCAACAGTTCATAAAAATTACATTACTACTGGCGAAATCTCAAGTAGTCAAGCTTAGAAAAGTGGAAAGGTTAACGATGAAAAGCCATACTGCAGCATGTACAATTAGCCTTCCGTCATGCCTTCACTCTTTCCCTCGACACTCACAACTCAACCGAACCACAAATGCTTCCATAACACACTGCTGGTATCAATCAGATTGTGTTCAGACTTCAGACTCTCCAACCCTATTGCTTATGCTCATCAGCTTATCGTTTTTTCTAAAGTTTTTTTGGCTATTTCTGTTTCGTGTCATGCGGCAGATTGAGCTGGCAATCTGTCAGTTTTAAATATCTGTGTATGATGTCATTTTCTACACAGAATTTACTTTGTTGCACAACTATGTGCATCAGAAGCTACAAATAAGTTGTGGATTAGTTGGATATAAACGAAAAGTTGAATTTAACTTGCGCATGTCACTACGAGAACACAGAAACTGCAGATGTCAAAAGTCTCAATTTCATATTTAACTAAACAGACAGCTACTTGAATTAACAACTGACAGATCCAGTGCTTGTTAGGGCTCATACAACATGGCTTGTATGGCAGTACAAGCTGTTATGTAAGTGAATGGCCAAGGCAACGGGAAATCACAAATTTTAACCCGACATCTCCAACAACACTTAATCAATTTCAATAAAACTGATGCAACATATATCACAGTGATGTTATGTTAGTACAGGCAACGATGCAGGTGCAGGCAGGAAACCACAGTGCTTGACCAACAGAAACCCTATCACCACAGAAATGTAACAACAGATGCGTCGCCTCCATCTTGCCTGACGCTGCGTGAACCACAGACGTGAGGTGTCTGATATGTTCACGGTCTTCTTCAACCATCGTGCTTGCAAAGATATGGCATGCCTTCGCAACTGACAAGAGCTGTTGCCAATAATAGTTCATAATGTTTAAAAGCCGAATTTATCTGAGAAGCACCCACTAATACATATTCATCACTCAGCTGGAGTATTATTTTCCGTGCATACTGCCCGTTACAGTATATATTTCTCAACGGTCACTGCCACATAACTGGTAACTGCAATCCAATGCACTATAGTAAGAACTGTTACTGTGACACACTCACATCCATGTTTAATAAAGTAAATGACATTAGAACATATGACACAGAGGTTCTAACTGCTACTATTGCAGCAGTAACAATGACAAGCTGACAGCTAAGACTGATTTCTACACATGTGGCAGTCTTGACTAGTGATAATGGCCTTGCACACATCAATAAAGTTACTCTACATCATGCCCAGCTAGTACTAAGACCGTTAGCAGATATATCATCTTGGCATGCAACCATCCACCTGGGCCAACTCAGCCTCCTATCCTCAGTGGAATGAAAAATTAGTACTGGTCAAGGCAGTGCTCTGTGGCTGGGGAGGTAACTGTTTGGCATCACATACTCTGTGCTATATCCACCTCCAGGCTCAATGGTATAAGAAAGAGATGAGCATCATGCCTACATTTGTGTATAGGGTGTGGCATCTATACATTTTTTTACTTTGTGAAACATACTATCGAAAATATTATACCCACATAAGGTTACAACACACAACTATTTTACACACAACCATTTCCATACTCCATGCAGGGTTTTTGGACAACCGTTATAAGTAACGGTTCACCGTATGCTATGGGACCATTGTCTATCCTATCTGTCTGTAATGTTGGTGTATTGTGGCGAAACGGTTGGATGGAGCAACTTAGTACAGAGGTAGCCTTGGCCCAGGCAACACTATGTTAGATGGGGATCCACTTCCCCCCATGGAAAGGGGCACAGCAGCCCCCCACTTTTTGGCCCATGTCTATTGTGGCCAAATGGCCACCCACCTCAGCTGAGTTCTTGTTAATCTTTTCTTAAACAATGCTAAAGAGGTGATATCAATGAAGTCACATGGCACCATATAAGTTTTAAAAGATGCCGACCAAATTAGAGTTAATTTCAAACTGAGTACGAGTATTACAGTCAAATATAGATCTATCAAAAGCAAAATAATTCCAAGACACTGTTGCATAGTCAAAACCTGATAACAAGCACGTATTAGCATGGTGTAAACTCAAATACAGCACTGGATTCAGCTACTATTACTAATACAAGTAAGCAGAGTCAACGTGTCACAATTACGACAGACCTTGGAGCGTGCACAGTCATACAATGCAGCAACGTGAGTAGAGTAAGTGTCCAACAGGGATGCAGCATCACTAGTGATATTATTTGACGACTTTGCACACACATCCAGCAGCTCAAGGCATGTCAGGAACACCCAGCAGTCCAGCGCTCCAGCAGGCAATGAGATCTACACCATGCATATCAACACCACCATCTCCATCCCAACGGCCATTTTCCATGTGAAACCAGGGTTAGCCAGTTCCCCTTGGTTTTCTCCCTCCAACTGTTCTTATGGATATAAGTGACAGTTTTTTGCAGACCGGATGTCCTGCCTATCAGCCAACCAACAGTGTCACAGCACTGAAGGCAACTCAAAGCACTGACCCACCAGCTGGCCTTGTTCCTTTCTTCATACACTAATGGACTCATAGGATAAAAATCTAGCCCTTGCAGCTTGCTGAAGATACAGAATGCAAAAATTTAGCCCCGTGCGGGATTGATGGTCGACTCCTCTTGAGTAGCTTTCAATTATTTGTGACCTTGACCTTGGATCAGGTCATACAGCATACAGTCGTGTATCACTCATCGACCTGTATCTACAGACCAAATGTCACTGAAATTGGAAAAATGTTTTTTTTTCTGGATACCACAAAGACCCCATCAAGTTCAAGGTCACGTGACACAAAAACTAGGACAAATATCAAAAATCCGGCCCGATCAAATTTAGCTACTGTGCTAAGAATTAGTGGTCATTTGCCAGCTGCCACTGTAAGTGGCAGAGTGCAAAGTGAAAAGTGCAATTTTTGGAACTACATAGGCCCCGTGACCTTGACCTTGACGTTGAATTGGGTCACGCGGCATGCCGTCGTGCATCACTCATCGACCTGTCTGTACATACCAAATTTCATTGAAATCGGAAAATCTTTTTTTCTGGACGGACTAACCACAGGGACCCCTCCATGTTCAATGTCACATGACACCAAAAACTAGGACAAATTTCAAAAATCCGGCCTGATCAAATTTAGATATTGTGCTCTAGTTTAGGAATTAATGGTCATTTGCCAGCTCCCTCTGTAAGTGGCGGAGAAGAGAGAGTTTGAAAAGTGCAATTTTCGGAACTTCAGAGGCCCCAACCCTTGACCTTGAATTGGGTCATACGGCATACTGTCATGCATCACTCATCGACCTCTATGTACACACCAAATTTCATTGAAATCGGACAAACTTTTTGTGGACAAACATACGGATGGACGGACGGATGTACCTACTAACAGAGGGACATTTCCACTCTAATGTTATTAGGTCGAGTCGACCTAAAAAGTGGTGATGCTCCTTTTATGCTGGCTCTACTTATCCACTACCAAGCAATCTAACAACAACTTCAAACAAAGTGGCTCCCTATATGCCCTTCCCTCACCACACTCATTCCCACCACTCTTCACACATTTCTTCAATGAACAAAACAACAAACAAACATCACTACAAGCCGACATTTGTCAGCTTGCACTGACGGCAAGCCGACAAGTTATTAAACAGCCTAGGTTGTAATGGCAGTCTAGCAGCTAAAAGGCGTGATATGATGGCACACATGGAGCCAAGCAACAACAACCATTTACTGGCCCTGTATGCTAAGCAGGTACCAGAAGGTAGGTCGGAGGAACACACTGCACGCAGCCTAATGCCACAACCAATGTAAAGCCAGCGGCACGGAGGCCGCAAAAAGCTGGGCTCCTGCGCCAAGCACCAAACCAGGGCTTGGAACAATGACTGATTGACTGACTAAATGGTTAAGGTTTTACGTCCCACTCGACACAAAATAGGTCATTTCGGAGACGTTCTCCAAGCCAATCTCTTTGCTTGGTATGGAAAAACTAAACCAAACACAACAAAAGCATGCATTCATCAATCAAAAGAAATGTACTACAACACAAAATAAACAAAAAACTAAATCCAGGTTTAGCTGTCTCTTACGACATCCGGCCTGGAAACAGAGTGGGCCTATTCTTATTTGGCGCTTCATAAATTTTGTCACTTATTTACTTGCTTAGACACTTACCCACTCACTTACAGGCCCGAGACCAACACGGGATGCTTGGAACGATGCCTTGCCCTCATTTACAAGAGACGACTGGGTCACAGTGGCATCAGCTGGATCTGCACCTCACTCCAGACAGACAACCACACCAGCACCTCATCACACAATTTCTTACAGGCTGGATGCTCTTCCTGATACCCAACCAACAGTGTCAAAGCACTCAATGCAACGTTGATGATGCAGAACAGTATAAACACTGTTGGCTAGTTTGTAGGTGAGCAACGATGTCGAGAATGATCATCAAACACTGCCAGATCTGACACTGAATTGCAAAGATGTGATTAAATACGAAGTAACTAGAATGTGGGCCGACGCTCAATGTGATGGCCGCCCTGCAGAATACAGGTGGCACAAACGAGCAGCGAAAGTTCTCTAATTCCCTTCCTTGTGACACGCTGCAAAGTTTGGTTGATGTACAGTGCTCGAGTGTCATGCAGTAATGCTGCCAATATAGGAGAATGCAAGACTTGGATGCAATGTGCATGTTGCACGTGGCAGAATTCTGTTAGGGGGGCAAGAGCCCCCGAAAATGTATATAGTGTAGCAGCCCACGAGATGGCCAAACATCGTGCAAAATATGGTTGACTTCCGTTGAGCGACGTTGGTGCAGTAACGAAGCGAAGACGTGTAACCCGTTGAATGAGGTGCCCCAAACTCACCAACCGATCTCGGCCGTTAGTGGCGGGAGCTCACCATATTCTGAGGACATGTTGAGGAGATATTGCTGTTTAACAAGTTTTTTTTCAGATTATCGATACATGCCTTAGTTGGAAATACATAGCCCGACAAACTTGTGCTATGGTGCGCAGATGGCCAATTTTGCATAATTTTTGCATCCTGTATTTTCAGCGAGCCACATGAAGCACATTTCAGACATGCATTCTTAATTTGCACAAATTGCACTAAGACCACATCATTTGTGGAAGTATGGTAGACATCCAATCTCCAACTGCTGAGAATAGGCGAGGAAAAAAGAAGAAGAATGCAGAAAGAAAGAAAGAAAGATAAAAACCACAGCTGCAAAATATAATGGCCTGCCCATTACTATGGGCAGCCATAATCAGTAAACAAATACAAACTGACTTTCGGTGCGCATTTTTATTTTTTTCTTATTTTTTTCAACTAGCAATGGGTTGGTTGGTTAAAATTTAATGGCACTTTTAACACAACATAGGTTATGTCACACCTCTGGAGTTACAATTTATCATAAAAATTTACAGTTTTGACAAATTCTATAATACTACCGCTAGTTGAGTGTTTAAAGACGTCACTAACATTAGTGTGATTTCAACTGGAGGTGGACCCTCAGTTAAATGAATGAAGATTAGAGGTTAGTTGGTAAGTGATGATCATGCAATGCAATCATTGCTAAAGTACCTGGTGTGGTAACCTACAGTTAAAGTTAACTTAGCTTGGTGCAACTGGTCCCAAAACTACAGATGCATGACCAAAGCTTTTTGTTACAAGGACAGACAAGTGGTCAAAGTAACTTGACATAATGCTGCATCGCCACCGCACATGGACAGTTCAATCATATTTACTGGGTACTGCCAATGTGCATCCAATTGAGTACATCCCAATCAGTATCCAAACTGTAGCAGTGCTGCCCCTGCTGAGTCACTTTGAGTATACTGACCACTGGACATGTCCGGATATGTCCTAGCCAGCCCCTTTTGCCCTCAAAATTTCCCCTTCACATGTGGGGATTCGGAAGCCATCTAATACACGGTTCCTCAGGCCCATCAAAGTCAACATGATGAATGGCATCATGATCGGTTTAACCACTTTGTATGGTTCACGGTCATGACAAACAGACCGACATACGACCATACTACTCGCAGCAACAGGCCGCATCTAGCTAGTGCTGCCATGTGGCCTAAAAATCTTCGAAACATTCTGGTCTGAACGATGACTGCGTCACATTGTTGAATCATCACTATGATCAACCTTGAGAATGTGAAGTTCTTTGATGCAGTTGTATATGTAAGGCACTGAACGCTGGCAGATCTCGGCCGGCCGGCGCAGCTGCTGCAGCACGTGGCACTGACGAGCAAACAAATAGTTACGAAGGTCGATTAAAGACGCTTCTCCGTGCAGCAGCAAGTGTCGCTTTAATTCTGCAACGGCTGGCGCGAGACACAGACCATCCCAGTGTGTGGCTGGGTGACTGGCGAACATCGTCAGCCAACGAGCATTCTCTGAAAACACAGCAGGCAGGCTACAGGTTGATTAGAGGTTAAGGTAAATGCATCTGTTCATGACACTTCATTTCAATAACATAACGCAGCACAATGAACGTCATTATAGTAAACTACAACAGTTTCATCCGGTCTTCCATGCCTACCTTCAGCTCCAGTTCGTATCTGGCTGCCAACAGATGTAGCTCAAAGTCGTTACTTACACATACAACATGATTCATTTATCTATACGAAACAAAAGATGTGATGGCTCTTCAAACTACAATGCAGCATGTTGGGAACTGAAGTATTCATCAACAACTAGAAGCACTGGCACAGTGCATACCTCTGCCAAGGCACGCCTTACCAGTGTTGCTATACGGATCCGGATTTGTTTCCGGATTGACAACAAAATTAAATCATTTGTTCACTGGCCCATTGCCAACCTTCCGTGAACATTTCATGCAAATCCATTTGGAAGTCTTTGCCTGAAGTTGGTAGCAAACAGACAGACAGACAGACCAACAACGACGGAAACATAACCTCGTTGGCGGAGGCAATTATCAAGTAAGTAAGACTGCAGTGGATATTTAGTGTGAGTGGCAAATTCCCTTTACACCCGCTCTCTGACGTCAGTATCCCACCGCCGTTATGAAAAATGCCAAAAAACCTAAACTGCCATTCACAAGAACTGCTGATATGTGTGTATACATCACTGTGCACAATTATGGTAAACAACAGAGCAGAGAAGAGTTCTCACAATATTCTGTCTTGTGTTGCAGTCTAGACACTCTTCAGTGCTTAAACACTGTTGGTTGGGAGTCAGGAAGAGCATCCAGCCTGTAAAAAAATTGAGTGACGAGTGCTGGCATGATTATTGGTCTGCAGCGAGGCGCAAACGATTTGCATATGGTCCATCTGATGCCACTGCCATCCCATCATCTCTTGCTTCATTAAAATCCAGACTGGTTTTGCCTTTGTGATGCCGGCTTACCTAGGCTGTCCTGGCAAAGAGGCCATTAAACAGGTGTCTGTCTGTCCCAGTCTAGTCAGTCATCAGTGCTCAGACGATGATGAGTGCAGAAGCAATGTTATGAACGCTGAATGAGTGACAAGTGAACAGCGACTGTACCTCCAGCTGCATAGTTGAGCACAAACTGTGTGAATAGAGCATCAAGTTCATCATACTGAACGAGACAGTCTTCATGCAGGCCGAGCATCTCATACATGAACGCCAGTTCTTCCTGAGAAGACACACAGACCATTGCCATCACTTGTAGCTGGTGCCATCATGGACAGTGTAGTAGAGATCTGCACGGTCATGGGATTAATAGGAATACTGCGGTAAATCCGGGTTAATGGGAATACCGCGGTAAACCCACGGTAATGGAGACAAAGATCACGGTAATACTGCATGGATGAGGATAAACGTTATGGTAATACCATGAGGATGGGGACAAAGTTCACAGTAATAGGACTGGGGACTACTATTTCGGGAATGCTGCAGTAATCTTATGTTAACATTCGACAATCTACCACACAAAGCAAAAGATGGAACACTAATAAGCATTTAAATGGCAATATTTGCTTCATTAATACAATAAATACCAAAAAAATAGTTCAGCAGCTAGTGGACCAAGAAAAGA
>Ga0209459_10000395_pt1 | contig 11429 bp, 6 predicted proteins | sample WorMetG1aBELIZE1_FD_187419 | JGI IMG/M metagenome (GOLD analysis project Ga0209459, IMG submission 187419) | Marine gutless worms symbiont microbial communities from Max Planck institute for Marine Microbiology, Germany - Inanidrilus... ...
GTACACTGTAAACCCCAACAATGCAATGAACTAGGTGGAATTAAGTTCAACGAACTTGCTAGTTGTGCCAACTTAGTGTTGCCGAGTGAGAACAGCTGGCGACTGGTACAAGTTGACCTGACTTAATCGCAGTAACTGTACATAAACTGAAATTAAGGCGGAGTTTAGTTTCTTCGCGTTTCATAGTTCGCACTGACGCTTGCACATGCGCACACCGCCGGAAGGAGGTTTCGGAACTTGCGGGAATTGGTTGAATTGATTTGTTGTAAATTTTGCATAGTTAACGACAAAGTTATTCAGATGTTTAGAAGTTTGTCTGTTGTATCGGTGTACTGGGTGTAGGGCATTCATTTGCCACCTGGGAATACACGTTCTCGACGATGATTAATTCGCCAGCCAATTTAGCGCTAGCAAACCGTACCTTAAACTTCACCGGTCATTAGTTGCAATGTGCAACTGGGCCTCCGGTAAAATGCGGATGTGCGGATGTTGTAGGTGGTAAAGTGCGGATGTAGACTTGGATATACGCAGATGGTTAGGGAAAGTAGATTTAAGGTTAGCGTTATGGTTAGTTTGGGGTTAGTGTTAGTTGTTAGTTTGCTAAATTACATCACTTTGCGTTTAGTGGCGACATCTTGGTATACCCGCATCTAGATCCGCACTTTACCACCCACAACATCCGCACATCCGCATTTTACCCATGCCCGTGCAACTGACTTCTTATGTTTTTGCCATACACGGTACAGCGCTGGACTAACCGGTCATACTAAAAAGCGCCCGGAAGCGCCCGGTCCGGACGCTGTCCTGTAGCCAAGGGCACCAACTTTTGTTTTAATGTACTGCGGTGACGATTACGGTAATTAATGCATCGGCACATCAGTGTTATCCTACCACATCGGCGGCGGCAGCGTTTAGGGTTAGGGTTAGGGGTTAGTGTTAGTGTTAGGCTTAGTGTTAGGTTAGAGTTAGTGTTAGTGTTAGGGTTTAGGGTTAGTGTTTACGGTTAGGGTTAGGTTACGGTGTGGTAGTATAACGCCTGGGAGCCGATTTGCTGATGCATTAATTACCGTAACCCCTGAGGTGAACTCGAGTTTTCATGCGGTTATGGTAATTAATGCATCGGCACATCAGCTCCCACATCGCACTGCACATCGGCGGCGGCAGTTAAGGTTAGGGTTAGTGTTAGGGTTTAGGGCTAGTGTCGAGTTTAATGGTCGGTCATTAGTAAAAGGGACCGCTGTATAAACTAAACTAACACCGGTTTCACTGAAAGTTCCACCGACCCACCGGCCACACACCGACCGGCCGAACCACCTGTCGGTGGATGGGTGGGTGGGTGCGGGTTAGGGATAGGGTTAGGGTTAGTCGCATTATGGTTTATGGTTAGGGTTGGTAGTTTAGTATAGATAGTAGCATTAGGGTTAGGGTTAGTATGTTTTTGCTTAGAGTCAGTGGCCGGTGAGTCGGTGGCACTTTCAGTGTAAGTCAAACTAACACTAAACACTAAAACTCATGCTAATTATAATTAATTAATTAATTAGTGTTAGTGTACTGTTAGGGTTAGGTTACGGTGTGGTAGTATAACGCCCGGGAGCCGATGTGATGATGCATCAATTACCGTAACCCGTTTTCATGTGATAGATTATATGTTCATTGCTGACTGTGTGAGTGTGTAGAGATTTCGTTTGCATGTCATCTTATCTCACCAAGATAGTTTATCCACCCCATAATTATAGGTTCATATCGGCAATCTGAACTTGATGACTACAAAATTGATAGTTTCAGATCCGTATGACCCACGTTATCCTACTTCGAACCCCGTGTTGTTTTTCTTGTTCATCTTTTTCGCTTTTTTCAGTGTTAGGGTTAATATGGTAGAATATTGTTAAGGTTTAGGGTGAGTAGGGTTAATTTTTACAGCGTGCCGCAATGCTCACATTACAAGTGCTGTATTTGCTATGGCAAATCCGTCCGTCTGTCACACGCCGGTACTGTGTCAAAATGACTGCACGTAGCGTGGTGCGGTCTGCACTGTCCGGTAGCAAAATGTGTCTAGTTTTCAAAAAAACTAAAAATAATTCCCAGGGGCAACCCCTTCCTCCTGAAATCTTGACCCAACTTCACTACTAGATTCAGTGATGGGGGAAAATTGAATGAAATAATGGTTGCAGAGCATAACCCAATGGCCGAATCAAGTCAAAACATGGAAGTGGGGATATTTAGGGTTAGTCTACAAAACTGTTAGCTTGAAGGATGCTATGTACAGGCCAGCCATGTGCACAGGGGTAGCATAGTCTATAAAGGTGTACGTGGGTGCAGTAAAAAGCTGCAGGGCTAACCATGTGCCTACAACCGCCACATTGACTAAAATATGCTGGGACAGTTTAGTAACGCTGAGACACCGGGATGGTGCCGACTTTTTACTGCATTGAACATGTACAGTGTTTTATGTATACGGTAAGTACATAATGCCTTGAACTGAGCTGTCCCGGCATCGCAAAAGTGTGCCGGTGTATGTCCCTGCGTAGTCGAGCTGTCCCGGCGTCTATGCCAGTGTCACAAAACTGTCCCGGCATTTGTCCCGGCATATTTTAGTCACCCCCCAACAACGTCTTTAACTATTCACAGGGCTAACCCTGACCACAACACTAACCGTAATTGTAACCCTCACTGTAACACTAAGTGTAACAACAGTTCCAACTCCTAGCCGGCCGGTGGTAATTATCGAAGGCTACCGAAGGATGCCAAAGGCTACCGAAGGTCAATGCATGATAACGTTTAGTTACTTTTACTTATTTAATTGTTTCGACTTGTTGAATGTACCAACAGCATTACCAGTTGTCTTTCCCATGATATAGAAAACTTCCTGCATGTAGATAACTTTTTTATTTATTTTTGATCCAAATACGTGGACATCGGAGAAAGAAATTTGCAATTTTAGTTCTTAACAAACTATCTCATTGGGTTGACCACAACGATTTTAAATTATCGGGAGAAAACCTGTGTAGAGTGTACGATGTTGTCAAAAAAACATTGACTCATTGTCGAAGTCAAATCCCTTGTGTTGTCGTCGAGAAAATATAAAAAGTACGAATTTTCAATAAAAATTCTTGCAATTTACTTACAGCAATGACACATCTAAAATTCTTGTTGCATATTTCTATACAAAACAATTTAACAAGTTATGAAAGCAAAATGGTCGATAATCTAACTATAGCCCTATTTCCTATAGAAAAGTGAATTAACTGATTGAAGAAAAATTAACACAAATTTTGAAGAGAAAATAAAAAAACAATATAAAGAAGTGAGTGAAAGTTCCGACGAGTCACCGAAAACAATGTGAAGTCAGAATTGAAAAAGTAAATTACGATGCCGTTTCTTGGTTTATATTTTGATCACATATTAACATTTCTACCTCATATTAAGTACTTAAAAACACAAGAACTCCTCAGCAGATTAGATTATATAGCGAACGTGAACTCGCTATATTTGGCTACCCCTTTTGCATTTAACCCCTGACATATAGCGAACGTTTTTTCCTTCAGTGCTTTGACACTGTTGGTTGGGCGTCAGCAAGGGCATCCGGCCTGTAAAAACTGAGTGGTGGGGTACTGGCGTGGTTATCCGTCTGGGGCGAGGTGCAGATTTGCATATGGCTTAGCTGATGCCACTGCCACCCACTGTCTCTTGCACCAGTAAAATCCAGATTGGTTTCACCTTTCTGGTACCGGCTCACCTGGGTAGTCCCGGAAAAGGGCCGTTAAACGGGTGTTGTATATAGCGAACGTGAATGTGGGGCACAGATCACATACACTGCTCACTTTGTACCGAACATGCATTCGAAGTACAGTTTGTCTATGGTGCCACAGAATGTAATTTCAGAACTTTTGTTCATAAGCCTTTGGCTGCCTTCGGTAATCTGCAGATTGTGGCATTTTCTGTTCTGTAATTTTTTAGTATGCAGTTCTGCGTAAAATATACAGTTCTAAATGACGTTTTGCATATGATAAGTCTGTGATTCATGAATTTGTCTGGTTACTGGGTGTAGTAATGAACACATGGATGAGTGATGTACATGATGAAATGCGGCCTTTTTCCCAATGAAGGTCATGCATCGGCCCTAAGTCTCCTAAAAGAGAGTTGGAATATCCAAATTTGACAATTTTTCGGCAAAATGTAAATCGTAAATGATGACAGTATGCTGTAGTTTCATTATGCATGGTTTTGTGATCGTTGACTAGTAGACTGAAAAGTTTGTGAACGACATTACCGCTTAAAACCTTGTTACTTACCTTACCAGTTTACTGTAGTATGATTTTTGTATTTTTTGTAGGTATTGGTTAGTTAGCAGTACGCTGCCACTGGAGACTGAGCACTGCAGCCATTGTCTGCCTTTAGGTATGCTATTCTTGAAGTAGGTGATGTCATGGAATGGAGTTGTAAGTACTGTTCATTTCTGTGCCAGAAGAAATCTCGACTCCTGCAGCATTATAGAACTCACCATTTTCATCATGGACGGTCTTCATCATTTCCATGTTTATACAATAACTGTTTGCACAGTTTTTCTCGTTATACATCTTTAACAGCACATCTGTCTAAGTGCCACAATACCCCTCGTCAAAGGGAAACTAAGCTTCAGTGCATGGTTTGCAGTGAATATGTTTTTAATATCTGTCACTTACTTCGCCATATTCGTAAGCATGCTGTTGCCAAACAAGTGGTTTCGTGCCCGTTTAACCACTGTGCATTCCAAAGTTCAGTTGCATCCAGTTTTTCTGCACACGTGTCTAGAAATCATAGAAGTGCCAGTATTGATGATCTGCGTGGTGAAATAATTGTGAATGGTTCTGCTGATGTTAGTGGGGCAGAGTTTTATGTTGAAGATACTGCTGATGATGCCACAGTAGATCAGCCTGACACTAGTACAGCCTCCTCGTGGACTGCAGGAGAGCCTGTCTTGGCAGATGATGTGCTGCTTGAAAGGGAATTGTTGCGTCTCTTTGTCAAAATGACCACAGTACTGCATGTGCCGCGATATGCAGTGCAGGAAATAATAGCAGGACTTAATCATGTCCATGAGTTGTCAGAAGGACTGCTCTCAGAATCTATCAAGAATGTATGTATAGAGCACAATATTCCTGAAACACTGTCGGACACCTTGGCTGGTGTTATTGTTAAAGAACTGCCTTTCAGCAAATTGACTGAGGCGAATTCACAGCCACGTGGCTCACTGTCTAGCGCAAAGCTACGCGATTCTGCTGCTAAAAGGACATTACCATATGTTGATCCGGTAGAATATGATTTTGGTTATTCAAAAGTAGGAAAGCATTGCAAGTTTGTGTATGTACCAATACTGAATGCAGTACAAAACCAGCTTAAAAGACCTGATATTTTACAGAAAGTTTTGCATGCAACCTCATGCAGAGATGAAGGTTATCATTCATTTCGTGATGGGAGCATTTTCAAGGATTTCAGGGACCTGGATTCGGCTCACATTCACCTGACCCTGTATACAGATGAATGGGAATCAGTTAACCCAATTGGAACTTCGCGGAAAGAACATAAGATCAATGCTTTCTACTGGGTGTTTACTAACATTGAGAGTAAACACAGATCAGCTGTTCATACGTTGCAGTTGGCAACTTTAGCAAGGTATGATGATGTGCGTAGCTTTGGTTTCAGAAAATATTTACATCCCCTCCTGAATGATCTTGCATTTTTGGAAAAAGAAGGAGTGTATGTCGAGTCGCTTGGCTGTAGCATTAAAGGCACAGTATCGTGTATTGTGGCCGACAATTTGGGTGCTCATTCTGTAGGTGGATTTGTAGAAAGCTTTGGGCCAAATGTAGCACATCCTTGTCGTTTTTGCACTGCATCTTCAGTGGACATACAGAATATTGAACTAACTGCTGCAGATTTCCGTCGACGTTGCAGGGAGGACCATAACTTGCATGTGAAAGAAGCAAGTGAAAATAATGCAGTTTCTTCCACATTTGGAGTTAAGACAGACTGTGTGTTTCATGAGTTCTTGAACACATTCCATGTAACGAGTGCTTTGCCACCTGACATTTCTCATGATCTTTTAGAAGGGGTTGTACCTGTGGAAATTGCTTTGTGTCTGAATGTTTTTGTGTCCAAGGGTTACTTTACTGTAGCCTGGCTTAATGGTGTAGTGAAATCGTTTCCATTTAAATTCAAGGATGCTGTGAATAGACCTCACCGAATACCTGAAAATTTTTCAGTCACTGGAACTGTTGGTGGGAATGCCACAGAAAACTGGACATTATTGAGGCTTCTTCCAATATTAATTGGTACAAAGGTACCTGCTGAAGATGAGGCGTGGTGCTTGCTTATGGAATTGAAGGATATTGTCGAGTTGTGTTTCGCACCATCTATTACTGAGCATGCTGTTGGTTATCTGTCAACCAAGATCATTGATCACAAGCGTCTCTACAAAAAGTTGTTTCCGGATAAGAAGTTGAAACCTAAGCACCACTTTTTGGAGCATTATCCTGACTTAATTAGGGAATTTGGACCTCTGGCCGATATGTGGACAATGAGATTTGAATCCAAACACAGCTATTTTAAGCGTGTTATTAATGAATCCCATTGTTTCAAGAACATTCTTAAAACCATGGCAGACAAACACCAGCTACTGGTGGCTTTCCACCTTTCTTCTGATACTTACTTCACGCCTGAGGTGTGCATTCCTGATGCTGCACCTTTAGATATCAGCCAATTTAGTGATGAGTATCAACTGGCCATCAAAAAAGTTATGCCAAATGCAGATGAAGCAAGTCTTTTGTCTTATGGAACTATAAATGGAATGAGGTATGCTGCTGGTATGGTTGTGGTAACTGGCTTCTTAAGTGGACTGCCGGAGCTTTCTGAGATAGTTGATGTGATGCTTTTGTCTGGCAAGATCTTTCTAGTTGTAGTAGATAGCAGCAGTTGGTACAGTGAACACATTCGTGGGTTCTTTGTTGAATCTACTGGTAAACTTCGATTGATTGAGCCATCATGTTTGCATGACTACTATCCTCTTTCAGCCTACAAGTACAACGACAGAGTCTGTGTGATGCTGAAGCATTTTATATACATTCCATGGTAAATTATTTTTAAATTAAATAACTCAGGAAGTTTTAAGAGTATTTTTTGATAATTAACTGGTGTAGTGGTTGAGTCAGTAATTAGTTGCATTGTACTGAGCAGGTTGGCTGTACTTTTGGCAGCAGACATTATTGTTACTGTTTTGCTAATAACAACAACATCTCGTTTAACGGCCCCTTTACCAGGAGTACTCAGGTGAGCCGGTACCAGAAAGGTAAACCAATCTGGATTTTACTGGACCAAGAGACAGTGGGTGACAGTGGCATCAGCTGGGCCATATGCAAATCTGCACTTCGCTGTTTGTGCTTGTGTACTGCCACAATGAATGGACTGTAACCAATGCTGGGTGTTTTTTGTAACTCAAGAATATGCAGTGAAACAACAGTGCAGTGTTAGTTCACTGTGTGGTGAATTAATTGTAACAAACAACAACAGCCGTTTAACGGCCCTTCTTCCGGGTCTACCCAGGTGAGGCGGTACCAGAAAGGCAAAACCAATCTGGATTTTAGTGGTGCAAGAGACATTGGGTGGCAGTGGCATCAGGTGGGCCATATGCAAATCTGCACCTCGCCCCAGACAGATAACCATGCCAGTACCACACCACTCAGTTTTTTACAGGCCGGATGCCCTTCCTGACGCCCAACCAACAGTGTCAAAGCACTGAAGGCATAGCGAATGGTGAATTAATTGTAAATATGAGATGAATGTGTTAACACAGTTAGTGGTACTGTATACTGTTACACTGATCTCTGGGTGCATATATTAACATTCCAAGTAACTAACTTGTTGCAGAATGGCAGAAAACGACACTGCCACCTTCACACTCCGTGTGGTCATATCTGATGCAGAAATAAGGAAGGTGAGGATGGCTAACAAACCGGGCAGCATTGATGAACTTCATGACAGGCTGAAAAGTGTTTGCAGTATCGGTTATCCATTTGTCATACTGTATGAAGACAAGGACTTTAACAATGACTTGTGTAGTCTGGAGAATATGAATGACCTGGGACCATATGCAACAGTGAGAATTGTTGGGGTCACGAATGCAGTAGTTGATTCAGCTAGTACAAGTTCTGTTGACAGTCACACCTCAGCTAGTAACAGTGGTGGCCTTCGACAGGGAAGTGGAAATTGGCCTGATGAGTTTGTCATTCCACTGTTTGACCATGACATTGAACTGATGTTATCCAGAGGAAATGCAGAGTTCATGGAATCGGGAAAGTCGCTCATTCTTGCAAGATCTGCTAAGGGTACAATACTCCAGAGGGTTGTCACTGCAGTGTATGACATAAAGGCATATCCAACTGAGTCTGAGTTCACAGCAGTTGCTAAAGCTCTGGTTACGAAACACCCATGCCTGAGAGAGCCCGGGACACGTTCCGGCTATGATGGCTGGCGAAATAGCATCCAGTTCAAAATGGGCAATTACCGCAACGATATACGGAAAGCAGGTGGAGCAGAACTAGTCATAAATGGTGGACGAAGATCAAGGTATAATCCAGATTTGCCATTTGGGCGTACTCAGATTAGAAAACCAAGGAGGGGAGAAAGTAATTATCTTCCGAACTTGCCGTCAGGGAAAGACAGTTCAAGCCAGCAAGAAATTCTGAAAGAAGAATGCAGGAAAGCCCACCCTGATCGTAACTTGGTTCACACTCTCATGGCTGAGACTTTTGCCATCAGGCGCCAATACATCGTGAAGGAGTGCCCACTGATAGATGACATAAAGGAAAATTGGCCGGCATCTTTCTACCCAAAGGAGGTGAGTTTAAAGTGCTAATATTGCTTTTGGTAAAGTAAGTAAGTAAGTAACAAGTGTGTAGCAGTTCGCGAACGATCGCCACACCGCTACGGGAACTCACAAGCCATATGGGATCACACAGTGTTACCTGACATCCGGCAGAGGTGACGTTCCCGCCCTTACCCAGGCGAAACTGGTACTCGATTTAGCGACCCCGGAGGGATGCAAGGCTGAGTTGACCTGGATGGCTGGTTAATACCGAAATGGTATGCCCGCACTAGACGGTCACCCATCCCAGTACTAACCGAGCCTGGCGTAGAGCAACTTCGTTGATCGAAGCCAACGTGTTACCACTAAGCCACGCCGCCACCTAACAGGACAGTGCAGCTGGCATTGTGAAACTTTGCTAGATCATTTAGATTGTTGCTGTAGACTTGACAATTAGTTGTGTTTGGCAGATCAGTCAGATTGTGTAAATGCTGTCTTAGGTTTATGTTAAAGGTGCATTTACACAGTTTGACAATTGGATCGACTCTCGGTCCAACTGTTGAATTGACAGTTGCATCAAGTCTTGGTCCAACCGTCGAAGCGACAGACAAATCAGCGTTGAAATCGTATAAATGCAACTATATAAGGGAACATTCCTGCCATCTGACTGAAATGAAAATGTGACGAAACACAACACATAGCCTAGTTCTAGTAGTTTTGAAACATGAAACATTACCTGCTTAGCATCCTGTCTACATTATGTTTAATATGAAACAGAGTGTGTGAGATTGACAGTTATGCGTGTGTGTACGGTAATTCAGCAGCATATGTAGCTGGTATTCATTTTGCCTTCCCAGGTTGAGTTAACCTGGATGACTGGTTGCATACTGAGATAAATTTCTGGCACTGGGAATTGGCCCCGGATTCAGTAACCATCCAGGTACAAGTCGGGCCTAATGCACATTTGTTGATTGTGACCAATGTGCAACCATTAAGCCAATCTGCCACCAGCATGTAGCGATGTTTGCTACTCCACTGTTTTTGCCGTAATTGCATTTGTTATGCTAGTGTGTTTTTATGTGCTTATGTGCAGGAATTTAAAGTTACTAACTGTTTGCAGGTTTATGCTGAGTTTGGCAGAATAACCAATATTCCTCCAGACACGTTCTTCACACAGCTGGACAATGTGCTGGTGAACCTGGAGACATTTTTCATGGCCAAGGCCAGTCTGCATACTGAAACGGACCAGTTCCATAAGGTATAGTTCATCTGTTTTTGACACTGTCTGAAAAACCTGACTAGTCCTTTAACATCCACCTACATGTTGACACTGTTTTCGATTTTACTTTTCTAACAGTTACAGATCATTGAACTTGCATTACGTTTTATTGCATGTTTTGTTGAGTGGGTACTGTTGCCACTACAGGAGAGTCGACACAATAGATGATAATGTCCCTTCCCTCAGGAGTTAGTTGTAGTGTAGAAGGGTGAGGTCCAGCGATGTGTTTGAGCACTAGCTTGCCTCTCATTGCCCAGAATCCTGCCTGACACGTGCGAGACCAGCGTTCATGTCCGGCGGGTATGGGCCGTTGAACGACTGTTGCTGTTGTTACAAGTTTTGTTGACAATTCCTGTACACTGTCTCAAAGTTTATATGAGCAGTTCTTACAGTTATATAACAAGATCATCTTGTCTTTTGTATAAATTATGGTTCGGTTTGAGTATTGTAAAGTTAAGAACTACTGCAGTATTATTTTTTTCATTAGTAAGTAAGTAAAAACAAACACTTATATAGCACCAAAATCATTGAATAAATGAATCAGAGGCGCTGGATATGTAGTATTGGATCAGAATTGCTTTCTGTGACAGCTGTTAGCTGAAGCAACTGACTGGTGTAGGTATCTGTTTGTTGATTAGTGTTAAATGGGTATTGGGTATGTTTGTGCATGGGCCTAATTGAGAGCCATTTGGTAGGTTAGAACCTGTATAGCACTTTTATTACACATGCAGGTCGCAGTGGTATAGCGGTAGCGTGTCTGACTGCTATGCAATGGGTCCGAGGTTCAAGTCCCACTGCCGGCAGCTTGCGTTCTCGCTGAATTACTGTGATAAACAGTCTTGGGCATGAGCTGTACACCATAACTGCATTGTCCAGGTTGATAGATCAGCCTTCCACCCTCCGCGGGACGGTAAAATGAGTATCAGCTTTTGGGCTGAGTAATAATAATAAATGGATGGATAGTGGATGCAGATGGCAGCAGCCTACCGGTGGACTCACAGCCAATGTCGTTGCTTCGTCTGTGGGTCAGCAGCCACCTGGCACTGCGTCTGCATTCATCAGGTGAACCGAGTGAACTCTCGCATTGGCTGTGAGCCAAGATGACAGCACAATAAACATTGGGTGCACAAAGTCTTGTACGGAGGCGCGCCAACCTACCTCGGTCCACTCGTTCGCGTCGCTGATCTGCCTGGTCGACGATCGCTTCGCTCCGCTGGCTCCGATCGTCTTGTGGTGCCACAAGTCCAGCTGTCTACTGTTGGCAGTCGGGCTTTCCCGGTTGCTGCTGCCAAACTCTGGAACAGTTTGCCT
>Ga0209459_10000402_pt1 | contig 11261 bp, 9 predicted proteins | sample WorMetG1aBELIZE1_FD_187419 | JGI IMG/M metagenome (GOLD analysis project Ga0209459, IMG submission 187419) | Marine gutless worms symbiont microbial communities from Max Planck institute for Marine Microbiology, Germany - Inanidrilus... ...
CTAAGGCCACACCATGTGTGGAAGTATGGCAGACATCCAATCTGCGACGGCTGAGATTAGGCGAGGAAAAAAAAAGAAAGAAAGAAAGAAAGAAAGAAGTAACCACAGGGCAAAAATATAATGGTCTGCCCTATTCCATAGGGCGACCATAATAACTGTCCACTGAAAATGTCTTACAAGAAAATTGTGGCCGACTAATGCCAAGTGAATACATTATGCAACAGCATATTCACTGAGCTGCCGTGTCTGTCAGCAGTTCAGTCACCTTTGACGACAACCTATCATAGCCACTGGACAACCCATACACAGATCGCTGCACAAATGACCAGGCTGAATGAGCTGTCTGTGGATACAGCAGGCTGAAGACGAAGGTGGCCTTGACACAAACGTCCACAGCCTCCATGAGTGAGGTGCACTTATAGAATATGTCACTATGCAAACATGCATAGTAACCAGACACCTGCTGAGCCACAAGTCCGCCAACACCACCGCTGACCAGGACGACAACGTGTGGCTGCAGTTTCAGCCCTTTTGTAGCCAGAGCGTCCGTCTTCATCTGCAGATGATGCTGCAGGTCAATTGAGGGCTAAAACAACAGACATACATAACCGTATGCAGCAGAATCAACTGTAACTGTACTGCACATGTTTCAGTGGCATTATTAAGTTATTTCCTGGATGCCTTCAGTGATTTGACGCTGTTGGGTGGGTGACAGGAAGGCCATCCAGCCTGGAAAAAAACTTGAGAGGTGAGGTACTGCTGCGGTTATCTGTCTGGAGTGAGGCGCAAATAATTAGAATATGGTCTAGCTGATGCCACTGCAACCCCATCATCTCTTGCTCCAGTAAAATCCAAGAGCTATCTCCGCTATCTCCATGCCAACTTTCATCTTGATTCATCCAACCGTTTGGCACAATACACCGACGTTAAAGACAGACAGACAGGACAGACAATGGTCAGATAGCATAGGGCAAACCGTTTTACAAACGGTTGCCCAAAAACTGGTGTCTCATTAGACTTAGACCGTCCACAAACATCTAACCTAAGTGATCAATGCAATTAAGACTAGTCAGATAAGGTGATCAAGCACGACCAAAGCCAGACAGCAGATCTCGCCCATTCTACAATTCCTGCATCTGCAATGGGCACACAGTACTCACATGACAGTTTGATATAAAGTTCTGGAAGCAGAATATGTATACACTTAGCTTGCAACAAAAAACACACCAGTTTATCATTACTACACAAACCTCTTGGAGATCAACAAAATACTCCATTGTCTCCAGCACACTAGGCTTCCAAACGAGGCGTTTTCGGCGTCGTTGATTAGCGCTGCTTATCGAAAAGGGTGCCTCTGGCAGCAGTAGTGGCAGCAAAATTAATGTGAGTGTCATCTCCACATCTGCACATAACAAGCAAAATAATTAAAATATGTCCTCGAGAGCACAACCTTGCAAGCTACCAGCTGCTGTCAATAATTTTAGCTCACAAAGTCAAAGGTCAAAGACAGATATGCGCACTTTACATGACTTTCAGAACCAACTGCAGATACATCACCATGTACAAATATATAAAAGTCAACTCACTACTTTTCAAATTGTAGGCAATTTTCTAAACCAAAGTACAACTGATAGTTACCAAGGTTAAATGTGAAGGTCAAATAACAACAGAAGCTTCTATTTTTAGAAGAAATATTGTAACAAGTTCATCAGCAGGCTTGCAAGACGCAAATCACACCATATGGCCTTACGCGATGGTGCAGCTCCCAATTCCAAATGCCCACCAATTCACGGTGCCCGTCCGCTGCTGTGAGGCCCACTGCGATTTGCATATAGCTCATCACGGAAGTAATGCCACCGCAGTGACGCCGCATCAGCCAAAGTTCACCAAAATAGGAGACGACCTGTCCGGATAGTAGTTGAACGAGCACGAAAGTTTCATGCCGCTATCTTTTTCCGCCGCTGAGAAATCCATAACCGTACAAATAAAAAACACAGTAAACTAAATATCCCCCATACTGCCGTATGGTTGGATAAAAAAATGCAAACTTGCCTGCTGACAGCGGATTTTCTACGTCCATTTGTAGAAGACGTTCCAGGAGTGAGTGCAAATGCTTGTCCTTAACCTTCAGTTTGCGCATTCGCTCCATCACGGTCAAGTGCAATCTAGGCCAAACAGAAGCCATTTTGTCTGATGCGGACTGATGCATCAGAGAGAAATCTTCTGAAATCTAAACAATACACAGGCATGTTCACAGTACACTGAACAAACACCTGTGGCCAAATAAAAAGTGGACCCCAAAAATAATTTCTATAATCACCAGTTGCACGACAATGCCAGTACTGTGTTAACAGCAACTAGAAAAAGGCAAAAATTGACTGCTAACCGAATCAAAACCCTTAAGCCAATTACCAAAAAAGTTCTTATTGGTGAGTAGGTTGATGAAATGAGCCATTGTGCCAAATTTGGTGCATATCCATACCGGGGTCTGCTGGGGAAATATGCACATCTTTCAACTTTAGTGGTAGCGCACTGGTCTAAACCAATCAAGTTACTCTATGCCGGGCCCGGTTAGTAATGTCTGTCTGCAGGCAGGTAAACAACCTCAGTTTGAAACGAACCACTCAGGTCAACTCAGCCGTCTACCCTCAGCGAGATGGAAAATGGCTACCGGCCAAAGTGCAGTGATGCTCTGCAGCCGAGGAGTAAAGGCAGGCATTGTTCATTCCACTTGTGGATAAACGTGTGAATGGCAGGTAATCCCTGAGATCCCTCGTTAACACTTGCCATATCTGAGCGCTTTAGAGACAAAAGCGCTATACAATTCTACGTTTACTTTACGGTACGTACTTGTTCGCCTAGCTGTAAATTTTTAAAGTGCCCAGATGGTGATTTTTGGCGACTTTTTTACGTCCTGTATTTGCAGCGAGCCCGGTGCAGCACGTTTCAGACCTGCATCTTAAGTTAGCACTAAGGCCACAGCATGTGTGCAAGTATGGCAGACATCGACTCTGCGACGGCTGAGATTAGGTGAGGAAAAAAAAGAAGATAGAAAGAAACCACCGGATGAAAATATAATGATCTGCCCTATTCCATAGGGCGACCATAATTAGCCATGTAAGAGTATGAACTGGTCAATAACTACACTGACAAGAATCACAAGTTGTGAAAATCAACTTGCCAGTAGAAATCCATCTTTGTCTTTGTAGCGTGGCCACTGCTGCAGTATGTTCTCCAGTGATGGCACGCTTGGTGAGTGGATCATGCTCAGCCGTCTCTTTGCAGTGCGGCGCCAGTAGTCCATCATCTTCGACTGGGGCTGCTGATGCAGCTGCAGCCAGCTTTTCATCTCGTCATAAGTGGCTGCACACAGCATTGGACAAGCAATGGTCATTGCTCAAGATGAATGAAGGGTTTTGTTAATATTGCTTGGTTGGGTGGCAGGAAGGGCATCTGGCCTGTAAAATATGGGGGGATGGTGGAGGTGGGCACTGGTTAGTCCGGATGGAGTGGCGCCCAGCCGGATGGTCAGTGTGTCTGCCTTTGTTAATCTTCCTTTGCATCATATAGTCCAGAAATTCTCTTCTGGCACCGGCTCACCCGGGTGGTCCCAGAAAAAGGGCCCTAAAACTACTGCATCGACTGCAGCCAAACTTTGCACAATGACAAAGACCACCAAGTTCTGTTCGTGGGTGGTCAAAATATACACTAAACAGATCCAAGTAGCAGATGGGCGTCATCTTGAAAAATTAGAAGTGTGATATCTCTGCAACGGACTACCAATTTGTACGAACTTTATCACAGTGATGCATCTCGGCCCTCCGGACCCAATCAGCCAACAAAATTTCCAGATTTTAAAAAGTTCAAGATGGTGAAAAATTGCTATTTATGTACATACATAATGACAAATGTGGTTAAAAGGTGCAGTAAAAATACACATAAAATATTTATGATATCAAATCAACAAAGTTTAAATTACCATGCCAAATTTACAGAAAATGTGGAATCAAACAGTAATGAAATTGGTAATAAAACAGCAAATATAAATATAAAAAAACAGTTAATCCATGCTATTAATGGCGGTGGATAAAAAACAGCAGAAATCATAAATCAGAACCAGAAAGCCCCGCAAGGGGGCTGTGGTCATCGCCGCCAGCATGCACGGCTTCGCTAATTGTCGGAAGTTCAAAAGCCCTGATAGCTTGACCTTGACGTTGGATGGGGTCAAGGTCACACCAACATACACAGTACGTGTAGGACTAGCAGCGTACCCAACCACGTGACTGTAGCTTCACGCACTACCGAAATATGGTCATTTGGATTTCATCAAATATCGATATTGTACTAAGTTTGAACTCTCGTGATAGCTATCCTAGATGGAAATTCAAAAATCGGGCTCCGACAATCTGTAGTCCAGGTTCCATACTATGGCCACCAACCATCAGTTTTGAGCTCCACACCAAAATGGCGGAGGAGATAGATCTAGAAAAGTGGACGCATGGACGGACAGACGGACGGACACACCTGAGTTCCAATCTACTAGGTCAGCGGTAGGCGATGAGTTAAAAATCAAAGAATGCACACAAAAGCCGTAATTTTCCATTTATGTAATACCTTCATCAAGATCCTCTAACGCACTGAAATTCTCCTCTGGTGCAGTATCATTCTTCACGTCGCTAGCTTTAGACTTGATGCCCATCTTCTGGCGTTTGTGCTTCAAGTTTACTACCTTAAAGTACAGCTTTCCATATGGAGTGGACTGATTCGTTGACGGTATGAAATAAGTTGCCTGCACAATCCATTACTAACATTATTTTTGTACTGAATGGTGTTCAAATAACACTAGCAAATATTTTTCTAATGAGAATTTAACAAAAACTATAACATGGTTTCATGAAGAACTACGTAATAATTTTACTGCACTGACTTTGAAAAGTTTACATTTTACACTGATGATGAACAGTCAAAATTCAAACGTTATATAATGTATTCCTATTTTACAACAGACACACACTACACTGCAAATACATCATCAGTGTCACTGCACCATCTTAAAACAAGTTGTCAAAGTAATTTGACATAAGTCCGCATCGCCGCCACACACGGACAGTTCAGACGTATTCGCCAGGTGGTGCCAATGTGCACCCCATATATAGAAAGCCAAAAATGGTTGGCCAACCACTCAAACCCCTTCAAATGCCTAGTCCTACGCAAAGCCAGTTATAGCACTTTTAGTCCCATATAGCCCATAAAGCCAGTTATAGCAAGTTAGCAACCCATGAGCTTCGATACTCAGCTGGCAGTGACGTCATCCGCTATAAGCAGTCCTAGTTAACATGCACACAGACAGACCTGGATGTACTATTTGAGCTGCAAACTAACAATATAAATTCCAACATTCTGTACCTGTTTTTCTGTGGGATACAACTCTGTAATAGCTTTGGTGTAAGCAAGAAACATAGACTTCGATGGGCTGCACAACACAGCATCACTATATTTTTACACAATGCCATGCTAATATTATAAGCGTACTCTTCTAAAACCAGCACACAGAAAGAAATCACTTTGATCCAAAATTTTACTACAAACGATGTACCTGTTTGTGATGTATGCTGCTAAGGATTAACCAATCAAATTAAATCTTTTCATTACAGACGCACACGATTTTGTTATGGTCGCCCGGTTTCTTCTTCTTCCATCATCTTCCTTTTTTTCCCTCGCCTAATCTCAGCCGTCGCAGATTGGCTGTGTACCATACTTTCACACATAGTGTGGCCTTAGTGTGAATTTAAGATGCAGATCTGGGCACCATCGCACAAAAATTGTCAGGCTATATCTTCGCAACTAAGGCACTTATTGACAATCGGGAAGAAACTTGTTAAACAGCAATATCTGCCCCACATGTCCTGACAATATGGTGTACTTTGGCCTACTAGTGGCTGAGATCGTTTCATTACTTTGGGGCACCCCAGCTAATTTCAACGGGTTTCACATCTTGGCATCTGTAGTAGTGGGCGTCAGCCGAACTTTGCGGTGTTGAACAGAGGGTGCCACCTATATTTGGCAGGGTGGCCATCACGATGGGCATTGGCACACATTCTAGTTTTCAATGTTCAGACTGCAGCCACAGCCACAGCTGGATACAGTATATGATGCAACTCTATCTGTTATATATACCTGCCATATTGTACGATCATATCATCAGCCACTATGTCGACTAACAGTTTACGTTTGGCTGAATCGAGAACTGTCGTATTCAACAGTCCTTGTCCCAATGCATGCTTCTTTAGCACAGACCGTAGATCCTACACAAAAATTTTGTAACACAGTTTAATACTGTGTTCCATTCATCACATTCAGGTCCATTTTTGCTGCAAAACAAAAGCCGAAATATTTAGCATATGCGTAAACTTCCAATCTATTTCTATTAGTAATACTTACATGAACAAATCATGAAAATATGTTTTGACTTTGCTTAAATATAACGAAACTTAGTTGATAAAAAACAAATAACTTTGAACACAAACATATCGCTGCTTACTGTATGCACAGACTCAGCATATATAGTGATTAAAAGACTGGTATACCACAGTAATCAGCTGTTGATCACAGGTGGCAGATTCTGGCAGTGTAGCCAAGGATGTAACAGCCACAAAGTTCGAGTTGTCATCCAAATTCGGCAAGCTAGCAACACTCTACAATTTTCACCCGCACGAGACTATATATGCACGTATTAACTGTTATCATGTGTCTGTCTGTCTGTCTGTCCGTTTGACACAAGTCAGTTTCTACTGAAACATCTGAACTAGGATCACACAAACAACCTGCTATGTTCCCCAACCAAGGACACAGATCGACCCCTATACTATAGCTACTTACTCTCCACCTGTACGGGTTTCCATCGTACAGTAGGCCTAATCGCGGATTTTTGCCAGAAATGAACCAAAGCAAACCAGAAGTCAAAAATCAATTCCGAAGACCCTACTGCATGTGGTTTAAGTTTGGTAAAACAACTTTTGCTTCTAATTATGGCCGCCCTATGTAATAGGGGGGCCATTATATTTTTGCCCTGTAGTTTCTTTCTTCTTCTTCTATCTTCTTTTTTATTCCTCGCCTAATCTCAGCGGCCACAGCTTGGATGTCTACCATATGCAGGACCCAAAAAAGTCGCCAAAAATCACCATCTGGGGACCATCGCACAACTTTGTCGGGCTATATCTTTGCAACTAAGGCATGTATCGACAATCGGAAAAAAACCGGTTGTATCATGTAAACAGGTTTAATATATGCAAAGCTCGTTCATACTGTATTTACACAGTCGGTGAACTAATGCAAGAGTAAAAATATCACAAAATTTCGCCAAACAAACTGCACATATAAATGTAAAAACCTGCCATTTTATTACAATGTGTGAAGCCCATCGTCAAATGGTAAAATGGCAAAAATTAATTTTGTAAACTCAACAGGCCATGAATATAATATGAACTGCGTATTCTGTGCACTGTACTGGGTTAACGAAAGTAATTTCTGTCGTTTTATATGTATCGTGACCGATGGGCCTCATGCGTGAGTGAAAACTGAGTCATAAAACATGTCTCTGGCTTACCAGATTATGCATGTCATCAAAGTTGTCTGTAGTCGTGGACAGCGTGGAACCAGGGCTTGGTGTAGCAGACGTATTGCTTCCATCATCACGTTCGATTCTGTTATTAGTCTATCAAGTCAACATAATGCTCATATAGTGAATTACATGGGTAACTAAATCCATCATTCAGTAAGCTGAATGCATATTAGTGTCCAATGTTACACTGTTGCAGAAAAAACCAACTTCTTATACGCGATGCCGTAATCCAACAACTTTTCTTCCATCACTACCTGCTGCCAACGTGTGCACCGTCACTGGGTGAAAATATAAGAGCTGCAATGGAGAAATGGACATGGTCTGCTCAGGCCAATGATCTGATACCAGCCACCCATGATAGTGAGTGCTAAAACACAGTGTGTCCAATACTAAGCCAAATAACCAGACAAATTTCTGGTCACGAACAAAAATATGCTTCACGTGCAAGAACACTGGCTTTTTTCGGTCGTCGTCTAACTTGGCTAGCACTGTACATCCAGGCATATACTTGGTGCCTTTCACAGTAACCCAGTTGGCATCGTACAACTCAAAAGCAGTTCCCATGCCTCCGAGGCAATTACTGATCTCACTGCCATTGTCAAATTCCGCAAGCGTTATTACAGACCCAGTGCCAACAACAACATCGTCACTGCAACTGACACTGTTGTAATTTTTCAGTAAGCGATATGAGAGATCTAGTTGGTGTCTGAAAGCACATGACTTCAAGACATTCTTGAAATTGCCACTAATGTGTAACAGTTTCTTGCATCTTTGATGTTTCGATTCAAACCTCATACACCAATATCTCTGCAGTGGTCCCACCCTACGAATAAGTGTCGGGTAATGAATCAAATGATGATGCTTATTCTTCAGTGACTGATTAGGAAACAAGTTCTTGCGCATTTCCAGATATTCGGCAACCAAAACACTCAGCAAACTGACATCATCTTCTGAGACAGAAGGTGCTAAAATAATGTCAATAATGTTCCGCAGAAGTAAGTACAGTTGCCATGTGTCATCACTCTCTGGTACCAGATCTCCAACTACCAGTGACAGTACTCTAGTTAGACACCAAGACTGTGATGCTTCAAATGGCAACATTTCTACATTAAGAGACTGGATGACTGGTGGTTTGTTTGCGGCATCAGAATAGCCATAACAGAATGTCTGTAATCGATGGTTGAGAGCAGGCAGGTCAAAGTAACCATGAGATACGTATGCACTGCACATCAGTGGTATATCGTAGGCACAAACACCTTCGAAAACATCATGCATGATATCCTGGACATAATTTTCAGCAGCATGAAAGTGCACAAGATCATTAAGTGGGCATCTTTGTTTAATACCAGTCTCTTGAACCAGCTGACTTGTCAAAGCTGTGTCATATGACTTGCTAGTTCTTAGACTTGTCTCTTCTTCGATCTTTACATCTTGAAATTTGTTTCGATGAATGTGGCAATGCCGACAAGGGTAGGAGGCAGTAAACGATTCAACAAATCCTAAAATACCATTCAAGAACAGATTGTCACCTGTTATCACACTCACGAAAACTTTGTAGCATCTCTTTCCATCAGGTATATCTAAGTAAATACCACGTTGCTCTAGTACCTGTAATTCCATCAACAATGGTCTCAGCACTGCCTCCCATCCAAACTCCTTAACATCACCAGTGTGATAACATAATGCAAGAAACATGCTATCCGTCTTGCTCAGAAGATGCGAAGGCAAATTTTCAAACTGATAATAAATACAGCCAATCTTGTACACACTTCTGCGTGAGCCGAGCGGATTTGCTGGCTCAAAGTCATCACCATACAGGCGTATAGCTAGCACTGACTCGTGGCGTAAAGGATGTTGTGACCAGTGGCTACCATCGAAGAAGTTCTTGTATGAACTGCCATTTGTCTCACGTGTCACAGAAAGAGCCTGTTTGATAATATCGCTATGCGCATCCAAAGCCAAAATGGTCTTCTCTATACTTATATATTCACCACTCACTGCCTCATTTACTTGATTTTTTTGACTAGTTTGCCTGTTGTACACAGACGTTGGCTTATTTCCAATGACGTACGCATCTGACTTTACAAGCATGCCCCTCCTCTCTAAATATGATGACTGCAAATACTCACTTTCCAGTCCACTAAATGGATTTCGATACAGGGCTAATTTGCTAAAAATAGCATTCCATGTGTCTGCATTACCACCACCACTTGCTTCACTGATTGGTTTCAGAGAACCAATTAAGTCGTCAACAACAGCTTCAAATAAAGACTGGCATGCTGTTACCATTGCCTGTACACTACTTAAAGTTGTCAATTTACTTTTTGCTTCAGATATGAAAATTGCAGCCCTCTCACGCAAATCAAATTCAACTTGAACTGCCTGCTCTTGACAAGGATCATCACAAGTACTACTCTCCATCACCTCTTCAGGATCATCAGCTCTTGAAGTCGCAGAAGTAGCTGATTTGTCAACATACTCAATGTCTTCTTTGTGGCATCTTTCAATGTGTCTACCAAACGTGTATTTGTCTGTGAATGTCCTGCAGCACTGACCTTGACAACAGGAATAGCGACTATATCTGTCTGATATGCCATGCCTGCTGCGGAAATGACTATAAAGCTCTTTTAAATTACAGGCTACTTCTGCTTTACACAGATGGCAACTCAACATGATGAAACTTATTAAACATCAGCAACAAAATTATGACAGCTTATACCTCTTCAATTCGTTTTAACAGCAATGCTCTTGGTCCAGCCTTTTTGACAATGTCTTTCAATGTGTCATCTTTCATGCAGAGCAGTGCCTCCCAAGTAACTTCCTCTTCTGTTACAAAAACATACAATCACATTAATTTTCCATACTTTTCCAGTATTTCACAGACATTAATTACTGTCGCTTCAATAAATTATCGCGACTGAGCAGATTTTAGATAATGGAGATGGTTACAGTTCTCAATATTTGTCATTTATCTTAAAAAATGCACTTTGACGCGAAACCCGTTGAAATGTGCAGGGGTGCCCCAAACTAACGAAACGATCTCAGCCGCTAGTAGGCCAAGTTGACCATACTGTAAGGAAATGTGAGGGAGATATTGCTGTTTAACAAGTTTTTTTTCGATTGTCGGTACATGCGTTCGTTGCGAAGATATAGCCTGACAAAGTTGTGCGACGGTGCCCAGATGTCGACTTTTTGGCGATTTTTTGGGTCCTGCATTTCCAGCGAGTCGAGTGCAGCACATTCCAGACCTGCATTCTAAATTTGCGCTAAGGCCTCACCATGTGTGGAAGTATGGTAAACATCCAATCTGTGACCGGTGAGATTAGGCGAGGAAAAAAGAAGATAGAAACTACAGGGCAAAAACATAATGGCCACATAGGGCAACCATAATAAATGTTACTTTGCATTCGTAATAGCGAATTATTACGCTTGATTTCCATCCGTACAGATGAAAAATCATGTTACATAAATACTGAGACGGACGTGCCTGACCAGCAATGCTGGTGGTTAAAACCACATTCTTGTCAAAACAATGAAGAATACAGCACATGTGACGGCATGAATTTCACCCACCTCACCTGATTAATGTTGCTACACTACCTTGTTAAATTTGAAACACCGAAAATGCACGTGAACACAA
>Ga0209459_10000404_pt1 | contig 11247 bp, 11 predicted proteins | sample WorMetG1aBELIZE1_FD_187419 | JGI IMG/M metagenome (GOLD analysis project Ga0209459, IMG submission 187419) | Marine gutless worms symbiont microbial communities from Max Planck institute for Marine Microbiology, Germany - Inanidrilus... ...
CAATCAGAATGACAGAGGATAGAGATAAATGGAGAAAGTACGTCCATGGTGTGGCCAACCCTCGGATCGAGGAAGGCTAATGAACAGAACAGAACAGATCAGTGGCTGTAAAACAGCCCAGACATGAAGCCTGATGAGTAGAAGATCAGGGGAACAATGCGACACCAACTAGAAAAACATCTGTGATGACAGCAAACTGAAGCTGCAGCTGCCGATGTGGCACTGGCCGCAGCAGACTATGATAAAGCTACTGATCAATGACACTGTTGTCTGCCAATTTTCATTTGTGACAGAAGTGGTGAACATTTTGAGCACTCGATTTAACTTCCGGCCTACTTACCAGGTAGTTAGTACATGCCTGCTAGAAATGTTACTATGACCTCAAACACGGATGAGTTGTTTGCTGCGTAAACTTCACGAAGTTCATCTTCACATCATATTTTAAACTTTATTGCAGTATCTGCAGTCTGTACTTCGCATATTGTACAAAAATTAATAAAGGCATTATTGTCATATTTTCACACAGTACATCTTACGTGTCATTAAGTTTCAAGTAAAACATTAACTGCAATTGAAAGAGAACAGTTTCATGACACTGCTGAACAGTAAAATTGTGCAAAGTTGCAAGGCAGCATAACAATGCAGTTGATGGATGTGACATGGAATTCTCTATCAGAGGTATACAGACTGTTCCCTTCAGTGCACTGACACTGTTGGTTGGGTGACAGGTAGGACATCCAGCCTGTAAAAAAACCTGCACCACTTATTCCTTCTGGAACACGTGGAGGAATAAAATGCAGGTGGAACCAGCTAACTTGGGTGTCTCTTCTAAAACGGCCATCAAAATGGATTATGATAAGTATGTAGGGAGATACAAGCACTTGGGAATCTGCCAGTGAAACAGCTGTGAAGATCAGTCTCCACTTATCCAAGTTACGTTTAAAAATCTAGTGTTGTTCTTTTGAGACACAGTGCATGTCACCATTTCATGCTCTACACAGCATAATTTTCTATCAGTCTTTATAAATCAAGAAAAAAACGATTTAATCTCTGTAACTGCACCAAATCTACCACACATATGCATTTAAGGCAAACACTGTATGCTGTCTAAATACACACTCAAGATGGACCACTTTCAATGGCACTACACTGTTTTTGGACAAAATACAGGAGAAAACTACATTACATTTTATCCCGCTATATCGGAATGCATGAACACAATGAGGATGCAGGGAAGCTGTGGACTTGGAATGTTTAAATTTCCAAGCACAACATGTTCTGCCAATTTCAACGTAACATGACTTTAGTTACGTGTCCTCTAACTAGCAATGGCTCTGAACAAAGTAAGCACGGAACAACTCATGTGGCTACAGTGGCGGTCTGCCAAATAAATCTTTCACATGTGCTACCGGTATGTCATATGAACAATGTCACTGCTAGTAATGCAACGTATTCTTTCTGCACGAACAACTGTAATAAATACTTGCTTAATTTAAAAACAGAAACTGAATTAAAAATAAACTATATACATGTCTTTACAGCTATTAAGTCCTACTCAACAGGGTGTTCACATAAACGATGACCATACACATTTTTGTAAGTATTTCCAATTTTGGCAGTGCGGTTTAGCCATCATATCCATGCATTCTGGCCAGTTTTCATTAAATTACCTTCAACTTTGCAGTAGTCATCGAATTTTTCGTCATCTGTTGCACTTGACTTCAGCTCAAAAGTTTTTAGCATAGCTATACCAACATGATATATGGTAAGTAGAATTCATCATTATCATCATCATGTAGTCACTCAGCTGGGACTATTGTGTCACCTCACAATAACCTCCACAGGCAGCACATCTCCATAGATCAGCAGGTGGGAGTTGTTGTCAGAGCGAATCTGATTCAGCCATTTCCTTCTTGGACAACCTGGAAGACGTCTCCATGTACCACCAGAAAGTCATACAAGAGAGCCAGAGTGTCATTCTCAAGTGTGTCTGCTTTTGCATCTTCTGACAATTACGTCAAGGAGTCTTCCGTGAGCTTTGGAAGCAAACGTGGTTCCATCAGTTGTCTGGGTATGTTGCACTTATGGCCTTGGTGTTCTATCTCTGCTCATATAATATCTGAACGCACACTTTATTTTCCACCGATATGCGCGTACTAAACTGTCAACCACTTTTCAGTTAAATTTTCTAAGGAAAAATAAATTTGAGCACAAAATGTCTCGTTTACAAAGTGTAGCACCCACCACATCAAAGTGGCATAATTTTTCAGCAATTAGTTGCAAATTCTAGTTTTGCTGTGCTTATAAGCATGATGTAAATTTTGAATTCGGAACTACAACACCTTAGAACGTTTTAGCCATCTCAGAGATATTGAGAGTAAACCACAGGGGGTCGCTTTTATTGGAACACCCTGTTTCTGGATCTCGTATGAAGCTGGTAAAACTCATTTGAGAGTATTAACGTAAGAACATTACATGTAGTAACTAGTTTTGTTTCTCACACTAAACTTCGTTGATAATCAACAGACTCGTCACAATATGTGACAGTTCAGTTTATGTCACCAATTCAAATAATTTGGTACAGCTTTCATCACGAAGAAATATACATATACTTATTGTTATATTACTGCACATCAAAAAAAATCTGAAGTTCACCAAGCTGAAATCTGCAGTTTAGTACTGACCCCTTCATATATATTACGATGAAATCAGACTAGCTCTTCAGAAACATACATGTACATCGTACTAGTTGTCAGCTATACATCCTGCAAAATTGAGGACATGACGTGCATATCAACAAACATAACACTAATCTGAGACTACGTCACAGTCATATCAGTCATATAAACATTGCCGGTAATCACAAAATCACAGATGCACCTATAAGCAGTGCAGAGAACGTATCTGCCATTAGTTCACAATGGCCGTGACAAACTACACACGAGACATTCAACAACACACACAGTATCACAAATACACGTATATAACACAAGTAAAATACACTAGCCATAAATGCACTTGCAATTCTTCACAGTTTACTGGCGTGTGTACGATGAATGAAGCACATCGATCACTACTCCACAGATGACAAACGACCAAATTACATACACAAAAATTTGCAAGACGAGTTCTTATCAGAATGAGCAATCATATGCATATGCACGCTGCAATGTAAGAAATATAACCACGACACAGCACAGTGTGCATACGGATGCAATGCTGCTCCATCTAACGATTTCTTGCATTGCATACTGTGCACCAGTAACTCATCAGCGTCCGTCACATCCCCTCCAATAGACAGCATGTCATCAATGATGACTATCTGGAGGATAACAGGAAAGACTATCAAAACCTTCTGGGCTGTTGTGCATGACAGTTGTGCACAATCATACACACACACGTGAGCAGTTCTTAAAGCGGAGTGTTGGTTTACATTTAGTTTTTGTTGTTTAGCTTTAGCATTTTGTGTGTTTATCTGTTTTACCATAGACTACTTTGTTCTCGTGATGTTTGCTTTGTTGCATTAGATTTAGTTCCTTCAGTACTATGCCAAGAGATTAGCTGGGAAGAACACTTCCAAAATGTCTTGTTTTGTGTTCAGTGGGACACAAAACCTCGACTCAATCAATCATCACTGTTTGCACATTTTACCTGCCGAGTTTGTTTCTGTTGCTGCTATACAACGTGACCAGCATATTTCGGCAATTAAAACAATTAGGCAATTTTCAGCTGATGTGCACATATATATATACAGTGCATAGTGTTTCTTGGATCTCAAATAACACGCTTCTGTTGTTGTACTGTTTGCACATAAACTGAGTAATTTAGTGGAAGACTAATGCCAATGAAACAATCTGTACTAGCAAAGTCTCAGTCAACTAGCAATCAGTAGCTGTGACTCAACATTGAATGATAGTGAAACAGACATGCCATAGATGGGAACAAACACCATAATGATGATACTGCACAGCATGTGCACAGCACAAGGATTTCTATCAACAAAACTTTGCCACAATCACACAGTACAAGCAGCCAAATACTATATTTAATTAGCACCAACCTAAACCTGACTTCACAAAGTTCATAAGCACTGGTTCAAATTTATAGCAAAATAATAATTCGTTCATGTTTGGAAAGCACACAATGCCGATTGATGAGATTATCAATGTTAGCCAAACAAAGCCCATAGTTTATGAAAACACAACAGTGGCAGGGTCAGTGGAAGGGCAGTCTGGACATTCAACCTTTCCCTTTGTCTGGAGACCTGACAGCTGTTGGGGCATGAAGTCCTAAATTATGGCAAAATTGGAGGCAGCAGTGGTTATCAGATAAGCACAACTATTCAGCATCTTAGAAACACCACTCTCTGGAGGCTTTGCCTCCTGAACATCCAAAAGGGACTCTAACCCCGGACCCCAATGGGGCTTGGCCTCCAGATCCCCTAACCCACTCTCCCCTTTTCAAAAACCTTGATCTGCCACTGAAATACAACGACACACTGTAGTGAAAACGAGAACAGATCACACTGGTTGTGGTAAACACGTAACATTCACATATTATACAATGTTAACACTGGGTATTCTGGACCTACCCTCCTACCCCATATAAAGTTACATATTGCTCTCATGGTCCACCTAAGTACACCATGTTCAGAAAAAGTAATACATTTTCCATAAATATTTCATGATTTTTGGACAAATATTACAAAACTTTAAGTGAATGTCCATAACTGAACAGGTCAACTAATGGTGACCTCATTTTGATGCAATCAGTTAAATATTGTTTGTGCAGTGGCATAATTATGACGTTACTGACAACGTGTCGCTTTCTGAGAAGATAAGCAAAGCAGTGCGTCTCCGATGAATGGGATAAGATGGATCAGCAGCTGATTGACCATAGGCATAAACGTGTTACAGCCTGTGTTTCTGCACGAGGTGGACAGCTAGAACACACTCTTTAAGGCAGAACTCGAAGTCGCGATAAAGAGTTGACAGCAGTTTATAAGTTCTGTAAAATCTGCATATTGTCAATAGCTTATAATGTGCGTAAAGAATATTTATTTCAGGGGTTAACTTTCTAATAGTATGACAGACTGTAGGCTAATTATTCCACAACATCACACTGTAAAAATGTTTCAGAAAATCAAGCCAGTAGTTGTGAAGGTATGTTCAAAAACAAAATGTACTACTTTTTCCCAATTACGGTGTATTCTATCAAAACCCCCACCAATCAAGTTTGAAACATTGCTTTCAAGTAAATATCTACTGTTTATTTCTTGGTGTATTCAGGCACAACAGTACTCATAAAATGGTCAGTCACAGACTAAAATACTGATGATTATTTTTTACATTTTCCATTAAATAAAGTCACCAAAACATTGGGAAAAGCAGTTTATAGCATTTTACTTAACCACAACAGATACACAGTCTACTTCCAGCAGTAACTGCCCAGTGCTGAATTATAAGTACTGTCCTGCATTACAGTAACAACAAAATAAACCCATCTTCCTACCACATATAATAATATTAACATCCTCACTCCACTTACAAACTGCAGCAGTGTTACATAACATGTGAATGACCCCACATACTAACTGACAGATAAGGGTCATACTGAGAATAATCGGTCCATACCATAATCACACAGCTCACCAGCACAGCAAAAGTCAAGCATTGGCGACACTGTACCATCACCAGATGCAAACAAAGGAACTGAACATCACCGTGGACCAGCAGATGTCGCACTTCCAGGGGCAGAAGTGGACAGCAGGCTGACGGAACTGTCACGCACATGGACGACAGGGCTGTCACACGGCGACATCTCCGTGACGGCGCCGAGACCAAGTGTCAGACTGTGCAGGTCAAACTGCTCCAGGTCACGACGCTGCCGCAGCTCCATGTCGTGGCTTTTCTCTTCACGTTCACGAACAAACTCATCCGTTTCTTGTTTAATCTGCAGCACATAAATGAAGCAGTGTATGCATTCATACACACAAAATCCCAAAGAATACAACATTACTAAATCCGTTTCATCTAACACTCTGCATCCCTCCAGTGGTTACCAGTTTTAGCAGACACTCAGCCTACAGCACTCAGGCATAAAGATGCAATGGACAAGGTAACAAGGCAACTGGGAACCAGCTCTACATGAAGAATGGCTGCTACACAAATATGCGTTTCTTCCTCCACGAAACTGTCCATCATCACGCAGAGGTTTTTGTTTCAGACACTCATCTAACAGACATCACCAGTCAGTGGCAAGATGACTGGAAGTCAGCTTCAATGGCAAATTACTCCCTAGTGGATGATCTAGAAATCTGGCAACCAATATTTGATCTGCCACGGCACCACTGGTCACTAACAAACTGCATCCGGATTAGCCAAAACTACTGCACATCATGCCACAAAAAGTGTGGCCTTATGACAACTGATAAGCATTCACGTGGCAAATGGCAAACAGTGCTCCATGCTGTAGGCAGCTGCCCATGCCCATAGACCAAGCTGGAGGATGGTCTGCAGCGGTTTCACTCAGCTGACAATGCCGCTGTTCAATCTCTAAAGACACATGGCTCGTGAATGCATACAACAACAACAACATCCAAACAATAGTAAATTTCAACCCCCAGGACCAAGTACAGCATGAAAGATTATGATCTACTGAACTACAACAAACAAATTAGACATCATATCTTCTAAGTGCGGTTACACATGTACACTCTTGTATTTTTTCACTAACAACTGAGTCTTCTGACATCGAACACTAGTGTAATGCCATACAATACAATACAATACAAAACCAATTTGTAACGCGCCGATCAGTCCAAGCAAAAAACTGGAATCGGAGGCGCGAGAGGCGACTGTTACAGGGAGTGATCAGCATACATGGTGTAAAAGAGGTCACGTTTAAGATTGTGTTTAGCACTATTGACACAAGTTGCAGCACGACAGTTAAAAGACAAGTCATTCCAGATCTTTGGCGCACTAACAGAAAATGCCTTGTCTGCCATGACGAGGGACGTATAAGGATGGCTAAGCACCAGTTTGTCCAACGATCTCAGTGAACAAGATGGCACACAGTCACTAACGAGAGATGCCAGATATGAGGAACTGTTATACAACACTGTTAATGATGTTACTTCTGTTGCTAGAAATGTGTAACTATTTTATTGAACCTTCTGGAGAAGTTGCAGACGTCGAGCCGACACCCGTTCGTCCAGCTCTTTTCTTTCTCGTTGTTTCAGCGCATCTGTCTGCGCACAGATTTTACTCTGGAATGCCATCAGAATGTCCATCTCATCCTGTAGACGATGTCGCAGGTCACTGGCTTCAGCAACCTGCGTTGTATCCAGTCTAACCTGCTCACAACGTAATCCACTCTAGAGCAAACGCAGTGCATGAAAACACACTTTTATGACTGCAGCACACAACTAGTTTGGTACACAGTTGCCAGATGACATGTGATTTGGCCAGTTGTGTTCTAAACCTGGGAACTTTCTTCAATATGAAGTTATGTATGGAATAAAGGAAGACCAGCACACTTGGTTGCTTCTATGGCTGTGTCATAAATCAAATGTAATTCACTGTTACATACTTTCATTAGCTTGCTAATCAATGCATCAAACAAGATGGTGTGGCTCCAAAGGCAGACATGTTATGGAGCAGTCCCGATAATGTGATTTGTGAAGAGAACAAGTCCATTCACTGGTCGGTTTTAAAACTTGGGCAAGATTGCACGTGTACTATATAATACAGTGCAGTGCAACTCGAATTCTGCCTGTTCAATTAGTATCAAAGATTAGCTTTTTTCAAGACCCAGCCTACTCAACTAAAAGCACTAATAAATTGCTATGGCATGAATGGCATCGGCAGTTAAAAGCAGCGCTGCCTGGGTTTTGCTGAGAGATATGGGAAAGCTTTGGGCAAAGTGAGGACAAGAGAGGAGCAGGATGGGAAGGGATGAAGAGGGAGAATGAGAAGAAGAAGGAAGTGGAGGTACAAACAGAGGGGCAGAAAATGAGCAAACAGTTTGACATGAAGGAGGGGAAGGGGCATCCGTAGACAGTGACAGGAGAGCAGTTATCTAGCAGCTAATCATTTCTAAATCCTGACAAGTTGACCTTTTGCCCTCAAAAGTGGTCCACAAATTACACAAGTAATGAGATACAGGCAACATTCGTGTCAAACTGTGGCTTTGAAGATCTTTTTATTCTGGAGTCAGGGGCAGGCAGGGGGTTGACGGTATGACGGCCATAATAATACTGTACACTGTTCAATTACATGCTGGTGCTGCTTCACTTCCGAGATACTCTGCTCATACTGATCACTCAGCATTGACAAGCGTCGATCCTGCTCTTCTTTTAGCTTGGCAAGCATCGCCTTCTGGTCAGCCTTCGACGTCCGTGTCAGCAGCTGTTCCTTGAGTAGCTTGTACTGCTTGTTCTGGATGTTAACAGCCGCACGAAACTGCCGCCGTATTTCCTGCTCTTTCATCTGCAACGAAAACAACAACAACAGCTCATCAACTGTGAATAATAATATTGTATGATACTCAAATAAAATTTAATTAAATTTCCAAGAAAAGCTATAATTAAAACGTCAGTAACAATCCACAAACAGTTCAAGTACATATGAAAAATCAAACAGCTCATCTGTCTAGACTGTCTCCAAATGACAGCTCAGTTTTTGTCTTACCCATAATATGCGCTAAGAGATTATGAGGTTCAAAGTCTTCCCATATTCCTTTAGTTTTAACATTACTGCACTCACAGTCAGTAATAACATTAGCAACACAAAGTGGATTGCTGAAGCACAACATGCAAGCCAGACTTAAAAGCACCTCTACTTTTGACAGCATTAATTTCAGTTACAGCCTACTTAATTATAGTGCACTGTGCAGTCACAGTAGCAGCTTGTTCAATTAGCTAGGATAGTTGCCATTACAGAACACTGTAAATAGATTTGAATGTGAGTGATGACATCTCCACACAAAAGATAATGACTAGTGCTACTACTAGTCGGGCTGAACTTGGAATCTTTGGGATTACTGGAGCTAGTTTTTTACAGGCTGGAGGCCTGTCATATCACTCCCACAGTGTCTTAGAACTGAAGGAACTCAAAACGCCGACGCCAGTGAGGGAAAATCACCCAATGGACCTTATCTTTCTTGATCCAGCAACCAGGTGTGTGGTCTGAAGATCATGATGTTGGTCTCGAGACCAAAAATGTGTTCTTCGTTCCCAAGGGTCTGGTCTTGGTGTTCAGATGCTGGTCTTGCAGTGCTAATTTGGTCTGCTGTAGCGATGTGACGAAGCTGGTCAAATCTGCATTCCTTGAATGTCAATTTGAACTTAAATTCATTCGAATGCAAATGCTGTTTTATAGGCCCATAAAACATTAAATCAAGAAGTAATGCAGTGCCTAATAAACACTCAGAACCAAAAACCTCATTATGCTGACTGCATTTGTGGATAACTGAGGACCAACTGCGTCACTATCGGAAATGACTTGTGAATATTTTTGCTTGTTTTTGAAGCTATTTCGCTTTATACACATGAAATTACTCGTAGAACAAAGACTTTCCCACAAATTTACATCCGACAAAAAGGTGTTTAAAACATTCGACGAATTTCGAATATGCTGAACATGTTCGAAGCTCAAACGTCATTGAATGCAAATGTGAACTTCATCATATCCCTAGTCTGCTGTTCCATACTACATACACAACAGCAAATTGGGTGCTTTGTATATTTATACTGAAATAAGAAATCTAAATACATTTCATGTTTCCTATGTAATGTGCACCATCTGTTTGGATATATGGCTCTTTAATATCATATCAGATGATATTATTGTGCTTTTAATGCACTGTTTTAGGTGTTGGTCTCAAACAACAGGTCTTTGCCTTGAAGAGTCCGTTACAGATCTCCAGTTTTTGGTTTTGGTTCAACCACTGCTACCAACTGACTCGTAAGGCAAGGAATACCATACTCTTCACGCCAGCTCTTCAATGCCAATATCCAGATGACGTCTCCATACAAAAGGTAGTTTCACTAATACAGACAGCAGGCTCTGAAAAACCAGAGTAACCTTGAGGTTCTTTGGCTGCTGCTTTGTCTCAGACAAGTGACGCTGTTTCTGCTCCAGCTCGGCTCTCTGCATGTACTCACGCTGGTCAGACAGCTCCACCTGATGCTGCCGCTGCAGCAGCTCTCCACGAAGTTGATGCCGCGCGGCAAGGTGCTTGTACTCCAAATCACGGATCAATTCGTCATGCCTCACGCTGGTCTCATGCAGTAGATCCAACTGCACTTGCCTCCGATCCATGTTCTAAACAACCCAGCAAAATTCATAGCATAACAACATTCTGATAACTACCATCAATCACTTAACTTATTAATTTTTCTAAGTACCACAAAATCTTAAATACAATACGCACAACTGTGTAATGTTATACAGTAAGCAGGGTAGTTATGATTGCTGGTCAAAAGTGAAATTATACGATACATCTTTATATATTTAACGCGGTAAGGTGTCCGTACGTCTGTAACGCTGGGCGTGGCCAGCTCAGTTAGTTAGTTGGAGTTTAACGTCCCTTTTCAGCACAAATATGGCTATATCAGAGACATGTGGGCACGGGTTGCAATGCTCTAGTGTGTATTATACACAGCAGTTACTCTGCTTTCTCAATGCTGCCGATGTACATGATGAATAAACAACAATGAATACAATACAATGAGAAATGCATTACAATGTTTAGAAGCTGACATCCAGTGAACAGCATAAAACCACCAGCACCACAACAACTGTTTAAATGCCACCATATAGGTCAACCTCTGTTAGCCGCACCCTCAGTTTAAGAACTGGAGTATTTTGTTGGAGCAAATATTACTGCTCACATGCCCTTGCTGATGGCAACTAGCATGTTCAGATTAGAGAGAACAACATCTCAGTACCGCTAGTAAAAAATCACAAAGAAATTACAAAACACTAACAAGAAAACAGATCATCACAGAAAATCCAAAAAAAGTCTGAGGCTCCAGGAACCAGTTCAGTATATGTTAAGTACAAAACGACTGGTTTTCCACCAATATCTGTGAGACAGTACAACTACCACGCATTTCACTGACTAAGTCAGACTTGTTGTCAAAACACACAAAGCAGTTCACAGAGAACGACTGACGTACTTCACTGAACAGGCTCTGATCAAGTAGGTGCATCTGAAGCAGCTTGCAGCGACGCAGCTTGCGAA
>Ga0209459_10000406_pt1 | contig 11206 bp, 7 predicted proteins | sample WorMetG1aBELIZE1_FD_187419 | JGI IMG/M metagenome (GOLD analysis project Ga0209459, IMG submission 187419) | Marine gutless worms symbiont microbial communities from Max Planck institute for Marine Microbiology, Germany - Inanidrilus... ...
CATTTACACCGCTCTGCAGTTGCACACTAATCTTCATATGCGCTCTGGTATGTGGACTGCAGCAGCAAATCAAACATAACGATCGATAAGAAGCATGTAGTGACAGCGGGACTTTTAACCACTCTGTAGGCCTATTGTCTGGCTCTTGCTGTCGATTCTCAGAATTTGAGAAAATTGTTTCCGGGCTCCAGAAAATAGTTCCAGGATCGAGACACGCGAGACTCGATTACAACCTGGTCATGCTGGCGATGGGGTTGTATTACCAATGGTTATTAATTTTTCCTCTAATTAAAATTAACAGCTGTTACTTGTTACTTGTTGATAGACTGTTCGGCTGGTCAGCTGTAGACGCCCATATCTTTCCAGTGTCGATCTAGTCCATTCTTGAAAGCATTGACCGATGTCACTTCAGTGACCACTCGTGGCAGTTTGTTCCACTCATTCACGATGTGTAGACAAATTTTGTCTAATTGTTGTTCATCATTCACCAAATTCACTGAAGCCACCACAGTTAAAGACATTGACAGAGCAAGCCTATTTTGCCTACTTTCTACAATATCACACAAATTATCGATGAGAACTGGATTTCGGCTCCCACTGAATGGAAAATACTTCTTTAAACGTATTAACAGTTCAGCTGTTAACACACTTTGCAGATAGTGATTTCCAATTATAAAGCATCCTGTTACTGAAAAATTTTTTCTAATATTCAGATGAAACCTTTTGAATAGTTTCTTTTCTTGGCCTATACGACTACCATCAACTAAATTAAAGAACAGACCTCTGTTGATATTACAGAAGTCATTCAATATTTTAAGTGTTTCATTACCTCCTATACTGCGTGTTTGTAATTTAATTAGCAGACGTTGATGAGGAACCTTGTTGAATGCTTTCTGAAAATCTAGATAAGTAACATCAACTGGATATCCTGAGTCCAAATAGTTATTTACTTCCTCCATAGATACTGGTTTAAACAACTTCACTGAATGTCCTCATAAGTTAATGGTAACATCTGCCACCCGGAAGAATGTACTGGAATTCATACGCTCTTTTCCTGTTAAAATCTTAAATGTCTGAATCAGGTGTACACTAGAGACCTGCATGGGGATGGAGATCACGGGAATCCCACGGAATCTGCAGGAATTTCGCGGGGATGGAAGCTAATGTTGCGCGGTTACCGCAGGGGTGGAAAGCCGTACGTCCGTCCACAAAAAGTTTTTCCGATTTCAATGAAATTTCGTATGTAGATAGATGTCGATGACTGATGCACGACGATATGCCGTGTGACCCGATCCAAGGTCAAGGTCACGGGGCTTCTGAAGTTCCGAAAATTGCACTTTTCAAGGTCTATCTCCTCCGCCATTTACAATGGGAGCTGGCAAATGACCACCAATTTTTAAACTATAGCTCAATATCTAAATTTTGTCGGGCCAGATTTTTTTTATATTTGTCCTAGTTTTTGTGTCACGTGACCTTGAACTTGGAGGGGTCCCTGCAGTTAGTCCATCCACCAAAAAACTTTTCCAATTTCAATGAAATTTGGTATGTAGATAGAGGTCAATGACTGATGCACAATGGTATGCCGTATGGCCCGATCCAAGGTGAAGGTCACGGGGCTTCTGAAGTTCCAAAAATTGCACTCTTCTAGGTCTATCTCCTCCGCCATTTACAGTGGCAGCTGGCAAGTGACCACTGATTCTTAAACTACAGCACAATATCTAAATTTGAACAGTCCGGATTTTTTATATTTGTCCTAGTTTTTGTGTCACGTGACCTTGAACTTGGTGCGGTCCCTGCGGTTAGTGCGTCCACAAAAAAGGTTTCAGATTTCAGTGACCTTTGGTATGTAGATAGAGGTTGATGACTAATGCACGACAGTATGCCGTGTGACCCGATACAAGGTCAAGGTTAAGGTCACGACTGCTTTAAAGCCACTCAAGAGGAGTCGACCATCAGTCCCACACGGGACTAATCTTGTATTATAGCATTGCCAGTGAAGTTAATAACTGAGGCTTGCTGGTGGTGTCGATGGCATTTGATGCCTTTGTGGGTCTAATAGCTAGCCCTGTGCTGGTTCTCAGGATTGTCCTGCAAATAGCCATTTGAGTTGTGCTGCAGGATGGTCTTGTGTATAAGACCAGCCAGCCAGAATAGTAGGAGTAGGGCTGTGCAGACCGAGTAACTGAGTAGTCAGTTGCTTGAAACAAGAACCGAGAGTTATTGTTGTTGTAGTGTGCATGGCAATTGTTCATCGTTGTGAATCTGTGAGTGCCCGTTGTGACCGCCGCCATGAGCCATAGCAACTTGCCGAAAATCGTCGACAAGATCGATCCGTATAACTCACTGACTCTGAAGCGACGGCGAGGCAGCGAAGGCTCTACGCGAACTTTTCGTACGAAAGAGGCAAGTGAGCTGAAGGCTCTTCCTCTGCTGAAAGGTGAATTTTGCTTTGTAGCTGTGCAGACTACTTACATTGTTGTTAATTGCTGCCGGCACGAGATGTACAAAGAGCTACATTTTGCATATATTCATAATGATCTAGCACTAAAGAGGACTTCACAGTGGTTCAGCTCGTCTCTGATATAGCCATATTTGTGCTGAAAAGGGACGTTAAACTCCAACTAACAGTGGTTAAGCAACTCTAGGTGCACTACAACAGCTGACAGCTGGTGATATTGAGAAAGGCAGCAGTGATTTTTTATGGCTAGGAATTGAGGTGAAGTCCAGTTTGCTTCAGATAGAAACGTAACACATTCTGAATTCTATGCCTGTTTTTAAGAAGATGCACTCCGTAAACTTTTTCTGTTGCCACAGATTTATTGCAGACTTTGTTGTTTGCCGCCCTCTCTGTGTTCCTTCATCATGGATGTCCACTTCATATTTGGCCAGTGACAGGCAGGAGTTAGTGAAGGCACATATGATTGAGCACCAATAATTTAGTGACATTTGAAAGTGTGTCGCAAGTCAGAACAGTAGTTGTGAACGTTCATCTTGCTGTATGACCTTCATTATTGGAGTTGCCATGGTTCATAGTACCATATTTCCTTGAATAGAAGCCCCTGGCCTCTTCTAGTACAATTACGTCAGACCCCCAGCCTGTATTCGAGGCCCGGCCTGTATTCAAGGCCCGGCTTGTATTAGTACCTACATCCACAGTACGATTAACTGATGGTAACATTATGTTATTTTGCAGAGACAATAAGCACGTTTGTTAAAAGTTTAATGATAGGTTCAGATCGGTGATCTGAAGTGAGGAAGTCAAACTATTGATAGCTTCATGACGCATATTAATGACGCGCAGACAGTGCAGACCTGTCAGACTCGATCAGTATGTAAACCACGAGCCCTGGCTTATATTTGAGACCCAGCTTGTGTTCAAGGTCCAGCCTCTATTAGTACAACTATGTCAGACCCCCGGCCTGTATTCGAGGGACTGCTTGTATTTAAGGCCCGGCATGTATTCGAGGAAATACGGTTCACAAGGTCGAGCAGCCATCAGTTATGAGTTGACAGATTAATTGCCAACATTCTAGTTTGTCATCTTGACTGGGTAGTGATATCTGCCAGCACTGAGAAGTAACAGCATGCTGCTTATGTCCAAGGACCAAGGCTAGTTTTTGATGTGTTCATTTGCACTCAGAGAGTAAAAGTGAACACTGTAGTTTTTGGGCGACCATTTATAAAACTGTTTGCCCTATGCTATCATTCTGTTGTATGTTCTGTCTGTCTGTCTGTAACGTTGGTGTATTGTGGCCAAACGGTTGGATGGATCAAGGTGAAACTTGGCATGCAGGTAGGCCTCAGCCCTGGCCACATTATGTTAGATGGGGACCCAGCTCCTCTCCCTCAAAGGGGCACAGCCCCCAATTTTCTGCCCATATCTGTTGTGGCCAAATGGCTGGATGGATCGAGATGCCACTTGGTAGGAAGGTAGGCCTTGGCCCAAGCGACATTTTGTTAGTCAGGGACTCAGCTCCCTCCCCAAAAAGGGCACAGTCCTTCATTTTTTGGCCCATGTCTATTGTGGCCAGATGGCTGAATGGATCAAGATGCCACTTGGTATGGAGGTAGGCCTCGGCCCAGGCCACATTGTGGTAGATGGGGACCCACCCCCCAAAAAAGGGCGCAGGCCCCCCAGTTTTTGGCCCCGTCTATTGTGACCAAACGGTCACCCATCTTAGCTACTGCTGAGCACTTCTTTTGGTTAGTATGTGATCTTTCAGCACTTTCCAGGTATGTATGGTATTCAAGCTTGCAGAATGTGCGATTGAATTTTGGTGTAAAATCATCACGAAAGTGCAGTTTTTCAAAAAAAAAATAAATTTAGCAACCAGTTGGCAGTTTTATTGGTTCACCCTCACATTTTGCAAATTTGACATGAACACGTTCTTGGGAAGCATCATATTGTGATACACTGGTAAAAGTCATAGCATTTAGTCACTTTTACTGTTGTTGGACGTATAAACATGACATTTGTGCATCTTCCACTATTACACAGTGACTTGGCTGTGACTCCAACATCATGTGAATTAAGTGTGCAGAAAAACGTACGATGAAAAACTTCATTACTTAGAAATTGCACATATTTTGTTTCTGTGCATAACAAAAAGTACAGAGAAATGGATAAGGATTCATGTCGTATATGCATCAGTGAACGCACCAAGTAGTAACTGAATATTTAGTGTTGAATCAACTGTGAAGCTGCTTGGTACAGTTGCTTTAATAGGTCACATTGCAGCACTAGGTTAGTTAGTTAGTTGGAGTTTAGCGTCCCTTTTCAGCACAAATATGGCTATATCAGAGATGAACAGCACTAGGTAGATTGGCCCTTCGCTACAGACGGAGTAGCGTGGTCTGTTGGTCTGTTTGTCATGCGGTGAGCTCTGCAGAAGTAGCTTAACTGATCGTGATGCTGTTTGGGATGTTAACTTTGGGGAGGTAGGGGCGGGGGTGGCAAGGAACCGTGTATTAGGTGTGTTCCAGATCCCCTTCTCCAAGGCGCAAGTTTGAGGGGCCAGTCAAGGACGTGCCTGGACACGTAAGGTGGTCGATATACTCAAATCGACTCAGCAGGGGACAGCACCGGTACAGTGCGGATGCCGATTGGGTATACTAGATGCGGGTGTATATTTGCGCCACCTGGTGAATACGATTGATTGAACCGTCCGTGTGTGGAGAGATGTTGCCTTATGTCAAATTACTTTGACCACTTGAGTTGTCCCTGCAGCCTGCAGCTGCTGTTGTTGCCATGGTAACAGCAGGGCTTGAAGTGAGCCAGTATGATCCAGTATGGTGCACTGGCATGTCTGAACAATTGCAAAAGGTGTACTGGCACTTCAAAGTATATTTAATTTTAGTGCAAAAATTCATACTTGTTTGTTAAATATACTGGTACGGTATTCCAGCTTCAGGGAACTTAGCCCCTGCCCCCCTTAACCAGGGCTTCCCCTGGCCACCACTGAGGATATGGCCCCAGACTCCCATTACCGGTATAGGTTGCACTTCCGCTCTTGCCATGATGGTATTGGCACTTCCTCTTCTACACTTTGACTATTGTAACTATTTTTTCATTGCTTTAGATGCATCAGCAAATGAGTTGCCTTCTCTGCTGGTGCGCAAATTCAAGCAGTGCTGCACGATGTTTGACTTTGATGACCCACTCTCTGAGGTCCGAAGCAAAGAAGTGAAGAGGCTGTGCTTGGTGGAGCTTGTTGAGTTTATCAGCAAGCCGGGCATTATGAACAGCGAGGAACTGTACACGGAATTCATGCGTATGGTTGGTAGGGTTTCTGTGTGGATTTATACCCGTTTCTGCCACCTGTTGTTAACTTGAAACTTCTGCTCAGTACAGTAGCCTAACATTGTGTGTTAACTTTTGACCTGTTGTATTTTGTTAGTAAATTTAATACTTTTGGTATTAATAGTGTATGTAAATCAAGTTAATCCACTTTTTCCAGAAGTTCCTTATTTGTTACTTCGTCCATGGGAGCAGTTGTGAAGTATTGTGATGAGCAGGTATCTCTGTTTTTGTGTCTGTCTGTCTGTCCGCGAGGATATCTCCAGAATCACACACGCAGTCTTTACCAAATTTTTTGTGCATGTTGCATGTCTGTAGCTCTGTCCTCCGGCATGTTGATGATAGGCCGCATCACCTATCAGCGGGAAGGGGGTGACGGGAGTGCACTGCGCGGGCTAAGTGGAATCTATGATTACCTTGTTTTGTGTGTGGTTTGTGGCAACTCAAATAGCAAAGTTTTCTAAATGCGTGCTCCATTATTTAAAAGTTAAGCAGTAAAACTGGTGACCATTAGTAGTGGAATGGTTTTTTAATGACATATTGCTGTTAAACATTAATAATACCTTGCAAGTGGTCAAAGTAATTTGACATAAGGCCGCATCGCTGCCGCATATGGATGGTTTAATGGTATTCAACAGGTGGCGCCAGTGTGCACCCTACCTAATACAGGTTTCCTTGGGCCCATCTGAGACCCAATCCAAAATGGCATCTCGATCGGTTCAACCGTTTTTGCACAGCTCACGGCAGATCTTCCCTATGCTTTACAATGGGCCGCCCTTTCCCCCTTAAAATTGCCCCTTCAATGGGAGGATCTGGGTACCATCTAACAAATGATTCCTTGGGCCCATCCGAGCCCACAACCCAAATGGCATCTCAGTTGGTTCAGCCATTTTTGCACAGCTCACCGCAGAGTATCCCTATATTTTACAACGGGCCGCCTCTTTGCCCCTCAAAATTACCCCTTCTCATGGGGGATCTGGAGCCCCATCTAATACATGATTCCTTTGGTCCACCTGAGTCCTCAACCCAAATGGCATCTTGATCGGTTCAGCCGTTTTTGCAGGGCTCACTACTATGACAGACAGACTGACCGACAGAGAGACAGATCGTGCTACTCTGTAACAGTAGGTCACATCTACATATGCAGTACTGTGATGTGACCTAAAAATTAAGCTTATTACTTGAAGATATTACACCCGCCTGCAGAGATGTATGCATATCCCTTGAGCAATTTATGCGAAATCTTCATTGTTTATGGGCTGTACTCTGCGAGTTTCATCTGTGTAATTTGGTGGCTTTTGCTCAGAAGATAAAAGTGACACCACAGAGAGATTGCATCACCAGCAGGATATATTTGGACATCGGCACCTAACTGTGGCCTTTTAGACAACCCAAGCGAATATGTTATTTTGGTAACAGTGCACCATTAATCATTCTAGGTGTAATACGGCAGCATTTAGGTTATTGCATTAGTTGCAAGTTGACGTTTCTACATATCTTGCCAGATTTGTAATGATGTAACTGCTTATAATGTAAGGTTCTGTTTGGCATACAACGTTATGACTGTGATGACACAGGTTACGACCAACGTTATCCGACCATTGCCTCCAATCTTGGTCATTTACTTTGATCCTGATGAGGATGAGCCAACAATGGAGCCAACGTGGCCACATCTCTCTGTAGGTGGTATTATGCATTCTACGAGTCATGTTGGCCCAATGCACTGAACTAAAGCCCCTGACATATGACCCTTCACGACGGCCCGTCGGGCGTTGTCTTTTGGCAGCCACCTTGACGGCCGTCAAGAGACTGCCGTCAGTGCCAAGAATATTGATTATTACATCATATTATTGATTATTACGTCCTTGTTGACTTTAGCAGCTTTTTTCTTGTTTATGTTTTTGTAGTTTTTGCTTCGACAGTCCCATAAACAGTCATAATGCTGGTATAAACTGATTAATGTGGACACTCGTTCTTTGTCTGCCCGAAGTACCGCGTCTGGGACGCGTGCAAAAAGTCAGATTCTCTGACTCTGCATGTCATTCCATTTTTTGTCCGTCTCAGAAGCATGACGCAATGGCAAAACGGAAGTGATGTGAAAACACAGTGGTGAAAACAGGTATCAACAGTGTAATAAATAAGTAAATAAGCCACTGTAGAAAAAAACCACGCCCTTTTTGACGGCTGTCGTGACGGCATCCCCTGTCATACGACCTGTCTTGACGGTCTGTCAGCCTAAAAAGCATTGCAGAACAATGCTTTTTTGGCAATTTTTAAAGAGCTGACGGTTGCGCTGTCACACAACCCGTCTTGACGGCCGTCGTGACGGCCATTGAGACAGCTGCCAAAAATATCATCTGTTGACGGCCATCACGATGGCCCGTCATGTTGGGTCGTGTGTCGGGGGTTAACCAGCAGTCTGCCAAGTCGTATTATACAGACAATCACACACACTCAGTTTTGTTTAACTGGCTTCTTCTCAGGACTGCAGTTACTCCTGGTTGGACCAAGTTTCACAATATACACGGTGTCCGGAAGAAAGGTGCCACGCTATTTTGCCCCTAACTTTTGCAAATGCTGACCGATTTTCAAAATTCTTTCACTGGCAGACTTAGCAGAATAAATTTCTAGGAAAGCAATGTATAAATATCCCACCACACGTCAAAAGCGTTGCTACACTATGTCACTATCTTGTGAAATATGAATGTCAGAGAAACAAACAACGTGAAACATGTATTATGATTAACGATGCATCGCAACATACTATAGCAACGTGATCTAGCTGTAGTGGGACATTTGCCCATAACTTTATTACACATTCACTGCTGAGTCTGTTTTGAAAGCATTTGTAAAATAAATCACTCAACATTTGGCAAAGTTATGGGTGAAAGTTGATTGCCTCAAGCCCCATGTGTGCTGGGCCACTCTCCAGTTGAAAGATGACGAACTCGCTTGAGATCTGACGTATGGCAGGCAGGAACTGTTTTAACAGCATCATGTTACGATTAATACTCCTCACTAACCTTGACTTCGCGATCAATAAATATAAGACTGGTGTAATGTCAACCACTTGTAACTCACGAACTGATGCTGTCAGTGACCGAACATTAATTGTGTGCGCAGGCGTTTTATAGCGACGTCTTTCTTCTTGGTTGATCAATGTGCGTTGCCATACAGTCGGTCATTCCGTAGGTTTTTCCATGTGGCCACTTAATGTTTTTTTTGGTTCTTGAACAAAAACGATGCTAACATCATTGGGTGAATATTTTTGAGCAACTGCCCGGCGAGCCATCATAACCTAGTTTGGATATAATGGACTTCGGATATAACAAACCTTTTACACCGGTCCCCAAAAGTTCGTGATAACCAAGTTTTACAGTATAATAGCTGTAAGAAGCTGTATGAAGCTGTAACAGGTTTCTGTTCAGTTTGTGTGTAAAACTGTGTGCGTGTGTGAAATGCTGTGATGATGCAGCTTGTTTACGAAGTGTTCCTGCGCTTCCTGGATTTGCCAGACTTTCAACCAAATTTTGCCAAGAAGCACATTGACCAGCGGTTTGTTGTTCAGGTAACTAGTTATACTAGGTGTTCTCCATCGGTACTAAAAATGCATTTTACGTCCTGTGTGAAAGGGTTACCATTTAGTGTATCAGCAAAGAATACAGGAAACTAGAATGTGGGCCGATGCCCAATGTGATGGTCGCCCTGCAGGGTTGGAAAAAATCATGATTTAAAAAAAAATTTTTTTAATCAGATTTTTTTTTATTTAAATCGGATTTTTTAAAATTTAAATCAGATTTTTTTTATTTTTTTTGTACAAGCAAGTAATACAAGGGAACGACAGATAGTACAAATGCTATATGATGATGTAATAAATGACAAGGATTATGTAGGATTTAAAAATGTAACTGAAGACAGAGAATTAAGAAAGTATATTAGACGATATGAGCAACTGATCTGTAAATAAGTAAGTAAATAAGTAAATGATTTATATAATGCCAATATCTTAAAAAGAATTAGGGCACATGTTGCAGCAGATGACCCTAGTAGTACCGTAGTACTGTGTTATGCAAGCTTATAACAACTTGTCTTTCAGTTGCCAAATGCCAATACTATCCTAGATACAGAAAGATAACACTGGCTGTTGCTAACTTGTTTACTTACTTGTTACAGAGAAAAACTAAAACAACTGAGCTTACTAACAAACTCTTTTTGAACAGTATTTTTAACGAGGTGCTACTCGCGACTGTGTGTCAAGTGCTCTCTCAGACTTATAATCAATGAATAAAACAAATGAATACTGGAATAACTTCAAACAGTGCATGTGTTTGTGTTCAGTGTTGTTTGTTTAGCCCTAACAGAGACTATTAGTGAACAGGTAGGTGTGATTTAAATCACATGATTTTTTGACAAAAAAATCATTTGATTTTAATCATGATTTAAATCAGTGATTAAAATCGGCCCGATTTAAATTGGCCAACCCTGTCGTCCCGCCAAACATAGATCGCCATCTGTTCAACGCCGCAAAGTCTGGCTGACGCCCACAACTAGATGCCATGCAGTAACGCTGCCAAGACGCGAAATCCGTTGAAATTTGCAGGGGTGCCTCAAACAATCGGATCGATCTCAGCCGTTAGCAGGCCGAAGTTCACTATATTGTGGGGACGTGTGGAGGACATATCGCTGCTTAATAAGTTTTTTTCCGATTGTCGATATGTGCTTTAGTTGCGAAGATATAGCCCGACAAAGTTGAGCGATGGTGTCCAGATGGCGATTTTTGGCGACTTTTTTGTGTCCTGCATTTCCAGCGAGCCTCGTGCATCAGGTTTCAGACCTGCATCTTAAATTCGCACTAAGGCCACACCATGGTTGGAAGTATGGTAGACATCCAATCTACGGCCGTTGAGATTAGGCGAGGGAAAAAGAAGAAAGAAGATAGAAATCACAGGGCAAAAATATAATGGTTTGCCCTATTACATAGGGCGACCATAAATACACGTATATTGTTCTTATATGCACCACATCAACATGCATGCAGCACGAGAGTGACGGCAACCTTTTAAATCACTGCTGATCCATACCAACACACTAGATTGTGGGCCAATGCCCAACCTGATGGTTGCCCTGCCAAACATAGGTGGCGCCCTCTGTTCAACGCCGCAAAGTTTGGCTGACGCCCACTAGTAGATGTCGTGCAGTAATGCTGCCAAAACGTAAAACCAGTTGAAATTTGTAGGGGTGCCCCAAACTCCCGAACCGATCTCAGCCGTTAGTGGGCCGAAGTTCACCATATTATCAGGACATGTAGAGGACGTATTGGTGCTTAACAAGTTTTTTTCCGATTGTAGATACATGCCTTAGTTGCGAAGACATGGCCCAAGAAAGTTGTGCGATGGTGCCGAGATGGCG
>Ga0209459_10000410_pt1 | contig 11144 bp, 9 predicted proteins | sample WorMetG1aBELIZE1_FD_187419 | JGI IMG/M metagenome (GOLD analysis project Ga0209459, IMG submission 187419) | Marine gutless worms symbiont microbial communities from Max Planck institute for Marine Microbiology, Germany - Inanidrilus... ...
TGAGTTGGCCTAGTTGGTTGACCTATAGCGGATGGCTTACCCACATAAGTGGTCACCCATCAGCTACAAGTCGAGCGCAGGACAGCAAAAGCACATCGACCAAAGACCAATGCTCTACCGCTGGACCATGCAACCAACAATGAAAGTGGATACTGATAACTGCAGAAAAAAAGAAAGATTCAAGGAGTGCAGCGAAACAACAAAAGGTGCTCTGTACCACAATACGACGGACGGCTATTCACGAGACTGTTTGACACATTCGACATACTGTTATGATCAATGGCGGTGTTCGATAGACAATATACGACTTCCTATTGGCGTTCTATAGTATTTTGTACTCCTTCCGGGACACTGATCAAAAATCGCTGGTAGTTATAAAATGAAAAACGATTACAAAGCGCTTGTAACTCGTTTGTAGCTTGCTAGTAACAGTTAACGCCCGCTGTTGGCTGCTGTGGTCACTAGTGAGACACACTTACGGTTACGCCCACTAATTTTAGGTCATCGCCTACCGATGACCTAGTAGATTGGAACTCAGGCGTCCGTCCGTCCGTACGTCCGTACGTTCACAAAGTTTGTCCAATTACGACCTAATTTGGTGTGTGGGTAGACCTCGATCACATATAGGCACCAGTGTGACCTCGACCCGATCTAAGGTCAGGGTCAAGGTCACGAAGCTTCCGAAGTTGCCAAAAGTGCACTGTTCTACGTCTATCTCGTCCGCCATTTTTGCGTGCAGCTCAAAACTAATGACTAATGGTGATAGTATGGGACCTGTACTATAGCTTGTCAGAGCCCGATTTGTGAATTTCCCTCTGCGACAGCTATCACGAGAGCTCAAACGTCGCCCTAAGTCCATATTTCACGACATTCAAATGGCCACATTTCGGTACTGCGTGATGCTACAGTCACACGATTGGGCGTGCTACTAGTCCTACACGTACTGTCGATGTGACCTTGACCCGATCCAAGGTCAAGGTCAAGGTTACGGAGCATTTGAACTTCCCAGCGACAATTGCCCATAACTGCACATTTCTACGTCTATCTCCTCCGCCACTTTCGCGTGGAGCTCAAAACTGATGGTTGGTGGTGATAGTATGGGATCTGGTCTACAGGCTGTCGGAGCCCGATTTTCGAATTTCCTTCTACGAAAGCTATTACAACAGCTCAAATTTCCCCCAATGTCGATATTTCACGACATTCAAATGGCCATATTTCGTTAGTGTGTGACGCTACAGCCAGATGATTGGGCATGCTGGTACTCCTGCAGGTACTATGCATGCTGGTATGACCTTGACCCGATCCAAGGTCAACGTCAAGGTCACGGGGCTTTTGAACTTCCGACAATTAGCGAAGCCGTACATGCTGGTGGCGATGACCGCAGCCCCCTTTCGGGGCTTTCTGGTTTATTTTGCTTTCTCTTTCTTCATTGTACACATCCTGCGTTTACTGTTTATACTAAAGAAGCTTGATGATGATGACGAGGTAGCCATTTTGCCCCTTGATATTCTTCCTTCAGTTGTTGGCGATAAGTACTGCGCCGATTTTCCAGCGGCCGGTTGCCCTTCACCAAACCAACAGTGTCAAATCACACTCACAGCAATCAGAGAAAATCATCCGACGACATTATCCAGTCTTGATCCATAGGGAAGGTAACATCACTGTAGTGCTGGGCAAGATTTGATTTGATTTGAAGGTAGTAGTAGTTTTTAGACGAACGGCTGGATGGGACAGACACATAGATATAGACAGTCATAGACCGACTGACAGATTGCACTGTCATCCCAGGGCGGCAGATTTGACAGAAGCAGTGCTTTGACACTGTTGGTTGGGTCATTTGACCCGTAAAACCCGTCCCCGATATGACCTATAATGTGTTTAGTGGGACATTAAACCCTGCTCAATCAATTTTGACAGAAGCTAAGGCAGACGCGTGCTAGTAAGCACGCTAATGCATACCTGCTGGTCCAGATGCTCCTTGAGATCCTTGCAATCCAGTGAATCCTCGATCTCCCTGAGCTCCTGTATATCCAGATCCACCCTCAGCACCAGGAGGACCACGAGCACCTCTTTGTCCAAGTCTTCCAGGCCTTCCTCGCGGCCCAGCCGGACCTTGATCACCTGCATCACCGCGACCTCCAGAAGGTCCTTGCCGTCCTTGCTCTCCCTTTGGTCCACTGCTGCCGGTAGCACCAGTTTCGCCTGGTTCGCCGAGTGGTCCTGCTGAGCCCGAAGGTCCTGTCGGACCCACTGCACCAGTTGGGCCGGTAGCACCACGTGGTCCTGGTGGTCCTTTAGGACCTTGTGCACCGTCGGGGCCTTGACGACCGCTTGAACCTGGTGGTCCAATAGGACCTCTTTCACCAGATGGTCCTCGTGGGCCTTGCTGTCCCATTGGCCCAGCTGCTCCAGTGTATCCTGTATCTCCCTTAGGACCAGGCACACCTAGAGGACCTTGTACACCTGCAGGTCCCATACGTCCTGCTGGACCAGTGGGACCAGTATCACCTGGGTCGCCGGCATTACCTCTCTGACCCAAAGGACCGATTGGTCCATCAGGTCCTGTAGCACCTGTGAAACCTTGAAGACCTTGTGGTCCTGGTGGTCCAATGTCTCCCCTTGGACCTACTGGTCCAAGCCTACCTTTTTGACCAGTAGCACCTGTCCCACCTGTGAAACCTGGCGCACCTATAGGGCCAGTATCTCCACTCACACCCACAGGTCCAGTTGCACCAAGAGCTCCTGGTGGCCCACGAGGTCCTTGACCGCCAATGTCTCCAATTCTTCCCTTTGGTCCAGCGTTACCAGAAGAACCTACAGGCCCCGGTGGACCGGACGGGCCAAGTGGACCAGGTGAACCAGTTTCGCCAGGCAGTCCCTTTGGTCCAATCACTCCTTGAATACCTTGTGGTCCAGTGTCACCTGTGAATCCACGTGGGCCTGAGATGCCAGTAGCACCAGGTGGTCCAGGTGGACCGAGTGGTCCAGGTGGTCCAGAAGGTCCCTGAGGACCAGTATCTCCTTTAGGTCCTTGCGGTCCAGGCGATCCAGCTGGGCCTACAACACAGTTCATGTGATAATGACCTATCTCTCAGCAGGCATGGTGACGGTAACACTTAGTGACAGTCAAATGTAAAACGCAGGTCTCACTCCATACTCACCTGACAGGCTGACAATAACACTGTAGTAATTACTAATTACAAAGGGCATTCAAAACGATTTGAGCGTGACATACTTATAAATCTGGCAGATCAATGAACACATTTACTTTTCAACGGTCACCATCTTTAACAATGCACAGTTTGTAGTGATTTCATGAGCTTTTCAATGCCGGTCATAACAGAATGTTCCTCGCTGCTCCCTCGACCACTGTTCCGTTGCAGACCTATGCAGACCTGAGTTCATCTTGGCTGAAAATCTCTGTCCACGCACGTGCTTTTTCAAACTTGGCAACAGATCAGGACCTCTGCTGCCAAATCAGAATATGGTGGACGACACATAGAGTACGGCAGATTGTACATAAAATAACGTGACCAGTGCATCAGTGAGTTGTCATGCAAAAACCAAAAACAAGGACACCTTGGTAACCTTCGGCACTTTTTAGCAAGTGCCCAGCAATAGCTGAGATGGATGACCGTTTGGCCACAATAGACATGGGCCGAAAATTGGGGGGCTGTGCCCCTTTTGGAGAAGCTGGATCCCCACTTAACACAATGTGGCCTAGGTCGAGGCCTACCTTCGTACCAAGTAGCATCTTGATCCATCCAGCAGTTTGGCCATAACAAACATGGGCCAAAAAGTGGTGGGATGCTGTGCTCCTTTTTAGATGGGTGGAGCTGGGTCTCCATCTAACACAATGTGGTATGGGCCGAGGCCTATCTCCGTACCAAGTGGTATCTTGATCCATCCAGCCGTTTGGCCACAATATACATGGGCCGAAAATTGGGGACTGTGCCCCCTTTTTGGGACGGGGAGCATCCAGCAGTTTGGCCATAACAAACATGGGCCAAAAAGTGGTGGGATGCTGTGCTCCTTTTAGGTGGGTGGAGCTGGGTACCCATCCAGCACAATGTGTCCTGGGCCGAGGTCTACCTGCATGCCTAGTGCCATCTTGATCCATCCAGCCGTTTGGCCATAATAGACATGGGCCAAAAACTGGGAAGCTCTGCTCCTTCTGGGGAGGGGAGCTGGGTCCCGATCTAATACAATTTGGCCAGGGCCGAGGCCTACCCGCATGCCAAGTTTCATCTTGATCCATTAAACCGCTTGGCCACAATACACCAATGTCACAGACAGATAGGACAGACACACAGACAGACAATGGTCTGATAGCATAGGGCGAACCGTTTTACAAACGGTCGCCCAAAAACTGTGATTTGTAGGTGATGCAAAAGTAAGCATAGTATCCCTGTAGTTGTCACTTTATGCGACATCCATGATATAGTCAACAAGAGCTCAGCAGTCACTGAGATGGGCCACCGTGGCCACAATAGACATGGGCAGAAAACAGGGGGCTGCTCTGCCCCTTTCGCGAGGGGACATCTGCCATGGGACCCCATCAAACACAACGTCGCCTAGGCCGAGGTTTACCTCTGTATCAAGTGGCATCTTGATCCATCAAGCTGTTTGGCCACAATGGACATGGGCCGTAAATTGGGGCTGTGCCCCTTTAGGGCAAGGGGAGCTGGATCCCCATCTAACTCAATGGCGGCTAGGTTGAGGCGTATCTTCGTACCAAATGGTATCCTGATGCATACATACCGCCGTTTGACCACAATAGACATGGGCCGAAAATTGGGGGGCTGTGCTCCTTTTTGGAGGGGGGAGCTGCGTCCCAATCTAGCACAATGTGGCCTTGACCGAGGCCCACCTCCGTGCAAAGGGCCATCTTGATCCATCCAGCCGTTTGGCCACAATAGACATGGGCCCAAATTTGGGGGCTCTGCCCCCCCTTGGTGAGGGGGAGCTGGGTCCCAATCTAACACAAAGTCGCGCGAGCCGAGGCCTACCTCCATACCAAGTGGCATCTGAATCCAAACAGCCATTTGGCCACAACGGACATAGGCCGAAAATTGGGGGCTGTGCCCCTTTGAGGGAGCGGGAGCTCGGTCCCGATCGAAAACAGTGTGGCTAAAGCCTACCTGAATGCCAAATTTCATCTTGATCCGTCCAACCGTTTGGCCACAATACACCAACGTCACAGACAGGACAGACAGGACACACAGACAGACAGGACAGACAGATGTTGATAGCATAGGGCGAACCGTTTTATAAACGGTCGCCCAATCAATCAATCTGTCGTGCACGATTAACATCCCAGAAAAACTGCACAGTATCTTGTATGGCAGTGCTGGGACCTTGAAATTTTGGGACTTACAGAAACTGCCTGCTTGCCTGTTTGATGTTATCATCATAGACGTGTGCGGCTAATGTGCACATCATAAACAATTCCAATGTGACCGAATGAGCTGTAAATTTTCCACTAATGCTTTGCGTTAGCAATCTGTCATTTTCTAGTCAGGCATTCGAGGGACCACTTTATGCGCCGAGTTACAGTGAAGTACTCCTGCAAGAGGACCTTGACTCTTGACTGAGCCGGTGATGAGGCCTACACTGGCCGCTGTCTGATGCACACTGGTTCCACAATAATCCATGACAAACATTTTCTACAGCTTAGAAGTTGTCATCACTGATAGCTTTAGCTAGACGTCCCTACGGTCAGTCACCTAGAAGGCTTTTTCTACCTCAGTGAAAGTTTGCAGCCAATGTGTTGCATATAACATACGGAGTTACAGACATTGCTCATTTGAACATTTTTCTCCTCTCGTCAAATGTTCTCTAGTGTCAAAAATTTAACCTCTAGATGGTAATGAATTTTGCATAAGTCAGACTGTGTTAGTAGCCAAATGAAAGTGGCCACATAAACGATATAAACTAGATACGGACTACATAAAATTTTACATTATAATAATTAAATTCCATAGGATACTAAAATTTTCAACCAAAAATTTAGCTCCAGTTAGTCAAGCTTCGAACTTTGTGCTTGTGCATTTTTTGAATTGGTATTAATCAGAGTCTGTATCTATTAATTCTGTCAGTACATGTAGCTGTTCTTCTGAGGTCAGACAAGTAGCCACATATCTGGGCATAAAGTGGTGTAGTTTGAGACGTCTGGGTGAGTGAGCAGATTCTTAATGGCACATCAGCATAGGCCATAGGCCATTCAGTGCCATAAATGGTGGATAACTACAGAATGAGTACGTAGGAATGGATGAGACGTCATACTGAACAACAGTATTAAATGACTTCAATTATGTTGATTCGTTTAATAGTACATTCATTGGTTTTAAAATTATATTGTAGTAAAAAACTACGGTATCAATTCAGCATTCAATTGACAAAATGCCAAATAAAAAGCTAATAACATGCTAGCAACATCAGGTACACAAAATGAAAATTGTCATGAATTGTTGTAAAAACAATGAAATGAGCACTGACCAACAGGCCCAGGTGGGCCTGGATCGCCTGCTGGTCCCATCTCTCCTGAAGGCCCTGCAAAGCCAGTGCCCTGATTGCCAGCTGCTCCAGCAACACCCATTGGTCCCCTGGGACCTATGCCTCCCACAGAGCCTGTATCGCCCAGGTCACCTTTCGGTCCCACCACGCCAGTGTCACCATTTGGACCAAGCAGACCTTTAGGACCCTGAAGACCTTTTGGCCCTGTGGCACCGACGCCGCCAACAATGCCTTCAAGACCCTGGTCTCCAGTGTCACCAATAACTCCAGAGACACCTCGACCTCCGGTAAAGCCAGTGCCTCCTTGTGCGCCTGTTGGACCGGTGTCACCTATCAGTCCAGTCCAACCAGTGCCACCTTGACCACCGCTCTGACCAAGAGCTCCACGATCACCCTTGATGCCTCTCTGACCAGTGAAACCAATCTCTCCAGTTGCTCCAGGACCACCTCGTGGGCCGATTGGACCAGGTGGACCAACTGATCCAGTGAATCCTTGTGGACCAGTCACTCCAGTTGCACCTGTTTACACAGCAAATGCACAAATACATACAACAGTGACTGCTAAATACATACACCTACTAGTTGCCATCATGGATGAAATTATGACTAATGCAATGATGAGAAATACGCACAGTAAACAGAACAGGTTGACCAAAGGCAAGCCAATCAAGATTTTACAGTAAGTATCAGTAACTAGTGTCTTTCTGCATAAATGTCCACAGTTTTACCATTTGACAGCAGTATGCAAAACATCATCTTAGTGTTCACTTCACTGTTCAAACTGTAGTGAAACTGCTCGCCCACGAGACGTATACACTATGCAGCAGCATTGTGGATACAGGGTAGGCTGCCAAGGACGACAGACTTGTAGAAGAACCAGCAAGGTATGAGTCCACTTCGACAGCTGCATCTGGGTTAGCAATCTCTGGGACGATAAAGTGGGTAAAGAAATCTTTTGGTGAAAAATTGGCTGCAGTAGTAAAAGCCAAGCAACACGTAGTGTGATGCAGACAGTGCTGTGTAACGTAAACGAAGTACAAACACCAAAATTTGAAAAAAAAGTATTTCTATAAAGTATGGGTTAATTACTGGCTTAAAAAGTTATTGCCAACACCAACGATCAATATTTCCTTGTAAAATCATAGGCCATATCAGTAGGATATACAAAATGTATTGGCAATACTTTATTGCTCACACGTTTTATTCCATATTAACAACACTGAATCTAGCCACATTTTTTGACTCTGGTACACAGAAAAACAAACAAACCATCTCCACCTGCTTCTAAATGTTACCATTAATGCAGTAGCGCGTCTATCAAGACTGTGAAGATGCTGAAGTTTATCTTGTCCAAGGCAAGAGCAAACGTACCGACTGATCCAGGAGATCCAGTGTCTCCAAGTGGTCCGGCAGGACCCGGTGCACCAGCTGGGCCAAGTCTTCCAGTTGCTCCAGTAAAACCAAGTGGACCTGGTGGGCCAGGTAACCCAGTGTCACCAGTGTCACCTTTCACACCGGAAGTACCAGTATCACCAGTTCCTCCTGGAAGGCCAGGCTGTCCAAGAGGTCCCTCTGCGCCAGAATTTCCTATCAGTCCTGTGTCACCAAATGGCCCCTGCTGACCGGCCAGGCCAGTGTCACCAATACGTCCTTTTGGCCCAGCAGGGCCTTGATCGCCATTCTGTCCTGACTGGCCAACAAAACCCTGCTGTCCTGGTGGTCCTACAGGCCCCGGTGGTCCCATTACTCCAGGTTGACCTTGTGCTCCTTGTGGTCCCTGACCACCCGGTAGACCCACTGATCCTCTTGGACCGGCAGGACCCGATTCGCCAGTGTCTCCGCGGTCTCCGGGAGCTCCATTCGGTCCCAGATCTCCAGACGGACCTTGCACACCACTTTCTCCAGTTGCACCAGTCCAGCCGACCTGTCCCGTGTCTCCTCGTGAGCCTGGTGATCCAAGAAGACCCTTGAGACCTGTCACCATACAGCTTCTTGCTAAGTAAGTAACTAACTTGGTATATACTTTTAAAATTAGATTCTCATTGTTTGTTTAGTTTACAATATACGTATGTTTCCGTGGCTATAGAAATATTACGGATGCATTACGTATACGTCTCACGCTTCCTCTAACTCTTCGTTTGAGAGTTCTGGCTTAGCACTAACTGAAAATGATTTGAACGCTTATTTTGTAGATATTGCCACAGACCTTTATGACTCTCGTGATTCATTAGATGACAATTTGCTCAGCTTTGGTAATGGTGATTTGTCCGCGTTTGTTCCATTTAGTGCCGACTTTTTCACCACGGTTTTGGGCAGAATCAGGTCTACATCCCCTGGTCCTGAGGGAATACTCTCCTGGATGTACAGAACCTATGCAGTAGAGCTTGGACCTGTGCAAGCTAAATTAGTCAATTTTTCGTTCACACAGCGTAGTGTTCCACTTGTCCAGAAAACTGCTGATATCATCCCGGTTCCCAAAACATCTCCTGTCGCTAAAGCTGGAGATTTGCGACCCATTTCAGTAACTCTCCCGTACTGTCAAAAAAACTAGTAGTTAAAAACTACCTCACTCCTTTACTACATTCTTCGTTATTTCACAATCAGTATGCCCACAAACCGACAGGCTCTACTACATGTGCACTAGCTGACCTGATTCACCGTATACATATTTGCTGGAATCTAATCAGTACGTCAAGTGTGTACAGATTGAGTTCAGCAAAGCCTTTGATATTGTCGGTCATGCAATACTTGCTCGTAAACTGTTCTGTCTACAGATGCCTGTTTTTATAGTAGAGTGGATCATGTCATTCCTCTCTAAAACCTCTCCTCCACGCTGCCTATATAAACTGATCAATTATACAAGGTTCTGGCATAAGACCATAACGTTTGATGACAGGTCTCTTCATAATGTTTGCTTATGACCTCAAGCCACGTGATATTTTGAATAATATCTCATAAAGTATGCTGATGATGCTACTCTTTTATCTCCTCAGAAGTCCTAAACATCCGTTGAACTTGAGATGGCTCACATCATGAATTGGGCAAGTAAAAACAAAATGACCTTGAATCTGCTCAAGACCATGTAAATTGTCTTTAACAGACCCAATGTCTCTCATGATTTGTTACTTGCCTATAATGTCCAATGTTAGTCGAGTTCTTGTAACAAAGCTTTTAGGTGTGTATTTGAGGCACGACCTAAATTTCTCACAACAAATGGAGTCTGTTGTAGCCACCTGTAATCAAAGACTCTATTTGTTAACACAGCTTAAAAACAAGGTCTTGGCATATTTCCACTTGACTCTGTAATCAAAGACATCGTTCTTAATAAAATTTTGTATGCTTTGCCAGTTTACTTTGGATACCTGACAGAGGGTCAGAGGCACATGTTACAGCGAGTGTTGCATAGAGCTAACAGCACAGGCTTCACCCCTTATTACTATGATCTCGATATATTAGCAGAGAATGCTCATTATCATCTTTTTCACCACAGCTGCCGCCAAGCCCATTGTCTCAATCATCTGTACACAGTAAAACCTAGACCACCTGGCGCCATGCAGTTGAGAACCCGCGGTCATGATTTGAATTGTCAATTGTTAAGTATGAATTTTTATTTAACAAACGAAACTTTATTGTTCGTTTGCTTTTTAATTATGTGCGAATTTACATGTTTTCACTTGTATTATGTTCATTTTTATTCTATTGCACGCATGTGCAATTGTCACATGTATTAAACTCTTACTTACTTACTTACTTACATAATCTACTAGCTGAATTACATTGTTTCTGCAGATCAGATATGTATAGCACAAAAAGAAGTGGCTGGCCTACCAATCTGCAATGTCCCACTATCATCAGCACTGCCTATTTTAACTGACAATTTAAATGCGTCTAATTCAGGCTTTCATGCCTCACCATGTGCACGTCATTAAGCCCAAGTATGTATGTAGGCTGTCAGTGTGAAAGCAGACTGCTATGTTATTATTTCATTTACTTATTTTTATATTCAAGCATAATGCAGTGTGCAAATCACCTAATTTTCCTGCCCTAGCATTCAACCTGCTTAGACATGGTTCTTCTTAAAATTTCAGGAAACTGGAGAAAAATTCTTTACATTAATTCAACTCAAATGTTATTAAGATTCACATTAAAGGTATCGTTCAGATTAAGTTTCAGTTTGGTTAATAAGCTCATCATGTCAAGTGTAACTTGCAGTTAAGCTTACGAGACCTCAAAAAGCCCAAACACAAAACTTAACCAAAGGCACCATAACCGATGAATAGAATCTGATGGATATGCTGTCCGCGCAAAGTACCACGTAAAAAAAGACTCTGCACAGTTAGAACGTAAACGTTGAGCTATGTTGCATCCTGGTAAATACACTAAACACTGCAGCCACAACGTCAACAAAGGTCTTACAACACAACATAGCTATAAGCTTTGGTGTGAAAAGGTCGAAAATCAACGTCAAAAGGTACCAAGAAGTATGAATTATTTTGAATCACTAGGAAAATATCACATCATATCAGTCGCTTTGGGCTCATCCATAAATGACGTCACGCGATTTTGGGGTGAATAACCCCTCCCCCCTCTGTCACACTTCGTCACAAATCTGTGAACCCCCTTTACAA
>Ga0209459_10000414_pt1 | contig 11057 bp, 6 predicted proteins | sample WorMetG1aBELIZE1_FD_187419 | JGI IMG/M metagenome (GOLD analysis project Ga0209459, IMG submission 187419) | Marine gutless worms symbiont microbial communities from Max Planck institute for Marine Microbiology, Germany - Inanidrilus... ...
GTCTGCATTCATCAAATGAACCGGGTGAACTCTCGCAATGGCTATGGTCATGATGACAGCAAAATAAACATTATCGTTCTTCTTATTATTAATCATTGCTGGAAGAAATGTAGAGTGCACAAATTTCAAGTATGTTTATTAAGACAGTAAGACAGAAGATGTAAACTTGTTTTTTCTCGTGAGAGAAAAAAGCAAACGACAAGAATAGCATCAAACAGGTGTCAAAAGTGCAAAATTCCTGCACAATAAACACCACGAACACTTAATTATCAACCGTTTCACCAGAACACATCGGCTGTCCAGAAAAAACTCATGTCTATATATTATGTGACAAAGTAACAAAATCCCATGCAGTCAAACAAGACTATGGTAGAACAATTTTGAACATTCAATAACATGTTGGTTGGTTAGGATTTAACACTGCTTTCAACACAAATTAGGTCACATTGTGCCTTTAGGGTTACAATTTGTCGTAAATTTGTACTTGTGCCTTTAAAATGACAGATTATTTTGGGAGTAAAATTATATGCTAAAGACGGTAAGTTTTAAGCATAGTATTTGAAAATTAACAAGATTTATGCGTTAACATAGTTTTTAATTAACGTTTTGTTTAAAAATTACAATCTGTCATATAAATTCATATTTTTAATGAAATCTAAAATATGTTTGATGGTTTGATAAAAGCTGTCATATTTTTTGCAAGTAAATGATTGAAGAGCTCATCAATAGTTAGTGCGAGAATAGCACTTATGCTGAGGATAACTGTAAGAGGTACATTCCATCGGTATTGTTTCAGAGAAAGTAACTTGTTACAGTAACTTGCGGACAAACCAACCCATGATAAAGTTATAAATATAAAAACACCCTATAATGAAATTAACATGCTTACGTATCAGCATTAAAAATCATGCAAATACTTTGTGGTTATTGCACAGTATGTCTTTTTTATCGTGTAAAGAAAGTTATTCAAAGTATAAGCCTGTATCTTTTCTGCCAGTTGGTTTGTCTGCCAGATGTCCAGTAACCCTTGTTACAGTTATTAAACTCTGGAGGGTCTTGGTGATCAATAAGATAAGAATGAGTGACACGTGTGTTCCCCTGCATTTGATTTGATCTTTGCGCCGATATGAGACAGGCATAGATATGAAAGGATTACCGGGTAGATCTAAATTACATAATTACATTATTGTTGTCACTTATCACTGATATATTTGCTGACCAAGGAATAAAAAGAACTGGATGAACAACTTAACGCGAAAAAAGCCTGTTATGCTGACATGACTTGGTCCCAGTCCCAACAACACATCTGGTCACAAAATGTATATCGGTCAGTTTTTTTCTGGACACAGTATAGTAATGAGCAGTAATATCTTTCTGTAGAAAAAAACAAGCAATCATGACTATAAACTGTAATTTCAGCATGCAACCAGTTGCATGGGTCATTTAAATCTGTCAGTTTTTTGCAAGCAGACCCCGACGACATACACTGCAGTAACAATAATGAAGATACATGTACATGGTATCAAGTGTATAACCACATTTTCAGCAGTAAATGCAGTGTATTCAAGTCAGACAGGGCTGCCACTATTTGTGACACTGAAATTCAGACTTCAGTCCAATAACTGTTTCAGGGACCTTCCAGAACACCACCCATGTAGTATAATGCGATTCTATCATTACCGTATTAACAAGCTGTGAGCATTTCTCTGTATGATCAGAAGTAGCAAGGAGATTCAAACAACAAGTAAGCAATGGCAAATACATGCAGAAAATGCTACAGATGCTAGCAAAATCACTAATAGTAGTGTTCTTAAATTACCGGTAATAATTGTGGCCGGTAACTCCCGAAAATTTAATTTAATCTATGCCGCTGGTAATTTACCAGTAAGTATGTAAATGACCAGTAACTTTCCCAGCACTCATACTGAATAGTAACTGTAAGATTTCAATATTAAGTCTAGCAGAAATTTCCTACAGGATCCAAATTAAATTCAAGAACTTCTCCAGGACTTTCACCAGTGCTTTCAAGACCTTGAAATTGCCGAGGACTTTCAATGATGAGTGGCAACCCTGCACTTACTGCAGTGAAACGATGGCCATTAGCTACTGGTAGCAGTGTCTCAGTAATATATCGTTTTCAGTTCGAAATTAATGAAATATGACACCAAACTGTAGGTGAAACTCACAATGACTACTTTCGGACACTAACAAATTCCTGGACATTTCCACTGTAACCCTTTATGTGTGATCATAACAAGATTGTGTTATCACATGGTGCTTTTGCAACAAGCCTCTGCATCCTTGGACTTAAAGGTGCTACATAAATACTGTATTATTATTATTATCGTTATTAATATTGTATTTAAAATTTCTCAGCATTTGCAAAAGCACCTGCTAACCAAATGATGACGAGACTGGTGCAGTCTACATAAGAATTAAAGCACATAATGTTCAGTATTTTCAAAGAAGTGAAGCACTTCTCTAACTTTTCATGACTTAGTAAAGTAAATCTCATGTCTTGTCCATTCCTGACTTCTCAAGAATTAACGTGTTACCGTAAGTAAACGGCAATAAATTCTCCCAAAGTCAAGAAAATGCTTGGACAGTTGTACACCAGCAATACAGCAGCTCACCGTCACATCCTAATTCCATTAAATACGACTGCAATATTTTCAGCGACTACATGCTTACAGCAATAAATATGTTAGCCTACAGTATATAATGTCACACACGCCCATGGCCGAAATATGCTGTGGCAAACTGGCGACTGCAAACGAACAGCTGAAACTGGAAAAATCATCCAGCACGATGTGTTAGTACAGCGAGATCGCAAGCCCAGTGAAGGCACCACGGCAAATATATCAAATGAACTCCGCTTAACTATCATAGGCAGAATACAATACAGCATGAACGAACTCTGTTGAACATCAGCTGAAGGTGTTTTCACTGGTTAAGCCATACAAAACGCTATCACAGATGAAATAGGGTTACCACTCTTCAGACAGCAAAAAATCCGTGACTTTTCCAGACGAAATTAAAGACGACATATTGAACAAATGCACATTCATTAATACAAAATATCCTCGTTACAAAGTTTCGGTCACATTTCAGCAACTGACTGAAGTCAACTCAAAATGCTGAACATCAGATATGTAAAAAGAATTCAAGTATGAATAAAGTACAGGTAAGTTATATGTTAAAAATCAGTTGTGACTGTATGTCTATGACATCAAATTTTTGTGACCAGGATACTGCCAAGTTGTCACAATCAAATATCCCTGACTACATAAATTCCCTAACCTTTCGCTGACTTTTTTCCTTTTCCCTGACCTTTGCAGAATTCCCTGATATTTCCAGGTTTCCAAAAATTCCAGAAAAGTGGTAACCCTGACAAAGAGTACACATAAAGGTATACGATAAACCGCTGAAGAAAAATTCATTGCGATATGAACTGGCACCGCACAAAACACAGTAGATGCAACTTAGGCGTTAAATGTCCTGACTGTGACCACACTTTAACATCACGAATGCCATTCTTCTCATAGCACAGCAACTCTAGACACTAAAAAGCTTTAAACATTCATTACAGTACCAAAAAGCACCAACAGCACAATCTCATCTACCTAGGCTGACCACACCATGCACCTATATTTCACTCTACAAACATTTCCAGTAAATCAAAATCACTGTAAATCAATAATCATCCAAGTTGGCTGGTTGACTAGGATCTAATGGCAGCTTCAACAATCTTCTAAAGTGCACTTACTACTGCTAATAACTAGGATTACGTGTTACACATTCTTGGATGTTTAATCAATAGCTCAGCATGATCTCATTCTCAATACTACGATCATGATCCATTCTGATACTGTATGCATCCAAACGAGCAATAAACGATGAATTGTTATCTCTCCATGGAATAGCATGTTCCAAAATTTTGTGAATCAACTTTTTGATCAATTCTGATTACAGACAAATTGAGACAAACATATGATTTTTTTCCGAATCAGTAACTAGCATGATATGGATTATCTAATGTGTAATGTCCAGTGTCGAGGAAATCTCGAATCGGAGACTTCTACTACAGGGTGGCCACAAAGTAGGAGAAAAAAGTTCCCCGAGTTCTCCAGAGCCATAATTATATTTTTCCTGAGGTTATCGCAACAAAACTATACGAAGCTAGAATGTGGGCCTATGCCCAACGCGATGGCCGCCCTCGGAATATAGGTGGCGCCCTCTGTTGCAAATGATGAGGAGCAAAAGTCCGTAATTCCATTCATTGTACCACGCCACAAAGTTTGGCTGACAACCACTGCTCGAGTGCCGTGCAGTAACGCTACTAAGATAGGAAACTTGGACGCAAAGTAAATTTTGCACCAGGCAAAATTCCGTTATGGGGCAAGAGCCCCCAAAAATGTATATGTAGTGTACCAGCCCGGGAGACGGCCAAACATCATGCAAAGTGTGGTTGACCTCTGTTGAGCAACAATGGTGCAGTAACAAAGCCAAGACGCAAAACCCATTGAAATTTGCTGGGGTGCCCCAAATTCGCCAATCGATCTCAGCCATTACAGGGCCGAGGTTCACCATATTGTGAGAACATGTGAAGATATTGCTATTTAACAAGTTTTTCCGATTGTCGATACATGCCTTAATTGCGAAGATATGGCCCTACAAAGTTGTGCGATGGTGCGCTGACGGCGATTTTTTGCTTCGTGTATTTTCAGTGAGCCGCGTGCAGCACATTTCAGAGATGCATTCTAAATTTGCACTAAGGCCACATCATGTGTGGAAGTATGGTAGACATTCAATCTCCAACTGCTGAGAATAGGCAAGAAGAAAAAGAAAGATAGATAGAAACCACAGCTGCAAAAGGTGGGCGGCCACAATAATGACCTTCATATATCGAGGGTCATTCCACATCAACTACTACTCATGAGACTAACAAGAGCCTGTCATCCCATATTGCTCAAACAAACAGTTTTCGTGCACCAGATACACTTGGCTGCATATGGACTGCTTGTCATAGGCTGTAGCCAGAGCACAAAGTCAGTTTTCCCTGAGGTTGCACAGAATTCTCTGAGAATTCCAGGAGTTTTCCATGTTCAGAGAAATCTCCGAGTATTCCAGGTTTGTGGCCACTCTCTACTAAACTTGAACGGTTAATACAAACAGAGTACTAATAGCTGACAGTAAACAGCTTTAGCCTAACTCCACAAAGTTTATCAATGTTATGTTTAGTCAAGATTAACTGATTTTAACGTTTTACACCCCACTTGACATAATAGGTCATTCGGGTTCAGAGCTGTTCTGCCCAGCCAATCATTTAGCTTGGCACTAAAGAAACTGGACCTAACACAGCAACAGCAGATATTCACCAATATGTCTAATCTAAAGACACTATAACACAAAATTAGCATAATAAACTGAACTCAGCGTTTTGGAGCTACATAAGATGTCACCATCAAACTTACTTAGGTATGCAAAGGCCTCGTTGATGTTTTAATGACCTTGCCTACTCGGAGATGCGCACTGGGTCGAACCTCCGGGCTGAGAAGTCCTTTAGTGGCTGCTCACCCCGAAGGTAACGTAGGCTTAGATAAAGAACCAGGTTTGGTCACTTGCTCAACATCCAGCCTGGAAACATATCGGGCCTATTCTTACAGCCCTGAGACATGCACAAATCTAGTATCATGCACAAAGCATCCAGATTTGGTATTACGCGACCCGGGGTTGTACAGACTGTAAACATGGAACTGGACTTTACACTGCATAAAGCTGTTAAATTAATTAGCTGTCCCCATACGAAAGCAGTATATTGTTTTGCAATGACAAATATTTGTCAAAGAATAAACATTACCTACTGTCTAACAAAATCTGATAAAATAATTCCAAACTCTCTTTCGGCTCACGTGACTTATTTGTGCAGAATTCCCCACAGATAGGACCAAGTTCCAAAAGGTCTGGCAGAATGATGGCTGGTTGAATGAAATTCACGTGATTTACCGTAGGTTATATTGCACCTCTAGAGTAATAGTTTATAGTAAAAAGTTAAATTTTAGCAAATGAAGTTTTGAGCAGAGAATAACCTAATATTGAGAACATCTCTAAACTGTGTAATTAGATTGCAGATGCTAAAAGCTAAATTGGTAAATTACAGTTTAACACTGTTTTCAGAATACATTACACTTAAGAACTGTAACTTATCATGCATGATATCTTTGGGCCAGATGACCTCCCTTTCCGTAGGCAGATCTGGATTCATCTAATACCAAGTAATTGTCCTCCGTGGTAACGTGACACTAAAAGCCAACCTGATCCGCTTAGACATATACACCAAACAGTTACAGTCGGCAACTGCTCTTGTACTCACCTTCATCAACCGACACAAAACATTCCATCTCTAAACTGTCCATTGACAATAACTATCTGTGCCATAAATTACTAATCACAATAAATATAAATCGAAAAGGAATTGCACTAACTGAGCAATATACCAGGAATTATAAACAGTTAATTAGTAGCGTACCACGAGATACGTAATGATATTATTAATAATTACTTGCATACAAATATCAACACAAAAGTTCGATCAAATCATAATTTAAACTACATCCATCGACTTCTACAAATATGGACTTATTGTTGAATACAAGGCTGAGATATGGCATATATGTGGAAATGTAATCCACATACAACAACTGCACAGGCCACATGAAACTTGTTCCAAGTGAGGAACAAATATGTATGGCAACATGCAATTCAACGCAAACTCCGAACAATAAAAGGCAAGTGAACTGATAAACAAACCGCATCACAAACACGGTCGGCAATGACATCCAAAATCCCTAAATACTTGACAAAAATTCCTAAAACGAACGTTGTTTTCCGGAACGGTTATCTTCAACTAATCCTGACCATATCCGCTGTCCTCTTCCGGGATGGAAACTGACTTGGTGCAACTGTTTTTCTGACTGCTGGGTGGAGTCATCATCGCCGTGGTAACTGGAAGCTGAGTGCTGCTAGTCGCTATGTTTGGCAGACCGATACGTAAGACAGATAGCTCGGAACTGTTGAGGTCCGACAACAGCGGACTACTGCGATGGTAACATGCTGCCATGTCCTTCAAAGCAAACAGATGACTGTCAATATTCTGCATTGCAACATACCCTACGAGTCTACAAAAGGTAAGGGTTCAGCCACAAAGGACATCCGCAAAAAAGTAGTAGTTCTTATACCCTCCCTCCCTCTTGTCCACATTTGACTCAACCCTCCCTCCCCCTCTGCGGATGTCTGCAACTATGTGGCGCTAAGCATATCCAGGTAGGCACTTCTAATTTTCCGAACCTGGGTGCTGTTAGCGTTGCATAGGAGTGCTGTTACAAAATGTCAGAAATAAAAAAATTTAAATGACGGTTGTATCACTGTCTTATTCCACTATTTTGTCATTGATAGTCAGTTATGGATGCAAAATATACTCGCAGTGTAGTCATTACAGTAAACATACACCAGTTTAATGAATAACTACCACCACACCACACCACACCACAACCATTTTATGGCCCTTTTTCCAGGACCAACTGGGCGAGCTGGTGCCAGGTGAGAACTTCGGGACTTTATGGTGCAAGGGAAGATTAACAGAGGCAGTCACACTGACCATCCGGCTGGACGCCACTCCATCCGGACTAAGCAGTGCCCACATCCACCATCCCCCATTTTTTCTACAGGCCGGATGCCCTTCCTGCCGCCAAACCAACAGTGTCAAAGCACTGAAGGCAACTAGCGCATTCAGATTAGGGAGAAGACGCTAGAGTTCCCCTCAATGGTGTTACCTGCAACGTCTCCATGCCTCAATTTAATGAATAACTGTTGTTAACAAATAATTAAATCTATTTAGCAGGACTGTGCTCCTGGGTAATGGACTGTGGGACATGTATCTTGGTTAAAACAAGGTTGGCAAGCACTGGGTACACATACTGACATGACACTCCTTAAATAGGGTGCCTACCCTACAGTTTGCAATAATAAGATGACAAGACTCAAATTGGAAATAAATCCCCAAATATCTAATGTAGAAACTTCTTTATACAACATATGATAACGGCAAAATGTTTTCGACCAAACGTCGAAAACAGCAAAAATTAGAAAAATGTGACATTGCACACAGACATTTAGGCAACATGGTGGGTAATACCACTTATTTATGATTCTGATGCGTTACTTGCTACATGTTGCCGATAACATACATGTATGTATAAACAGCACTAGTTGCTGTCAGCAAGGCCACACAGGCAGTAAAACTCTGCTCCAACAAAATCTTCCAGTTCCTAACGGGGGGGGGAAGATGGTGGCCAACAGGCTGAGTTATATAATGGCCATTCATTGATATCATTAGCAGACTTCTGAGAATTAAATTCTCATGCAGGCAAGCTGGAGCCAGGAAGTTGGCACAAAGAAAGCCACCGTGGAAACAGTGCTCAGCAGCATGCAGGAAAATCCGGATGTCACCCCCTCAAAAGTGCTCCTTCCTGTGCTCCTCTTTGTGCCCACCTCAGTCCACATCCCAAACAGCATCTCAATTGGTTCAGCAGTTTTTGCAGTGATTAAGGTTGTTATTGACAGATAGACGACACTACTCCGTCTCCAGCAATAGGCCACATCTAGCTGGTGCTGCGATGAGCCTAAAAATCGGACAAAAAAACAGTAATCTAATAAGTTACACAACAACAATAACATACCAACAACTCTAGACTGACGACATGCGTCTGAATATTGTGAGAGTTATCTACAGTGATCTGTGGGAATTTCTTCAGTTCTACTTGCTGCTGTCGATCCAGCACGTGTGCAAAAGGACGCATCCAGGCCACGCAGTCCATAATGTCACTTTCCCGCAAACCTAACAGTAACCACAGATGTATTAAAAACGTTGAAATAAAAAAGAACCCAGCAATTGCTGCAAAAGCAGTGTGGTATAAAAAAGTAAACATGCCATCACCACAGTTGCCACAACCACTGGTGGCATTCAACTAACCAACGTGAATTTCTGAGCACAGGTTACCAACATCCCACCTCCGGGGGGGAGGAGGTCTCTCTTTCTGTGGACAAGTCTCGACCCCATCTAATATAAAATAGCAGTCCTCTACGGTAACCTTGACAGCAAAACCAGCTGTTTGGCCACAGTATACATCGTCACAAACAGACACACACACAACCCAAAGGCAATACAAACCATTAGCACAGCCGGCTAAAAATGTTTAGAACATGACAAAATTTTTTTTTAAATATTTGTAATAATGTTACATTTTCAACTCACATGTCTAACATATAACATGCCTAAGTACAAGTTAACTCGAATTAGCTTGTAACTGAATCATTAATAGGCCAATATGACTATTCAAATTAACCAACTGATTTGTTGCTATTTTTGTTCAGTGTTGACTTTTTAATATCTGCATGCTGTTGCCATATTGTAAAAAATATTTTTAAAATGCTGGCCAAATAAAAACATGGCATAAAAGAGCAACAAGCACCAATTCCAACCAGTACACAGCAAAATGTTTATACCATCTTATGTAATCAGCCACTCAGGCCAAGTCGGGCTCCTACCCTCAGGGGGATGGGATAGGAGTACTGGCCAAGAAGAAGATGCAGCACTCTGCAGACAGGAATAACTGTAGGTCTGCACCACCAATGCATCAGAGAATCTGTGCTACGTCCATCTACGGGCGAAATGACCCAAAGAAGACAGACGAGCAACCCGCATACGTTCCTCTAAAGACTATGGCACCCTCTCTGTCTCCAACAAACGTCATCAAAGAAATGAAGATCAAGTTATTCCACTGAACGACTGAATGTCGTCAAGTACTACTACTGTTTAACAGCCACTTTTCCAGGTGAACCTGGGTCAGCCGTTCCCCCTCCGGTCCGACCCCCTCCACCTGTTCCGAAAAGGACCTCTTAGGATTAGCGAAATGGGGTTTTTTATGGGCTGGATGTCTTTCCTGCCACCAACCGTTATGCATGGCCAATCTTTTCTTAATCCACAACCGTACTCTTCGTGGAAGGGGCATTGCTCCATTTATGATGGCTCTGACCAGTAGCAGATTCTGAACAACATCAATTGCTAATTAATTACTTAAGTTGTACCAATGCCGCAAAAAAACGCCTTAACATCATGCATTAAAATGAACAGTTCTCCCTCAATTCCTCTGCGCTTTGAGTGTACCTTGGTGCAAAAAGGCGCTATATAAATACTCTTCCTTTCCTTTTCCTTTTCTGCTTGTGCTCATCTCTGATATAGCCATATTTGTGCTGAAAAGGGGCATTAAACTCCAACCAACCAACCAACCAACCAACCACCTTCTGCTTGTTCTGGAAGACAGCCCTTGGGGCACAGGATTTCTACAAGCTGGACGCCATGCCTGCCTCCCGATCAACAGCATCAAAGCACTGAAGACAACTTAAAGCACTGACCGACACCATCAGGGAAAATACCATCTGGTCTCATCCTTCCTTGATCTGCCACCGGATTCCAGAAGAAAGGCATGTTCTTCCATTTATGCCAGTTCAACAATGCTAACATATACATATTAAAATATACAATAAACAGCAATGACAAAGGAGCGCACCGGTGACGGCAAGTGCTGTTTCCGGAGACATATGGTAGTAGAGACAGGACGCCGCAAGAACACTGTATGGGAACTGCAGCCAGCCGCTGTGTAGCACGCTAAGGTCCAGCAACTGTCAAATCAGTCACACGCTCAGTCACGTACAGCATCATTAATCATTAATGGCCACGTTACACAATGAAATGGGTTATCTCGCTTCCTCTCTCCAACTTTCTGAAACGGAACCTCTGCGAATAAGCGGCAGTTTTTTATGTGGCAGATGATCTCCGACACCCAAGCAACAGTGTCAAAACACTGAAGAAACTGCAAAGTACTGACCCAAACCAGTGGCCTTGCCCCATCCTTTCTTCATCCACCACTGCACTCCAGGTGGAATGAATGGATGGATCACCAGACTTGGAGTATTTAGAGTCCAGCTTCACTTAACCA
>Ga0209459_10000415_pt1 | contig 11018 bp, 13 predicted proteins | sample WorMetG1aBELIZE1_FD_187419 | JGI IMG/M metagenome (GOLD analysis project Ga0209459, IMG submission 187419) | Marine gutless worms symbiont microbial communities from Max Planck institute for Marine Microbiology, Germany - Inanidrilus... ...
CTTAGAGTAACTACAGAAAAGAAAGCCAATTAAGTGAAACTAAATGTGTTTGTGTTTGTGTGTGAGACTGTGAGTGTGAGTGATAGCATAAGAAAAAGGTAAAAGGTAAGGACCGTAGAAGCTGGCACTGATCTTCAGTTTCCAAGGCAGAGAGCCCGGCAGGTGATGTGAGGTCACATTAAAAGGTATCTGGTTATAATGGCTCCTGTTCAAGAAAATGTTGACGTTGCTAGTTTTGATGTCTGAGCCTCTTTTCAAGTGGGGTATTTGGCAGCATTAAAAGGCTGTTGCTATCTTCTGCCATCTTGAAGAATTCAAAAGGCAAATTTATACAGCGCCTCTTGAACGAAGTTCTATGAGGCATCTGCTACACATATTCAAAAAAGTATGTCATGAGTTCAGTCTTGTACTGTACTCTAACACAGTTAATGTCTTTCACTTCAGATTGAAGGTCGTTCCATGCAGTTGGCGAGCACTAATGAATGGACACTGTGTGGTCTGTATTGCAGTGTTTATTTTGGCTACGTCGGTGATTTTTGTTTGCAGCTGTTCATGCGTGATGCTAAACAAGCTGAAGTGCTTCTCAGCCAGCAAGACAACTTCCTGTCAAAGGAGGAAACACCGGTGAGTTGGTCATGTCTCACTAGTGTTTACCTGCACTCACAGATTACATCCTCTTCGATAATGTAGTACTACTTGACCTAACCCAGTAAACTGCATCAGTACATGCTTGAGGTTTGTACTCTAGCTGCTTACTCATTTGGGGATCATGTTAGTAAGACATTTGCTAGTCATGGATCAGTGGTAACAGTAAGATCAATATGACCAAGAGCTGACTGAGAACTGAAGTGGTCGTACTCCTCACTCACTATTGTTAGTTGTCATGAACCTGAAATAAGTAGGCCTATGTGATGTGGTATTAACTGCATTAAAGACATAGTTTTCTTTACCACATGCAGTAAACTGCGGAAGGTTCTGTTTTTGATGTCGTCAGTCTGCGGCATTTTTTGTTTGTGTGTGAAATATCTCTGGAACCGCTGAATGGATTTGTGCCAAATTCACACGGAAGACGTGTTTGGTCCTTTACTTGACGAGTTTGAAGGTCAAGGTCACCAAGGACAAAAAAACGGCATTTTTGGCCCTTTTGGCGGCCTGAGTGCAGTTTATGTGTGGTAAAACATCTTTAGCCTCTAGTTGTTATTTTTATTATATTTAATTGTTATGTTATCTCTATTTTAAAAACAGTTGTACTATTCGTTGATTAGTAGAACATAAGGATCAGCCATGGTTCAGTAGGCCTGGGTTGGATGCACACTGTTGCTCAGTCACTGGTGGTATAAGGAATATCATCTGGCTTGAATTACGCCGGCACTTGTGAAAAGTCTTATTTGTGGGCATGTCAGAGATCTTAAATGGAGGGAGTGTATGATATTGATTGGCATCTTTCTTATGTTGCTGCAGCATTCTGTGGAGAATGCGGAACATTTGATAAAGCGACTGGAATCTTTCATCAGGACTACGATGGATGCAAACGACGACCGCATCCACAGCGTCGTTGCACTCGGCCGCCAGCTCATTGCCGAGAACAACTACGCATCGGACAAGATCCAGCAGAAAACCGACAGCCTTGAGGACAGGTGAAATAGCAACTGTGTTATTAAATATTGAAGGTAAAGTGTGTCATAGTTCTTAGAGGAGTGTAGGTGGTATGCTCATCGCCCGTACATGAATATATTGCATTCTGTGACTTGTGGCCGATATGACGCCAGACGTACGTTTACCTTCCCAGCTGCCATTGCCCCTTGACCAGTACTCATTAATCATACTGCTGAGGGTAGGAGGCTGAGTTGGCCTGAGTGCCTGGTTATACATACCATGATGGTATACCTGTGAGCCATCTCAGTACTAACTGGGCTCAACGTAGAGTAACTTCGTTGATGTGTTCACCTCCATTACCACTAGACCAAACCGCCACTGCTACTAAATCTTCAGCAGTGTGCTCCTAGTGGAGTGTTGCCGTGTCGATGATACGTCACCAGAGAACACGATCGTCAACCTTCCTCCAGGCTGAGTGGATACCAATGTCAGCCAACTGTACATCAGCATCAATCCCCTCAGCCAGGTGGTACGCGGGTGCCCTTGAAGTCTCCTCCAATCTCTTGGTGGTTGGAGCGACACACTGACAGCTCGGTGATGATGTTGCCTGGAATCTGAACGAGCCACGTGGCCAAAGGAGCGGAGCTGTCTTGTTTTAATAATACTTAAAACTGGAGGGCAGCTGGTAGTCTCCCTGACTGTTACTGGGTGGAGTATAATTAATTAATGGTTTATATTAATGATTAGCTTAACTGAATACTTGAAATGTATGAGTACTGGCGGTGGAGAGCTGCCATAATGGGTGCATTATCCTTTTCCTCAGCTATCAGTTAGTGGGTCAAGAAAGGACGAGGTCTGATTGTTGATTTTTCCTGGTTGGCATCAATGCTACATTGCATTGCCACTGTTGACTGAAAGGCATCTGGCCTGTAAAAGCCTGTCGCAGTCATCTCCGAAGGTTCTGTTTTGGTCAACCTGGACCAGCCTGGAGCAAGTCCAGAAAATAAGTGGTCAAAGTAATTTGACGTAAGGCTGCATCACCACCGCACACTGACGGTTCAGTCGTACTTGCCAGGCTGCGCCAATGTGCAGCCCATCTGGTACAGCCAGTTGGCATGTGCACCTTACCAGTGCTGTCCCCTGCTGAGTCGCTTTGAATATATCGACTGCAGGACATGTCCGGGTATGTCCTGAGCTGGCCCATTTTAGTGTTCAAAATTGCCGCGTCACATGTGCAAATCTGGATTTCCATCTAATACATGGTTCATTGGGACCACCCGAGTCCACGTCCCAAATGGCACCAGTTATGCAGGGCTCACAGTCGTGACCGACAGATCGACCAACACAGCATGCTATTCCATCTGTGGCAATAGGCCACTTTTAGCTAATACTGTGATGTGGCCTAATAATGCTGGTCAAACAAAAACTACAACTAGTACTAGTTGTAGTACTTGTAGTTGTAGTAGATCGACAGACCACGCTACTCCGCCCTCGGTCTACCACGGGGGGGGGGCGATACAAATACTTACTGATTACTGTTAATAGTAGTAGTAGTTGCAGTAGTATGTCTTAAATTTAATTATAATCAAAGTTACACGTTTCTACAGGCAGGTGTCTAAACAGCTTACCCAAGGGTGTAATGTGGTATTATCATACATGGCAGGGAGTTGAGCCTGTAACCTTCCAGTTGCGAATCAGACACTTTAACCACTTTATCCGCATGCCATATATAGCATGTAGTTACTTGACTGTTGTGCGTAAGTTTTTTTCTAGTATTTATTACTTACTTGTGTTTTGGTTGAAGACGTGATAAAAACCGCAAGCGTGCTGATGATCAGTTGGAGAAGTTGAAAGATGCTCTGCTGTTGCAGCAGTTCTTCCAGGATTGCGACGAGGTCTGCTGCTGATGACATGTTGCATATTGCTTATTTGTAATTTTTAGAATTTTTAGTTGGATGTTTAATGGTACAGAGACATGCGGTATGGAGGTGACTTCACTGAGGAGAACTCTAGCGTCTGCTTCCTCATCCCTGTGTTAGTTGTCATCATCAAGGGCGTATTGGCAGTAGAACTTTTGCTCCAACAAAATCTTCCAGTTCTTAACTAGAGGTGCCGGCTAACGCAGGTTGTCGTGTATAATGGCCGTAAAATGGTGGTAGTAGTAGTAGGAGGTGGAGGAGGAGGATGTTTACAGGCTTTTATGGCATTCCTATTAGTTTCTTAATGTAATATCAGAGGATTGTATGTAACAGCATCACATGAGAAGTTGGTACATATACAATTGTTGCTATTGGTCAGCAACGTAACTCATAAAATTACTTATCTTTACTGGACTTGGTGTGCACATTGGTTTATACAGCCTCAGCACTGGTGCTGATGCCAAGCAGTGCTGGTGCTGTAAGATTGCCATCTTTGAAGCTAAGGTGAGGTAATTGTACTGGACTTAATGTCGATTAATGGGCAATTTCCTGAGGATGTTTAGATTTTGTAGCAGTATTGAAAGCTGTTTTTATTGCTAGATTAGTAGATTTACAACTTGTCATTTTCAACAACTTAGTGTGCACATTGATGCATGAAGTAAGAGATTAATTTAGAACATGAGAACTTGATATTTTGGCAGTATCAAGTGTGGACGAATAATGGTCTTCTTGTGATGTTTTGCTGTTGCTAGTCGCTAACCAATTTATCCTATCTTCAGCCTTTCTTTGGACCATTTCACATTTTTTGCTGGTTTACTTTTCACTCATCTTCTATTACTACTGCTGCTACTATTTTACAGCCATTATACAGGACAACCTGCATTAACCAGCACCCCCAATTTAAGAACTGGGGGATTTTGTTGGAGTGAAGTTTTACTGCACACGTGCCATTGCTGATGGCAGCTAGTGCATTCAGAAAACGCCAGAGTTCTGTCCTAGAATATCCATTAATAAACTCTTATGGCATAACACATGTACGTTTTTTATATAATGTCAAAAATGCATTTGTTTTCATTTGCTCTTTGGGTAAAACTTCATCCTGGGATTTTTATCTTTCCAGCTGACCTTCTGCATTTGCCTCCATGTCCGTGACCTGGACTGGTGAATACCTACAGTACTCATTGTGTAGTGCCACATGCCGTACTGAAATTTAGTAGAGGAGTGTTCTCTTTTGCTGCATTTGTCTCCTGTATGGTTTACCTAATGAAGTACATGAACTCCAAACTCGCACACTTTTAAAAACTGTTGAAGTCTTGTTTATTATTTTTCACGTATGCTTCCTGATCTTTTCTGTTTGATGCACTGCTGGTCATGTATGGTGTAAGTAGTGCAATAGGAGTAATGATTTTTTTTTGTATTTTTGTGTAATTACGACTTATTCTGTGCATTGTTCAGCTGAGTGACTGGCTTGCTGAGAAGATGCTGGCAGCCCAAGACGAGACTTACCGTGACGCTAAGAACATTCACAGCAAGTGGATGCGTCACCAGGCATTTGAGTCGGAGATCAAGTCCAACAAAGATCGTCTTGAGAGACTTATCAAAGAAGCCAACGACCTTATTGAGCAGAAACCGGAGCTGGCAAAGGTACAGTACCGTAATAGACCAGTCCTTCATTCTTGTATCATATCATTTATTCTGCCGTGAGTGAGCAGAATGTGACACACGCTAGGTCATTTTGGAGATGAGGCTTTCCAAGTAATCAGTTGCACTGGTACTAACAGTCACACAGCAACTGACAAAAGATATGCAGAAGCACAGCAAAACATGCACGGAAAACACATACATAAAGCCAATTCTAAGCCAGCAGTCAGCTGTAAGAACTTCTAGTAATATGTGCGCTGATCGCTGGGTGCAGTCGTGGTACACAGTGCAGTGCAACAGTTCTTATAGTTTTCTCTAGACAGTCATCATTGCTGAGATGTTGTCTGTTGGAGGGGAGAGATCTTATTCTAGATAAACATGTAATATTTCTTTGGTTACTGGCTTGGGTGTATCTCTCTGAACTATTAGAGAACTCATAATGTGATCTGTGGCATTTTATGAGTGTTCTGTCAAGCATTGACGCTGTTGCTGTGTTGTGCAGGAGATCCAGCCTCGCCTGGATGAGCTGGCACGTCAGTGGAAGGAGCTGGAGGACATGACATCTGGCAAGGGCGAGAAGTTGTTTGATGCAAACCGTCACGTGCTGTATGAGCAGAGCTGTGACGACATCGACGGCTGGATCAACGAGATTGAGTCACAGATCATTACTGACGATGTCGGCCACGACTTGACCACCGTCAACCTCCTCGTTCAGAAACAAAACGTACCGACTTAATTTCCCTCATTTACCATATTTTCTTTTCTTTTGTTTGAAGTTGTATTACTTGTGTGCAGAAACGTAATCAGTAAACGTCAGTGATGTTTTTGTCGTAGCTGTCTTCCACATTCTTTCTGGTGATCGTTATATTACTTAGTAAAGAAGCATGTGTCATTGTCAATGTCAGTTGCAATTTTTAGCACGGATCAAATAGTAAAACTATTACCGACAGTAGACCGACGGAATGGCAGAACTTGCAATAGTTGTGATGACGATGAACGATGTCAGTGACGGCCAGGCAGGTCGGCGATGTGAGCCAGCTGACTCAAATATGGTGGAGCAAGACCGTGCAGCATGGAATGCTGATATTGAGGGGAAGAGAAAATATTTGGCTTGCTATTGACATACCAAAGAGGACATGGAGAGAGGTTGTGCAAAAAAAGATTGCCAAGCACGTAATTTGAACAGGGAGTATGATGTGGATCGTGGTAGATGGAAGAAGCAGATAAAGATTGGATGATGATCAGGATGGTGGGTGGGTGAGTGTTTCTTCTGGTACCAGCTCACCCGGGTAGTCTTGGACTAAGGGCTGTAAAACGGTTGTTATTGTTGTATTGACATACTGGGTACAACGCTTGCGTTTTTTCTAGTTTTTAAGCAGTGGTTAGAAATAACTGTAGTAGCACAAGTGTGGTGGTGGACTGATGGTGATGCTGCAGATCCTTGAGAGTCAACTGAAGATCAAACAAGTTCAGGTTGATGAGCTGCAGGCCCAGACTGGACTGCTGAGAGACATTGACCCACTGAAGGAGGAAGAGATCATGCAGAAGAAGGCACGAGTCGAAGAACGGTGAGCCATTGCGGTGTTTCTCTGAACTAAATTTCTTGGATCTTGACTTTTCTGTTTTGCTGTATGTTCTTTGTAGTAAATGGTTTGTAACGTAATCCCAGCATATTGTGTTCTTACCTTGTTTTGTTGGCTGATTTGTGAGCAGGATTACAAAAGAAGTTATGGCTGATTTTTTCATATGGTTTTAAAAGGGATACACCCTGGGTCAATAAATATTTGATTAGTTTTCTGTGTCAGTATGGATCTATCTCCATGGTTTTTTTTACCTGTTTGTAATATATGCCATAGCACTGCCTAGTAGGTGCATTGTGGTTGGCCGTGATGGAGGTTTGCAGTCTGTGAGAGCATTCTGTTTGGACATTGGTTTTCACTAACATATCTGGTTTATTACGAGTTATTGCAGTATGTTTATTATTTTGACTGCTTGTTGCTGGCTCTTAGAGAATGTGTTATGTATTCAACACATTAGCTAGTTGACCCGTGATCAAGTCAGGTCTGAGAAAATGGAGTCATTGATGGAGTGGTGCTCAGAGCTAAGCTATTGGCTATTATTGTGTCTTTTCATACTAAATGTTATGGCAGGATTGCAGGTTGTCAGCACATTGACCATGTTATGACTGGATGCTGGTACTATGTTGCATAACGGCTTAGTGTCCAGCCTAAAACCAGCCAGATAGCATGACAGTCCAGGAGGAAACTATTCAGTCAGATGCAGAAGTGCATAATGTATGCTAGAAAGCCAGGAGTGATGGACTGTGACATTGTGAGTCGACAGAAACTGATGATCTGAAAGGTGTGCAACATGAGGTAAATCGAAAGAGGAAATGGAACCGTCTTAATCACCATTTTTGATCGCATATATGTGAGTGTGGTGATGTTGGCAGATTTGCAAAAATGCTGGAGCCGCTGATGGACCGTCGTGCCAAGCTGGAGCGTACGAAGCGCCTGCATCAGTTCCTACGCGACATCGAGGATGAGAAGATGTGGATTGCAGAGAAGCTGCCGCAGGCGCAGTCGACGGCGTACGGCAACTCACTGCTGAGTGTGCAGATGCTGCAGAAGAAGAACAAATCGCTGCAGAATGAGGTGGACAGCCACGAGCCGCGCATGATCAGCGTCGTCGACCTCGGCCTGTCGATGATCGAGGAGGGTCACCCGCAGTCGGATGAGTTTCAGAAGCTCATTGAAGATCTCCAAGAACGTTGGGCGGAACTGTTGGCTGCGGTGCAAGCTCGCAAAGATCGCCTTGAGCTGTCTGAGCTCACTCAGCAGGTCTGTTGATTTGTGTGCTTGTGTGCGTGTGTGTAGGTACTGGCATCGAAGAGCTGGCTTAAAGGCCCCCTGTGGGTCCAGGGGCTGTAAGTAAGTGCGTAAGTGTCTAAGTAAGTAAGTGATTGACAAATTTGTGATGCACCAAAACCAGAATAGGCCCTCTCCGTTTCCAGCCCGGATGTCGTAGGAGGAGACTAAACCTTGCTTTAGTTTTTTTGTGTTTATTTTGTGTTGTAGTACATATTTTTGATTGATGAATGTGTGCTTTTGTTGTGTTCGGTTTTGTTTTTCGATACCAAGCGAAGAGATTGGCTTAAGAAACGTCTCTCAAATGACCTATTTTGTGTCAAGTGGGATGTAAAACCACAACTCAGTCAATCAATCAATCAATCTGGCTTGAAGGGAGCAATGTCCATTTCCCTCAGGAGTTTGGTGGTTGATGAAGAAAGGAGGCAAGAGGGTTATTTTCCCTGGTTGTGGTTGATGCTTTAGAAGAGTTTCATTGCATGCTTGACACTGTTGGTTAGGTGAACATATAGAGGAAGAAAAGTGAGGGGAATTGGCTAACCCAACTTCACCTGGAAAAATGGTGGTTAAAACAGAGATTGTGGTGTGTGAGTTCATATTTTATTCAATTCTGCATGGAATTGTCTGTTTTGAGAGAAACAGGAGATTCAATGCAGTATTGATGTAAGACTTGCACTTTTTAAATGTTCTTTGTTAGCCGTGATAATAATAATAAAACTTTTGTACAACATAGTTGGATCTGGCAATAAAGAGGCACTGCTGATGGTACAGGTGGACCAGGCAAAGAGAGAATAATATGCCTTTAAATGTCATTTGAATGTAGGAATGCTATGATATATTCGGCATCTGCCGTCATCCGATGCCGGCTGTTGTCTGTTCCAACAACACAAATTGAACTTGCTCATCAGGTGTTCTTGGTCGTAGCTGTCTCGCATGAGAGTTGAAACCTTCTGATATTAGTTCTTGTTGTCCTGCAAGCATCTTTAAATGGCATCTCAAAGCCCATTTCTTCAGTCAATCTTACCCCGAAGTCACCAGTGCCTCTGTTCTCAAACTTTAAGACACTATACAAGAAACTGTAATGTTATAATAAGAATAATAATTACACTGGAAAGTCAACAGATGGAAGTTCCTGATAGAGGGAACCACAGCATAGAATGCATGCAGAGAAAGCTCAGTGTGAGTCCAAGGAGTGATCATCAGTGGGTTGTCAGATGGCACATGGACTTGTATCAGGTCACTGAGATATGCTGGAGTTACTGTGAACTGTACTTTGTAGGTTGTCAGAGCCATTTTGTTTGTGACCAGCTTCCTCATGCAAGCCAGTGACGCAGTGGGCCGCCATTGGCATGCCTTGCACATGGGCAGACAGCCCTGGTTAAGTTTTTTCTGGGTGCACTGGAACATGTTGAAAGTTGCCGTTGGTGCGCTGCATGGGAGGCCGTTGCAGTATTATTGAGAAGATGGAAGGTGTGTAAACAGATAGAGCAAGCGTTCCAGTCAAACGATGCAAAACATGCTTTTACTGCAGTGTGTGGTTTTGATGCCGTGTTTGTTGTAGTACTTTTTCGACGCGTCCGAGTCGGAGGCATGGATGAGTGAGCAGGAGTTGTACATGATCAGTGAGGATCGTGCTCGTGATGAGATGGGCGCTACCAACATGCTGAAGAAACACAGCAACATGGAGCGCGTTGTCGAGGACTACGCGGACACAATTCGTCAGCTCGGCGAGCGCAGCCGCAAATTCCTTGACGACGGGCATCCAGATAGGTGTGTGCTGATCCCCACTGGACAGTGCAATTGTGGTGACTCTGACCATGTCACAGCAGCTTACTAGCTTAGTTATTATGGTCGCACTGTGGAATAGGGCAGACCATTATATTTTCATACTGTGGTTTCTTCTTTCTTTCTTTCTTTTTTTTCCTCGCCTAATCTCAGCCGTCGCATATTGGATGTTTGCCATACTTGCACACGTAGTGTGGCCTTAGTGCGACTTTAAGATGCAGGTCTGAAACATGCTGCACGCGGCTCGCTGCAAATACAGGACGCAAAAAATCTTCAAAAATTTGCCATTTGGGCACCATTGTACAACTTTGTCGGGCTATATCTTTGCGACTAAGGCATGTATCGACAATCGGAAAAAAACTTGTTAAGCAGCAATATTTCCTCCACACGTCCTTACAAATCACAATGTGGTAAACTTCGGCGCACTAGCGACTTACATCGATCCGGTAGTTTGGGCATCCCAGGTAATTTCAATGGCTTTTGCGTCTTGGCTTTGTTACTGCAGTGATGTTTGGCCATTACCTGTGCTGGTAGACTATATATTAGGGCTGTACCGAATATTCTATTCGGCAGCGAATAGTGGGAAAATGCACTATTCGTATTCGGCCGAATAGTGGAACCAAAAATTAGCCGAATACGAATAATTAGCACTGCTTGCTCAGTGCATCCGTAAACGCAAATCATTAGGTGCAAAGTGCTTTGAATGCGCTATCAAAAGCTCCGCCACGTGTATAACACATTAACGACCCACACAGTCAGTGGACGCCCTGCTGTTGTCTTGACTACAATAATGTACTGTATACCCCATCTCCCCTTGCGGCGTGCTCGTAAACTGGGCATCAAATTTCTAAACCGCACGACGTAGCCAGTCACTCCATGTAACATGAATCGCACGCCAAGCTGCAATAGCTCAACTGCAGTGTAGATCGCATGCCATGAAATGGGTATCAGGAAATGCCTTGTCCGCAGTGGTCCGCAACGTCGACTGCATGGTTTCCATGGATACATGAGGCGCTCGGCGTTGCATAATGCGAATCATGCTCGTTAATGACTTTAAAAGTACAATGTTCATTTTTCTCTGACATCGAAATTTAACATTTAACATTCAACGTATAGCATAATGACTGAATCGTGTTGTATAATGCGTGTCTTGCACGTTTACGACTTGCGTTCGTTTTCTTTTTCCCGTCAACAACTATTTGTATTCATA
>Ga0209459_10000419_pt1 | contig 10961 bp, 9 predicted proteins | sample WorMetG1aBELIZE1_FD_187419 | JGI IMG/M metagenome (GOLD analysis project Ga0209459, IMG submission 187419) | Marine gutless worms symbiont microbial communities from Max Planck institute for Marine Microbiology, Germany - Inanidrilus... ...
CAGGCCGGATGCCCTTCCTGCCGCCCAACCAACAGCGTCAAAGCACCGAAGGCAACTAGCGCATTTGGACTAGGGAGAAGACGCTAGAGTTCTCCTCAACGGTGTTACCTGCACCATCTCCATACCATATTCTGAATACACTGTACATCCAGGGCTATAGCGGCTATCAGGCTGCGGCAGCCGAAACTGACTTTCTGACGTACAATTATACTCGCTGCACATTGGTTTCCCAACTTGCAGGGTACGTCGATGCAGCATAATTATAATAATAATGATCTAATTTATAATGTGGACAGTGTTGAGGAAGTCTGAAGTTGGACTCATGGTGGACATAAAGATGGATTGTCAGTGAGTGATAGATCATAGGACAGGAAACAAACTGTTGTATTCTGAAAGTGATTTGAAACCCAATGTATGGAAAACATTAAGAATCTGTGCACTGAGGGCTATGTTTTGTAACAGGAAATGCCACTGCAAGCCATTGCAGTGTGGAATAACTGCTGACATCAGCACAGTAAAGCCCACTGTTGGAACATGTGTGGTGTGGTCAGCTTGGGGACATAAAGGTGCTGATGACGGTTTGTTGGTCCCCAGAGATGTCATCTGTTTCTTTTAGGTGGTGCGAGATCACCTGCTTATAGACTAGCTGTGAAATATATTAGGCATTGTTAATAATAAATGCTAATGTGATTTTGTAGTTGTTTTGAGTAACAATGACGTCACCTCCGTCGACTGGGAAAAGACGAAGTATGATTAAAATGCCAAGTGAGGATCAGCAGCTCAACATTATTGCACAAGAGGTGATTGGCATTCTCTTAGTTTCACTTCTGGCTGTCTGCTCTTAACACATCTAGCCATGTCATTATCAGCTATCATGCGAAGCTCTGGCTGCTCACTTCATATCCAGTGCACATCCCGACATTAATCAAAAGTTAGAGAAAACTTACACAGTTTTTGTATGCATCCGAAAAGTGATGAGATGTTAACTAACGTAGCTCATCAACAGGGGTCACTTGAGGTCATGTTAATGGTGCTGTTCAAAAGACTGCACATGACTTCCTATAAGTCTTTCACTGTATCACAGTCTTGTACCATTTATGAAGTATTACTGCTGTTTATCACCATCACCATGAGTGATTATGTTCAGTCCTGCAACCAGAGAAATTGTTTTTAACTTATGACTTTCTGTCGTAATTTGCATTGTAGGTGATATCTGACTCGAGATATTAGCCATGAAGAGGTTTTCAGTAAAAGAAGTTACCTTCAAAAGTTACTCAGAGTCATCAGTAATAATACAGTTGTTTCGCAGATGTCGAAAGGTTAAGCACGGAACAAGTATACTTTATGAAGGTAGGGTAATAACTTGATGCTCAGTGAACTGTAAAATGAAATGTCTAATGTATGCTTGTTATGTATGTGTATACAGGCGGAGTCACGGCTGGCTAGTTCACATGCTGTGCTCGCTGAAGCGAGACAGATCAGATCAACAGAGCGAGAACGTCTCAGACACACCGAGGTCTCTTTCTTCTTGTCTGTCCGCATTCTTCACCAGTAGAGGCTGTTTGTGTTTGTTATTTGATTTACATAGGCAGCAGTGCGCCTTTACTTTGAAGTCCAGTGGTAGAAGGATGAGGGTAGAGGCCACTATTCTGGCAAGCGCTGTTCCAACAGCTGCTATTTAGCCGCTCTTCCTCCACACAACGAAGTTTCTACGATGTCCTAACCCTAATCCTAACCCATAACTCTAACCGGAACCCTAACTGAACCCTATCACTAACCTTAACCCTAACCATAGCGGCTGTCGGAATAGTGGCTGCCCCCGAGGGATGAGGTCAGTGGTTATTATTACTTGTGCAATGCTAGCTAGTGCGGGTATTAGTTGTCATCGTGTCTGTTTGTCCATCTGTCACAAGTCGGTGTTTTACTGAAATGGCTAGACGTAGGATCATGCAAACAATGCCACTCGATAGCCCAGGACTCTAGTTTTCTGACGCTGAAAACTCATATTGGGTCACCCCAAACAGAGGCACCAAATGCAGGTGCAGTAGGTTGAATGCAGGTGCAGTAGCTGAAAATTGGTGACTTTCGACGCAAAATGTTGTCAACTTAGTTCCGTTCAGTTTTTTTGCACAATGAACGTCCAGTACTTACTTGTTTGCAGCACGTTTGCCGTTATGCAGCACATCGCGTGGGTTTGTCAGCTACAGCTGATCCTTGTCACTGGTTGGGGTCTTCTTTCTTCTTTCTTTCTTTATTGCGGGCAGGGGTATAGCCTACTCTAACCCCAGCGCGGAGACCATTAGTAGGCCCAATATGCTTGCTCAGGGAGAGAGGAGGGGGAATTGGTTGATGTGTGCAGTGTGTGTGTGACGTCCAGGGAAGGTAGGTTAAGTAGGCGTGAACAACTGGTCGGGTACTTGCTAATCGCACCCCCGCAAGGCATGGCGTACTGTCTGACTAACCTGGCTGGTTCTTTTGCAGTGAGAGCCCACTAATGTTTGTGCAGCGCTGGCCCCGGCGGACGCTTGTGCAGCGTAGCCAGAGGTTAGTCACATCTATCTGCGTCGCGCTATCTCGGCGTGGCCGACACCTTGACGCTGCTGATCAAGCATGTCGGCAACGGTCACGGTATTTAGAGGAGACCATCGAACCCTCTATTTCCTGCCCGGGATTATCTCCCTGATATTCATCTGCATAGGAATTATTATGAAATAATTCTTTAGTAGGCAGACGCGCCTTACCGGACCGAAACTCGGATTGAACCTCCGAACCACGGGAGCCGCGCACGTCACGCTCTACCGCACATGGCGTCTGAGTGACTTGATCACTGGACTACGTAGGCAGGTCACTGGTTGGGGTCAGTGCTTTGAGTTTCCTTTAGTGCTGTGAATCTTTTGGTTGGGTAACTGGAAAGGCATTTGGCCTGTAAAAGTAGCTTGGCAGTTGTCCCTTGAGGATCTCTTCCAGACCAGATAGAAGAATAGAGCCATTGGGACAACTGGCTAACCTAGGGTCACCTGGAAAATGGCTGTTGAAGCGGAGGTGATGGTTGTTATGTTAATTTATATTGGCCTTTTGTCAGCATTACCATCGGAATGATGTTGAAGTTAGCACAGACAATGGACGTGTGTGCAAACGCCTTGTCATCAAGCAGCGTGCAGTTTGAGTGGATGTAATATTTGCAGGATGAAAATGATGAACTGGCAGACAACGTTCCAAATGCTGAGGTAAATTCTGCTACTGCTTCAGATTGCTTATGCTGTTCATTTATAAAGAGGCTTTGAGATACTTGGACTCTCTGTCCTTCACCTAGAATGTCAGCAGGATTTCTCAAAAAGTTGTAGACATATTCTCGTGAAATTTTGGAAACAGTTTTGCTTGGTATGGGACATAATTGAAGACAATTAGGGGATGATCGTCAAAATTGGTGGTTCTGCACTCCTGATGCGTGCTCCAATGAACAGAGCTGGAACTACTGCAAATGTCCAGGCAGCATTGGTGTCTTCTTATAGGGCTCATCACGTTGTATAAATATGAAAATTCTGGTCGCCTTCAGACAACCATGGAGGCGAGGGGACGTATGAAACTTTGACTGTTGTTGGATTTGGAGTCGATTAATGCCAAAATGGCTGAGTCGGTGGAGCTGGTTATTAAAGTAAGGGCACTGTCATTGGTGAGGTCTAGATTGTGTTACAAGTGGAACTGATTCTGTCAAAATAAGTTTAGTACCTTGTAAAAGTTTACTACCTTGACAGAAGCCGAGACAAAATGACAAGTAAGGACTTGTCAGTCATTTTGTGTTAGATTTTGTCACACGTGTCTGGCTTTGTGAGTGCAATTGTCAAAGTATGCGAATGACACCAAGTGTGGAACTTTATAGCATTTGACGTCACTTGACCACAGAGGAGATGCTGTTTTCCACCCTGCATGTTATATAATAGCAACATAATTGCCATTAGCTTATAAAATTGTGGTGATAAAATCACACTGTGCATGGCATTTTGTGCATTTTAGCCAACGTCACCCACAGCAGTGCCATTGTCATCGCCAACAGCAACACCTGTGTCATTGCCGATGGCAACTGCAGTGTCGTCGCCAACAGTAACGCCTGTGGCATTGCCGATGGCAACAGCAGTGTCGTCGCCAATGGTAACACCTGTATCGTTGCCGGCAGCATCCGCAGTGTCGTCGCCAACGGTAACACCTGTATCGTTGCCGGCAGCAGTGCCAGTGTTATCACCCGTTTCGCCGTCACCGTCCATGCCAGTAGCAACACCTGTGTCTAGCGTGTCTGTGATGCCAAAACGCTCAACTTCACATGATCCGCCAGCGGTCAATGGCGTGCAACTAAAAGTGGGTCTCATTTCTGTCACTGGTAGTCAACATTGTCACCTCTGTGCTAATAGTAATATACTGGTAGGACAATTGTGTCTATCATAATGCTGATTTAGAAGTGACGTGCAATGTGGTGCAGAATTTGTGTGCTTAGGAATGGAACAGATGTTGATGTCTGTACAAAATGGAGCCGAGGTGGACCACCAGTATTGATGGTGAGGCTGTTGTGTGAAGAGATGAGAGGGGGAAGATGGATAATGCTGCTGCCCTCTCCCGCAATCAGCATGCCCGTTTTATGTGACATCTTTTACTGTGTGTTATATAGTGTGATTGTGACAAAATTCAAAGAGAGTGATTGAGATGGTCTGAACGTGTGCATACAATGGACAGCAATAGGTTAACAACCAAAGTGCTGCATTGCAAATATCGGAGAGAAAGGAACCAACGTAGTCAAACAAAAACATGGATGGATAACATTAAAGAACGGTTGAAAGATATAAACATAGATATTAAAGTTGCAACAGAGATGAGTTGTGACAGGGATAATGATCATACAGCTTTATCGTCACCTTCTGCCAGATGACGTGAAATAACTGACAGCTTAAGATTCTTCTGTTCGTCTGTACGTGCATTCTAGTGGTTAGCTACGTGGTAAATTTTTTTGAGTTTTTGAATTGGAAAAATCTGCAAAAGCTGAAACGACCTTAAGGGTCACTCAAGGTTGTTGACAATGGTAATTTAGCCTTGTATCACATGTTAGTGATGTGTAGTTCCCAGGTCTCAGTCTTGCACCGTTTCTGAGATATTACCGAATGTTAGAGTCCTTGGCTTCCTGTGACCTTCAGCTTCATTAAAATTGTAGACGCATATGATGCCGGTATCCTGTTCGAGGCTGTCTCATGCTTTCCTGTTCTTGAGCCCCGTGTGGGTCTCAGGCTGTACGTAAGTGGGTAAGTGTCGTAAGTAAGTGAGTGACAAATTTATGAAGTGCCGAAACCAGAATAGGCCCTGTTTTGCTTCTAGGCCGGATGTTGTAGGAGGTGACTAAACCTGACTTTAGCTTTTTATGGCTACCCTGCATAACAGATGTGGACATTATATTTTGTCCTGTGGTTTCTTCTTCTTTTTATATCTATCTTTTTTCCTTGCCTAATCTCAGCCGTCGCAGGTTGGATGTCTACCATACTTCCACACATGGTGTGGCCTTAGTGCGAATTTAGGATGCAGGTCTGAAACCTGCTGCATGCGGCTCGCTGAAAATGCAAAATTCGCCATCTGGGCACAATCGCACAACTTTGTTGGGCTATATCTTTGCAACTGAGGCATGTATTGACAATCAAAAAAAAGTGTTAAACAGCAATATCTCTTCCACATGTCCTTCCAATGTGATGAACTTCGGCCCACTAGCAACTGAGATTGGATCGGGAGTTTGGGGCACCCCAGCTAATTTCAGCGGGTTTCGCGTCTTGGCAGCATAACTGCACGGCACTCTAGTAGTGGGCATCGGCCAAACTTTGCGGCATTGAACAGAGGGCGCCACCTATATTCGGCAGGGAAGCCATCATGTTGGGCATTGGCCCACATTTCTAGTTGTATGTGATTTGGTCTGTTTTAATTTGTGCCATTTTGTTTTTGTGTTGTTTGCTTTTGTTGTGTTATGTTTAAATCCTTCAGTACTAAGCCAAGAGATTGCTCGGCTGGGAAAAACGTCTCCGAAATGACCTGTTTTGTGTTGAGTGGAACGTAAAACCTTAACTGAATAACTCAATCAGTTGTGTAGGATGGCATTACAAAGTTACGTAAATTTAGATCGAAACGCACGTAGTTACTGAAGCAGCAATCTCGTGACCTGCTGAAAGAGCAGGATGTTTGTTGGACATTGTCTCGCGTTTACATCATTTGTATACGAATAGTTTGCATTTTGAGCCAAAGCCAAGCATCGTACGGTATGTCAGTGTGTCATCAAAGTTTGGGATGGTGATGGCTGATGATGATCGGAGTATTTGTAACATTGCAATTAGGCTGGGTCGCTGGAAGATTCGTACGTTGTCACATCCAGTGAAGACAAAGTCCGTGGGTCGCAAAGTCCTCTTTTGTCCGATGCTCGAATACAGACGTCTCGCAAGGTTTGTGTGTACTTTTCGTGTCATGGTCATTTCATATTGAAAGCAGATTATGTTTGCAGCGCTGTGCACGTGTTGCTCAGTTTAATGCACTAAAACAGTTTGTATGCATAGATATTTTTAGTTTTTCCGTTGTTATTGTACAATGTACACTACACTAATTATTAACATTTGTTGTTGAATTGTTGTTCATTCATATGCTGTTTATACCTACATCTCTGTTTTCTTGTTATGCTATGACTGCTATTACTACTGTGTGGCAGCTTGGCTTAGTGGTATCAGCGAAGTTACTCTATGCTGGGCGCAGTTAGTACCAGAATGGGTGACTGTCTGCGGGCAGGTAAACCACCTCAGTTTGCAACCAGCCACTCAGGTCAACAGCCTCCTGCCCTCAGCGGAACAGAAAATGAGTATCGGCCAAAGTGCGGTGACGCTCTGTGGCTAGGGAGTAAAGGCAGGTATGGTTCATTCCACTTTTGGATGAACATGTGGTAGGAACTGTGTGATCCGTCGATAACAAGTGCCATATCTGAGCGCTTTAGAGTTAGTTTCTCATGATAAACTGCTATACTACTTTACTTCACTACTACTGTTTTTTTCCTAGTTTTTCACCAGTTGTCAGCTGTTTTATGCAAAGAGAATTATACTGGTGAGTGTAGATCATTGTTGCTGGATTGTCATCCTGCATTGATACTGTGTGAGAGCTGTTGACTTTTGACTCGGATATTAAGTTATTCCACATGTACGTATTGTGGTGCAAGTTGCTGTTTTGGGTTCGATGTTCTTATAGCATCGGAGGTTGCTTCAGATGAAATTTTTTGTCAGTTGTTACAAAAAATGCAAGCAGATTGCATTCTGTATGCCAAAATGAATTATAACAAATTCGACTAAGAACTGTTCTAACTGCCAAGTGAAAATTTTTGTGACTCTGCTGTTATAATTCGTGGCATTTCTCGTGACTTGCTGATGGTGACTGGCATACACCTTTGCTTTATATACTGTTTCTATAAATAATAGAGTAAACTTAGTAGTTAAAGTTTACACATTTTTTATCCTGTTGTAAGGTCTTAACTTCCAAGTTGTTGTTTTTCAGCTGTGTGTGGCACGTGGTCCACATAAGGGCACTCAGACGGAGGAGAGTCATTTTGGGTCGTCATGCACTACAAATGGAACGAATTCAGTCCATGCCGACGGAGTCCTTCCTGAGTGCAGCTGCGACGCCAAGAAGGTATTTAACGACCTGAAAGACGATCTGAAACGGGAACATAATGAAGAAAAAGACAGTGCACTCAAAAGTCTGGAGGAGAGGGTAAGAACTTGTGTTGTTGCTGTATTTTGTTTATTGCCGCATGCAGTAAACTGCGTAAGGTTCTGTTTTTAGTGCTGTCTGTAACTTTTTGTATTTTTTTGTTTGTGAATCAAATATCTCGGGAACCGCTGAACAGATTTGTGCTAAATTCACATTGAAGACGTGGTTGATCCCTCGCTCAGACGAGTTTGAATGTCAAGGTCTAAGGTGAAGGTCACTAGGGACAAAAAAATGTGCAGTGCACTCTTATCACGCCCTGGCTGCGACGGAACGGGATGGAACCTGCTAGCTGCAAATAACGTCACGCAGCAGACCATTCCGTCACTGCCAGGGGGTGATTTCTATGGCCTGCGTGTGGTTTATGTTTGGTAAAGCATCTTTAGCTCGTTTATTTGTCATTTTATGCAGCTAACCATGTAGTAGTATGACTTATAACTTGTATATTAATGTCCAAAATTATCATGTACAGTTACTGCAGCATTTGTTTGTAGTAACAGCTGATAAATTTATTGCAAGAAATCAAAGGTACTGACATTGGAGAGCCGTTGTAAAACATGCAGTATTCCTTCCATTAGGACTCAGTCGATGGATCAAGAAATGATGAGTTTCGGTAGGAAATCGTCCCTGGTTTGCATAAGTGATTCGAGTCTATTCAGTGCTTTTATGCTGTTGGTTGGGCAACAGCAGAGTGTCCCGTGTGGGTCTGGGACTGTAAGTAAGTGGGTAAGTGTCTAAGTAAGTAAGCAAGTGACAAATGTTGTGAAGTGCCGAAACCAGAATAGGCCCTCTCTTTTTCTGGGCTGAATGTCGTAGGAGGCGACTAAACCTGGCATTAGTTTTTGTGTTGTACATTTCTTTTGATTGCTGAATGTGTGCTTTTTTGTGTTAGGTTTAGTTTTTCCATACCAAGCCAAGAGATTGGCTTGGGGAACATCTCCGAAATGACCTATTTTGTGTCGGGCGGGAACAGAGGTTAAGGGCACATCGCATCTAAAGTGCCTGCTTCGTTTATTTCCCGAGGTTCTGTTTTGCAAGAACCGGCCTGACCTGAAGTAACGGCAGTAAAAAGTCAGTAACAGAAACTGACAGTAGTAGATCAAGGGTTCCTCGGGACTCTTCAGATGAGTTAGGAATATCGTGAGTCATTTTACGTCAGCTCAGTTTCATCTCATTCACTGTGGTGTTATCTTGGTTGTCTTCGCTGTGATTTTCTGTGATGCTACACAGTTCTCATGCGCTTCAGTGGTGCCAAGAGTTAGTCAAGTCTTGTTGCATAATGCATATGGCTTTCTGATTGCTGTACACTGTTCTTCTTCAATGGCGTGCCTTTAATGGAGTGTTGCCGTGTCAATGATACGTCACCAGAGAACAGGATTGTTTGCCTTCTTCCAAGCTGAGTGGATACCAATATTAGCCGACTGTACATCAACATCAATCCCCGTCTGCCGGGTGGTATGCTGGCACCCTCGAGGTCTCCTCCAGTCTTTTGGTGATCGGAGCGATGCGCTAACAGCTCGATGATGATCTTGCCAGGAATCTGAACGTGCCACGTGGCCAAAGAAGCGGAAACTTCTTGTTTTAATGATACTTGAAACTGGAGGGCAGCCGGTAGTCTCCCTGACAGAAGCATCGGTGAGGTGTCAAGTATATGGGATCCAAAGAATTTTTCAGAGAGACCATGTGTCAGAGGCATCCAGTTGCCGAGCAAGAGCCTTGTTATAGTCCACGCTTCCAATCCATACACCAACACTGGGAGGATGCAGGTTTGATACCCTGCTACCTCTGTTTTAATGGCTGTTTTCCAGGTAAACCCCAGTTAGCTGGTTACCCCTCAGTTTTCTTCCATAACTTGTTATGGAAGAAATCCTTTAGGGATAAAATGCATAGATTTTGGAGGACCGATGTCCTGCCCATCACGCAACCAACAGTGTCTAAGCACTGAAGAGAACTAAAAGAGCACTGACCCAAACCAGTGGCCTGCTGTCATATGCCACCAGATTCTGACCTGGACTCTTGATTGAAGAGGCATTGCTGCCTTGATGCCAGCTCTTCGATGCCAGTATCTGGGAATGCTAAACGCTGTTGTGAAGCAGAAATGCTGAATTATCAAAACTAAGTTGAAGTTAAATTACTGGTAAGTTGAAGTTTGATTAAGAGATGGTATTATGCCACTGGTTTTGACTTTTTATCAGAAAAAGTCATGCCGTTATTTCGGCAGGTTCGTTTTGTTTCAGTATGCAGTGTGGTGCGCGAACGTTTGTTTGCAGTTGCGCAAAGATTTTGAAGACGACAAGGAGCGTGCAGTGTCGCGTGCACTAGCTCAGGCACAGCGCGACATGGAGAACGCACGCCGACAAACAGAGGAACGATGCAAGGACGAACTAGCCGACGAGGTGAAGAAGGCCGTACAGAAACACAAGGCTGAGATCTCGGCGACAAAGAAGAAACAGTGGGTATGTAGACAGTTGCGTTGATGATGCTGATGATATGCAGAAGAAAGGTAAAGAGTCGCCTCTGTTTAATGGACGTTGTGAGTCTTCTATAGAAAACTGGAGATAGTGACATGGTAGGAATGTGGACAAGAATACATCAAAAAATTACAAAACTGGAATGTGGGCCAATTGCCAACGTGATGGTCGCCCTGCCAAATATAGGTGGTGCCCTCTGTTCAACGCCGCAAAGTTTGGCTGACGCCCACTACTAGAGTGCCGTGCAGTAACGCTGCCAAGACGCAAAAGCCGTTGAAATTTGCTCTGGTGCCCCAAACTCGCCAACAGATCTCAGCCGTTAGTAGGCCGAAGTTCACCATATTATGAGGACATGTTGAGGAGGTGTCGCTGTTTAACAAGTTTTTACAGCGCGCAATGCTCGCATTGCAAGCGCTGTATTAGCTACGGCAATTCCGTCCGTCCGTCTGTCTGTCTGTCTTTCCGTCTGTCAGTCCGTCCGTCTGTCACACGCCGGTATTGTGTCAAAACGGCGGCATGTAGCACGGTGCAGTTTGCACCGTTCGATAGCAAAATGTGCCTAGTTTTGTAGGAACCAAAAAGTATTCCCCAGGGACGACCCCTTCCTCCTGAAATTTGGCCTCAATGTGACCTACCCACTCCTGAAGGCTGCGAGTTTTGACACATTTTGCCTTGTAGCGCCTCAACTGTAAGAGATAGAAAAAGAAGTTCAATTACGCTTAACAA
>Ga0209459_10000421_pt1 | contig 10946 bp, 3 predicted proteins | sample WorMetG1aBELIZE1_FD_187419 | JGI IMG/M metagenome (GOLD analysis project Ga0209459, IMG submission 187419) | Marine gutless worms symbiont microbial communities from Max Planck institute for Marine Microbiology, Germany - Inanidrilus... ...
TTGCTAGCCCGTGGATGGTAAGGTATCCCTGAAAGGGCGTGGTTAAGTTGCGTGAACCATTTAAATTTCGGCAGGCACAACCATATCTCTGGAACGGCCTATCGTCACAGGTGCTGTCAACTTAGTACGCCGGTGAGTGTCATAAACTTCTGATGGTCGGTGGCAGTGGCCCACATTCTAGTTTTTGTCATGACTGCATTAACTGTTAACACTGACTGGAGCATACATTTGGGTAATGTCATTTAGGATGCTATGAGAACTTGGCATATTAAGACTGGAAATAAATAGTGATAGGTTTTGCTGTAATGTTATTTGTGCACTGCAGTCTGTGGTTGTGTGCCTGTGTAGTGATGGAGTTTTTTTGTACATTTGCAGATACTAAATGCCGCTGTGTTTGGGCTCAGAAGATCGTCATTAAATGGATAAAGAGCTCTGTGATTTATCAATGGTCTTATTAGGAATTGGTGAAATAGCAATTTGTCTTGTATGATGTCATGGTTTGCATGTGCACCTGTCGCTCTTTTTGAGCTAATCTTAATTGCCTTTAGCCGTTACTTTTTAGAGCAGCTTTCAATGAAGCAAAAGTTTGTCTTGAATACTGGCTTTTTCTTTATCTTAAACCAGTACTGCCCGGCCTATTTTTGTTTTAGCAGGCCATGTAAGAATCCAGGGTGAAGCCATGGTTAATAATAATAATAATAACGCGATATGCGTTTTGTACCGTACAGTAAGGTGTTACCATCAGAGGTGAGTTGAAGATGAAGAGGTGCACAACTAGGGGGCAGTACCTTACCTTGGGGTCGAAATTTGAGTGTTGAGAAGCTGGGAGTGGGAAGTAGAGGCAAGTGAGCAGCTGCATACTGCCCACTGCGATCCAAGGCAGAGTCCCAATCAGTCACATTATCTGCCACATATTCAGCCCGTATGTCACAACGTGAGCCTCCTTTGGTTACAGTTGAATAATGTTGTTAATAACTGATGAATTTTTTTTATTCCAGTGCTGAGCAAAATTCAGTTAAAATTTCCCACCATGCCATACAGTCAGACATATACTAACATGTAAATCATTTTCACAATATTATCGTTTTGGTTACATCCAACAGTTACTTCTTTGAATTTCACAGAGTATAGTGGCTACATTTTACTGGTGAGGTGGACATCTTTATAATCTTCCGGTGCAAAATTTCTTCAGGATTTTGTGTGCAAAGAACTGTTGAAATCAGTTCATTTTTGATCGAGCTATTCAGAAAGTAAAAATGGCGTTGTTTCTTAAATAAGGTGTACAGACTTCTCGTGCTCTTTCATCACAGCCATGTACAGTGCAGCCACAGGCTGCCAAATATTTATCCACAGTTTGCACTGTTCGACATTGCTGTTCCAGATGTATACAGTTTATACATACTCTGTTTCTATAAAAGTTCTCGATGATACATTTGATGACAAAGGCAGCTGTAAAAGCGGCTTACTGTTGTATAGGAGGTGTATAAGAGGACTACAAATTATAGGAGGTGTATAGGAGGACTACAAATCCTTTAGTTGTCCCACTTATTTTTTGTGCAGGAATTATTATGGTGTATTGTGGATCTGTGTGGATGCATTTTGCATTCTGTGAAGCAGTTCAGGGGTCACCACATGCTGGGCATGATTTAACATTTTATGCCATTATATTTGTATTATAGTCTGTGGCTGTGCCATTTCATTGCTCGTATGCTGTCGTAAAGAGTCGTGGAGAGTCTTGTTTTAAAGTTCTGTGTGTGATCGTTGACAAAAAAACAGCACTGTTGTTTGTGGTGACTGCGTTCCAGTGTTACTGATACGGTAGACTGTGTTGACGACTTACTCCGAAGAGTTACTACAGGGCAGAGCAGAAAATTGGGTCTTTTGCCACTGAGTCAAAAAAGGTTCTAAATTCTTCACAAGGTAATGTAGCAACGCAACACGTTTAATGATGTCTTCGTTGCAAATTTACTGCTGAGTGTCACAGTGAAAGACTTCTGAAAATTGATCAGTATTTGGCAAAGTTGTGGGCGGTAGTAGTGGCACCTTTTTTAATAGCGGTGGCCAAGTGACCCTGTTTTTTTCTTCCACACTGTATTATGTCAATCAGAACTGCATGGCGGCTCTCGTAATATATCGGCATAGCTGATGAGGCTGTTTTCACTATCTCAATTTTGATTTATTTTTATGCATGCTAAAAATTAATAGAATCCAGCGTTATTGTATATAAAGTCCAGGTCTATAGCACTAGTGAAATTTTGTGGCATGTTTTTTGTATGTGTGCAGTGGTTGTCCTTTGGGGCAAAATTTCAGTTGTAAGGTGTCACAAGGATGACACTGTAGCATTGAATCTGAAGGCCTTGTTTTATTACTTGGTGTGCCTCAGCATTTTTGCAATCAGAAGCAGATAGACAGCATGTTGTGTATCTGTTGCATTTATAGTTACTTATTTCAACCCAGGAGTTGTTTAAAGGTGTGTAGTGTGTAGTGTTTCTGTCAACAAAGGTTTCCACTTGGAATTAATACTGGGATTCATTCATTATAAAGATGACACATCATACAACTACACTGTGAGTCAAAAAACAATCCACTATAATAGTGTCCATGCCAAATGATGACTGATTTTCCTAATTTTTTTTACTGGCAGATTCATTAGTAAATATGCATCAAAACTATCATTAACTATCCCACCACACCTTAAATGTGTTGCTGGACTACTTTGTGAAACATCATGTCAGAAAACTAGCCGGAATTTGATGCATGCATCATTATCAACGACAAATCACAAGGTAGTGTGAGGTGTTTGAGGTGTGGTGGGCTCTTCAGTAATCACTTTACTACGGATTTATTATCGAGTTTGCTGGTGAACCAACTTTTAAAATCTGTGAACATTTGGCGAAGTTACCGGTACAGGCAAGAGGTGACTAACTGACCACTTATCATATGCAAAAGCATTTTGCTGCAGTATCTTTTCTTCTGTGTCGTAGCAGATGCGTACAGTCATACTGTGGGAATTTTAGTATGGCCACTCTGTGTATCTTTTAGTCAGTGAACTGAATAATGCTAAAATTACTGTAAGGAATTTTAACAACTGTTTTGAGTGGCTGAGTTTTGAATGACAACTTGCTTCATAGACTCAGGTCTTGAGGATGACAATTTTTTGAACACTGATATTTCACAAGGTAGTGTAGTAACACAATTAAGGTATAATGGGATAATTAATGAAGATTTTGTTGCAGATTTACTAGTGAATCTGTCAACAAAGTAATTTTTGAAAATCAGTCAACATCTGGTGAAGTTATGGGCGGTATTACAGTGGCTTGTTTTTTATTGACTCATAGTGTATAGAGATAATAGGAATTAGTCTGATGGGACGTCAACGAAGATGTGAGATGGTGTTAAACAGGATTTGAAAAGTTTTGGTTGGTTCGGAGAAGATGCACAGGTTTGGAACAAGTGCAGGAAGAAAATCGGTGATAACCGCTAACCATGGTTTACCTAGAAAGTGTCTGTTAAACTGATGTGTGTGGGTGTGTATGAGAATTCACACCATGTATGAAAAACTGTTATTATTATAATTAGGCCGCATGACAGTACTACATATATAGATGCGGCCTATTGTTACCGACCGATAAGCATGGTCTGTCTGTCACAAAATGGCTGAACTGATGGAGATGTGTTTGGGTTATGGACTCGGGTGAGCCCAAGAAAGCTGGGTCCCATATAGCTATGCAAAGGTGCAATTATTAGGGGAAAGGATATGCTCAGGCATGCCTGATGACACTCTAGCATGAGCTGTGCAAAAATGGCTGAACCGACTGATTTGCCATTTGGGTTGTAGAGTTAGATGGGCCGAAGGAAGCACAAGTTCAGTCGTATTCGCCAGATGGCGCCAGTGTTCCTTTGTGGGAGGACACATTGGTGCAACCTGGCAAATACGATTGATCGTCTGTGGTGGTGATGCAGCCTTATGTCAAAAGACCACTTGTTATTATTTTATGCTTGATCTTGAGGTCTAATGGCACTGATCTTGGCTCTTTGCTCAAAATGTATTGACCTGGTCTTGAGCTACGTTGGCGGTCTTTGATACCAGCATTGTTATTCTGTTTAGATGTATGGAGATAAATTAGGATCTGATGAAAATTTAAGAGAAAGTCAACAGATGACTGTGTGTCTAGAATTATGTCTTCAGCCACGAACAAAGCTCACAGATATGAAACCCAGATTTTTGTTTTTGTGTTTAATTCTCATTTCTGTATTAACATACTAGAATGTTACTGGCTCAAGTATTTAGGGTCTACTCTTGGTGTGCCTGTAGTTCATTGGTTCGTAAAGTTTATTTGATTGCTTATTTGTACAGTGTTTCAAAAATGTCACTACTTTGTTGTGCTATAACTTTGACATACAGGAGTCCATTTTGATAATTTTTGGCAGAAATGTGACTGAGAAAATAGGCAATCAAAAGTCGCTTATTTTCCCAACTCACTCAACTAGTGCTTCTTCTCTGCCTGGGGAAATAGGAAACCCGGAAATTGCATCTTTTTGCTACAATACTGCATGCTGTTTAGCCAACAAAGACGCAATACATTTGAAATACCTTATTTCCTCGAATAGAAGCCGGGCCTTAAATACAAGTCGGGCCTCGAATACAGGCCGGGGGTCTGACGTAATTGTACTAATAGAGGCCAGGCCTTGAATACAAGCCGGGTCTTATATAAGCCGGGGGTCCTGGTTTACATACTGATCGAGTCTGACAGGTCTGCACTGCGCGTCATTACTGTGCGTCATGGCATGATATGAAACTATCAATATTTTGGCTTCCTTATTTCAGATTGCCGATCTGAACCTATCATTGACCTTTTAACAAACGTGCTTATTGTCTCTGCAATGTTACCATCATCGAGTCATAAATGTGGATGTACTAATAGAAGCCGGCCTTGAATACAAGCCGGGCCTCGAATACAGTCCGGGGGTCTGACGTAATTGTACTAATAGAGGCCGGGGGCTTCTATTCGAGGAAATACGGTATCACCTGATCATAGCTTAACCACTCTTTACTTGCAAAATGATCAACTGGGTGCACCAGACAGGACCTAGGAAGGGAGCATACCGTTCTGCAGTATATTACACTCACGCTGAATGTCTATGAAGTCTGTCAAGATGTCGGTCGCTGTGTCAAAAATTGGTGTTGTTCATCAAGCCTGGAGTAGAAGTCAATGGACAGTATTGCTGGGACATCTTACTACCTCATTGAGTGTTAGATGCCATTAAACACATTGTCGATGAGAGTTTTGTATTTTCAGCAGGACAGTGGACTGGTGCAGCTTGCATTCCAGCAGCTGCAGTGCAAATATGGCCCCATAATAGTCAGAGACTTCAATGACTATGAGATTTAGGCAGTCATGCAGATGCATGACTTGCAGACTGAATAAGTTAAGCCAGCAACTGGTTGAAGTCTGGCAGTGCAGTAATACAGCATTTAAGTGAAAGGATGCAGTTTTTGTATTTCTGCCTTTTGCCAGGTGGTGAGGAGCACTAGTTGGGTGCAGTGGAAAAATAAAGCATCTTTTGATGTCTTACTTTCTGAGTAACATTTCTGCAAAAAATTATCAAAATCGATTCATGTACGTCAAAGTTAGAGCAGCACAAAGTAGTGACGATTTTGAGGCACATTGTAGAGATTTTTGAACTAGAATTATTGGAGCATGGAAGGTAGATTTTTGGGGGTAAAATGAAGTAACTTGCACTGTGTAAATGATTTATATTAGTGTGTGTTTTGCCTTGCTTTTAAGCATAAACGGTGGACAAAGTTTGACTTCAATGGACACTTATTGCCACTTGGAGAATGGAGATTGTTTAGATTGAATTGTGTTATGTAATACCGACAGTATGCTATGCCTGATGAGCTATCTCATATGTATTGCATTATGATACAGCTGCAGTGTGCCTCAGTTGTGGATCTAGTACCATGTTACCGTATGAAACAGTAACTGGACAATTGGCAGATATGCCAACTCACGGACTAGTCAGCTCGCAGACTGGACAGATCGCAGACTAGTCAGGCTGTCTAGTCAACTTGATGTCAACAGTAGTTGTACGTTGTAGGTGGCTATTATGTTTCTGTATATATGTTTTGATGACAAGTAGACTACTATGAAGCATATTTCTTGTTTGTTATGGACACCCTAGGGCAGGCCATTATATTTTTGCCCAGTGGTTTCTTCTTTCTTTCTTTCTATCTTTTTTCCTCGCCTAATCTCAGATTGGATGTCTGCCATACTTCCACACATGGTGCGGCCTTAGTACGAATTTAAGATGCAGGTCTGAAACGTGCTGCACGCGGCTCGCTGAAAATCCAGGATGCAAAAAGTCGCCAAAAAATCGCTATCTGGGCACCATCGCACAACTTTGTCGGACTATATCTTCGCAACTAAGGCACGTGTCGACAGTCAGAGAAACTTGTTAAGGGGTGGCAATATCTCCTCCACATGTTCCCACAATATGGTGAACTTTGGCCCACTAGCGGCTGAGATCTGTCTGGTAGTTTGGGGCACCCCAGCTAATTTCAGCGGGTTTTGCGTCTTAGCAGTGTTACTGCACGGCACTCCCAGCTGTGGGCGTCAAGCCAAACGTTGCGGCGTTGAACAGAGGGCGCCACCTATATTCGGCAGGTAGGCCATCACGTTAGGCATTGGCCCACATTCTAGTTATGTATATTTTGCTCCTCTGCCTTGTGCGAGTGAAGTGGTGATGAAAAAAATTAATCAGCAGAACGTAGTAGTGGCGGCATCCACGAGTTGACTTGACTGGTCCGTGTGAGCTGTCCAGTCCGTGAGCTGACTAGTCCGCAAGTTGTCCAGTGACCTATGAAACTAGCTAGTTTCAAAACTGCCTGTACTTTCTTAATGGTACATCACTGGGCAGTGGTCTGATGGATCAGTATGTCTTGATCTTCTTGGGCAACGAATGGTTAAAAGTAAATCCAGATCATGTTAAATTAAGGCTCTGTTATTGTCCAGTCACTTCATTGAATGAGTTTGTGGACTGTTACGTTGCAGTTACCATTTAGTCAATTTTTGTGTCCCCATTTTTGGCTTTAATGATCAACCATGGTTTTTGTTATTTTAAAGATTAGTGTGTTATCTGCTTGTAATCACAAGCCTGGTCAAAATTCTTTAATGACAGTTCTTACTGCGCTACGCAGTCTTGGGAGTTGTAATTCTCTCCGTCTGTCTGTCTGTCACACGCATGCTTTGTGACTAATCTGAAGAACCTACCGGTGATATTTTTATACCACATGCAAGGGCAATCCTTCTAGTTTTCTGCCACCCAACAGTGGTTGGTGGGCGACGTCCCCTTCCACCTAAAATGGGCGATCGAAGTGACCCACTGCCCTCCCCGCCCCCCGTCAAAAGTCGTTCATGTCAACAGATTTCCGCCTGTAACGTCTCAACAGTAAGAGCTAGCGAAAACAGTTCAATTATGACTGATAGGAAGTCATACACGGGCTTTCCAATGAGCTATAGATGAAGTGCATACGTTACCTCTAGGTCTCCCAAAGGGTGGCTCAAAAAGTGAATTTTTCCTTTTTTTTTGAATAAAAGTCAACTTCAGTTGAATGAAGTCTGCTACAAAGTTTCTTTGAGAGAAAACTTCCAGCCGCAGAGTTGTAGTACACTCATTCCCCTATCTAACGGTACATAGATGTTGGGGGAAACACTAAGCCTTCAACCTCAAATGTAGCATCAAAGTCAATTTATCACTTATAGGAAGGCGATCACGCGCTTTGCAACGGGGTATAGATAAAGCACCTACCTTTCCCCTAAGTCCCCCAAAGGGTGGCTCAAAAACGCCACTTCGCAGTTCCTCAGCTGTGAGTGTTCAATTATCACCTATAGGAAGTTGACCACGCTTCTTCCAACGACGTACACATGAAGCATCTACGTTTCCCCTAAGCCCCCCAAAAGGGTGGCTCACAAATTCCACTTCACAATTTTTCGAATCGAGGTAACTCGTGCATTGCGCGGTCTCTCTGCGATAGCTGAGCTACTTGTTATAGGTCTGCCGTGACATAGCAACCAGTTTTTATGACCATTTCGTACTTCTAAACAGCAATTATTAGTGACCGTTGTGATTTAGACTTAATAGACTGCATTTCTTGCTCTAGATTATTTGTCATGATGTACATGTATGTTGTATTACACTGTGTATTGTGAAGAAAACATACACCGTGTTAGTTTTTGTTGTAAAATGTCTACCTCTGTTCGAGCGCTACACATACCAATGACGGTATAAACCGTCTTCTTTCATGTACTGGCTTTAATATTTAATATTTCCTAAAATGCTCTCTCTCAGCTGTTGCCTTGTTAGCGAAACACTATTTCCCATTTTCTGAACATTTTTGTGTAGTTGTGCTAGTTTGCCATGTTTTTTACATGTTTTCTTCGTCTTAAAATGCACCGGTGGTGGCCTATGTCTGCTGTATCTTTGCAATAATTGTAAATGTGTATGTGCTTTGAACAGATCTGAGCATGCAACTCGACACCATTGAGCTTCTGTTGTTAGAATTTTTTTTCGTACTGGTTGCTATGGATTTCAGTAAGAGATCCAGCACGCCGTGAGCTGAGCTGCGCACTGCAATCGTGTTTTAAAACCACTGCATTTGTGTGTACTTAAATATGTGATAGTTCCACTGGAGTTCTGTGTATGTAGCACAGTGCAGTGCCTGCAATGCTAAGCCGTAATCATTGATATAATTATGTAATGCACCACTGAAGAATATATCTGCTGCCATACTTAACAGTGTGTGATTTTTGTGCAGTTTCTTTTCATCCAAACATTGGTCTTTCTAATACCCCATTTGCACGATACAACCAGTTGTCAAACCAGTTGTACAACCGGTTTGACAACCGGTTGAATGTTCGTATACACGATACAGCCGGTTGTCAAAAGGGTTTGACAACTGGTTTGACAACCGTGTTGAACGAACAGCCACTGTTCGTTCAACCGGTTTGACAACCAGCTGTATACACGATACAACCGGTTTGACTACCGGTTGTATCGTGTATACGAACATTTACCGGTTGTCAAATCAGTTTCACAACCGGTTTGACAACAGGTTGAATCGTGTAAACGGGGCTTAAGGTAAACTCTGACACAAAAACTCGTTTGTTGCTGCTAATCTGAACATATCGACCTTTATTCAGACATCACTGGACCAACAATCATACAACACTCAACCTAGGCGAACATCAACAGCCGCAGACGTGAACGTCTGCAAGCTGATCACATTTCAAGCCAGTAGGTTCTTTCAAGTATGCAACAACAACGTCACAACAACTGTCGGCATATGGTTCCAGTCGCATTCACATTCAAACGGCAGTGTCAGCTGTACCATTATAACCAATCCAGGACATGCACTTGCACTTGCAGTTTAGCAAACTCTAATCACAGGCAGTATATAGTGGCTGACAACCATTACAATAGTCAAGACAACCACAACTGCCTAAAAACTGTCCGTCTGTCTGAATTGGTGTCATTAACTGTGTACAAGACTGAAAGCCAGTTCAGTTGGTTTGTGATACATGCATGAGTTCTAACTTAAAGCCTGTACTGCTGGGTTAAAAGTGGAATATTGGGTATTTGTGAGAAACTGCACAGAGTCAGTGACCAACAAAAGTAGTTTTCAGTCTGGCACAATAGACGCCGCAAACTTCAGGTCCAATCATAAACTCGGTTGTCCACAAACAACGTCAATGCTGCCCGAAGTATTTCCATGTTTTTTGCACATTTTTTCTTTATGATTTTTTTTTGGCTTTTTGCTTGCAAATTGGTGACTACAACATTATCACAATATCAAACTAACATTATGCGACAAATTATCACAGAGCTGCTTATTATAATGCATTAATGCAGTTGTTTTTCAAATATCATTAGTTAACTAGATTTTAAAGTTGCAGGTTATAGTTAGTTATATGTGAGAACACTAGTGTATATGAATATAATTTTTTTATGAATACAGCTGTAAATGATATTAGGTTAACATGGCACACGGGCTAGATTGCAAATAATGTACCAGTTATGACAATTTGTTAAGAAAACAGTGCGCATGCCACACGTCCATAGCCGACGGTAACATCAAGGCGTTCAGTGTGGCATGTGTAACAGAAATTGAAATTTTTACTGTGGATTTTATCACATTAAACTTTGATTTTTACATACGATTAATTCGTATCCTTTCAGAGTGTTTCAGCGCGATTTACATGTCTGTAGCAGTTCAACATACACACGTCCATAGCCGACATTAAATCAAGGCATTCAGTGTGACTGGTGAAATGCTACAAACCAATTAGTTACATTTACGTGAGTGAAACTTGGAAAGCAACATTTTTAAAACCGAGGAAATTGACGTATATAAGGCACACATAAAACAATATCTTCAGATAACTGTTAACAGGCACCGGCATTAACACCACATGTCCATAGCCGACGCTGACTGAGCATCAAGGCACTCAATGTGGCGTGGAATTCATCAGCAAGAACCGAAAATTTAACATTAACTTCCATGCAAAACTACAGCAAAGTATCCATTTGGTTTTTGGCCACCGGTGATGTCGGCAGAAATTCACTAGACCGAAATAGAGTTCACTGATGCCTGTTAGCAGTTATCAGAAAATGTCCGTTCACAACGTCGGCCTACTGTCGACTAACAAAAAGAAAACTAACGGTAACTACATAACGAAGTCCAGAGCAGTCTAGTTCGTCCGTGTCCTTTGCCCGGGAATGATGCGGAGCGCGTCTACATCACCATGGCGACGACAGCCATGACGGTGAGTAGAGCAGCAGAGGCGAGGAGGTTGAGTGCGCCCGATGCGCTCTTTCCTTCCAGCAAGTAGTTGTTGCACTTGTCGCCTTCGCAGCACTTGGAACAATGCTGCACGCCAGTTAAC